>Ga0256833_1000236_pt1 | contig 44084 bp, 52 predicted proteins | sample 356284metaG_FD_190535 | JGI IMG/M metagenome (GOLD analysis project Ga0256833, IMG submission 190535) | Hydrothermal vent microbial communities from Mid Atlantic Ridge, Atlantic Ocean - 356-284 | ecosystem: Environmental > Aquatic > Marine > Hydrothermal vents | place: Atlantic Ocean: Mid... | reverse complement strand
TAAAAGAGTACGGAGTAAGATTTGAGGAAGGTGAACCGGGAGGAGGAATAATAGGTGCTTCAGGTTTACTTCTCGGAGTTGCAATGCTGGAAGGAATTGAAGCTGCAAGTTTGATGGGAGTAACTTCCGGCTACATGGTCGATCCAAAAAGTGCAAAAGCAGTATTAGAAGTTTTAATGAAAATACTCAAGCTCGAAGTTAGTTTGGACGCATTGAACGAGAGAGCAAAAGAAATGGAGAGGTTAATAGCTCAGATAAAGGAGCTTCAAGAAAGTGCGATGCAGCAGTGGAAAGGCGACGAAGACTTAAGATATTTCAGGTAAGCTGCTTGTAACACTTCCTCAAAAGTTCCCTAACTCTTTTCCTTTCCCATATACCTCCAAGTTTCAAAGCCGTTTTCTTAACACTTCCACACTCCACAAACATTTCAAGAATTTTTCTCTCTTCATCGCTTAGTTTTAACTCTCTTAGAGCTCTTTCAGCTATATCCTTTAAGTTTTCAGAACCGTAGTACATCTCTTCTGGCGACACTGGTTTTTTAAACGGTTCGAATTCAAATCTTATAACGTAAACTTTATCTAAATTTCCATATAATTTTTTTATTTCGTTTAGCAACTCTTCCTTAGTAGAGAAACCTTCAGCTTTTGCAACGTCTTCATCCAACTCGCTTAGCTTTTTTTCCTCTACTTTCAAAATTTTCGCTTTTCCTATTATCTTACCACCGCAATGAACAAATACTTCATCACCTTCTTTTACGTAACATCTTTTCCTTACAGTACATTTCTTTTTACCACTTTTTAATAAATTTTTATATTTTTTCTTAAATTCTATGTGTTTGTAGTTCATAGCCACACCTCTATAGCATTACTATCGAAATTTTTAAGCTAAACTTCCTCGCCCAAATATATCCCGTCGTGAGTTCTAACGACTTCAAAGTTAACGTAATCTCCCAGCTTTTTGTTGGTTCTAACAGTTACGGTTCTATTCTTAGCAACAACTATTTTCTCGTTTCTCAACCTTCCGGGGAGAACTATTCTACCTCTTAACTTTTCTCCCCTGCTTATAGGTGATGGGTAACGCTCTCTTTTCTCTATTCCAAAATCCTCAGGACTCAAAACAAGCTTAACGGAGTACTTTTTTTCCAATTCCCTGAGTTTCGAGTAAAATTCTGGAAAGCTCATGGGCTTCGTTTTTACTTTTCTCCCGTGTTTGTAAGGTATGTACTTCTGTATTCCAAGGGGTGGCCACTTCTTACCAGCCCCTATCTCTAAGGCAAACTCTATTATTTTTTCAATTTCCCTATCGTTATAACCCGGAACCCAAACCGGAGCTATTAATAAATCCATTTTGCTATCTGCCACCATTCTTGCGTTTTTTAGAATTTTTTCGAGGGGGTATTTCACTCCCGCCAAAAAACTCGCTATCTTTTTATCCATAGCACTTACAGACATGTTTATCCTGTCAACGTATTTTTCTAAAGCATCTATTTTTTCTTCGTTCAGTAAAGAACCGTTCGTCTGAATAGACACAACTTCTACTTCGTCTATCTTTCTAATTTCCTTTAAAAGCTCCTCCATGTATGGATAGAGAAGTGGTTCGCCCTGCCCGTCTATGTGGACTTCAACTCCCTTACCCTTAAACTTGGCTATTTCTTTAACGCACTCAGCTAAGTAATTCGGTTCTACAATGTAGTCAGTCATCCTCGTTTTACTGCATTTCCCCTCATCAACGCTACAAAAAGCACAGCAGAAATTACACCCCGTAACGCCTCTAACTTGAAGTAAGTTAGTTCCCCTATCTATTACACCGAAGTAAGGATTTCCAAGCAAAGGTATTCCACTTTCCTTAGTTATTACCTCAAGATTTCTCTTAGTTACGTGACTTATTACTTTTCTCGGTTCTCCCATCGAAATTATGTACTCCAATGAATACTTCCTTTCCAACTTTTTAAAGTGTTTGAGAGGGATTCTAACTTCTATAAAGTTTCTTATCACGAATACTTTTTCACCAGCATCTTCGAAACTTCTTATGTACACGAACATAGAAAGAGTTATCGCCTATTTTTCCCTTATGCCGTAAAATCCAAGTGCTGAGAACAGATTTGCCAGTATTACAACTACGCCGAAAAATGTTATTTGAGGTAAAGATTTCTCAAGAATTAAAATATCTCTAAAAGACTTCATTTTGAAAACAAATCTCATGCTATAAAACAGGTAAATTGAGAAAGCCAAGCTTAGCAGTCTGAGTAAGAAAGCTACTGCAAATCCAAAAGATTTAAACTTCAGGTAAGCTTTTAGGTGAGATAACAAGTCAAAAAGGAGAGAAGCAAAAGTTACTGACATTACAAATAAAATTCCGTACGAAAGAATGTTCAAATTTCCCGTAAGAATTGAAATCAAAGGAAATGTAAATGAGAGAATTAAAACGAAGAACATAATCGCTCCATTGCCAACCATTACTTTTTCTCCACTTTTCTCACCAAGACTCATCCAAGCAATGGCAACTAATACAAAGCCAGCTACGCTTAAAAAACCAAATAGCGGAGAAAAGTTCATCAAAATTAAACCCAAAAGTATGAGCAAATATCCTGCAACACCGAGAATACGAGACATAAAAAAATTTAGGAAAACGCTTTTTCTAACGGAGGAACTACTTGCTTCTTCCTCGACATTACTCCGTCCAACCAAACGCTCTTTCCTTCGAGTTTTACTCCAAAAGCCTTTTCCACTATGCTTGGATCATCTGTTACAACGAGTAATTCGGTTCCTTCCTTCATTATGTCGGTAAGCATTAAGAATACGCTGTGATACCCTCCTTCCTCCTTCATTTTCTTCATTTCCTCGTAGATCTCGTCTATTCTATCTTTTATTAAGTTGAGGTCAACGAGCTCTATCTGACCAACTCCTACTTTGTTTCCAGACATGTTGAAGTCCTTGAAGTCCCTAAGTATTATTTCTCTCGCAGATAGATTATCGACGGCAGAAAGCTTAGCTTTTAATTCGATTCCAAACTTCGTTATGTCATCAACACCAGCTATTTTTGCGAGTTCCTCAGCCACTTTCTTGTCGAGTTCTGTCGTTGTAGCTGACTTGAAAATTACAGTGTCGCTTAAAATTGCGGACAGCATCAGTCCAGCCATTTCTTTTGGTATCTCTACACCAGTCCAGTCAAACAGAAGCTTTAGGACAGTTCCCGTGCAACCCACTGGGAAGTTTACGAATAGAATTGGGTTTGGAGTAGTTACATCTCCTATCTTGTGGTGGTCAACTATTCCAAGGAGTTCTGCTTTATCGAGGTTTTCAGGAGCCTGAGTAAGCTCGCTGTGGTCAACAAGTACAACTTTCTTGCCTTCTACATCTGTAACTGTTTCTGGAACGCTAACACCAAAAGTTTCGAGAGCAAAAGCGGTTTCCGGATTTGGTTCGCCCTGTTTTGCTGGGACTGCCTCTTCGTCTATTTTCAAAAGTCCACAACCCTTCTCCCTCCACTTGTTCAACAGATATGCCGTCACTATAGCAGAAGCTATGGAGTCCGTATCTGGGTTTTTGTGACCTACAACATACACACTCATGGATGAAATTATTGCAGCAATGTTATTAATCTTTCCTTTTTCTTCGCTTCACGTTTAAATATCATTTTTAAATTTTTTACTCAATTGTAATCACTTGCGAATTTATTGGAATTAGTAGGAATCCATTCCATTAAAACTCCTTCGCCCAACTTCTCAACACTTTTCAGCTTAACTTTTATTCCGACTCTGCCTTCAGCAAAGCTAACGCCCTCACCAAAAACAAACCCTCCAACATAAACGTAAATTCTGTCAACAATACCTTCTCTGAGGAAATTAGCGATAACCTTTCCCCCTCCCTCAACCATGAGCTTCCTTACGCCCATGCTATACAGTATCGACATTAACTTTTTCAGATCAACTATTTCTTTTCCACAAACAACTACTTCGGAGTACTTTTTCAATTCTTCAACTTTTTCCACGTTAGCCTTCTCAGTAACAGCTACGAGCGTTTTTGCATCGGGGGATAAAATCTTCGAATTTATAGGGATTTTAGCTTTACTGTCCAAAACAACTCTGAGGGGGTTCGGGCTTTTTCCTTTTAAAATTCTCAACTTCCTTAGCTCTTCAGATTTAACAGTTAAGGATGGATTGTCTGATAGCACAGTCCCAATTCCAACGAGTATAGCGTCGCTCTCCGCTCTAAGCTTATCAACTCTCTTCATATCTTCTTCGCAAGAAATTCTAACTTGTCTTTTTCTCCAGTCCGTCAACCTTCCGTCAACGCTTACAGCTGCGTTTACAAAAACGAAAGGTCTCATATCATCTCCCTATACGGTATTCCTCTCTTCTCAAGCTCTCTTAAAAATTCGTTTTTAACTCTTTCAACTACGCTTTTGTTATGACCACTAAACTTCACATTCACGTAACTCGCTTTCGGATAGCTACCTATGCTAATATCTCTATACTTATTTGCAAGCTCCCTTAGTATATCTGAAATCCTATCCTCAAAACCTTCGACTCTAACTCTCTCCTCGTAATAAGGTAAACAACCAAACTCCTTCTCCACTTTGGAGAAAATGTCTTTCATTTCTTCAGGAACTCCCGGCATAACTAAAACGTTGTCAACGATAAATCCGGGGGCGGCACCTACGTCATTTCTTATAACTCTCGCTCCTTCTGGCAAAGTTGCCATCTTTTCTATCGCTTTTTTACTTCTAACTCTACCTTCCATTGTTTTTACAGCTTCTTCGTTTAAAACTAACTTTTTACCAAGAGCTTTAGCCACACCTTCAGCGGTAACGTCATCATGCGTAACCCCCAGACCACCCGTAACGATTACGAAATCAGATAATTCTTTTAGTCTGGAAAGCTCAGAAGCTATGTCGTCCACACTATCTGGAACTACGACAATTCTAATTACGTCGTGACCAGCAATGGTCAATCTCTTGGCTAAGTACGTTGCATTAGTGTTGTCTATATCCCCAGCAAGTATCTCGTTACCTACGCTGAGTATTGAAAACTTTGCCATGGTTCTTGACTTCCTAAGTAAGTTATATAGTTTCTCACTTGCATATTTCACTTAGTTTTACCAGCACCTTAGATGAAAGAATTATGTCTCTTAAATCTACAAATTCTTTATCTGTATGACAATTTTTTAAATTTCCCGGACCAAAAACGACTGTATCCCACCCACGTTCGTGTAAGTTAACTGCGTCAGTCCAAGATGGCATATATCCTCTTTTAACTTTCAGTCCAGCTAAAACGATTGCTCTTTCCAATATTTTGTGAACTTCTTTTGACGAGAAAGGATCAGCCATTTCTATAACTTTAACATCTCCATAACTCTCCAACAATTCCATAGTTTTTAGAATTAGCTCTGAACTACCAATTTTATCGACTAAGTATTCAGCTTTTAAAATGCACTCATGAGGGGTTGCATAGAGGTTTTCAGGTTTAGACCATATTCCAAGCAAGTTGAGCTTATCGTTTCTAATTTTTTCTATTAGTTCCAAAGCCAATTCTATTGCGTTTTTTTCGGGCATTGAAGCGTGAGAGCTCTCACCTCTTATGCAAACTTGAAACTCAAAAACCCCCCAATGTTCTGTGCAAACTCTCATTTCCGTTGGTTCCATAACTATTGCTTTTCCCGGCTTTATTCTTTCTGCAAAGTATTCCGAACCCATTCCCGTTTCTTCCTCTTCAACAAAAAAAGCACAGTTGAACCTTGCTTTTTCTAAGGCGAGTAAAATTGATGCTATGCTTGCCTTGTCATCAGCTACTCCAGTTCCATAACAAATATTTCCATCGCATCTGAATTCGGAAAGTACTTCTACCGTATCCATATGAGCTGTTACCCAGTAATCGCTTCCACATTCGAGTAAAACGTTGCCAACTTCATCGATAACTGGAGAGTAGCCGAGCTTTTTCAGGTAAGAATGTATAAATTCTGCCAAATCTCTCTCTTTGCCAGATGGAGAATGAATTTCCACAAGTTTTCTTAGAAGTTCCATAGCATTCATCGCAGAGTTTATGATTAGGAGATAATTAAACTTTTATCGTGATTAAAGTCAGACTTAGAAATGCCATCGACAGAGACGAAGAAGATTTCGTAAAGTGTTACATAGACGCTTACAGGGGATTAGAAGCTTACGCTTACAGTTCTAAGAGGGACGTGAAAAACTACTTTAAATGGCTAATGAAAAGAGATAGGAAAGGAATATTTACAGTTGATATTATCATCAAAACTCAAAGTTTTGATTCGAGTGTTGAAAAGTGTGTCGCTTTTCTCGCTTGCGATTCAAACTGGTTTAGCAAGTACGAGAACGAAGTTGTATGCGAAATTCACGAGATATTTGTAAGAAGGGAATGGAGAGGTATAGGCATAGGCAGTTTACTGATAAACAAGGCTGTTGATTACGCTGTAAAAAAGAATAGAAATAAGATTGAGCTTTGGGTAGGAGAAAGAAATTACGAGGCAATAATGTTTTATAGAAAATTTAAATTCATAGATAAAGAAAAAAATGGATGCTGGATTAGAATGGTCAAGCATATTCGGTTTCCAAATGTTCGGTAAAAACTTGGGTAGGAAAAATCCATGGCTTTCACTAATACCAGTAGTAATAGGATTGTTCATGGTAGTACTCGACATGAGCATTCTAATGGTAGCTCTACCAAAGATAACCCAAGACTTTCAAGCAACAGCATCTGACGTTCAGTGGTTGCTAAACGCTTACTTAATAACCTTAGTAGTACTGTTGATAGTTTTCGGGAAAATAGGAGACGCTACGAGGAGAGACTTGCTTTACACAGTTGGAATGGCTATATTCTTATATATTAGACGTTAGCCTGTTCAAGATAAGGAATTTTACAGCTCCTATGGTTGCTCTGTTTTTCATGTCTTGGGCTCTCGCTTCCGTAATATTCTTAATACCTTATTACCTGCAAGGAATTCTATGCCTAACAGCTGAAACTGCCGGTATATGGATATTAGAAATTACGGATGCGTTCATAAAAAGCTTACATGCCGTATTCACAACAGCTATACCAATAGTTACGATAAGCTTAATAATTGCTACACTATTCGTTAGAAGAACAGAACACCTAAGAAACACGAGATTGGCTAATAAAAATAGTTAAATTTTTTAATTTAAGCTTTTAAGCTTTGGCAGCCTCTTTCTGAGCCATCTTAGACTTTATCTTCTTCAACCTTATTATGTTCTCTCTATCCTGTTCTTCGAGTTTAAATGTTATATACTTTGCTGCTTCTTTCATGCTCGGAATTACTCTGTATTCGAGAGCGTTAACTCTCCTCTTTGTCCTTTCAATTTCCTCTATTAATCTTTTTACAGTAGTCTCGATTTCTGCTACTTCGAGTATAGCATCAACCAATTCCTCGTAAGCAGCTACTGCCTCGTCAATTCTCGCAGTAGTGGCTATTACTCCATATTCCCTTTCAACGACTTTTCTCCTGATTTTTTCTCTTTTAACAACTGGAACTACTACGCCCATTATATTTTTTCTCTTTATCGTAAAAGTCGGTTCACACTGACAAGATATAGCTACTGCTTTCACCGCAAGAACACCGTCAACAGCTTTTGCTAAAGCCATTTTTTCTCTCGCTTTGTTGTACTTATCCACCATTCCTCCAATAACTTCTTTCGCCTCCTCCAGTATTTCTCTGAACTCCATTATCAAGCCGTCTCTTTTCATCTTTAGCAATGCATGACCTCTGGTAGCCATCTTTATCCTTCTCTTTAACTTTATAAGCTCCATTCTCGTAGGTTTTATGTCCGACATTGTCATTAACTATCCCTCCAAAAAAAATTGAATTAAGCTGCAGCCTCCGCAGCTTCTGCTTTAGCCTCGCCCTTCTTTCTGTAAGCGGGATGGTACTTCTCTATGTACTTCTTCTCAATCTTGGTTAACTCGCTTTCAGGCAGGAGAGCTAACAATTCCCAACCCAAGTCAAGTGTATATTCGATGTCTCTATCTTCATACTTGCCCTGCTGGATGAACCTCTTCTCGAACTCGTCTGCAAATCTCAGATAAGCCCTATCTCTCTCCGACAAAGCCTCTTCACCGACTATTGCTACTAAACCTCTCAGGTCAACACCCTCTGCATATGCAGCGTACATCTGGTCGTTCCACTGGACGTGATCGTCTCTCGTCATTCCTTCACCAATACCTTCTTTCATCAACCTGCTGAGAGATGGCAGAACGTCTATTGGTGGATATATACCCTTTGCGTGAAGTTCTCTGCTAAGAACGATCTGTCCCTCAGTAATATATCCAGTAAGGTCTGGAATCGGATGAGTTATATCGTCACCGGGCATCGTGAGAATTGGCATCTGAGTTATCGTACCCTTTCTACCTCTAATTCTTCCAGCTCTTTCATATATAGTGGCTAAGTCCGTGTACATGTATCCCGGATAACCTCTTCTACCGGGAACTTCTTCTCTTGCCGCAGACATCTCTCTTAAAGCTTCACAGTAATTAGTCATATCCGTAAGGATGACTAAGACGTGCAGATCGTACTCGTAAGCTAAGAACTCTGCTGCAGTTAGAGCCATTCTCGGAGTAAGAATTCTTTCTATAGCTGGATCGTTTGCTAAGTTAAGGAAAACTACAGCTCTCTCAAGAGCTCCAGTCCTTTCGAAGTCTTTCATGAACTGGTAAGCCTCCTCATGTGTAATACCCATTGCCGCGAAGATAACAGCGAATTCTTCACCCTCTCCTCTAACCTTTGCCTGCCTCGCAATCTGCAAGGCTATGTCGTTGTGAGGTAATCCAGAACCGCTGAATATTGGCAACTTCTGCCCTCTAACTAAGGTGTTCATACCGTCTATTGCAGAGATACCAGTCTGTATGAATTCTCTCGGATACTGCCTCGCATACGGATTGATAGCGGCACCTATGATCTCTCTTCTCTCCTCTGGAACTATCTTTGGACCACCATCTATTGGTTCTCCACTACCAGAGAGTACTCTACCGAGCATGTCCTTTGAACAGGGAAGTCTAACTATGTCTCCCGTGAACCTAACTGTTGAAGAAGAGTCAATACCTCTTGTACCCTCGAAAACCTGAACGACAACTATGTCTTTTGAAGTATCCAAAACCTGACCTCTTTTTACGGTTCCATCAGGTAGAGTAATAGTAACGAGTTCTCCGAATCCTACGGGTTCGGTTTTTTCAACAAATATTAGGGGTCCGGCAACCTTACTTATAGTCTTATACTCTTTCATCTCCACCACCTACCAAATAAAAAATTTATTCACCAAATAAAGCAGCCTTTATCTTATTCATGGCGTTCTCCAAAGCAGTCTTGTAGTCCTCTTCAAACTTCGCTCTCGCAAATTCTTCCTTACCCGGAACGTTCAGTATTTCATCTATCAACTTACCCTGTTCAAGTGCTTTATAGAACCAGTCGTTCAGAGTCTTTATCGCTTTGAGCAAGTCGTACTGCTTCTGTGGAGAACAGAAGGAGTCAACTGGATGGTAAGCGTACTGCTGGAGGAAGACTTCTCTGATCAACCTTGCAACTTCAAGCAAAATTCTCTGAGATTCTGGCAAAGCGTCGCTACCGACTAACTGCACGATTTCCTGTAAGTTAGCTTCTTCCTGCAGAACTTCCATAGCCCACCTTCTAAGCTCACCCCAATCTGGTGCAACGTTCTTCTCATACCACTCTTTAAGAGTGTCCACATACAAGCTGTAACTCTGCAACCAGTTTATAGCTGGGAAGTGCCTTCTCGCAGCGAGCTTTGCATCTAACGCCCAGAAGACTTTCACTATTCTGAGTGTGTTCTGTGTAACTGGCTCGCTGAAGTCTCCTCCGGGTGGTGAAACTGCTCCTACGACAGTTACGCTTCCAATGTTTCCTGAAAGAGTTTTAACTCTTCCAGCTCTCTCATAGAACTCAGCAATTCTCGAAGCGAGATATGCTGGATAACCTTCTTCACCGGGCATCTCTTCAAGTCTTCCAGAAATCTCTCTCATAGCTTCAGCCCATCTGCTCGTTGAATCTGCCATTATGCTAACATCGTAACCCATATCTCTGAAGTACTCAGCTATGGTAATTCCAGTGTAAACTGAAGCTTCTCTTGCTGCTACTGGCATGTTTGATGTATTAGCTATTAAAACTGTTCTCTCCATAAGTGGTTTTCCACTTCTTGGGTCTATTAGCTCTGGGAATTCCTCAAGAACTTCTGTCATCTCGTTACCTCTCTCACCGCAACCGATGTAAACGACTATGTGTGCATCACTCCACTTTGCAAGTTGATGCTGAGTAACCGTTTTACCACTGCCAAATGGCCCCGGAATTGCGGCTGTACCACCCTTAGCTACTGGGAACATTGTGTCTAAGATTCTCTGTCCTGTGATTAGGGGTATTACTGGCGGTAGCTTTTCCTGATATGGTCTCGCTTCTCTAACAGGCCATTTGTGGTACATCTTCAACTCAGTTCCATCATCAAGGACAGCAATAGTATCTTCTACTGTAAAGCTACCTTCATATATTTCTGTTATAGTCCTCTCTCCTATTTTCGGTGGAGCTAAAACCTTGTGTTCAACTAATTCCGATTCCTTAACGGTACCTAAGATGTCTCCTCCTTTTATCCTATCTCCCTTCTTTACTACTGGTTTAAACTCCCATTTCTTGTTTCTGTCGAGTCCGGGAACATGGATACCTCTGCTTATGAAGTCTCCACTCGCCTCTTTAAGAGCTGGAAGCGGTCTCTGAACACCATCGTAGAAAGACTTTATCAATCCTGGTCCAAGTTCAACACTCAAAGGCATTCCCGTGTTCTCTACCCTGTCTCCCGGTTTTATTCCAGAAGTATCCTCGTAAACCTGCACGAGAGTTTTATTGCCCACTATACCTACGACCTCACCCATCAGCCCCTCTTCACCTACGTAGCAGACATCGTACATCCTCGGCTTTATTCCTTCAGCAACTACAAGAGGTCCTGAAACTCTATAAACTTCACCAACCTTACCAGACGTTTTCACTTCCATAGGTCAACACCTATCGCCCTTCTTATCTTCTCCCTTAACTCCTCCACACCAGCCTCGCCACCCACCTTGACGAAGGTGGGTTCGAGACTTTCTTCTACCCTCATCTTAACGTGAACGGGCAATTTCTTATAAAAATCATATTTTATTACAACTATTCCTTCCTTTCCGAGTAAGTTCTCAACTATCTGAGGTAACTCTTCTTCGTTTTCGACGTCTATAACATCTCTTATTCCGACAAGTCTAAATCCCAAGTTAAAGTCCGGATCGCCAACAACTATTAGGTGGCTCATACAATCACCAGCTGCTCTTCTATAGCTTCATTCGATAAACCTTCCCACTTACCCCATCCTATAACTCTCAAGTTGTCAACTTCTATTTTCTTAAGGCACATGTAGTGCAACACTGGAAGTATAGATAGCGGATAGTGATCTGCCTTCTTTGCAACTTCTTCCATCCATACTTTGTCTAACTTTATTTCAACTTTTGAAAATCCTTCCTCAAGTTCTATGTCTTTCCAGAACCAGTATCCTTCGAGAGCTTTAACAAGCTCATCTAACGGCATTCCTACGAGCTTTCTCACTTCATCGACGTCTAATTGGTAACCACCAGGTATTATTTTTTCCATTATTACTTCAGATGGTACATCATCTAACTTCAATCTTAGCATTGTCTTTACGTTCTTTATGTCTATTTCTTTCCTTATAAAGTCTATGAATAGCTTCAACGGCTGGTCAGGTGCTTTCAAACCTATCATGTGCGAATAGTATATCTTGTACAGCTCATCTTCGATCTGCCCTATGGGTTCTTGACCTATTTTTGATAGAGTTTCGTAGTAAGGTGTTCTGTCAAAAGCTTTTATTATTTCGTCTATGTCCTTAGTCGTAAGAGACTTGTAGAAGTCGTAGCTAAATTCTCCAACTGGAACGAGAGTCTCTTCTATTTCTTCCGGAGAAACGTTAGCAAGCTTACCCCTGAGAATGTTTATTATGTTCCAAATATCCCATCTTTTCAGATATTCGAATATTAGTTCCTTTGCCGCTCCAAACGATACGTCAAGAATTCTTCTGTACTTCCTGAAAAGGTGTAGTGATAACGCATAGTCTATCAACCTCGGTCCAGTGTACTTGTAGGAAAGCTCGTCTATTTCTTTTTTGTATTCAGACTCTTCGAGATATCTCACTACTTCATGAAAGTCCATGTTGAGCAATTTTCTGAACTCTTCTTTTGGAATCAAGCTTCTTTTCATTACTTTTACTCTTGCAACTATGTAAGCCCACTGAGATTTCTTACCGAGCGTCAGCATAGTTGATCACTCTCCAAACAGTATTTTAGAGACTTCACTCATCTTATTTTCGTAAACCTGAGCGAGGAGATCGTCAAATGTCAGGTTTATCCTCACCTCCCCGTCGGTACTTTCGATAATTACACCACCAAGGCAATCGATGTTACCACCGTACCTATATCCCTTTTTACTTGATATCACTTCTCTAACTAAGTTTTCGTCGTCTTTATTAGAGTAAACTATCGCCTCTTCTAACTCACATTTTTCTATTAACTTTTCAAGTAACCTCTTCTTTTCTTCGGGATCCATCTTCTTAATCCTGTCTTTCACGAGGTTTAGAACTTCCTCCAAAATCTCCTTCCTCTTATTGAGCATTAGTCTCTTCATTTCTAAGTTTACACTCGAAATCTCCTGCCTCTTGTATCTCTCCGCCTCTTTTTCAGCGTCTTCTCTCGCTTTTTTTATTATCTCCTCCGCCTCTAACTTAGCCTCCGCTATTATTTCCTCAGCTTGCTTTTTCGCGTCCTCAAGAATTTGTTGTACTTGTTCTTCACCATTCTTTCGTATTTCTTCAAGCACTGCTTCGAGTGGCATTTTTGACCTCTCCTTTCAACTTACTTAAACGCGAACATCAGTATGAACGATATGACCAGACCAAATATGACTATGGTCTCTGGCAGAACTGTGAACAGTATACCGAGACCGAAGAAGCCCCTGTCTTCAGCTGTAGCTCCTACTGCAGCAGCACCTATTCCGCTTTCACCAAGTCCAGCACCTATACCAGCCAGTCCAACTGCAAGACCGGCACCAATTGCCACCAAACCTTTTGCAATATCCAATACCATTTATATTCACCTCCTTTACTTAGGTACGAGGTTATCAAGCCTGTACCCCATTACAACTATCAATACCAACAACGTAAAGCCAAGTACGAGCCTAAACGTCGAAATTATCCAGTAGTACTTGAGAAAACGCTCTATGTTCTTATCATTCAGAATCTTCTTGTCTATCCACCTCGCAATTCTATCTGATAGCTCCTCGTTGTACGTCATAGTTCCACTAAAAAATTAAATTTTAAGCTATGGCTTTACTTAAACGCGAACATCAGTATGAACGATATGACCAGACCAAATATGACTATGGTCTCTGGCAGAACTGTGAACAGTATACCGAGACCGAAGAAGCCCCTGTCTTCAGCTGTAGCTCCTACTGCAGCAGCACCTATTCCGCTTTCACCAAGTCCAGCACCTATACCAGCCAGTCCAACTGCAAGACCGGCACCAATTGCCACCAAACCTTTTGCAATATCCAATACCATTTATATTCACCTCCTTTTTACACGTTTTCTAATTCCTACTCATCCTCCAAAAACCTCTTCACCCTGCCGAAAGGTTTGAACAGTCTTCCACCGCCCTCAAAGAACTTCGTAAAGAACTCTACGTAGTGCAATCGAAGGGACTGTAAGCCAGGGTCGAGGATGCCGAGTAAGTAGTTTATGACGTGGAATATCAGCATCACGAGGATTCCAGCAATTATTAGGACTCCACCCTTCTTCATTATTAGTCCGCCCATGAAGTTTGCTACAAAAGCTATGTAAACAGAGGATAGACCTATAGCCAGAATTCGAGCGAAGCTCAAAACCTGTCCGAAGTAAGTGAGTAATTCAAGACCCATTACTGCACCTATTCCACCCATCTTCGGTATTTCGTGCATCAGCAGCATTACGAGCCAGATTGCTACAAAAGGCAATGCAACTACATAGAACACGTTGATTCCGTTCTGCCAGCCAGGAGTTATTGGCAGTGGTAGAGATGGCTGTTTTACGAAGTGTGGATTGACGTTCATGTGGAAGGTGTAATAAGCTATCTGGTGGTAAACACCGAGGTTGTAAGTAAAGCCAATGATGGCAAAACCGAGACCGAGCATGCCGAAAATCCAAGTGCCTTTTTCGAGAAGAGCTTCTTTAAACCCATGTTCTTTGTAAACGTTGATGAATCCGAGAATGAAACCGAATATTATAACTGCGAGACCTATGAACAGCGTAATAAGCAGCAGGAATTTTACGTCATAAGCCGCAATTTCAGCCATTTCACCACTACCAGCTCTGGGGAACAGAGGCATTATGTTCTTGAGACCGAATATGCTTTCTGGTCCAAATATCTCTGCCCCAAAGAATTCACCGTATATTAAGCCGAATATTACTGTTGATATGCCGGAGTAAATCAGTATGTTCAACAGTCTCTGCCACCCTTCAGTCTTGTAAATCGTTTTTAGGAAGAATGCCAAAGCGAGGACGGCAAGACCATAACCAACATCACCAAGCATCATTCCGAAGAATATCGGGAACATTATTGACATGAATAGAGTAGGATCGATTTCGTGATACTTTGGAATTCCAAAAGTCGTTGTTAGCAACTCAAAGTTTCTAACTCCAGTGGGATTTTTGAGCATCGTCGGAGGATTGAATTCTTTATCCTCTACTTGCTCAACAACGACTTTACCATTAGTAGCAGATTCGATCTCCCTTTTTACCCTGTCAAATTCCTTAGCCGGAACGTATCCAACTATCATAAATGCGTACTTTGAAACAAGAGTTCTAAGAGGCAGTTCTGCTTTTTCCAGTTCTATGCTTAAGTACTCTTCCATTGCCAGCATGAATTCGACTTCTTTCTCTTTGATCTCTTCTAATTCTTTCTCAATTCTCTCTATTTCATCCTGAATTCTTGCTTTTTCGTCGAAAATCTCTTTTATTCTTTCTTCTATGCTGTCAACATCCGGAACTGATATTTCTCTAAATGAGAACTCTTGCAAAACAGCGTAAACTTTTTCCTCTAAGCTCTTCCTGACAAAAACAGCTAAAACGTACTCTTTTTCGTATTCTTTAATGAATATCTCGTAATCAGACGTAATTTCTCTTATTTTTTCCTCTGGATTGTCCCTAACGATACCTACAAAGCACCTTATGTGTTTGTAACCTTTCAAGAGTTTTGGTGGCAATCCAAGAACTCTCAGTGGTTCTAAGTTTTTAAGTTCCTCTTCTATTGATTTAAGCCTATCTGAAAGAGTTTTTATCCTGTCTATCCTTGTACCAATTTCCTGTTGAAATTCGTCGAGTTTCTGCTGTATTTGAGATTCCACTTCACTCACTCTATACTTCCTGCTCGGAAAAACTTTTTCCGGATCGATTTTTAGGTGAGAAATGTAACTCCTCAGGAGGACGAGGTATTTTGAAGTAGTCGATGCTTTCTCTAATGGCTCGCCAAGTTTGAAGTATTCATCCTCGACCGGGTCTTCTATGTGCATTGCATAAGCCTTGTGTAGAGTCTCAGACGTGGTGGCCAAGTAATCCTTAGGCCCCACTACTGAGACCTTAACCATCTTTACCGGCTTAAGCATGCTCCACCATCCCTACAAATTCATTGTACAAAAATTCAGCAGCATTCCAAGCGTTATCCTTACCTTTTTTCTCAACTGCAGAAATCTGCTGTAACCACTGCTCCTTAATCTTAGCTTTTTCCTGCTCAACTTCGGCTTTTGCCTTTTCCATAACTTCAGCTTTAATTTTTTCAGCCTCTTTCTCAGCCTCTTCTATTATTTTTCTCGCCTCTTCCTTAGCTTCAAGAATTATCTGTTTAGCTTTATTTTTCGCTTCCTCGATATCCTGTTCAACCTTTAGCTCGGCCTCTTTAATCCTTTCAAGAATCTCTGTTCTCTCCATGGCGGTCACCCTTAGCATTTTTTAAATAACTCCTCAAGTAGCCAAAATCACGGAAATATTTAAAGTTTGTCATTTTTACTCCACATCTTTTCAGATTATTCGTCCCCGATTATTATTTCATTCAAAAAGAGAAAACTAATAAAGTATTCGAAAAATGGCAGATAGTCCATATACGAAAAACCTAAAAATCTAAAGATTATTCGAATCAAAAATTTTTAAAGATAACAAAGTTTAAATATTAAAATATTAAATGGAGATACATGATACCTCTTGCAGGAATAGCCGTGGTTTTGTTTATTATAATACTTGCAGCAATACTATCGGGAGTAAGGATAATTAGAGAATACGAGAGGGCAGTAATATTCAGATTGGGCAGATTAGTAGGCGTTAGAGGGCCGGGCTTATTTCTAATAATACCTATGCTGGAAAACATGGTTAAAGTTGACCTTAGAACTATAACTTACGACGTTCCAAAACAGGAAACCCTGACTAAGGATAACGTCCCAGTTAGCGTAAACGCTGTCGTTTACTTCAGAGTAACGGATCCAGAAAAAGCAGTTGTAGAAGTGGAAAACTATAGAATTGCTACAGCTCAACTCGCTCAAACTACTTTGAGAAGTGTTATAGGTCAAGTAGAACTTGACGAACTGCTTTCCAATAGAGAAGGTGTAAATTCAAAGCTTAGAGAGATACTCGACAAAGAAACCAATCCTTGGGGTATAAAGGTTACAGCCGTAGAGATAAAAGACGTTGAGATTCCTGAGGAGATGAGGAAGATAATGGCAATGCAAGCGGAAGCGGAGAGAGAAAAGAGGGCAAAAATAATAAAAGCCGAGGGAGAATTGCAGGCATCAAAGACGTTATTAGAAGCATCAAAGATGATAGAGCAGAGCCATGTAGCACCACTACTAAGAGTACTTCAAACTCTAAGTGAAATAGGAATGGTCAACAACACGACAATAGTCCTTCCAATACCGATCGAAATACTTGAGTACTTTAAGAAAAAGAATTAATAAAGAATTAAATTCAAAATCTTTTAATTATTTCGTAAAGAGTATTTCTCTGGGCAACTGGTCTTCCAACAGCTTTAACTGCTTTTACAATTTCCTCAATTCTCGCTGGTCTAAATTCCTTACCAGTTGCTCTAACAACGTTCTCTTCCAGCATAGTTCCACCAAAATCGTTTGCTCCAAAAAACAAAGCTAAAGTAGCTATGTCGAAATCCTGAGTTAGCCAGGATGCTTGAATGTTTCTAAAGTTGTGAAGAACTATTCTCGATATAGCGAGAACCTGTAGATACCTCGCCGCGGAAACTGGATTTTTCACGATACCTTTTTCGTAAAGCTCCGTTCTTTCTGGCTGAAAGGTCCAGCAAACAAAAGCGGTAAATCCGTTCGTTTCCTTTTGCAAGTCTCTAACTCTAAGGAGGTGTTCTACTATATCTTCGTCTTTCTCAACGTGTCCAAACATCATAGTAGCACTGCTCTTAATTCCCAATTCGTGAGCCGTTCTCATAACTTCAATCCAACCATCGCAATCGACTTTCTTAGGGCTGACGATTTTTCTAACTCTATTGCTCAATACTTCCGCTCCTCCACCGGGTAAAGAATCCATCCCCGCTTTTATCAACCTCTTCAAAACATCTCTTATACTCAAACCTTCTTTCTCCGCCAGAAAATAGATTTCAGGAGCTGAAAGAGCGTGGAGTTGAATCTTAGGGTGTTTGGATTTTATTAACTTAAACAGCTTTTCAAACCACTCTATTCCAAGCTCTGGATTCATTCCTCCCTGCAAGAGTATTTGAGTGACTCCGAATCTTTCAGCCTCTTCAATTTTTCTCAGTATTTCCTCGTAACTCAGAACGTATTCTTCTTCCTTTTTTCTCGCATAAAAGGCACAAAACTTGCACTTAGATATGCAAACATTGGTGTAATTTATGTTTCTATCAGCAACAAAAGTTACGAGGTCACCACATTTTTTCTTCCTTATTTCGTCTGCAATTTTTCCCACAACTGGGAGGGGTTGTTCAAATAGATCCATAGCCTCCTCGAAACTTAAATCCTCCCCTCTGAGGTTTTTTTCAACGTATGCTTTATAGTCCATAATCCCTGCACCTCGAAGCGAATTCTTCAAGTCCTTTCTTCTCTTTTTTACCGAGAGAGTATATGAGGATTTTGAAGTACTTTACAAGAAATTCAACTGGAAGTCTGAATTTCAGAGATGCCTCTTCCACTACTTCTTCAAATCTTTTCATACCCTCTTCAACGCTGAATTGTATAGCTCTGTCAACAAAATTAAAATCTTTGTTTTTAAGTGATGCGGAGATACCAAAAACCATTGGATAACCCGTTAAGTCCTTCCACTCCTCTCCAAGATCCATTACCACTCTGTAAAGCATTCTCGCCTTTATAGCTTCATCCCCAATAACAAGAGCTGAATCTGCAATTTTAAGCAATTCGCTTGCACTAATAAAATTAGAAGGTATCAACTTAACGTCCAAGTCTTTCTCTTTTAGAATTATTTTCATTAAATTAACGGAAGTCAAAGTTTGTGCCGTAACTGCTATTTTATCTCCAATTCTGTTTTTTCTTGAAACTACTACAACGCTTAAAACTTCTCCATCCGACGCTATGCAGAATGAATAGTGTTTAAGTTTAAATTCATTTTTAATGTAAAAGTAAGTTGGAACTGGTGCGTAATCTATTTCCCCTAAAACGAGTTTTTCCGCCATACCTCTCGGAGAACTTTCAACTACTTCAAAATTGCCAGAAAGAAACCTGTATGGCAAAAAGTTGTTAACTAACCCGAACTTACCAATTTTAGCTTTCATGAGATTTCCACTACATAGAGTTAAAAAACTGTTCTCAAATTTCTATTACGAATAGTAGTTCAGCTTTGTCTCTCAACAACTCAACGAATTCTCTATCGATATCAGATGCAGATTTATTGGCTTTAACTGCTATCGTTCTTCCGCAAACGTAGTTACTTTTTCTAACGACTATATCTGTAGGATGAGTAAAAGTTAGTTTTTCGTTACCATAGGCTTTTATTTCTTCCTTTAAACCGTACTCCGGTAACTCCAGCCATATCGTTACTGGATTCGGTAACGAGAGGTACCCCTTTATTTCCACTGGAATTTCCGAAATTCCAATTTCGGCGTTTACACCAACTATACAATCGCCTCTTGGAGTTAAATACCGTTCTTTTGTTATTTCAAGTGTAGTTCTGTGAGTCGCTCTAATGTTTGGATGTCCCTCAGCCCTTATCTCCAACCTCACACACATCTCTCCAGTCGCAACTCTTGCAAGCCTCTTCTTTCCACTTTTCCAGAACTTCAGGACTGAAAACTTTCTCTTTTAATTCTTTCCAGCTAACTGTGCATCCGGGAGATAGATTCAGAAGGCTAAGTGCCAATACGTCGAGGTACTTTACCTCCTCCTCTGAGTTAACAGAATACTTACATTTTCCGTTTACCATATACGGGCACTTAGCACAGACGTCATCGACTCCTTCGACTACTAAAACGCCTCGTTTTTTTGCATCTTCAATAACTCTTTCGAGGTTTTCTACAAAAACTTCGTCGTATCCTTCTCCTCTGTAAAACTGAAGGCATATAAGGTGATGACCTCTCAACCTCGGAAACATAAAAGATGTTAAGCTCATTAGATTTTTACCTTTTCCCGGAAACTTAATAACGATGAGTAACTTTGGCATAGGTGTGAGGTACGTACTTGAAGCAGATTATGAAAAAGTTATAAAAGAAATAGAAAATTACTTAAAATCGAAAAATATTAGATACAGTGTAAAAAAGTACTCGAAACCAGAAATGGTGAAATTTAAGCTTGGATTTATGAAAAGCGTTTTGATTATGAAAACTAAAAATAGCGTTTACGTTAAAGTCCCTTCTTCAGAATTCTGTGACGTACTGGCAAAGTTTAAAGCAAAAGTCGTCGTCGGAAAAATTCTGGACTTAGAAGGAATGGAGATAGAAATAGAGATCTTAAAAGCTCAAAAAGAAGCGGCTAAAAAGACGCTAATATTAATAACAGCTTTAACCGTTCTCTCTACACCAGCAATGGTGATAAAAAAAATGCTTCCATACAACTTGTTACTTCTCCTTTTTTCCTTCTTACCAGTTAGAGTTGAAGTTTTGAACATTAACGTATCAGCTTATCCTGCTCTTTATCCCTACTACGCTTACAGAGAGAAAAAACTCAAAAAACTGAAAAAGCTCAAAGAGCTCGAAGAACTCTTTTAAGTGAATCTACGAATTTCGAAACCGTTTCTTCGGTAACGTGAGGCATTACCACACACCTTATAGCCTCAGGCTTTCTTATCGTTGATACGTACCATCCTTCTTTCATCAAAAGCTCCCTAACTCTACAAGCTTTACATTCAAAACACACGACATTCGTAACTGGTTCTATTACAGGTTTTAATCCAAGAGCCTCCACCTCCTCTTTTAAGATTTTAGTTACCCTCATGCACTCCAAAACTATTTTTCTCAGACCATCGAATCCAAGGTGTTTTAGAACGGCGTAAGCGGAAGCTACTCCAGTTCCGGGCCTCGTACCAGTTAACGTGTACTGCTTAGTAGAAGTCAAGTATGGAGTTTCCACTGAAAGAGAGTGTAAGTACTCTTCTTTTCTAAAAAGAATTACTCCAGCTGGTATAGTTGCCAAGCCCATCTTGTGGGGATCAACAGCAATAGAGCAAACACCTTTAACTCTAAAATCAAAGTCTTTATAACCCAAAAAGGGAAGTACAAATCCTCCAAAAGCTGCATCTACGTGTAAGTAAATATCTCTCTCAACTGCTATTTTGGAAAGAGATTTTATATCGTCAACTTGACCGAGTTCGGTCGTTCCAGCTATACCTACAATTGCGAACGTGTTCTCATCTACTAACCTTTCAACATCTGCAACGTCAACTCTGTATTCATCGTCAAGCTTAGCCCTTTTCACTTCAATTCCAAGTAGATCTGCTACTTTGAGAAAGGAGAAGTGGGCTGAATCGGGAACAACTATGTTGCCTTTTCCGTAAACGTTTCTCGCAGCTCTTATAGCTTGGATGTTGCTTTCAGTCCCCCCAGAACTAACGTATCCAACAGCATTGCTATTTCCAAAAAAGTTGCCAAGCATGGATATGAGCTTTTTTTCGAGTTCAAAAGTGCCGGGAAACAATCCCGGATCACCAAGATTTGCTCTAACAAACATGCAGTGTGCTTTAACAGCTACGGGATGAGGATTCGTACACATAGAACTTAAAACTCTCGAATACGGAATATCCTTAGAAAGGTAACTCTCCAACTCTTTCAAAACTTTATCCATGAGCAAAGTTTTTTCCTGCGTTATTAATTTCTTGCCGCAATAGTTAACGTGCATCGGTTGGGCAAAAAAGTCAAAATAAGTTAAATAAGTCAAAATATATATCCAGTAACAACGACTTGTGAGCGTGAAATACACCGTTTCAATACTTACAGGAGGAAGAGGTAGGAGAATGGGTTTTTCGGAAAAACCGTTGCTTAAAATTTGTGGAAAAAGGATAATAGAAAGGATAGTTGAAGAGTTAAAAGATCTTCGAATTTTTATCGTTTGTAGAAAAGACAATGCCGAAATTTACAAGAAATTTGGCGAAGTGATAATAGACGAATTAGAGCTTGGCCCAATAGGTGGCATATACACAGCTCTAAGAAAAGGCAGTACAGTTGTCATAGGAGGAGATATGCCTTTCGTTAAAGCAGAAGTTGTGAAATTTTTGCACGATGAAGGTATAAAAAAGGGTTGCGATGCCCTAATACCAATTTGGAGTGACGGAAAAAAAGAGCCTTTATTAGCTTACTATTCTTCTTCAGCTATAGAAGCTTTTGGAGGAGCTATTTCTGAAAAGAAGTTGAAAATAATGAATGCCGTTGAAAAAATGAAAAAAGTGGAATTCATAAGCGTAGAAACAATTAGAACTTTTGACGAAAATCTTGTTTCTTTTTTTAACGTTAACACGCTGAAAGACTTGAAAAGGGCTGAAGAAATATGCTCGTCGATGAGTATGGCAGGAGAATAACTAACCTCAGAATTGCAGTAACGATGAAATGCAATTTGAGGTGTATTTATTGCCACAGAGAAGGAGAAAAAGAAAGTGGAAAAGAAATGAGCTTAGATGAGATAGTGGAGATAGCTGAGGCATTTAGAGAACTTGGAATAAGAAAAGTAAAGATTACTGGTGGAGAGCCTTTGCTTAGAAGAGATATATGTGACATCATCTCTTCAATGCCTGAATTTCAGGAAATCTCTATTACAACTAATGGCACATTACTGTCAAAGCTTGCAGAAGATTTAAAAGATGCTGGATTGGACAGAATAAACGTAAGTCTCGATAGCTTGAGGAGTGATGTTTACAGATTTATAACGGGAGGAGATGTAGAAAAAGTAGTTGATGGAATAATTGCTGCATGCAATGCTAAGTTAACTCCGGTGAAGATAAACATGGTCGTGATGAAGGATTTAAACGACGATCAAATTGAAGAGATGATGGAATTCGTTTCCTCTTTAAATTCTGAAGAAGTAAAAGCAATATTGCAAGTAATAGAAGTTTTAAGATTGAAATCTCTGGAAAAGTATTATGTGGACATTTCCAAAGTAGAGAGAAAAATAGCTTCAATGGCAGAAGCCGTTGTTTTGAGAGAGATGCATTTTAGAAAGCAGTATAGAGTGGGAGATGTAGTGGTTGAATTCGTTAAACCGTGTAAGGAGTTCTGCATGCACTGCAACAGAATAAGGGTTACATCGGACGGAAAGATAAAACCATGCCTGATGAAGGAAGAGAGCATAGATGCAAGAGGGTTAAGAGGGAAAGAATTAATTGAAGCGATTAAAAAAGCTGTGAAGATTAGAAAGCCATACTACTAAGTTATTAACTTCTTCAGCTCGTTCCAAATGCTGTCAACTTTTCTCTTTACATCCTCACTCATCTCTACTACTTCTGGCCATTCCCTCTCAAAACCTTCTTCCTTCCACTTCTTAGTTGCGTCTATGCCCAGCTTTCCACCGAGGTTTGGTAGGTAAGTCGAATGATCTAAGCTATCAATGGGACAGGATGGAATTAAAACTACATCTCTTGCCGGATCAAACCTACTCGTAACAGCCCAAAGAACTTCTTTAAGATTTTGAACGTTAACATCACTGTCAACAACGATTACGATTTTTGTCAAAGATAGCATACCCATACTCCAAAGGGCAAACATTACTTTCTTTGCATGTCCGGGGTATCTCTTCTCAATAGACACTATGGCGAGGTTGTGAAAGCAAGCTTCAACTGGCAAGTTTATGTCAACTATTTCGGGGTGAATCATTTTTATTAAAGGCAGAAATATTCTTTCCGTAGCTTTTCCAAGCCAAGCGTCCTCCATTGGGGGTTTACCAACGACTGTTGCGTGATAAATTGGATTTTCTCTCCTCGTAACGCATTCTACATGAAATACTGGATACGGCTCAGGTGGTGTGTAATACCCCGTGTGATCTCCAAAAGGTCCCTCAATTTTAAGTTCGTCTGGCTTAACATAGCCTTCCAAAACTATCTCAGCTGTTGCCGGAACTTTCAAATCAACGGTTTCACATTCCACCAACTTCAGTCGTTCTCTTCTAATAAAGCCGGCAAACATGAACTCGCTTAAGTTCTCTGGAAGAGGGGCGGTTGAAGCGTAAAGCGTTGCGGGGTCAACGCCTATCGCTACCGCAACTTCAAGCTTTCCGTTTTTCTCTGCAATCTTTTTTAAGTGTAAAGCACCGTGCTTGTGTACTTGCCAGTGCATTCCGGTAGTTCTTTTGTCGAAAACTTGCATTCTATACATTCCTGCATTGAGTTCTCCCGTTTCCGGATCCTTAGTTATGACAACTGGTAGAGTTATGAATCTACCACCATCCTTAGGCCAGCACTTCAGAATTGGAAATTTGTCCAAGTTCGGTTCTTCAACAACTTCTTTACACGGAGCTTTTTTTACTGTTTTTGGAACAAAAGCAGCTATATCTTTTATTGCACTTATGCTCTTTATTCCATCGAGAAACGAAGTTGGTCTAAGCTTTGTGAGCTCCACAAGTCTCTCACCTATTTCTTCAAGCCTTTCAACTCCAAGAGCCAATTTCATTCTCCTCTCAGTACCAAATGCATTCATGAAAACGGGAATGTCGTATCCTTTCGGATTTTCAAAAAGGATTGCTTTTCCACCAGATTTAACAGCTCTATCTGCTATTTCAGTCATTTCTAAAATAGGACTAACTTCTCTCTTAATTCTCGCCAATTCACCTTCACTTTCGAGTTTTTCTATAAATTCTCTTAAATCCTCGTACATAGGCTTTCGACGAATGGAAACTTAATAAAGGTTGACGAAGGTACTAAAAACTGTTATTAAAATAAAACACAATAATAAAAATTAAAAATTTTTAGTGGAATTCCCATTCTATGAACGGTTCTTCTAAATCTACCATTGCATTTACCATCAATTCAACCAATCCACCATAGTATATACTGAGCCTTTCAGGTGCTTTGTAGTAGGAAAGCATATCTCTTATTGCACCTTTGCAGTTCGAGCATGGTGCGCAGATATACTTATTTATGCTCGGATCTAAGCAATCTTTGAAAGCTTCAAGTACCTGCTTGAACTTCATTCTCGTTGCAACAGCGTTTCTCCATTCGGGGAAGTTCATGGATGTCATTATTGCAAAGCCACTTCCACCACCGCAACAATAGTTGTAAACTCCGTGCGGCTCCATCTCTCTAAATTGAGGAGCCAATTTTCTCAATATCTTTCTCTGCGGTTCAACAACTCCCATAAGCCTTACCATGTTACATGGATCGTGCAGAGTTACGGGGAAGTTGTTTTTCTCTGGATCAAAGTTTATTTTCTCCTTCTTTACTATTTCCCACAATATAGGCATACAGCTTTCTCTCGGAATCCATATATCGTCGTGCAAAACTCTATCTGCAACAACCGTTATAGCTTTGTGAGCATGTCCACATTCACCAACCACTATTTTATTGACCTCAAGTTTGTTAGCTATTTCCGCATGCTTAGCTGCTACTCTAGCCAACTGCAAATCATCGTACCAAACTCCGTAGTTGACGGCATCGTAAGCTACTTGCTCACTGCTAAGAGTCCAGCTTAACCCAGCTTCTTCAAACAGAATTGCAAATGCTGCTGGATTTTCTGGCCAGCTTAAGAATTCTCCAGCGTTGTGTATGAGCAATATGTCCGCTCCCTTTTCATCAACCGGAATTTTTATTCTCTTACCAATCTTGTCTTCTATGTCATCTTCAATAAACTCTATTATGTCCCTAACTCCATCAGGGGTTAAACCCGTGCTCGAACCTACTTTTAAGTGTTGTACTGTACCCAATTCGTGTAATGCTTTTGGAGCTATACCCATTTCCTGACTAAAAAGCTTTCTAATTTCGTGACTTATAAGTCCATTATCAACGCCTATAGGGCAAGTTTGAGTGCACCTCCTGCAAAGAGTGCATCTATAAGCAGATTCAGCCAATCTAAGCAGAGTTTTTGCGTTTAACTCTATATCTCCCGCCACAAACTTTCCGAAAATCTTTCCTGCTGGAGTACAGTACTTCTTCCAAATTCTCCTAAGAATTTCAGCCCTCCAAGTTGGCTTGTAAACTTCCTGCTTTCCGCTCATTATGTATATCGGGCAAGCATTGCTGCAAGTCTGACATTTAGCACAGTATTCCAATGAAAGCAATAGCGGTTGAAGGAAAGTCCAGTTACCTTCCTTAGTCAGCAATTTGTTAAGACCACTCAGAAAACTCTTAACGAGTCTTTCTTCCTCTTCCTTGTTTTGAGGTTTCCAAGGCAAGTCTATAGCAATATATCCATCCAAATCAGTAGCGTATTTTTCCCTCCATTCCGGCTTAGGATCTGTAAGTTCAGGCTCCATCCCCGGCTTGTCATACGGTGGTGGAAGCTTTTCCAAATCTCTAACTGTAAGTTTAACAAGTTGATCAACAGGAGAAGCCGCATCTTCGGGCTTTATTTCTCTACTCAATATCTCCACCTCCCCCATTCATCTTTGGGGCTTTCAAGAGCGTTTTCATCCCAACTCTTACCGGTATCAACATGTGGAGCGCTCCACGGCATTGGTAGTTTTGTTAGTTCCCTAACTTTTGCTTCTACTTTACTACCCGGTACATTCAGTTCATCGTCCCACAGAACTTTGTGGAAAGTGAAGTACTTCCCAATAAAGTGGGACATCTTTGTAAACGGTATGTATATCCACAACAGGCACAAGAGAACTACATGCACCTTAGCAATAGTTGTTAGCTTTGGAAGATATGCCGCATTAAAAGCAACTAAGGCTTTCATGAATTCCATTGCATGCTGAAAATGGGGATCGTACGTAATCCAAGTGGCTATTCCTGTTAAAAGTACCACGAGTATGAAGAACAGGTTAAAGATTTCGACGCCTACAGTGTAATTACCCATATCTCTGTCACTAAACCTCCTGATTATCAAGCCGATACATCCAAGAGTTGCAGCTATTATGCCAATTGTTCCGCATATCTGGATGAGGTAGTAAACGATCGTAGCCAAAGCTGGTATGCTTATGTAAACGCTAAGAATTCCATGAACGAACAGTAGGAAAAACCAAGCTAATATGAGGTATATCCCTGCGTGAAAAGGATACGTAAGCCACCAAAGAGGTCTTTTGTACTGATAAACCCTTTTTATAAAAAGCATCTCTGAGAACATGTCTTTTAACTCACCTGCAAGAGTTGTCTCCCTCGGTTTTTTCCAGTAATCGACTTCTTCTATGTAACTACCACCGTAGTGATGCCTGCCCGCCTCGTGTGGAACCGGATAAAGCTCCCACCTGAGGTGCATGGGCATCGAAGACCACTTAATCCACTTTGATGCAACCACAATTACGAAAATAGCAAACGCTGCATATGATAAAGCCATCAACGCTGAAAGCATGCTCTACCAGCACCTCCCGGTTTTTGGAGTGATGCCGTTTAGTAAAGTATATAAGTTTTTTGTTTTATAACATTAGACTTCTAATTTTGGACATTAACTTATAAATAATGCGAGTTATTCTTATAGTTTATTCTCTGAAAAGTAATAAAGACAGCTATTGGTTTGAAAGAACACCAGTAATGTTCATGATTGATAGGAAAGGTACTAAGCAAAAGCAATCTCTTTCGAAAACGTAAAAAACAAAATCTGTTTCTAAAATTGGTGTGGTAGAAAACAATTGGTTGAAAATAACAACGCACGAAATGATAAGAAACGGGACGTGGTGTTACAAAGACGGTATTTTCTTCATTTGTATTGAAAATAACATAATTGGATTTAACGGAGACTACCTTTTTCCAGATAACATGAGTATTAGAGAAAAAAAGAGAGTAAAAAATAAACTGAAGTTTGTGTTGGGAATAGACATAAACTTGGACGACTTTTACTCCGAAATAGCAGATACAAAATTTTCATTTCTTATAGATGAATTCTACGGTCTTAGAAGTCCAGCAGCTGTTACAGCTTATCAAGCCATAGTAGAAACAATAGCACAGCAGCAAGTGAGTTTCGAATTTGCTATGAAAACCATAGAGAACTTAGTAAAAATTGCAGGTAAAAGAGTTGAAGAAAATATTGAAGGCAAAAAAGTAAAATTGTACAGATTTCCCACTGCTGAGGAAGTTGTAAAAGTTAAAGACAAACTTGGAGAAGCTAAGCTTGGTTACAGAAAAGAGTACATAAAAGAAATCAGTGAAAAATTAATTAGAAAAGAAATTGACTTAAACAAGGTTGAAAAAATGAGTGAAGAAGAGGCAATAAAGTACATGACAAGTTTTAGAGGTATTGGTAGGTGGAGTGCTGAGCTTTTCTTGACTTACACTTTCAGAAAAAATACCTATCCCGCTAATGATCTCGGAATAAGGAGAGGTGTAGCAAAGATACTTGGAATCGGAGTTAAAGAAGTAAAAGAAAGAGATGTTAGAGAGTTAATAGAACCTTTTGGTAAGTGGAAGAGCTTACTCGCATTTTACATAACGTGCTACGATAGAAGAGAACAAAGTAAAATACGTGCGAAAGGCTGAAATAAAATCGAAATGCTTTAACTTTTGTGAAAGAAAAAGTAGGTTTCTGGTCGGCTGTAGCTATAGGAATTGGAGGAATGGTTGGAGGGGGGATATTTGCTGTTTTAGGTTTAGCAGTTCAACTTTCAGGTGGTGCAACACCTATAGCTTTTTTTATAGCTGGATTGATAGCTCTAATAACTTCCTACTCCTACGCAAAGCTCACAGTTACTTATCCAAGTCCAGGAGGGACGGTGGAATTTCTTAACAGAGCTTTTGGAAGAGGCGTAATTACTGGTTCCTTAAACATCCTTCTCTGGGAAAGTTATATAGTAATGTTATCTCTTTACTCCTACGCTTTTGGAAGTTATGCCGCAAGCTTTTTTCCCCACCATATTCAGTTTTACAGGCATGTATTTACAACTTTAATAATTGTTTTAATGACCGTCCTAAACTTAATGAGCGCCGGAGTCGTTGGTGAAGTAGAAGAGTACATAGTGGCTTTTAAAGTTGCAATTCTTCTATTTTTCGTTTTAGCCGGTTTGTGGAGTATAGACTTTTCAAGGTTTAACTCTCACATTCCATCAGCCCTAAGGTTAGTTGCTGGAGGTATGATAATTTTTCTTGCCTACGAGGGATTTGAGCTTATAGCTAACACTGCAATGGACGTGGAAGACTTATCTTTCCTACCAAAAGCTTACTACACTGCAGTAGGGTTTGTAATCTTCCTCTACGTTTCCGTAGCCATAGTTACAGTTGGAAACTTGCCATTTCAACAAATAATAAACGCAAGAGATTACGCATTAGCTGCTGCTGCAAAACCCTTTCTCGGAGAGGCAGGATTTACGTTGATAGCAATAGCCGCACTTCTTTCAACTGGCTCGGCAATAAACGCTACTCTATACGGTTCTGCGAGAGTTAGCTACATTATAGCCAAGTACAGAGAAATGCCCGCTTTCATGGAGAAAAAGGTGTGGAGCAAACCAGTTGAAGGTTTGCTTTTAACTTCAGCTTTAACTCTTGTTATGGCAAACACGCTAAACCTCTCCAACATATCAACACTTGGAAGTTCGGGTTTCCTCATAATATTCTCCGCCGTCAACTTAGCAAACCTAAGGCTTAGAAAAGAAACAAAGTCCAACAAATTAATAACCTCTTTCGGCTTTGTAACCTGCATACTCGCTTTGATAACTTTACTTTCCGTTACAGTTAAAAGCATAACTGACTTATTAATACTAATTGCTATGATAGGTAGTGCTTTTGCATTTGAATCTGCTTATAGAGTATTCATCAAAGAAAACGCATGAGATCACTCATTTTTAAAAGTGGAGTTAACTCTACGCCTTCATCTCTAAATCTTTTAACAGCGCCTTCTTCTCTATCAACAACAACTATTACTTGTGATACTTCCGCTCCCAATTCCCTAACTCTGCTAACGGTAGAAAGAGCTGAACCGCCAGTAGTAGTTACATCTTCAACAACAAGAACTCTTTCACCTCTTTCAACAACACCAACTAAATCGCTTTCTATTCCATATTCTTTCTTTTTCTTTCTAAAAATAGCCATTCTTTTTCCAGTTTTCAATGAAAGAGCTGTTGCGAGTGGAACGCCGCCCAACTCTATGCAAGCTATCGAGTCGAATTCCTTAGCCAAGTAAACCATTTGATTAGTTATGTCCTTTAGTAAATCTGGATAAGTGCAAGCTAATTTTACGTCAACGTAAACGTTACTCCTTTTTCCAGAAGAAAGAACAAAGTTTCCTTTTTTTACAGCTCCAACTTCTACCATTCTCTTAGCTATCTTTTCTATATCTCTTTCAACCATACAAATCACCAAGGAACATCCTTTAGTCCCAGTTTATATGCTATTACGTTTGTAACTCTGTGCAATATTGGAGTTATTACAAAAGCTACAACTAAAACGGGCAGTGAGAAGAGCTTAGAAAAAGCTTCTCTGCATAAAAACCAAGAGAGAAATAGTGAAAATAGGAGAAAATCGTACTGATCCAACAACGGAAACTTTCCACCCCTATCCACTCCAAACCTTCTCTTCACAAAACTTCCAGCGCAATCACCAGCTAAGGAGCCGAAAGATAAAGCAAAAACAAGCTTCAAAAATTCTGGATAAGTTAAACTTGAAAAAACATGAAAGCCAAAAAAAGTTTCAATCAACAGCTCTAAGTGAGCTATGAATATACCTCCAACAACTCCAGCAAAAAACCCCTTAAAAGTCTTACCATCACCTAAAATCCTTTTTCCGTCGATGAAGTTCTTTCCTAAGTCCAAGGGTTTTCCACCACCAAAAACGACTGCAAAGTTATTGGGAGTGTATGCTGGTAAGAGTAACCAGATCGCAATAAACAGAAACCATAACACTTCGAAAATCATGTAACAGAATTGTAAGTAGAGTATATATTTTTGTTTCTTAACTGGCGGAAATTTGATATAACCTCAAATATTAAAAGTCGTTATACGGAGGTGTAAACGTGAGTATATTCAATCCAAAACCCAAGAGCAAAGAGATAAGAGAAGTTAAACTCCCGTACAAAACGATTTCTCTTTGCCCCCAATGTTTAAAAGTCATTAATGCTACTGTTTATGAGGAAGATGGGAAAGTAATGATAAAGAAGCAATGTCCAGAGCACGGCGAGTTCGTTGACGTTTACTGGGGAGATGTGGAGATGTTCAAAAAAGCCTCTCGCTTTGCTCACGACGGCAAAGGAATAGAAACTCCAAACACCGACGGTAGAAACGGGTGTCCTTTTTCTTGCGGTTTATGCCCAATGCATAAGAGTCACACAGCGTTACTCAACATAGTTTTGACGAATAGATGTGATTTAGCTTGCTGGTATTGCTTCTTTTACGCTAAGAGAGCGGGATACGTTTACGAGCCAACTTTACAACAGATAGTAGAGATGGTCAGAATAGCGAGAGACATGAAGCCAGTTGGATGCAACGCCGTTCAGCTGACTGGAGGAGAACCGACGCTTAGAGAAGACTTAATAGACATAATAAGAGCTATAAAAAACGAGGGAATAGAACACATACAGCTTAACACCAATGGAATAAAACTTGCAAGAGACTCCGAACTTTCAATTAAGGTAAAAGAGGCGGGAGTCAATACCGTTTACCTATCTTTCGACGGAGTAGATGAGAGTACGAATCCCAAAAACATAAAAGAAGTTCCAACCATACTCGAAAACTGTAGAAGAGCTGAACTTGGAATAGTTTTCGTTCCAACCGTAATAAAAAGCGTAAATGACCACCAGATTGGTGATATAATAAGGTATGCGATAAAAAACATGGATGTAGTTAGAGGTGTGAACTTTCAGCCAGTTAGCTTAGTTGGAAGTATGCCTAAGAAAGACAGGGAAAAGTACAGGATAACTATTCCAGACGTTATCAAAAAAATAGAAGAACAAACCGATGGTGAGATTTCCCGCTGGGACTTCTACCCCGTTCCGAGTGTAACACCTATAACGCACATAGTAGAAGCTATAACGGGAGAGCCTCAATACGAATTCAGCTGTCATTTCGCATGTGGAATGGCAACCTATGTTTTCGAAATAGATGGTAAAGTCGTTCCAATAACCAGATTTGTAGATGTAGAGGGATTTTTCGAGTACTTAGATGAAAAAGCCGAAGAGCTGGCAAATAGCAGAATAAAAACTATAAGGATGTTAAAAGGAATATTAGACGTTAGAAAGTTCGTTGATCATTCTAAAGCTCCAAAAGGATTTGACATTAGCAAAATACTGTTTGAAGTATTGGTTAGACACGACTATTCAGCCTTAAGTGAGTTTCACGTTAGAACTCTTTTCATAGGAATGATGCATTTCCAAGACCTGTACAACTACGACATAGAGAGAGTAAAGAGGTGTGTAATTCATTACGCTACGCCAGATGGAAGGATTATTCCATTCTGTGCATTTAACGTATTGCCAGAGATTTACAGAGACAAAATACATGCGGAATTCAGCATACCCCTCGAGGAGTGGGAAAGAAAAACAGGGAAGAAGTTGAAAGATGAGATATTCAGAGTTGTAAAAAGGCCGAAGTAAAGAAGTAAAGGGTAAAACTGAAAAAACCAGCATATTAGCAGAAGTTATGAAAGTTACCATAACGAACTGGGATTACATGGACAACTTATGTAAAAAACTTGCAGAGCAGATAAGAGAGGACGAATTCAAGCCAGACTGCATTGTGGCCCTCGCGAGAGGTGGATGGTTTGCAGGCAATATCCTTTGTGATATGCTTGGTATAAACAACCTCATAAGTGTCAGAGCTAAACACTATTCAGCTACGACAAAACTCATACCGGAAATAGTAAAAGAGGATTTTTCACACGCTAAGGGAAAAATTCTGATAGTTGACGATGTGGCAAAAACGGGAAAGAGCCTCGAACTTGCAGAGGAGTTGTGCGATGGGGAAGAAGTAAAAACAGCAGTACTCATGCTTATGCAAAGCTCCTCGTACATTCCACACTACTTCGGAGATTACATAGTTGAAGATGTTTGGATAGTATTTCCATGGAACTTCTACGAAGAAATGATAGATTTAATAGAAAGAGTTGTTGGGGAAGAATACCTCTGCCTGTGGGAAGTGAAGTGGAGGCTATATGAAACTTATGGTATAGACCCCGTATCTCTTGAAATCTCCCAGCCCGGAAAGTTGGAAAGCGTATTGAACGAAATGGTTAGAAGAGGTATTTTAGAAGTGGGAGAGAGAAGAGGGGAAAGAGTTTGGAAACGCCGTTAAAGAGGTATAATTTGATATGTTCGGGAGAAAGATTAGCCAAATTTTTGATAGCGAGGAGTATAGAAGCTGAAAGAGTTGGAACTGAGGACTTAGAGAGAGAACACAACAGACTAAAAAGAGAATTTAAAAAGTTGTTGAAAGAAGAAAGCTTAGCAGAACCTGAATTTCCAGATTACTCCTTTCTCCACATTAAAGCAGAACTTTTAAAGTTAAGACTCAAGAACTGCAACTTTTGCGAAAGGAGGTGTGGAGTTAACAGATACGAAAGTAAGGGCTTTTGCAAGTGTGGAGTGGAAAGCTATTACGCTTCAGAATTCCTTCACATGGGTGAAGAAGATGAGCTAATACCGTCTCACACGATATTTTTCAACAGATGCACTTTTGCCTGCGTTTTCTGTCAGAATTACGACATAGTTTATGAGGACGACTACCTCGTAAATCCAGAGGAAATGGCAAAAATAATAGAGATCAGGTTTTTACAGGGTAGCAGAAACGTCAACTTCGTCGGAGGTAATCCGGATCAACACGCTCACACGATAATGGAAATACTATGCAATGTGAGGGTTAACATACCAGTCGTTTGGAACTCCAACATGTACCATAGCGAAGAATTAGCTGAAGTTATAGAAGACGTCGTTGATGTTTGGCTTGGCGATTTTAAATATGGTAGAGATGAGTGTGCAGAGAAGTATTCAAAAGTAAAAAATTACTGGAAAGTCGTTACGAGAAACTTTAAAAGAGCGTATGAGAACGGAGAAATTCTCCTCAGACACCTCGTAATGCCAAACCACCTCGAATGCTGCACGTACAAAATAGCAGAGTGGGTTAGCAAAAACATACCAAATGTAAAGTTTAACATGATGTTTCAATACAGACCAGAATACTTAGTTGCAATGTATCCCGAAAAGTGGAAAGAAATTGCAAGAAGGCTCAACAGAGAAGAAATGAAAAGGGCTATGGAAATTGCAAGAGAGTTTAACTTAAACCTCGTTTAGTTCGTATAACTCTATTCTTCCGTTCAAACACAGTTCAACTCTTAAAACATCGCTGACTTCTATGCACATAGCTGAAGGAATCATTGACGCATTACCACCGCTCCAAACCCCAGTAGCAGATCCGGGATTGAGTAAAATTACATCTCCAGCATATACGTCGTGGTGATGCGTATGCCCCGATATTAAGACGTCAACACCCATTTCAATTGCAAGTTCTTCAAGTTGTTTTCTATCCCCTCTCGGATATATTCCGTGTCCGTGAACCAACCCAAACCTTAGCTTTGCTACAAATTTCTCCCTTAAAGGCAAGTTCAAATAATCCATATTGCCTCTAACGGCGTAAACTTTCTTAGCACGGCTCACCTTAGCTATTTCGGAAATAACGTTTTTGAGTGTAGCATCTCCTGTAAAAGCTAAGATGTCATAACCTCTGCTGATAAAATTCCTTATGGCATTTGGTATTCCCTCAGCCCTATCGGGAATGTGAGTATCACCTATTGCCAAAATTCTCATAAAATACATTAAAATCTAAAAGTTGTAAAAAGTTTTTATGCCTGCTTTCTGTATTCTTCTAAAACAGCGTTTACTATCTTTTCTCTCGCCTCTTTACTTGCTGGATGGAATACATCTTGGAAAGACCCATCCTTAAGCCTTCTACTCGGCATGCTAACCCAAAGGCCGTTCTCACCTTCAAGAACCTTCAAGCCCTTAACAACAAACTCGTTGTCAAGGGATACAGACGCATACGCTTTTACAGCTCCATCTCCCTTCGCCTTGTATATTCTAACTTCCGTAATTTCTACCAATTCAAACTCCTCCTGCTCTTATTTCAGGCAAGTTAGATAAGGGAGTATTTAAACTTTGTTGTTGAGTCCGTGAGCTATTAATTTTGCAAGCACGAAAGCGACAACAGAAGATATTGATAGCTCAAATAGAGCGGTATTAAAGTCGGGCAAACCGTTGTGTTGAAGCCACAGAATTCCGTTTATTACGCAAGTAACAAAAAAAGTAGCAAAAGCCGAAAGTATTGCTCCGCTAATAAGCAGGTAAGGCATTTCTACACCTCTATGTTCTAAGAGTATTGTGAACATTATGTAAAACAGTGCAAACGCAAAAGCTACGTATTGCGGGTAAAAGTAAATCTTAAAAGTTTTCACGATGCCATAAAGCCCGTAAGCCCACAGAACAAAAATTAACCCAAAACCGAACGAAATTGCTATGTTAATTGCACATTTTCCGATTACGTTCTCTTCACCAAAGGACATGGAAAAAAGTTGATTAAACGCAATTAAACGTTTCTTATTACACCCTCTTCTTTAGATTTCTTAGAATTTGTCAAGGGTTTTGTCAGGGGTATAAACGTAATCATAAAAATTTTTTTATTTTAAGCTCTGGAAAATCGATTTAATGCTTTATGTTTTCATCGATGAAAGTGGAGATTTGGGATTTACCAAGAAATCTACAAAATACTATGTAATTGCTTGTATAGAAACAAGAAACTTGTTGGGATTATTGTTCAGAGTAATTAAAAAAGTAAGAAGGACCTTAGGTAAAAAGAAGAAAAACATACCTGAGTTCAAATTTGCAAGATCTGATGACGTTATACGAGAAAGACTCTTGAAAAGAGTAGTAGAGGAAGATTTACTCTTTTCTGCTATTGTTCTTCAAAAACAAATGGTTTATAGTTATTTACGAAACAGAAAAGATAAATTGCACAATTATCTGACAGGATTTATAGCCGAATCCTTAAATTATGAGTACAGCAATGAAAAAGAATTCAAAATAATTGTAGATAAATTTATAATGAGCGAAGAAAAAAGAAAAGAATTCAATTGGTATTTGAAACACAAATTATTGAATAGTTATGGACGTTCAAACCCACCAAAAATTGAAATTGTCCATAAAGATTCCCAACAGAATCCGGGTTTACAAGTTGCGGATTTTGTAGCTGGTGCAGTTTTTCAATATTATGAACGTGGGAAATGTGAGTTCTACGAGATTATCAAACCAAAATTAAGGTTAGAATTAAAAAAGTGGTTTTAACGGCGGCCCCGTCCTACTCCATCCCACCCCGCTTACGCGGGCCTCATCGTTTCGGACGGAGGGAGGCACAAACCTCGACCTTACCCGCCCCAAAATCCAAAGAGTTTAATGTTTTTAGCTTATAGCAGTGTGATTACTAAAAATATATAAAGTTTTCTAATGTGTGATTGCCTATGATTACGGTTGATTTGCTTAGTTGTCAAAAAATTACAAAAAACTACACCTTACATCTTCTCTATTGCCTCTATCCCAAGCAATTCCAGACCGTTTCTAAGAACGATTCTGCAAGCTTCAACTATAGCCAACCTATGACTTCTCAACTCTCCAGCTTTTAAAACTGGATGTTCAGTGTAAAAGTCGTTGAACTTCGAAGCTACATCCATTAAATACTCTGCAAAGACGTTGGGCCTTAAGCTCTTTATCGACTTCTCAACAACCCAAGAAAACTTAGAAAGAAGTATTATCAGTTCTCTTTCCACTTTACTACACATTTCTGCTGAAAAAGCGAACTCTTCATCAACTTTCCTGAGTATGCTACAAGCCCTCGCGTGGGAGTATTGAATGTATGCAGAAGTTTGCCTTCTAAAGTCAAGAGCTTTGTTCCAGTCAAACGTCATGGGCTTTTCGGGTGCAACTTTTACGAAATCGTATCTTAAAGCTCCAACAGAGACGGCTCTTGCTATTTTCTCTTTTTCTTCATAACTTAGATCTTCTCTTTCGTCAACTATCTTTTTCGCTTCATAAAAAACTTTATCTATTAGTTCATCTGCTGAAATAAACTTTCCCTTCCTCGTACTCATAGAACCTTCGGGTAAGGAAACGAATTCGAAAAAAACTATTTCCGGAGGTTTAAATCCAAGAGCCTTTATTATGTCCTGTAATTGCCTGCCAATAAGTTTGTGATCAGCACCGAGCACGTTGATGAACGTATCATAATTCTCGTTTTTCCAAACGTGATAGGCTAAGTCTCTTGTAACGTAAAGAGTCGTACCGTTTTTTCTCCTCACAACAACGTTTTTTTCATATCCAAGCTTTTTCATGTCTATTACTAAAGCTCCATCATCCTCGCTAATCATGCCTTTTTCTTCAAGCATTTCAATAATTCTATCCACGTAGCCATTTCTAACAAACTCAGATTCCCAAACGTAATCGTCGTGCTTAACATTTAACTTACAGAGAGTTTCTTTTATACCTTCAAGTGCTAAATTCACAACTTCTCTAAAAAGGCTGATAACTTCCTCACTTCCTCTCTCGTACTCAAGCATTAGCTTTTCTACGTCCTTCTCAAGTTCTTGATTTTGTTCTATTTCTTTATTCATTTTTATGTAAACATCTACTATTGCATGATCAGGTTTTTTTGATTTATCAATTCCAAATTTTGAAAATCCAAGACAGGCAATAGCTATCTGCCTTCCCATATCGTTCACGTAGTAGTGCGTTCTAACGTTAAAACCTGCTTTTTTGAACATTCTTGCAAGAGTGTCGCCTATTATAGAATTCCTTATATGCCCTATGTGCAAGGGCCCATCCGGATTGGCAGAAGTGTGTTCTATTAGCACTTTTTCATCACTTAACGAGAAAGAACCGTAGTTCTCATCTTCTCTAATTATTTTCTCAACTGTATCTTCGAGAAATTCCTGATTTACGTAGAAATTTATGTAACCTTTAACGCTTTCTATTTTCCCAACATAACTTACTTCGCTCAAGTCAAGAGAAGACACTATTTCCTCTGCAACTTCATCGGGTTTTTTCTTCATTTCTTTGGCGAGCTTAAAAGCAATTGTAGTACACAGCTCAGCATGCTCGCTCTCTCTCAAAAACCTCTCCTCACCGTAATCTCCGAGTAACCTGATTACTTCCTGTCTGAGCTTTCTGAACATGCCGGAGATTAAACTGTAGCTTATAAAGAGTTAACGCAGTTAAAACTAAAAATCCTTGCTAACTAATTCCCAACGTGAAGTGCGTTGTTTGTGGTAAAAATAGTGAAAGAAGCTTGTGTGTTGATTGCTATCTGAAAAAAAACAGAATAGTTGAAATAGAAGACGTAGAAGTTACTGTTTGCCCCAGATGCGGTATGTTTAGAGTTAGTGGTAAGTGGAAATCTGTAGATTTATTAGAAGCTGTTAGCTCAGAAGTAGAAAAAAAATTGAGAGTTCACCCCGATTTTAAAGTCGAAAGAGTTGAACTCAAAGTTGGAGAAAAAGGAGAACTGTTGCTTGGAGGTTCTTTTTGGAATAAAGACGTAGAAGAATTTTTAGAGTTCGAAATTAAATTAAAAAAAGTTCTCTGCGAAAAATGTAGTAGAGAAGCTGGAGGTTACTACGAGTGTATAGTACAGCTAAGAGCTGACAGAGAGCTTGAAAAAAGTGAGATAGACGAAGTCAACAGAATCGTATTGGAAACGATTGAAAAAGCCAAAGAAGATACGAAGGCGTTTATAAGTAAAGTAGTCGAGAGAAGAGAAGGAATAGATTATTACATAGGTGGTAGAAATATTGGAAGAAAGATTTCAAAAAGCATAGTGGAAAAATTCGGTGGAAAAATCACGGAGAGTAAGAAAATAGCTGGTAGAAAAGATGGAAGGGATATCTACAGATTTACGTATTCAGTCAGATTGCCAGCTTATAGAAAAGGGGATATCGTTTCATCTGAAAATAAAATTGTGGTAGTTACAAATCCAAAGCTAAAAAAGGGCTTAACTCTTCCAGAATTAAAGAACGTAAATCTCAAAGACGCAAGAGTTGTTGTAAGGAGAGAAAACATCGAAGAAGGAATTATAGTCAACTGTGATAAGTACGGCATGGAAGTTATGAGACTTAGCACTGGAGAAGTCGTAACTGTTGAAAGGATAAAAGAATTAAAAGTTGGAGATAGAGTAAAAATATTTGAAGTTGAAAAGAAACACTACGCATTTCCAGAAAAATTGTAGTGCTACTTTCTCCTCCTTCTCCTATCGTTCATACTATCCAGCAGCTCTTCAAACTCCTCATCCGTTACGGGGGTAAGTTCATCCATATAGTCGAACTTCTTCCCTCTCCTCAAATCCATCCCCTTTTGAGGATTTTTCCAAAATTCAAAAAATAAAGAGTATATATCTCTTTTGGTTGTGCTTCAGCAAAGTTTTATATACCAGCCACATGTTAAGCTGGAAGAGTTTGAGTGAAGAGCTAACGAAAGTTTGAAAAGCTGTTTAAACTCGAAATTTAATAACGAGGAGGAAAGGAGGAGGTGCGTATGGCGAAGGAGAAAGAACACATTAATGTCGCCATGATAGGGCATGTGGATCATGGCAAAAGCACCCTGATAGGCAGGTTGCTGTATGAGGCTGGAGAAATTCCGGAGCACATAATAGAAAAGTACAGAAAAGAAGCTCAGGAGAAAGGTAAAGCAACTTTCGAGTTTGCTTGGGTAATGGATAGGCTCAAAGAAGAAAGAGAGAGAGGTATAACGATTGATATAGCTCATAGAAAGTTCAAAACAAACAAGTATGAAATAACAATAGTTGACTGCCCTGGACACAGAGACTTCATAAAGAACATGATAACTGGTGCCAGCCAAGCTGATGCGGCAATACTCGTAGTTGCAGCTGATGATGGTGTGCAGGCACAGACTAAGGAGCACGTGTTCTTGGCAAGAACTCTCGGTATAAACCAGATGATCGTAGCGATAAACAAGATGGATAAGGTAAATTACGATGAAAAGAGGTACAACGAAGTAAAAGAGCAAGTAGCAAAATTGCTCAGAATGGTTGGTTATAAAGTTGACGAGATACCGTTCATACCAACTTCAGCTTACTATGGAGATAACGTGTTAAAGAGAAGCGATAAAACTCCTTGGTACAAAGGTCCAACGATATTTGAAGCTCTTGACAACCTGAAACCACCAGAGAAGCCCATTGACAAACCACTGAGAATACCCATACAGGACGTTTACTCAATAAGTGGTGTAGGTACGGTACCAGTAGGAAGAGTTGAAACTGGCGTGCTAAAAGTTGGGGACAAAGTAATTTTTGAGCCGCCAAGTGTCAGCGGTGAAGTTAAGAGCATAGAAATGCACCATGAACCTATAAAAGAGGCTTATCCGGGTGACAACATTGGTTTCAACGTCAGAGGTGTCGGAAAGAACGACATAAGGAGAGGAGATGTGTGTGGGCACACAACAAACCCACCAACGGTAGTAAGAGACTTTACAGCACAGATAATCGTATTACAGCATCCAACTGCTATAACTGTTGGATACACACCTGTAGTACATGCACACACAGCACAGGTTGCTTGTAAATTCATAGAATTGCAAAAGAAGATAGACCCAAGAACTGGACAAGTCAAAGAAGAGAACCCACAATTCCTCAAAACTGGAGATGCAGCGATAGTAAAGCTTCAGCCAACAAGACCAATGGTTCTCGAAAGAGTTAAAGAGATTCCACCACTCGGCAGGTTTGCAATTAGAGACATGGGCATGACAGTTGCAGCTGGAATGGTTTTGGACTTAACTCCAAGAGACTAATTTTTTAATTTTTAGGTGTTGAACATGGGTATTAAAGGATACAAAGCCAGAATAAGGCTTTCTGGTATGAATCCCAAGGACTTAGACAGAATATGTTCTCAAATCAAAGAAATAGCCAATAAAACTGGAGTAGAGATGAGAGGTCCAGTACCACTTCCAACGAAGAGGTTAGTAGTACCGGTTAGAAAAGCTCCAGATGGAGAAGGGAGTGAAACTTACGACCACTGGGAAATGAGAATACACAAAAGGCTAATAGACATAGCTGCAGACGAAAGAGCGTTAAGACAGATAATGAGAATACAAGTTCCAAAAGATGTAAATATAGAAATAGTTCTTGAAAGTTAAATTTTATTTAGCTTATTTAGCAATTCTTCAAACACGATTTTTCCCGTGTAAAGAGCTGAACCTATAATTACTCCTTTTGCACCGACTTTTTTAATATTTAAAACGTCATCTATACTCGAAATCCCTCCAGCGACGTAAACAGGGAAGTTTACACTTTCAACAACATCTCTAATGCTTTTTAGAGATATTCCTTTCATCAACCCCTCCACGTCAACGTTAGTGTAAAGTAAAAGTATATCGTAACCTTCGTAAATACTGGCAAATTTAGCAGGAGAGAGATTAGTTTTTTCTTTCCACCCTCTAACAACTACTTTTCCTTCCTTAGAATCCACAGCTACAACAATTCTTTCAGGATATTTTTTTGCAAGAGCTTTTACAACATCCGGATTTTCGAAAGCAAGAGTTCCTAAAATTACTCTATCAACACCTTTTTCGAGTAAATTTACCGCTATTTCAGCACTTCTTATGCCACCGCCAACTTGAATAGTTACATCTCTACTTTTTGCTTCCTTTACTATTTCAAAAATAATTTTTTCGTGATAAAGGTTTCCACCGAACGCTCCGCTTAAATCAACAACGTGCAGAGTTTTTGCTCCTCTTTCCATCCAGCCTACAGCTACTTTAACGGGGTCGCTTATAGATACAAGAACTCTTTCTGCCCTACCTTGCTGGAGTTGAACGCATTTAAAATCTTTTAAGTCAACTGCGGGTATTACTTCAAACATCTCCACACCTCTCAACAATTCTTTCGTAGTCCTTTTCTATTTCAATCAGAAATCTTTCTGAGGATATCCCTCTCGAATAAGCTAAAAGAGTTGCACCTCCAGCTCCAACACCTTCTTTCACGAATCCTTCCTCGTAAGCCCTCAAACCTTTTTTCTTAGATTTTCCAAGCATTGGATCAACTGAAATGACTGGTAAAGGCGAAATAGTATGGATGTCCGAGCTATCGTCTTCTGCAACGTACTTTGTAGTTACTATGTAACCATTTTTAAAACCCATTTTAACGGCTACGTGAGCTACAGCAGCCATCTGAGTGCCTCCAGCAAATACCACTGGTTTTTCACTCCCACAGGCAATTGCTGAAGCTACAAGTATAACGGGATCTCCAACAGAGCTAACAATTTCAAGAACACTTTCACATCCATTAAGTCTTGAGACTGCTTTTTCTATTACTTTTTTCTTGAGTTCTACAGGATTTTCCGGCATGCTGGAAGAAACTTTGCTCTCAATCCCAAGAGCCTTTAAAACTGCTCCAGCTGTTGTAGTTCCAGCAGGAATGCTTTCACCTATTACTATAACATCTACAAGCTTAGATACTTTCTCACCCAAGGTTTTTGCAAGTTCAAAGCAGTGTTTTGCTTTTTCGTATTCCATGGCTTTTTCTTTTTCAATATTTTTGCCAACTGGAGCTTTAACGTCTATTAAAGGCACGTCAGGTTTAACAATAAGCCCAGAATCAACAACGAGGAATGGAACACCAGTTAACCGTAGAGAAGTGTAAGTTATCAAAGCTGGGGTGGGTTTTCCATCTGGAGTTGCGGGAGGAAAAGGAATAACTCTACACTTCCCGTAGTACAGCAGTTCTACATCTGCCGGAGGTGTAAACTTTATCAAATCCATATTGGCTCCTGCAACAGTTATGCCAGGAATTTCTGCAGTCAACGTATTTCCTACAGTAAACAAGAAGAGAACGTTGCCCCTCATCAATTCCATAACATCTTCAACGCACATATTGGCAAGTGTAAATTGCGTAAAATAAGAGTTTTCAACAGAAGTTTGAAAAAAATTAAAAATTAAACTAAAATTAGACTAAAAAACTAAAAACAAAAATTAATTTTAAGAATATATGTTGCTAACGTTACCCGGCCATCCGCTCCAGTAGCTCGTATTACCTGCTCCACTAGTATTACCCCAGCTTATAGCAGTTGCAGTTCCATTGACTTTCCAATCGCTAATAGTCCAGTTGTGCACACCATTGCTCAGAGTAACTGGATTCGTTATGTTAACGTCGAACTCAAGACTTCTCTTGTGGTGCCAAATTATCTTAACGGCAACGTGCGTATGGCAAGCAACGCAAGCTTCAGTTGAGTCTGGGAACGTGTTATTCTTAATTGCCATTGCTATGAAAGCGTTGTGCGCTGCATACATACCGTTGTACGTTGCGTTTGAGTAGTTATAAGGTGATGGAGGTATTATTCCAGCTTTAACGAACGGAGTTATGTTAAATCCTCCTGCGTAGTAACCAGGAGCCCACGTAGCTTTGCTCGCATTCATCTGGTGGCATAACATACAAGCGACGACGCTCGCAGCGTGAGCCTGCTTACCGGGCTGGTAGTTAGTAACACTACCGTTTACAAGAGCGTACTGTATGCTTAAGTTGCTTCTATGGCATGCAGCACAGTCGTATTGGTCAGCAGTACCGGGTGCAGATACATTCCAACCATTTGGCCCCCAGTGGGTGTGGAAGTTGCTAAGGGCTAATTCTTCAAAGACATCTGCATGGCATTTCTGGCATGGAACTTGGTTACCTGTACCACTTATGTTGTACCACCAGTGTTGTCCTGCGAAAAGCGAGGCTGTTTGGGGCATTACAACAGTTCCCACCGCAACAAGTGCTATCGCAAGTAAAACCAATTTGCCACTATTCATATTACCACCCCAGATATTACGATTTAATCTACCTCAATTTCAATTATGTCAAACCTCATTATTTAAACTTTCTCAAATTTCTAATGAAATAATAATCCAAAAGTTCACGCAAAAAAATTCGTTAAAGTTTTAAACCTAATAGAGCTAAGTGAATCGTGATTCGAATAATATATACCCCACACAGAGTGGAATTCTTACCCCTGTTCTCACAACAACTCAAGCGATTTAGAGTTTTGGTCTTAGAAGAGCCGGAAACGATTGAGTTAAGAAAACTGCTATCTGGAGAGATAAGTGCTGAAGAGTATGCAAAGTGGGTGGATACCGGTTTTCCCGTTTACACGACTTATTTAGCTAAATTTTTAATAGACATATCCGATAAAGTAAAAATTCTCGCCGTAGAACCGTATTTACAGGTTATAGAGGGAATACACTTAGCAGTTGAAGAAGGAAGGTATAACGAATACGTAAAAGACGAGTTAGTACAAAAAGTCTTAAGAGTTGAGAGAAAAGCTACAGCAAAACTGCTTGAATATCAGGAAGCTTTTATGACAAAAGATTTTGAAAGAGTTGTAAATTCAGTAATTGAGTTTGCCAGAGCCGATGCAGAGAGATTCGTTTTAAGAGATAGACTAAGAGCTAAAAAGATTGCAGAAATTGAGAGTAGGGATTTTGCAGTAGAGGCTGGACA
>Ga0256833_1000235_pt1 | contig 44310 bp, 42 predicted proteins | sample 356284metaG_FD_190535 | JGI IMG/M metagenome (GOLD analysis project Ga0256833, IMG submission 190535) | Hydrothermal vent microbial communities from Mid Atlantic Ridge, Atlantic Ocean - 356-284 | ecosystem: Environmental > Aquatic > Marine > Hydrothermal vents | place: Atlantic Ocean: Mid... | reverse complement strand
CGATGGCCGCCGCGATGGTGTTGACGTCCGCTCGGGCCTTGGAGACCTTGGCGTCCTTGATATGCTTGGCGATCTGGGGCGCCAGGATGGCGGCCAGGATGGCGATGACGGCGATGACCACGATAATCTCGATGAGCGTGAATCCTTTATGGTTGCGTAAGCATTTCATTCAAATACCCCCTCTGAATATTATGGTTTCGAATCTTTCCTTTTATGAATTTAATGCGCGTCAGCATCAAGTCAAATGATAATGATGTTGGAACGATGAATCATCAATTATTTTACCCTGAAGACGATGTCGTCTCCCCCGATGACAATGGTGTCGTTCCTTTGGGCGATCTCCGTTTCCCATGTCTTGTTCTCTCCCGCGCTGATGACCCACACCACCTCCCCTTCAGGATGGTATGAGGTTAGGTAGGCCACATTGATACTATAGTGGGTGCCCCATGGATCCGCCGTGATTTTCGCGATATAGGGACCATGCCACAGGTCCGCGTTGTATGAGTTGACGGGCGGGTGATTCCGTATCAGATGATTTTCCATCCGGTCGATCTTGTCCGCCGGCCATCCCCCCACCCGGTTCCAATCGCGGGTGGTCCCGCCTGAACTGGCGCCATCCTGCCCGTATCCCGCCAGCAGGTAGAGGTGGTTGTTGACATCCACCGGTTGGGCCCCATCGATGAGGAAAGGCCACACCTTTAAGTCCTTAAAGAAATCGCCCACGGCCGCCGTCAATACCTTGACATCCCCCATGGCCCTGGAGACCTTGGCGTCCTTGATATTCTTGGCGATAACGGGCGATAAAATGGCGGCCATTATCGCGATGACCGCGATAACCACTACCACCTCGATGAGCGTGAATCCCATCCGCTGCGAGGAGAGGTCCCGAATCGTGAAATGACCGGCATTCTTATTCAAGGTCTCTCCTCTTGCCGTTGTTGTGGATGGTTACTTCCTCACGCAGATGCGATACCCGATGTCATCCCCCATGATCTCTTCGGAAGGGGTGGCATCCGAATAGGGCGTGGACCAGAGGTGGTCCGGTCCCGCGGAGAGGACATAGACGTGATGGCGATTCGTGCCGCCCCGGGTGTTGCCCGGGAAATATCTCGCGTTGATGACATAGGAACGTCCCCAGGGGTCGTTGAGCAGGATCTTCTTTATGTAGGGGCCGTTCCATTTGAAGTCGCCGGTGGTGGGATAATCCTGGCCGGTTTCGTTTTGGCCGGAGCTGCCAGTATTATCATCCGGGTTGTTGTAGTAAAGATAATCAGAGAGCCTTTTTGTCGATCCATAGCTCCCCCAATTCGCCGCGCCGGCACCCGCGCCGCTCGCCGCGCCGGTGGGAACCGTTGAGGGATCGCCGAGAACCCGGTCCACACCCCCCGAGGGACCGTTGGCGTTCGTATACGGCCACCAGCCGGTGTCCTTCCGAAGGTCTGAGATGGCGGCGCCGATGACGAGGGTCTCGTTCTTGGCGCGGGAGATCCGGGAATCTTGAATCTGTTTGGCGATGGTGGGCGTCAAGATGGCGGCGAGGATCGCCACCACGGCGATGACCACAATAACCTCGATAAGGGTGAAGCCCTTTTTTTCATGTAGGAATTGCATATTTGTCTCCTTTTGTAGTTCGTTAATTATTTCAGGCGCATGCCGATATCGTCATCCCCAAGCGTGGGACTGGCTGTCGTATCTTGGTCAAATTGAGTGTCCGCTTGGCGATCAGGCCCGGGAGACCAGACGAAAACCGCGTTCGGCTGACCGGAGGGATAGTAAAAATACCATACATTGCAGGCATAGTAACTTCCCCACGGATCAGGCTTGATTTCCGATAGATAGGGACCATGCCATTTGTATTCACCCGTGGTTGGATAGTCAGTTGCACCGTTTTTAGGATTATTTTCTATTAAGTGATGAGAGAAAAGATCTCCTACGGTACTTGTATTCCGCCAGGCAACCCACCAACTTGCGTGGTTGTTAACGCTATTATCATAACTTGGCGTATTCCCAGGACCATTTAGCATGCGTAGTCTGTCATTCAAATCATTACCATTCGATGTGGGCCACCGTCCCAAGTCCTTGTAAAACGATGTCATGGCCGCACCGATGACCTGCACCTCGTTTTTCGCCCGGGCCACCTTGGAATCATCAATATTCTTGACCACGGTGGGCGTCAGAATGGCGGCGAGAATCGCTACCACAGCGATGACCACAATGACCTCGATGAGCGTGAACCCCGCGTTTTTTATTCTCATGATCCATCCTCCCAAAACGTTTTTATTTATTGATAAAGCAAATATTGTGCCATTATGAACAATGGGGCATTCTAAATAATGAACAATCCCGCCGCAAGCGGCGGGAGATTTAACCCTGAGAGATTAAACTCCAGGCGTTTCGCCAGGCAATAAGAAAAGCCCACGTTTCTTTCCTTATAAAATGTAGATAATGCCCCGCTTCGTGTAGAAATCCAGGGTTCGGCGTCTCAAAGGGCGCCCTTTATCCGGTTGATGTCGATGCCCAACTTCTTGACGCGATGCCACAGGCTTCGTTCGCTGATGCCAAGACGCTTGGCCGCCTTGGCCTGGATGCCGGCAGATTTTCTCAAAGCTTCGATGATAAGGCCGCGCTCGATTTCATCAAGGGTTTCCGGCAGGGGTTTCTCTCCGGAGACCTCGCGGGGGATATCCGTCAGTTTCATGAATCTCGGCAGCGCCTCGACGTCGATCCACTCTCCTTCGCTCATCACCACGAGACGCTCGATGAGATTCTCCATCTCCCTCACGTTTCCCGGCCAGTAGTAAGAAAGGAAATACCCCATTGCCTCACGCGTGAGCCCCACCACATGACGGTTGTGCCGCTTGTTGGCCTTTTGGATGAAATGGTCCACAAGCAATGGGATATCCTCATTCCTCTTTCGAAGGGGGGGCAAATGGATGGCCATGACGTTAAGCCGAAAGTAGAGGTCCTCGCGAAATTCCCCTTTCTTGACGGCCTTGATAAGGTCCTTGTTCGTGGCCGCGATGATCCGGACGTCCACCCGCATCGGTTCGCTCCCCCCGACCCGTTCAATGACCTTGTCCTGGAGGACGCGCAGAACCTTCGCCTGCGTGGCCGGGGTCATGTCGCCGATCTCGTCCAGAAAGATGGTGCCGCCATGTGCCAATTCAAATTTCCCTAACTTTCTCTGGGTGGCGCCCGTAAAGGCCCCTCGTTCGTGTCCGAAAAGCTCGCTTTCGAGCAGCCCCTCGGGAATGGCCACGCAGTTGAGCTTCACAAAGGGCTTGTCCCTCCGCCGGGAATGTCGGTGAATCGCTTCGGCGATCAATTCCTTCCCCGTCCCGCTCTCTCCCGTTATGAGAACGGTGATATCCGTGTCCTCAATCCGCTTCAAAACACGATAGATTTCCCGCATAACCGGGCTGTTGCCAATGATGTTTTCCCAACGAACCTCCGACTCCCGCTCCTCCCGGAGACGCTTTAACTCTTTGAGTAGCCTGGAACGTTCCAGGGCGCGCAGGATGACCACCTCCATCGTTTCGAGCTTGAAAGGTTTCGTGAAATAGTCGTAGGCTCCCGTCTTGATGGCCTGCATCGCCAAATCCTCGGACCCAAAGGCCGTCATGACCACAATGACGGCGGTGGGACAATCTTGATGAATTGTGGGAATGAATTCCAATCCGTTGCCGTCCGGCAGTTTGTAGTCGAGAAGGACGAGGTCCCAATCCGTTTCGGAGAGGGATTTTTTCGCCTCGCCAAGTGATCCGGCCAGGGAATGTTCGACCCCAAAGCGCTTCAAGGCCTTAGTCAAGAAAAACTGCATGTCAGCATCGTCGTCGACAACCAGTATTTTTCCTTCCATTCACGCGACCCCCTGAAATTGTATAATAAAAACCACCCCTCCTCCAGGTTCATTTTGAAAGGATAGGGTTCCTCCCTGAAGGGTGATGAGCTCACGGGCGATGGGAAGGCCCAGCCCCGTGCCCCGCGATTTCGTGGTATAGAAGGGGTCAAAAATCTTTTCTTTCGCTTCTTCGGGGATATGACTCCCCGAGTTGAAGATAAAAACCGCCCAATGGTTTTCCAAATCCCGTCGGATCGAAACCCGGATCTCTCCCCCCACATCCACCGCCTCCATGGCGTTTCTCAGGATATTAACGAATGCCTGCTTGAGTTTTTCCCCGTCAGCCAGGATTTTCCCCTCTTCGCTCTCTTGCTGATAATTCTTTGTTAGATGGAAAGATTTCTTCAGAAAAGACGCCCGTGATTCGTGGAGGGCCTGGTCGAGCAGGACGGGAAGAGAAATGGGTTGGATTGTGACGTCAGACGGACCGGCGAAATCGAGAACTTCCGTCAAAAGGTTTTGAATCCTCGCGCCGGCACGGTAGATCCGCTCGATGATTTCGCGGGCTTCCTCTTTCTCCGGAACCGGTTCACGTTTGAGTATTTCGAGGAGACCCATGATGGATCCGAGGGGGTTTCGGATTTCATGAACCAACCCGGAAGCCAGCCGGCCGATGGCGGAAAGACGATTCAGACGGTCAAGATCCCGCTGGAGTCGTCTGATTTCCGAGAGCTCCCGGAAGGAAAGAAGCAGGCCCTCAAATTGTTCCTTTGGGGAGACGGGAGACGATGTGACGCCGATTTTCTTCGGGATCCCTTGTTTTGGCACCAAATCAATGACTTTTGACGCCACATACCGTTTGTTTTCTAAACCGCTTTGAACGATTTCGATTAGGGGTTGGGGATTCTCAATCCCTTTCAAAACGTCAGGGAGTGTAATACGAGGTTCTTTTCCCTTTGGAATGACGGGATTGTAATTGAAAATTTCAAATCCCTTTCGGTTTCCAAACAGGATGGTTTGATCGATTCCTATCCATAATAGCCCCCCCTGAAAGGCATCCAGGATGGATTGCGTCATCTTCCATTTTCCGAGGGCAGGATAGAGGGTGCTCAAGGTTTGAGCAAGGAGTGTCGTTTCCGTTTCCGCGCCGGCTGAGGGAGAGAGGGATTCGGGCAAGAGATCTTCAATCGTCTCAAGGCTCTTCTTTACTGGCTTGACCAGCAGGAAATGGGCGAAGACATACCCGATCACCCCACTCAAAAGGGCGTATCCCCCTATCCAGAGATAGACCTGGTTGAGATGAAACGGGGGAACGCGCAATCGCCCGAAAGGATCGAAGATGCGAAGTTTGGAAAGATTGATGGCAAGAACACCGGAACCGAAGGTAAGCAGGATAAAAATTGCCGGCAGGGCGATTGTAAGACGGAGGCGAACTCCCTTGAAAAAGCCTGGGGATTGGGGTTTTATTCGAGACATCTTTTCCCCCTTGTCCCTGATGAGCCTTACGTATCTTCCCTCAGGGTGATCCGATTCATGATGGCGATGAGGAGCCCGAGGGCGAGATAAGCACCGGGAGGCAGCACGAAGACCAGGAGGGCCGGGTAGTGGGGACCAAAGACGGGCATCCCAAAGATCATGCCCCGCCCGATGAGCTCGCGAACCGTTCCAAGAACGGTTAGAGAGAGGGTGAACCCGAGGCCCATCCCCAACCCGTCGGCGATGGATGGGAGGAAGGAATTCTTCGAGGCGAAGGCCTCGGCGCGCCCCAGGATGATGCAGTTGACGGTGATCAGGGGAATGTAGAGCCCCAAGGCCTTGTGAAGGGAGTAGAAGTATCCCGCCATGATGAGGTCGACGATGGTGACGAAAGAGGCGATGATGACGATGAAGGCGGGAATGCGGACCTTTGAGGGGATGAAATGCCGCAGGAGGGAGACAAAGAGGTTGGAGCAGACCAGGACGAAGGTGGTGGCCAGGCCCATGCCGATGCCGTTGGTGGCGGAAGTGGTTACGGCCAAGGTGGGACACATCCCCAGAACCAGCCGGAAGGTGGGGTTTTCGCGCCAGAACCCCTTGAAAAATTCTTTCTGCAGTGTCATTGGCTCGCCCCCTTCGTTTTCAACGCGGGAAGGATTTTTTTCTTAAACAGCTCAAGACCCCGGTGAACGGCCCCCGTTACCGCCCGCGGGGAGATGGTCGCGCCCGTGATCTGGTCGATGTCTCCTCCGTCTTTCTTGACGGCCCACTTGGTGTTTTCCAGGGTTTTCCCCACGAATTGTTTCTTGAAGGCGGGCTCCTCGATGCGCGCGCCCAGCCCGGGGGTCTCTGACATGCTAAGAATCTCGATGCCCGTAATCTTCCCTGTTATGTCCACGCCCATGAGGATATCGATATTCCCCCCGTATCCCTTGTGGGAGACGACCCGGAAGGCGACGGCGATGAGCTTTCCGCCCTTCTTCGCCAGGTTGACCTCGAGGGCTTTCCCATTCTCCCCCTGAACCTTCAAGACATTCTTCTCCGGTTGGTTGTCGTAGGCGGGCAGGACCAGCTTGAGGGCCCGCACCTTCTCCATGCGCTTCTGGTAGGCGATGGGTTTCAGAGTGACCTGGTGGACGAAGCTCAGGGAAACGGCGGCCGCCACGCAGATAATCGTCAGGGAAACAATCAGTTTGAGAATCGCTTTCATTTCTTTTTGACCTCTCCGAAGACCCTCGGTCGGGTCCATCGGTCGAGAAGCGGAGTCGTGGCGTTCATCAGGAGGATGGCGAAGGAGACCCCCTCCGGATATCCCCCGAAGAGGCGAATGACCGAGGTCAGGACCCCGCAGCCGATGCCGAAGATGAGCATCCCCAGCGTGGTTACGGGATTGGTGACCATATCCGTCGCCATGAAGAAGGCGCCCAGGAGCAGGCCGCCGGACAAGACGTGATAGACGGGGTTGAGATAGTGCTGGGGGTTGGCGACCCAGAAAGCCCCCGTGATGAGGAAGGTCGTGCCGATGAAGGCGAGGGGAATAAGCCAGGGGATGATCTTGCGCCATATCAGGAAGGCGGCGCCAATCAAAAGGGCCAGGGCGGAGATTTCTCCGATACATCCTCCCGTCTGGCCCAGAAAGGCCTGAGAGATGTGGAATGGGAGGGTGTCGGGAAGTGTTCCGTGGGTCATGACGTGGGTCTTGGCCCAGCCCAGGGGGGTGGCGCCCGACAAGGTGTCCGTGACGCGCGCGAAAATGGTGTGGGAAGGGAAGGCCCAAAGGGTCATCTGCGCCGGGAAGGAGATGAGCAGGACCACGCGTCCCACGAGGGCGGGGTTGAAGGGATTGTGTCCCAGCCCGCCGTAGATCTGTTTCCCGATGACGATGGCGAAGAAGGCGCCGATGACAACCAGCCACCAGGGAACGGTGGGCGGCAGGTTCAGGGCGAGGAGGATGGCGGTGACGCACGCGCTTCCGTCCCGGATGGAGATAGAGCGTCCCATGAGTTTCTGCGACGCCGCCTCGAAGGCGAGGGTGGAAACGACGGCAAGAAGGATAATCCAGGCGGCCCGGACGCCGAAGGAATAGACGCCCACGAAGATGGCGGGGAGCAGGGCAAGGCAGACCTGGAACATGATGGTCGGAATGGTCTCCGGAGACTTGATATGGGGTGACGAGGAAAGGACTAGGAGATCTTTCATTTTTTCGCCGCCTTTTTCCTTCTTCTCAATACTTCACCTTTCGCGTAACGAATCATCTGAACGAGGGGCCTCTTGGCGGGACAGATGTAGGTGCAGGAGCCGCACTCGATACAATCCAGGAGATGGTAGCGCGCCGCGTCATCAAACCGGTCGAACTCGGCGAAGCTCCCAAGGAAGTTCGGGAGCAGCCCCATGGGGCAGACCGTCACGCATCGCCCGCAGCGGATGCAGGTATGGGGATGGTATTCCCCCACCTCGTCCCGGGGAAGCAGGAGAATGCCCGAGGTTCCCTTCGTGACGGGAACCCGGGTGTCGAACTGGTTGATGCCCATCATGGGGCCGCCCATGATGAGTTTTCCCGGTGTTGTCTTCCATCCGCCGCACAGGTTGAGAATCTCGCTGAGCGGGGTGCCCAGCCGGACCCGGAGGTTCTTCGGGGTTTTAATCCCCCGGCCCGTGACAGTCAAGATGCGTTCGATCAGGGGTTTCCCCCAGCGGATGGCCTCGCGGATGGCAAAGGTGGTACCCACGTTCTGAACCACGGCCCCCACGTCCATAGGAAGCCCCCCCGTGGGCACCTCCCGGTTGGTGAGGGTCTTGATGAGCTGTTTTTCCGCGCCTTGGGGGTATCGTTTCGGCACGGAGACGATGTTGATCTTCGTGTCCCGGGCGGTCTCTTCCATTACCTTAATGGCGTCGGGCTTATTGGCCTCGATGGCCAGGTAGGTGAACCTTGCTCCAAGGATATGGTGGAGGAAGACGATGCCTTCCAGGATTTCGGAGGGATGTTCCAGCATGAGGCGATGGTCCGCCGTAAGGTAGGGTTCGCACTCCACCCCGTTGATGATGAGGGTATCGATGGGCTTGTCCTCGGGCGGGCTCAGTTTCACGTGGGTGGGAAAGGTGGCGCCGCCCATCCCCACGATCCCCGCCTCCCGGATGAAGGGGATGAGGGTTTGAGGGGGAAGGGAGAGGGCGTCCTCGCGGTTCTTTTTGGGATGGAAGGGCGCGTCGTCCGTCGTCTCGATCTCAAAAGCGGGCGCTAGTCTCCCAAACACGTTGGGATAGTCCCTTATGGCTCGGACCACACCGGTTACCGAGGCGTGAATATTCGCGGAGACGAACCCACGGGCCTCGGCAATCTTGTCCCCGACCTTCACCGTGTCCCCGATCTTCACCACCGGTTCCGCCGGCGCTCCAATGTGCTGAGAGAGGGGGAGAAAAACCCGTTCTGGAACCGGGGCGTTCTCCACCGGCAAATGGGCGGTCAACCCCTTTTCGTCGTTGGGATGAATCCCCCCCGGAAAATGATGAAGAATCATGGGATTAGGACTCCTCCAGCATGATGATGGCGTCGGCCTTGCATGCCTCGACACACACCCCGCATCCCTTGCATCGTTCGGCGCTCACGCGGTATGGAACCCCCCTCTCTCCGGTAATGGCGTTGAAGGGGCAGGCCTTCTCGCACCTCCCGCAGGATATGCAGATTTCCGAATTTATGGAGGCCTTCCTGACGATGGGCAGGAAAAACTGGATGGTATTCTGCGGACAGATCTCCACGCAGATGCCACACCTGCGGCATTTTGCGGGATCAACCACCGCCACGTTGTTGACGATGTTGATGGCGTTGAAGGGGCATGACTTTTCACAGCGCCGGCACCCGATACATCCAACGTCACAGAATTCCTTGACTGCCTTTCCCACGTTTTGGGAACTGCACAGCACCTGAACCGTGGAAGCCGCAGGAACGAGATGAATGATGTCGCGGGGACACTCTTCCACGCACAGCCCACACCCCACGCAGACCTCCGGATCGATTTTGGCCAGATCGTCTTCGATGGAGATAGCCCCGAAGGGGCAGACTTTTTGGCAGCTTCCCAGGCCGAGGCAGCCGAAGGCGCAGGCCTTGGACCCCCCGCCGATGTTGACGGCGGCCCGGCAGTTGTCGATGCCCTGGTAGATGAATCTCTGACGCGTCACGGACCTGTCGCCGTGACAGGCGACGTAGGCGACCCTCCGTTCCGTCTTCTCCGCCTTCTTGCCCAAGAGCTTGGCTACCTTGAGGGCGGTCGATTCCCCGCCCGCCACGCACCCGTTGGGAGGAGCCGTTTCTTGAAGGACCGCCCGGGCGAAGGCGGCGCATCCCGCGAAGCCACAGGCCCCGCAGTTGGCTCCGGGGAGGATTTCAAGCATTTTTTCGAGGCGCGGGTCCTCCTCCACGGCAAATTTCTTTGCCGCGATCCCCAGGCCTAGAGAGGCGAGAAGGCCGATGCCCGCGAGGCTGATGATTTCTGAAAGCATCGGTTATTTTACCAGCCCGGAAAAACCCATGAAACTGAGGGAGAGAATGCCGGCGGTCACGAGGGCGATGGCGATTCCGCGGAAGGCCCACGGGATATCTGCCAGTTCAAGCCGTTCACGGATTCCCGCGAAAAGGACAAGAGCGAGAAGAAAGCCGGCGGCCGCGCCAAAACTGTAAACGGCGGTTTCCATGAGGCCGAATTTCTTCTGTGTGATAAGCACTGCCACGCCGAGGACAATACAATTCGTGGTGATGAGGGGGAGAAAAATGCCCAGGGCCTGGTAGAGAACGGGGGAGGTTTTCTGAATAACCATCTCTACCAGTTGCACCAGGGCCGCGATTACCAGGATATAGACAATGGTCTGTAGGTATTCAATCTTGAAGGGGACGAGGATCCAACGGTTGATGAGGAAGGCGGCGATGGAAGAAAGGACCACCACGAAGATGACCGATACCCCCATTCCCACAGAGGTTTCAAGGCGTTTTGAGACGCCGAGGAAGGGGCAGATACCTAAAAACTGAGAGAAAACAAAGTTGTGAACCAGGAGAACGCCGATAAGAACATAAAAATAATGACCCATAAAATCTCCGCGCAAAAGCGACTTTAATTAAACGCTTGTTCAGTTTAACTACTTCATTCTCGAATTTTTGTCAATAAAAATTTTCAGGAACATTGGCCTTGGGAAGCACCCAAATTAGCCAAGCAACACACGATTCGAGAGTAACGCGACGGACCAGATACGATGCTGGGGAAAGGCCTTTTATGTTGAAACCGAATCACTACATGGATGAGGTATTTATCTTTTTGTAAAAGAATACCGGGGTAACATGTGTTGACTTCAAAATCTTTTTTAGATATTTGATAAGGCATGTTGAATAGACGCGGGTTTTGGCAATTATGTCTCTTGGCGGGATTGTTCTGGGTTTTGGGGTCAGGATTTTGGGGGTGCAGCTCGGTTTCCAGGACGGGTAAGACGGCGCCCTCCACCTCTGCGGCGCGAATCGCGAGACCCAAAACGATTCCGGCTCCCCCAAAAGTGGTTTTTCTGGAGGCGCCTTCTCAGGAGACAGTCTCACCTACCCCGCAAGAAAAAGAGGAAAAAATCGTAAACCGTTCCGGGAGGGAACGCAAAAAAACGGCGGATGCCCGGGAAGTTCTTCCAAGCGCGCCCCAGGCCTATCAGCCACTCAAGGAAACACAGAAGAAAGAAAAGCCCCTTTTTAATATCCCCATCGTGATGAATCCCCTGGTTGAGAATTTCATCAAATATTACCAGACAACGGGGCGGAAACAATTCTCCATTTGGTTGGCGAGGTCGGAACGTTATATCCCCATGATGCGCAGGGTGCTGAAGGAACACGGCCTTCCGACCGACCTTGTTTATCTCGCCATGATTGAAAGCGGGTTCAACCCAACCGCCTACTCTCGTTCCCGCGCGTCGGGGCCTTGGCAATTCATCTCAGGGACGGGAAGGAAATATGGACTGAAGGTGAATTACTGGATCGATGAGAGGCGGGATCCAGAGAAATCTACCATCGCGGCGGCACGGTATTTAAAGGATCTTTATGACCAGTTTGAATCGTGGCATTTAGCGGCGGCCGCTTACAACTGCGGCGAGGGGAAATTGAACCGTGCTATCAAACGTTACAAGACCGAGGATTACTGGCAACTTATCAAACACCACTATCTCAAGAGAGAAACGCGCCTTTACGTGCCTCAGATGATCGCGGCGGCCCTCATCGCGAAGGAACCGGAAAAATACGGATTCACGAATATTCAGTATCAGGAACCTCTGATCTTTGAGCAGGCTCTAGTGCCAGGCGGTGTCACCTTGCGGGATATCGCGAAGGCGTGTCATTGTCAGGAACAAACGCTTCGCATGTTAAACCCCGAACTAATCCGGCGATGCACCCCACCCTACAAGAAACGGTTTGTAGTCAAGATACCGAAAGGTTCGAAGCAAATCCTGGCGATGAACATGGGTGTGCTGAAACCGGTCGTGAAAGGGACGCCCCGCGGTTACGTGCATACCCACATCGTTCGCCGGGGGGATTCCCTTTACAAGCTTGCTCTCGGGTACAAGTCACGTGTCAAAGATATCCGCTATCTCAACCATATTCACGGGAACCTCATACACGTTGGCCAGCGGCTCATCATTCCCGTGGGCCGGGTTCACCGGACGAAGTATGCGAGAAAGGAGAAACACCGGGTGAAAACGGCGATGGCCGTCTCCCGCAAACACCATGTCAGAATGGGCCGGAGCCCAGGCAACGGAAGGTACAAGGAATTCGTTTACGTGGTACGGAAGGGAGACAATCTCTGGTCCATTGCCCGGAATTTCAACATCCACGTGAAAGATATCTGCCGGCTCAACCCTCACGTGAATAAGAGGACCACCCTGCACCCGAGAGACAGATTGAAGCTCAGGGTTCCCATGGCAGAGTTTTCCAGCCTTCCCGCGACCTCCCGACAGGCTATCCAGTAAGATCGAGCTCAAGGTTAATACGGTGTCCGCGTTTGAAACCGAGGGCGTGAAAGAATTGCAAGAGATCCCAGTCGTTCCATTTTACCAGAGTATTGATGGTTTGAACGCCGTTTAACCTGAAACTCCGTATCAGTTCTTCCGCCAACAGTCTGGCGATACCTTTACGCTGAAATTCGGGATGCACGCCAACGGTTTCGATGACCCCCGTGTTGTCTGGAACGCCAAATTCCCATCCACTTACGTCCCCCAGGATAAAACCGATGACCTTGCCGTCGATTTCCGCCACGAGTGAGGCAAGAGGAGGGCGGAATTCAGACAATTCAATTTTCCGTTTCCAGTATTCGGGTCGATTGAGGCCAAGTACCTTCCGATCAATCTCGATGATGGCGGGAAGGTCTTTGCTTGTCAAGCTCCTGATTTTCACTTTTTTTTCTCCCATCCCATTTCCCCCGTTATCTCAGCGTGATGGCGATGGTTCGGGATTGTCCGTGCCGCTCTATCTCAAGCGTCAATCCTCTTCCATTCTGCAAAAGCGTGAAGAGCTTCATGGCCTCTTGGGGCGAATGTATGGGATTCCCGTTGACCTTTTCCACCACATCCCCGTTTTTGAGTCCCACGCGCGCCACGATGCTTCCCGGGACGATGTCCAGGAGTTGAAATCCTTTTGGCTTCCCGTTCTTCATGTAGGGAACAATTCGGACCTGCCGGAGAAACGCGGCCATGTCGCTGAGGGCCGTTTGAACCTCATGCCTGTTCAGGGTAACCCGCCCCGCCGTGTTGGCCGCGCGGGGCCCGGGTTTGGCCCGCCTCGATTTCCCCGTTTTATTATGAAAGAGGAGGTAGGCCGATCTTTGCCCGTTTTTGGACACGATGACCTTGTCGGGCTCGATGTCCAGGATGACGGCATCGCCGATTTTGTCCCCCTTCTGAAGCACAAACGATTTTTTGCTCCGAGTGCCGGTAAAGACCGCCTCGAAACGGCCATCCGGGTAACGGACGATCCCCTTCAAAACCAGGGACGAACCCGCCGGAAGGGCGAGACGTCCTACCTCGTGCCGGGTTTCCCCGCCTGGGACTTCTCCGCCCTCCTGTCCCCAAAGAGAGAGACTTGCCAGTTTGCGAATATCGACGAGCCTCGATTTAGGGGGGGCGACGAGGGTTTTCGACTCTACACGTTTCACGAGGCGTTCCAGGATGCCCCGAGTCAGCTCCAGGTTCAATTGACCCGTGAGGTATGAAGTGGCGAGAAGGCCGCATAGGACGCCGCCCGCCACGGCCCATAAGAAAGGGCTTTTAACGGCGTCCGCGAGTTTTTTGGTGGTAATCATTCCACCGTAACGCTTTTTGCCAGATTCCTGGGCTGGTCCACGTCCGTTCCGAGAAGGTCCGCCACGTGGTAGGCCAGCAGTTGGAGGGGTACGACCGTCAGGATGGGCTCCAGCATGGGGGCCACGGGAGGAATCTCGATGGCGTAGGTGCTTTTATCGAGGACCTCCCGGGTCCCGCGCGTGGCCACGCTGATGACCTGCCCGTCTCGCGCGAGGACCTCTTCCATGTTCCCGAGAACCTTGGGCATGAGCCGGTCGGACGGGACGACGAAGACCACCGGCATCTGGGGGTTGATCAGGGCGATGGGCCCATGTTTCATCTCCCCGGCCGGGTATCCTTCCGCGTGGATGTAAGAGATTTCCTTGAGCTTCAAGGCCCCCTCCAGGGCGATGGGAAAGTTGAGGCCCCTTCCCAGATAAAGGAAGTCCCTGAAGTCCTTTAATTTTCGCGCGATCTTCTTGATGGACTCCTCTTCCTTGAGGATCTCCCGCATCAGGGAAGGCACCTCGGTCAGGGCCTGGTAGAGTTCCGTTGTCTCTTCCCTGCCAAGTTTTCCGGTGACTTCGCGCCCCAAGAAGAGGGCGATGAGCAGCAGGGCGGCCAACTGTGTGGTGAAGGCCTTGGTAGAGGCCACGGCGATCTCAGGCCCGGCGTGCGTGTAGGCGACCCCGTCGGAGAGGCGGGTCAAGCTGCTTTCGAAGACGTTGCAGACACTCAAAACCTTGGCGCCCCTATCCCTGGCAATGCGTACCCCCGCCAGTGTATCGGCGGTTTCACCGGACTGGGAAATGGCCACGAGGAGGGTGGCGTCATCCACCAGGGGGTTCCGGTAGCGAAACTCGGAGGCGATGTCCACTTCGGTGGGAATGCCCGCCAGTTCCTCCAGGTAGTACCTCCCGACGAGGGCGGCGTGCCAGGAGGTTCCGCAGGCGATGATGGAGATCTTTTTTATCCGTTTCAGCCAGTCGAGGCCGATTTTCATGTTTTCCAGGTTGAAGGTCTCGTTTTCCAGGGAATAGATGCCGCGGAAGGTGTCGATGAGGGCGCGGGGCTGTTCGTGAATCTCCTTGAGCATGAAGTGCTTGAACCCTTCCTTCTCGGCCATGAGCGGAGACCAATCGACGATCTTTTCGGGTTTGTCCAGCCTTTTCCCGGACAGGTCGGTGACGATTACCGTCTCTTTCGTGAGTTTCGCCATTTCCCCGTCGTGCAGAAAGATACAGCGCCGCGTGAAGGGAAGCAGGGCGGGAACATCCGAGGCGAAAAAAGACTCCCCCTCGCCCAAACCCAGGACGAGCGGGCTTTCCTTGCGCGCCGCGTAGAGGGTGGCAGGGTCAAAATCGAAAAGAATTCCCAGGGCGTAGGACCCCTTTACCAGTTTTAAGGCCTCGCGAATGGCCTCCTCCGGGGAAAGCCCTTCGGCGAGCCCGGAGTCGATGAGATGGGCAATGACTTCCGTATCCGTTTCCGACTGGAAAACCACCCCTTTCCGGCGGAGGTTTTCCTTGAGATCCCTGTAATTTTCCACGATCCCATTGTGAACGAGGATGACCTTGCCCGCCCGATGTGGGTGGGCGTTTTTCTCAGAGGGTTTTCCGTGGGTTGCCCAGCGGATGTGACCGATTCCGGCCGTGCCGTCCATGTCTACCGCCTGGAGTTTCTCTGTCAACCGACTCAGCTTACCCTCGGCGCGATAGGTCTGGATCTTTCCATTGTGGAAAGCGGCGATACCCGAGGAATCGTATCCCCGGTATTCCAGCCTTTTGAGCCCCTCGATGAGAACGGGAAGAACGGGGCGGTCCCCCACGTAGCCGATGATCCCGCACATAATTACGCGTCCTTTTTTCTTTTGTGACGGCGGTAGATGTTTTGCTGACGGGCCCGTGCCACCCCGAGCGTGCCCTCGGGAATCGGCTTCGTGATGACGGATCCGGCCGCGATGGTGGCGTTGTCTCCGATGGTCACGGGCGCAACGAAGGCCGTGTTGCTTCCCACGAACACGTTTTTCCCGATCGTGGTGGGATGCTTGCGTTTTCCGTCGTAGTTGCAGGTGATGGTCCCGGCGCCAATGTTGGTATCCTCGCCGATGGTCGCGTCCCCCAGGTAGGTGAGGTGCGAGGCCTTCACGCCGGGGGCGAGACGCGACTTTTTTACTTCCACAAAATTCCCCACCTTCGCGTTATTTCCGATATCGCTCCCCGGCCGCAGGTGCGCGAAGGGACCAACGACGGCACCTGAACGTATCACGCTTTCCTCGATGACCGAGTATGGTCTGATCTCCACGCCATCCTCGATCAGGGTGTTCTCGATGACCGATCCGACACCGATGCGGCATCCCTCACCGACACGCACCTTACCCCGCATGACGACGCCGGGATCTATCGCCGTGTCCCGTCCCAGGATTGCCCCTTGTTCGAGATAAATGGTTTCGGGATTGACGAAAGTCACCCCTTTTTCCTGCCAGCGCCGAATGAGGCGTCCGAGGAGATCTTTCTGAACCTCAGACAACTGGCGCCTGTCGTTGATGCCAGAAACTTCCAAGGGATCCTCGCAAAGAACCGATTTCACGGGAATCCCACCTTCCCGGAACAAAGCGGCCAGATCCGTAAGGTAGAATTCCCCTTGCGCGTTATCAGTTCCCACGCCTTTTAATTCCTCCATGAGTCGCGCCCTTTCAAAAACCATGATCCCCGTGTTGATAAGGTGAATGGTGCGTTCAGATTCGTTGGCGTCCCGCTCTTCCACGATTTTGAGCACATCTCCCTTCTCATCCGTCACAATGCGTCCATATCCGTAGGGATTGTTCAGCTTTGTCCCGAGCACCACAAGGCCTTCGCCGGATGATTCCATTTCAGCAACCATGGCGGCGAGTGTTTCTGGACGCACAAGGGGGACGTCACCTGGAAGGATCATTACATATTTGGCTTTAGGTGATAGCCTTGACAGTCCGCATCTCACCGCATCCGCCGTTCCCTGAGGGGGAGACTGGACTACCCAGGAAATCGGACCATTCACCTCCCATTCTGAAACCACCTCCAGCACTTCCGGGCTTACAACTCCGATGATTTCCCGCGGTCGGATTCTCCATGCGGCCTCAATCACATAGGAGAGCATGGATTTTCCCAAAAGATGATGCAACACCTTAGGAACCTTCGAACACATTCGTTTCCCACGGCCGGCGGCCAGGACGATTACGGAAAGGATTTTATCTTCCATCGAACGTATCTTATGAATCTTTCGGATAAAAATCAAGAAGCCCGTATCGAACCGGTTTTAATGATATGTTGATGAATGACCACATAAAAAATTCACCAAGAGGTTCACCTTTGACATTTTTGCGTTTTTTGAAAATGTTTTTTTCGAATTTTCTCTCGTGGTGAATGAATCAGTCCCCCTTAAACGTTTTTGACCCTGCGGGTTCCAGCCTTCCCCAAATTATGTTTGCCTTCCCGTATGGAATATGATAAATTCAAAAAGAAAGTATTCCTTTTATCTGGTCTCAGCCTCGATATATCCAAGAATTTTTGGACCATGTTTGAAAGGAAGTAGCGGGATGTGTGACATCCCAGAAAATCAAAGGAGATGAAAATGACTAAAGCGCAGATTGGAGACACCGTCAAGGTTCACTACACGGGAAGGCTCGAAGACGGAACGGAATTCGACACGTCCAGCGGGCGGGAGCCCCTGGAGTTTACCCTCGGGGAAAAGCAGGTCATCCAGGGGTTCGAGGACGGCGTGGTCGGCATGGAACTCAACGAGTCAAAGACCATCACGATCCCGGCCGACCAGGCCTACGGGCCCTACCACGAGGAGCTGGCCCTGGATGTCCCGAAGGAACAGTTTCCTCCCAACATCCAGCCCGAACTGGGCCTGCAGCTCCAGTTGACCCAGCCCAACGGACAGCCCATCAATGTGGTGGTCACGCAGATCACGGACACCGTGGTGACGCTCGACGCCAACCACCCGCTGGCCGGCAAAGACCTGACCTTCGACATCGAGTTGATGGAAATCGTGCAGTAATCCCCCGCGCCGGATAGGCGCTTGAAGGTGATTCCCGGGGGCCTATCAAAGGTCTCCGGGATTTTTCATTTCTTTTCGAGAATCGCGACACTGTTGTATGGAGCGTAGAGACGGCGGATTGCCGTAATGAAATCGTGGTATTCCTTCGTCCCCGGATAGAGGATTCCCCGTTTGAGGCGAATCACCCTGTGGAACGTGAAGCCGTTTGCACCCTCTTTTACCCCCACCGACCAATCCATGACCTTCATCCGTCCTTTGGAAGCCGGGGGGGCGTAACAAACCTTCATCCCCGCGGGGAGGGTTATCCGGATCTCGGTATCGCTCGTCAGCATCCGGTCCACCATGAAGGGACCCCGCCGGTTTTCCGAAAGGGTTTCCAGCCGGAGGGGAAGACTGGGGCCTTCCAGGTGAATATACGTGAATTGTCCGCTGCCGGGGAACTGACAGGGTATCTTGAACTTTCCCTCGAGAACAACGGGAGCCGCCAGGGTGTTTAAGCCCTTCCGGCTAATCTCCCCGAGGGACCGGGCCAGCGGGTCGATGTCGTGGAGGATCTGGAGGGCGGCAATGCGCCATTCGTCCCGGGTCATGTACCGGAGCCAGCTCCGGGTTTCCACCGCCCGGGACCCCTCCGAAGTCGTCTTGAATTTCCCCTCCAGGTCGAAGGCGCCGGTCGGCGTGAGGAGAAGACGGGAGACCTCCCGGTTGGGGTAGTGGATTCTTGATGGGGTCAAGGCGCCTTCGGATAGATCCAAAACCCGTTTCCCTTGAAGTCCCGTGTAACCCGGGGGAAGGTCTTTTGCGTAGAAGGCGTAGTCTTTTCCCTGGCAGCGCACCATGACGTCGTCGAAAAGCGGGGGCAACGGCGTGTCCTTGAAGGGCGCCAGAAAGGTTCTCGCCGTGTTCGCCGCGAGGTAAGAGGGTGAAAGCCCGCGTTTCTTCAGGAGATGGTAAAAAAGGATGGCCAGGTCGATGGAGGAGCCGTAGCCCTTTTTCAAGGTTTCCGCCGGCGCCTGGAAGGAGAGGGCGGTATGGAAGTAATCAATGGGATAGGGAATAAAGCGTTTCATGAGGGCCTCGTAGAGGTCGTCCGGCGTTTTCTCCATGAAGGGATCGACCCCGGCGGAGAGTCCCGGGGTGGAAAGAGTGCCGGCGAAAAAACGGGCGGCCTCCTTCCAGGAGGCGAGGGTGGTCAGAAAGAGGCAGGTCCCCCGGTTCTCGATGGGCGGCAGTCCGGGCTCCTGAACCCGCCGTGGGACGTTACGGGCCTCGTAGCGGTAAGTGACCGTCTTGCCTTTCCAGCTTTCTTTCCTCTCCAACTTCAGGCGGGGCAGCTTGACGGTCAGTTTCATCCCCACGGGAAGGGTGACACGCACCACCTTCCGGACCACGGGGTCCGGGAGGCGAAAGCATTCCATGGCCCAGAATCCTTTTCGTGACTTCACCCTCAGCCTTATCTCCACCGTCGTTCCCGGCTCGACGGAGGGGAAATTCACCACCTTGACGCGCTGTTGCGAATAGAGGGTCGCGCGGGCGTCTTCCGGGGCGTTGATGTCGTGAATCTCCTTGTCCGTGACGGGGATGGATTTTCCGTCCGCCCTGAGTGTCCGCGCCTCTAAAACCTCCACCGACTGGGTGGATGTGTTGTAGGAATATTTGAAATCGGCGTGGTCCTTTTTCCCCTTGTAATTCAGGACGTGGACCACCACGTGCGTGATCAGGGTATAACTCCCATCGGGTTTCACCGTGTAGTCCTTCTCAATGAGGCGATAGACGGCGGAATCCTTCGCGTTCCGCGTGGCTTGGGCCTGGGCGCGGAGGGAGGGCCGCGTGATGCAGAGGAAAAGTCCTCCAAGGATGACGAGGGCTGTTACGCGTCGAAGAGATAGACGTTTCACTTTTCACTCCTCAATATGATGGGCAGGGTAACCCGCTGTTGCCTGTCGTGCTGAATCTTCAGGATTTCCTGGTATTGCTCGGGAGTAACCTCGCGTTTTCTTAGCGCGAACTCCCTGTCGATGACCAGGGTGTTTTCCTTTTTCATCGTGAAGGAAGTCCACGCCTCCGCCACGTCGTTGGAGACGTTGGGCAGGACCGGAAACGCGATATCTCCCGGCGGCCGGGTGAAATGGATGCTTTCGACGATCCGGGTCTTGTAGGTATAACCGAACCGCAGGGGGAAACGCCGCTTGACCATGTTCGCTTTCCCGAGAATCCAGGCGTCCAGGATGCCGGGCCTGGGCATGTCGCTTAAGGGCAGCAGGAAGAACAAACCGTTTTTCCCGGTGATCCCCGGCAGGTCGATCTGAAAATCGAGGGAAAAGGCGAAGGGCCGGCTACGGTTCGCCGGATTCGAAAGGGCCACCCGGGAAATGACCATTCCTGGATACCGGCCCTGGAAGATTCTCCGCAGGAAATCCCTCCGTTCCTCGTCCCTTTTGAGCATCATGATGGAGCGGAAGACCGTGTCCACGAATCCCGTGCAAACCGCGTCGATCCTGCCGCGAAGGTGATGATCTTTCGTGAAGATATCCCGGATCGTCAACTGGTACAGGTTCCTGTCCGGGGGCAGGGAGGGCGTGAGGCGGAGGGGCTCGCCGTCCCTGTCCGCGATGAGACAGGAGGAATCCCGCTCGTAATCGGGGAAGAACTGCTTGCTTGTTTCCGAGGTGGGATCCATGTAGAGGAGTGGCCCCCCGGACGTATCCCGGAGCACCGCGACCGCGTGGTTGAAGTAGGGGACGGGGATCTCCTTGTCCAGTTTGCTTCCCACGCTGACCAGAACCATGTTGGCTCGGAAGCCTGCCACGCGCAACATGCTGACAAGCAGGGCGGCCTTGTCCCGGCAGACGCCGTAACGGCGGCTGAAAGTCAGCCCAACCTCGTGCGGTTCGAACCCGGGCCGGTTCTTCTCCGCCGTGATGCCCATGTAGCGGATCTTTTGCGCCACGAAGTAGAAAAGGGCGCGAATCTTGGCGTCGTCCGTGCCAAGCCCGTTCGTCAGCTCACGCACCTTGGCGACGATGGCCGGGGTCGGTTTCAGTTTCGGCTCCGTCAGGTGATAATACCACCGGGACGCCGCCTCCCACGAGGGAAGGGTCGAATAGAGAAGGCGCATGACCACACGCATGAAAGAGGGCATGGAGGGTTCCGGCGTCAGCTGGGGAACGCCCTGGAAAACCCATTGTTGGATTTGTCTGTCCCCTTTTCGCCATGCCTTGTGAATAACCTTTCCTTTTATCTTGTCCTTCACGAGGGTGTAAAGTTTCTTGTCGACCGGCCCCCTTAGGGTGAGGACGTAGGACCGAATGGGGATATTGTATTGACCCAACGCCATGCCGTAGACATGGTTCTGGATGGTCGATTTGAAGGTGTCGCGGCGGACCTTGTAATGAATGGTATCACCCACCGCAAGATCGGGAAGGAAGACCTTCAGAATCTTCTGGTTCGGGTCGTAGATGTTGGCCTCCGTGTCGGAGGTGGGAGTCTCCTCACGGGCGTTCGCCTTCAGGTCCACCGGAACCCGTTTTCCGCCCGGCTTGATTATCTCCATAATTTCCACCTGGAACTTCGAGTAGTCACGGTTGAGGTAAAAAGATTGCACCTTCTCGGAGCGTTTGCCATCCTCGTCCAGGATGGTCATGAAGACTTCGTCCACATCCACGTGGCTTCCGTCCTCCTTGAAGGTAAGGGTTTCGACCTCTCGGCTCAGGACGGCGTGAGAATCGGGGTAATTTTTCTTGGTGATTGCCTTAAGGAAAGAATTATCGGCATGGGAAACGGGAGCCTGCCCCAGGAACGCGGTGAAAACAAGCAGCAGGGAAACAGAAAGGGAGAAGAACCGGTTTCCTGATTTGTTTTTCGTTATCCTCGGCTTTTTCACGTTAATTGTCCTCCGTATTTTCCCAAAGCTAAACGATGCCCTCGGGATTGTCAATTAGTCTACGTTAAAACCCTTCCCTTTTCGCCGGTTTTCTTGACAACCTCGATAGCGGTTGATACGAGAGCCGAAGAAACGTTTCATCTCGAAAGGGGAGGGGCATGACAATGCGTTCCTTGCCGGATTACCTATTCACATGGGGCGTCCACCTCCTTTACGCCCTCGTCATCTTCTTCGCCGGGCGTATCGCCGTTAAAGCAGCGGTCCGGCTTCTCCGGGGGCTTTTGAGGAAGGCGAACCTGGACGAGATCCTGGTAAACTTCATCGGGTCCCTCTGTCACGTGGCGCTTCTCATCTTCGTCATCATCGCGGCCCTCCACGAACTGGGGGTCGACACCACTTCGCTCATCGCCCTCCTCGGCGCGGCGGGTCTGGCCGTGGGCCTGGCACTCAAGAGTTCCCTCCAGAACTTTGCCTCCGGCATCCTCCTCATCCTCTTTCGGCCCTTCAAGATAGATGATTTCGTCGAAACCGCCGGTGTCACGGGCACGGTCGAGGACGTTACCATCTTCAACACGGTCCTGAAGACCCTGGACAACCGGCAGATCATCATTCCCAACGGGATGATCTACAACGACAAGATCATCAATTACTCTACCAAGAACATCCGGCGGATTGACCTGCTCATTCCCATTTCCTACGAGGACGATCTCCGGGTGGCCAAGGAAATCGTGAATGACCTGATCGCGGCCGACGCTCGTATACTGCGGGAGCCAGCGCCCTTCGTCGGGGTCGGCGACTGGGCGGAAAACGGCGTGACCCTCTACGTGCGCCCCTGGGCGAAGGCGGCGGATCTCTGGTCGGTTAAGACCGACCTGCTGGAAAAGATAAAGCTCGCCTTTGACGAGGCAGGCATCCGTATCCCCGCCCAAAGAATGCGGGTGACCCTCGTGGAAAACGAGAAGAAACAGGCGTAACGGGGATCACGCCGGGTTGCGACTCGATTTTTTCCGCAGCAGCGCAGAGAGGAATGCTCCCCAGCCGCCCCCGAGACAGCCGAACCCCACGTCCCGGATGTCTCCCACCCGGTCGGGCAGGAAGGCCTGGAAAAGTTCGTCGGCGCCCGAGACGAGGAAAACGACGAGGAGGGCCGCGCCTACCGCCTGTTTCCACCCCCTCTCCCGGCAGGCGGTCGCCACCAGGAACCCGAGCAACCCGTACTGGAAGATGTGTACCCGTTCTTCCGGAACGCGCATCCCCTTGAGGAAGAGAACTATCCCGGCAAAGGAGAGGGCGGCCATGAGGAGGCGGGACGGGGAGACGCGGTTTTTTCGGACGAGGAACAGGAACAGGCCGGCGGCTCCCGCGAGAAGGAACCAGGAGATCTGGTGCACTCCAGACGCGCCGATCAACCTCTCCAGCCACCCCAGGACCCTCCGGGCGATTGCCGCCGAGAGAATGAGGTAGGCGATGTATGCGACGATAAATCTCTTTAGGATCACGGTCTTTTCGCTCCCGCAGGGCATGCCCCTATTTATGCCAAAAGGGAGAGTCCGTCAATCTTTCCTGTTCTCCTTGAAAAGCGGAGGGAGGCTATGTTAAGAGTAAGGGCAGGATTGTCTTGGGGGAGATGATGAATAATCCACATATATTGAAGACGTTCGACAAGGAATTGAAGACCTTGAAGGACAAGATCCTCGAGATGGGGGAGATGGTTCAGGAGGCCATTGCCGCCTCCATCCGGTCCCTGGTGGAACGGGACTCAGACTTGGCACGCAAGGTTATCGAGGACGACCATAAGGTCAATGAATTGGAGGTCCAGATCGACGGAATCTGCCTCTCCCTCATCGCCTTGCGTCAGCCGGCGGGGGGAGACCTGCGTTTCATCGCCACGGGGCTGAAGGTCAACGTGGACCTGGAGAGGATAGGGGACCTGGCGGTCAACATCTCGGAACGGGCCCTCGACCTGAACAAGGAGCCGCAACTGAAACCCTACATCGACATCCCCAGGATGGACGAGGACGTCCGCTGGATGATCCGCGGCGCCCTGGACGCCTATGTGAAAAAGGACGAGGCCATTGCCATGGAGGTGATTCAGCGGGACGAAGAGGTGGATCAGTTGAACATGCAGATCGCGCGGGAACTCCTCACCTACATGATGGAGGACGCCAAGAAGGTCTCCTCCGCCATGAAGATCATGATGGTGAGCAAATACCTTGAGCGGGCGGCGGACCACGCGGTCAACGTGGCGGAGCAGGCCATCTTCATGATGAAGGGGACCGTCGTCCGGCATCAGAAGATTATTTAAGGGCCTGCACTTGAACGCAACCGGACGAAAGCGAATTGGGCTTTGGAGTTTGCTGGTCGTCTTGACCGTCCTCTTCGGTTGCGGCAGGAAGGATGAGAGCACCCCGAAAAAGAAAGGCGGCTATGCCTCCATCATCATCGCCGGCTCCACCTCCGTGCAACCCTTCGCCGAGAAGTTGGCCGAGATCTATATGGTCAAGAACCCCAATACCGTGGTGAACGTCCAGGGGGGCGGCAGCACGGCGGGGATCCGGGCGGCCCAGACGGGTATTGCCAACATCGGCACGAGCAGCCGGAACCTCCACCCGGAGGAGAAGGGTCTTTTCGAAATCCCCATCGCCTTCGACGGCATCGCTGTCATCGTGAATCCCAAAAATTCCTTGCGGAACCTCTCCACGGAGACCCTCCGCGCCATCTATGCGGGGAAGATCCTAAGCTGGGAAACCCTGACAGGCGTCAAACACCGGATTACCACCATCACCCGGGAGGAGGGCTCCGGCACTCGGGGGGCCTTCGAGGAGTTGGTCATGGAAAAGCTGGAGATCGATCCCGGGTGCATCGTTCAGGATTCCAACGGGGCCGTGCGGGAGCTGGTTGCCACCGACCCCTACGCCATCGGCTACATCTCCCTCGGCCTGGTGAACAAGCAGGTCAGGGCGGTGGCCCTGGACGGCGTGGCCCCGTCCGTGAAGGCCGTCAAGGAGAAACGCTACCGTTTCTTCCGGCCCTTCCTCTTCTTGACCCGCAAGAAACCGGCGGGCCTGCCTCTCCATTTCATCTGCTTCGTCCTCTCGGACGAAGGACAACGTATCCTGGCAAAAGAAGGCCTGATTCCCGCGTCAATCATCCACGGAGAAAGCGACCTATGTCGGCAGCAGACATCAAAAGAAAAGAAAAACTGATACAGAGAATCTTTCTCGTCGTCGCCTTTTCGTCGCTCTTTTCCCTTTTTCTCATCGCCCTCTTCATCTTTGTGGAAGGCCTGCCCATGATCTGGAAGGTGGGGCTCAAGGACTTTCTCCTTAGCACCCGCTGGTCTCCCACCAAGGGCCACTTCGGCATCTTCGCGATGATTGTCTCTTCCTTCTGGGTGACCATTGGCGCCCTTCTTTTCGGGGGACCGCTGGGGCTGATGTGCTCCATTTTCCTCGTGGAGTTCTCCTCCGCCCGGATGCGCGCTGTCATCAAGCCCGCCCTGGAATTGCTGGCGGGGATTCCTTCCGTGGTCTACGGCTTCCTCGGCGTTGTCTACCTGGTGCCCCTCGTCCGGGACTACCTGGGGGGGCCGGGGCTGTCTCTGCTCACCTCCTGCATTATCCTGGGGATCATGATTTTGCCCACGGTCATCAGCATCTCCGTGGACTCCCTCGTGGCGGTTCCCGATTCCTACCGGGAGGCCGCCTTTTCTCTGGGAGCGACCCGGTGGCAGACTACCCACATGGTCACCCTCCACGCCGCCAAGTCCGGCATCATCACGGCCCTTGTTCTGGGGATGGGACGCGCGGTGGGGGAGACCATGGCCGTTATCATGATCGCCGGAAACGCCTTGAAGATCCCTCTCTCTCCCTTGGATCCCATCCGGACCCTGACCAGTAATATCGCCCTGGAAATGGGCTACGCTAGCGGGCTACACCGCCAGGCCCTGTTCGCCACGGGCATCGTCCTGTTCTTCTTCGTCATGGCCTTGAACATGATCGCGACCCTTTTCGCGAGGAGGAAAGTGCTCAAATGACACCGCGCCGCGCCGAACACGTCGCCATAGGCCTGATGGTCAGCGGAGCCTTTCTCGCCCTGGCCATCCTCTTTTTCATCATCGCGGTTATCATGATCAAGGGGCTGCCCCACATCACGGCTCGCTTCCTCCTGGACAACCCCATGGACATGGGGCGCGCGGGTGGTATCTTTTCCACCATTGTCTCCACCGTCTATCTCCTCGTGGTTTCCCTGGTCATCGCCATCCCACTGGGTGTAGGCACCGCCATTTATCTCACGGAATACACGGAGGAAGGAAAGATCACCAAGATCGTCCGGTTCGGGACGGAGTGCCTGGCCGGCGTGCCCTCCATCATCCTCGGGCTGTTCGGGTTCATCCTCTTCGTCATCAAGCTCGGTTTCGGGTGGAGCGTCCTCTCCGGGGGCATCTCCCTGGCCATCATGATCCTCCCCGTCATTATTCGGACCTCGGAGGAGGCCATCAAGTCGGTCCCTCAGGCTTTCCGGGATGTGAACGAGGTCCTGGGTGGCTCCAAGTGGCAGGGAGTCACCCGGCTGGTGCTTCCAAACGCGGCCCCGGGTATCTTGACGGGGGTCATCCTCAGCGTGGGCCGAGGCATCGGCGAGACGGCGGTGGTCATCTTCACCCTCGGAACCTCCCTCCGGACCCCCTTTTCCATCTTCGACTCTGGACGGAGCATGGCGGTTCACTTCTACATCCTGGCACGGGAAGGCATCTCCATGGACAACGCCTACGCCACCGCGGCGGTCCTGGTCTTCTCCATCCTCATCATCAACATCTTCTCCTATTACCTGATGCACAAGTTCGTGGAGGCGCGAAGATAAATTGAGTGCGAAAACGGTCGTTATCGAGGCGCGGGATGTTTCCCTGCGCGTCGGCGAAAAAAAGATACTGGAAAGGATAAACCTGGAGATTCGCAGAAACGAGATCTTCGGGATCATGGGGCCGGCGGGCAGCGGGAAGACCTCTTTCCTCAAGCTGGTCAATCACACCTTCCGGGCCGCCGGCATGGCCCTGGAAGGGGCCCTATATGTCCTGGGCGAAGATGTCCTGGGCGAGGACGTGAATCCCACGCCGCTGCGCCGGAAGGTTTCCATGGTTTTCGCGACCCCGGTGGTGCTTCCCATGAGTATCTTCGAAAACCTCGTCTACGGCCTGAAAATACAGGGCATCCGGGATAAGCACACGCTCCGGGAGGCGGCGGAACGGGGGCTCAAGGCGGCCATTCTCTGGGAGGAGGTCCGGGACCGGCTCCACAAACCAGCGCAGAAGCTCTCCGGCGGGCAACAGCAGCGGCTCTGCATCGCCCGCGCTATGGCCCTGTCTCCGGAGATTCTTCTGCTGGACGAGCCCACCTCCGGGCTGGACCCCATCTCCACCTTCCGGATCGAGGAGGCGCTCAAGGAATTGAAGCGGCATCATGCTATCGTCCTCGTGAGCAACAACACGAAACAGATCGCCCGGGTCTCCGACCGGTGCGCCTTTTTCCTCATGGGAGAGCTGATAGAAACGGGGAAGACGGCCCAGGTATTCACCGTCCCTAAGGAAAAGAAAACGGATGACTACATCGCGGGGAGGTTCGGCTAATGACGGTGGACTATACCCTGAAGGCGGAGGGCTTCAACCTCTTTTACGGGGAATTCCACGCCCTGAAGAACCTGAATCTCTCTATCAAGCGGAACACCGTTACGGCGCTCATCGGCCCCTCCGGGTGCGGGAAATCGACCCTGCTGCGGTCCTTCAACCGGATGAACGACCTGATCCCGGGCGTGAAGACCGAGGGGGCCATCTTTTTCGACGGCGAGGACATCACCAAAGAGACGGTAAACCTGGTGCGCCTGCGACAGAAGATCGGGATGGTTTTCCAGCGCCCCAACCCCTTCCCCCTCTCCATCCGGGACAACATCACCTTCGGCCCGCGGGTGATGGGTGAAAAGAAATCGGACGTTCTGGATGAAATCGTGGAAGACTCCCTGAAGCGGGTCGGTCTCTGGGAGGTCCTGAAGGAGGACCTCAACCGTAACGCCCTGGCCCTGTCTGACGAGCAGCAGCAGCGGCTCTGCATCGCCCGCCTCCTGGCCGTCAAGCCGGAAATCGTCCTGATGGACGAGCCCTGCAGCGCCTTGGATCCCATCGCCACCCTGCGCATTGAGGAGTTGATGCTGGAGCTCAAGCGCCGTTACACGGTGGTGGTGGTTACCCACAACATGCAGCAAGCGGCGCGCGTCTCGGACGAGACGGGCCTCATGTATCTGGGCGAACTCGTCGAGTTCGACAAGACCAAGAAGATTTTCACCTCGCCCTCACAGAAAATAACCGAAGACTACGTGACGGGCAAGTTCGGTTAGGGAGGTGGACGCTCATTTGCGACAAGGTCTGTGACGCCTCCCGACCGCCGAAGAAACACCCCTGCCCGGACTGTCATTTCTGCCAGTGGTGCAGCGAGGACCGTTGCCGCCTCTGCCGGAAAAAGGGCCCTCCCGAAAAGCACCTGAGCTACGAGGAACAATGTGCCCTCTACGACCGCCTCAACGCGAGGCTTTTCCAACGGAACCGGGGGGAATGACCGGCGCCCATTTCAGGCTCGGCGTTCTCATGCTCGATACCCGGTTTACGCGCGTTGCCGGGGAAATCGGCCACCCCGACACGTTCACCTTCCCCGTGCTTTACCAAGTGGTCGGCGGGGCCGACGTCCGCAGGGTCATCCTGCAAGACGATGGCAAGATCGTTTCCCGATTCATCGAGGCTGCCAAGACGCTCGAAAGGAAGGGTGCAGACCTGATTGCCACGACCTGTGGGTTCCTCGCCCGCTACCAGGTAGAGATTGGCCAGGCTCTTTCCGTCCCTTTTCTTTCTTCCTCCCTTCTCCTGCTCCCTCTGCTTCACCAGGTCTTCGGGCGGCGGGGGGTGCTGGGGGTCGTCACGGCCTCGCGGCGTCACCTAACCGAGGTCCATTTTAAGAGCGCCGGCGCCGCCGACGTTCCCGTGGCCGTCGCGGGCATGGACGGGTGTGACCACTTCAACCGGGCCATCATGAAGGAAGAGATCCCCCTCGACCCGGTCCGTTTGGCGTCGGAAGCTATCGGCGTGGCGCGGAGATTGGTCGGCAGGCGACCGGAGGTCTCCGCTCTACTCCTGGAGTGCACAAACCTCTCCCCCTACCGGAGACAACTCCGGAAGATAACCGGCCGTCCCGTTTTCGACATTCTGACGGCCATCACGATGTTCGTCGACGAGACGCGGGGATGAAAAAAAACGGCGCCCAAGACCGTCGCGTCACCGGGCGCCTGAAAGTTTTTTTCTTTTTCGAAAATAGAATAAAAAAAGAGGGCCTAATGAAACTGGCCGGGTTTCTTGGCGGTAAATTCTTCCTCGACGATCATGCCGTTGTTCTTGAGGGCGTCGCGGAGTTCCTCACGCGTGATGATCCCCTTCTTGACTAGCAGATCCACCAGCGCGTTCTGGTGAACGATGTTGGTTAAAATCAGGTCGTAAACCATTTCGTCGTCTCTAAAATCGTCACTATACTGTGCCAAAGAATGACCTCCTTTAATTGGCGCTTTCCTTTCCCGCTTATACTTCAGTTTATGGGCTTTGTCAAACTTTTCAAAATCAAACAGCCGGATGGAATGCCACCCGGCCGCCGCGCGTATCGTAACCCCCGGTTACGACAGGTCAAGCCGCTCAGGTGAAGGCACCGCCGCCGCAGGAACTGGAGGCCGAAAATCCGCCGCCGCTGCTTCCCGAAGAAAAGGCCGACATCAGCCGCTCAGGGTTCTTGGCATGGCATTTGGGGCAGGTCACCTCTTCCTTGTTGGCGCTTGCCCGCATGATGAGCTCGAACTCGTGACCGCATTCCTTGCATTTAAATTCGTATATGGGCACCCTCTCTCACCTCCTTTTTGACGTGGAATAATGTAATACGCGTTTCGCGTCCTGTCAACCTTCTCCATTGAAACCTGCCCCCGCTGATCAGCAAGGGAGGATTCAAGGGAATGGGTTGACGGGAATTACTTGGAATTCTTCTTTTTCTTGTATCGATCCTCGATACTGCAGGCCTCACTCATTCAGGTCGATACCCCCAGCTTGGGGAACACGAACCTGTTCAAGATAAACCAAACACCAAAGATGATAATCAGCCAGAGCAGATCGCTGTCCATATTGTCCCTCAGTTTAAAGTTATTTAAAATTTACCAAAAAAATTGTGACAAGTCAAAGGAACCATATCCCTATTTAATAGCACCGTCAGCACACGTTTGGGGAACGGATTGAGTGTTCAAATCAGCTTCTCACGGCACAAAAACGTGCGTCACGGTGGTTTTTTACAGGATTGGCAACCCTAGAGGGCCCTGGAGACAGGAGACCAAAACTTTTCCCCACGCATTTCTGTTTTCTTATACTGCTTCCATCCCCATAAGCCCGGAGATGAATATGAAGAAAGATTTTTTGAAAGTCATGGGAAGGAAAGAACGAAACTGGTGCTATGAAAGGGAAGTTCGTATCTATGGCGGATTAGACTCAGCGGTTTCAGACGAAAATTTCTATATAGATTTTCCAACCCATACGATAAAAGAACTTTTTTGGGGGCTTAATTCTACCCGGAACACCTTGAGATAGGCAAAAAAGATAAAACAGAGAAGGTGATACAACCACCTTCAAATTTTCGAAATGGAAAGGGATCCTAAAGCCTTTAAGTTGATTCCAAATGAAATCAAGGGCCGAAGAAACTTTCTATTGTTTTTAATCCTGTCCATCCAAATATGGCATGAACGTCTAAGGTGGATCCATTAACAAGCCGATTTTGAAAAATTCTTCATCCCGTGGTATCAAGAAACCATGAAGAAGATTCGGGACCTGCCGGAGCATGAGCGGCCGAGGGAGAAGCTGCTGGCAAAGGGCGCCAGGGCGCTTTCCGACGAGGAGCTGCTCGCCGTGCTTATCGGGAAGGGGACGCGGGGACACGATGTCCTTTCCCTGTCCCGGCGGCTCATCAAGGTCATCGACGAGAAGGGGACCGCCTTGAAGGCGGAGGATATCATGGTGCTGGAGGGTATCGGGACGGCGAAGGCGGCGCTCATCGCCGCGGCCTTCGAGTTCGTGAGGCGGCGGATCCGCCCCGAGGGGGTGAAGATCCAGTCGCCGGCGGACGTGCTTCCCCTTCTCCGCCACTACGCCGAGCGGAAGCAAGAGCATTTCCTGGCGGTTTCCTTAAACGGCGCCAGCGAGGTGATGACCGTGCGGGTGGTGACCATCGGGCTCATCAACATGAGCCACGTTCATCCCCGGGAGGTCTTCGCCGATGTCATCACGGAACGGGCCTCGTCGCTCATCGTGGCCCACAATCATCCCTCCGGGTCCCTCGTTCCCAGCGAGCAGGACAGGGCGGTGACCGTCCAGTTGAAGAAGGCGGGGGAGATCCTTGGCATCAAGCTTCTGGACCACATCGTCTTCAGCCGCCGGGGCTACTACAGCTTCCTGGAGCACGGAGAGATTTAGATCTTCCGTATGCTCGGCCGCTGTTTTGTCGCGTCGGCCGCTGAATTTCGTTTTCCTGTTTCAATAAGAAAAAAAGCGGGAAAGGAAATTTCCCTTTCCCGCCGTGAATCGCGCCGGTTCCGTCAGAACAGGAACAGGAGGATGATGTAGATGGGGATTCCGATGAACATCAGGGCGATACAATAGCCCATGATATCCCGCGCGCGGACACCACAGATGCCGAGCAGGGGTAGCGCCCAGAAGGGCTGGAAGAGGTTCGTCCACTGGTCGCCGTAGGCCATGGCCATGATGGTCTTGGGGATGGAGAAGTGGAGTGTCTCCGCCGCTTTGACCAGTACGGGGCCCTGGACGGCCCACTGTCCGCCGCCGGACGGCACGAAGATGTTGACGATACAGGCGCTGATGTAGGTGAAGATGGGATAGGTGGTGGCGCTGGAGATGGCGACAAACCATCCGGCGATGACGGCCACCAGGCCCGAGAACTTCATCATGCCCATGATGCCGGCGTAGAACGGGAACTGCAGGATGATGCCGGCGCACCCGCGCACCCCATCCGCCACCGCGCGCACATAGGCGATGGGACGCTTGTGGAGGATGATACCCACGATGAGGAAGGTGAAATTGACGATGTTCAGGTTCAGGGCGAAGCCGTGTTTCCCGAAGTAATAAAAGATGTAGATCAGACCGCCAAGGCCGATAAGCCAAGAGAGGATCACGCTGTTTTCCAGCTTGTCCGCAAAAGTCCAATCCTCTTTCGGGGTTCCCTCGTCCTTTCCCACCTCGCAGAGGGCGGGGGAGATGGTCTCGATCTTGCTCTCGTCCTTCGGGGCCATCAGGAACATGACCAGGGGAATCACGATCAGCATGACGATGAGAACCGTGATGTTCAGGGAGCTGCCCAGGGTCTTGCTGACCGGGATGATGCCGATTTCCTTCGCTAAGAAGTGTCCCTTGGTGGCGACCAGCAGGGGCGCGGAACCGGAAAGGCCCCCGTGCCAGACGGCCAGGCCCGCGTATCCCGCGGCAACCAGAAGAGGATAGTGGAATTTGCGGTTGTTAAGGTAGCCCTGCCTGCCTACCTCCAGGGCGAAGATGGCGCCCACGATGAGACCCAGGCCCCAGTTGATGAGACCGGCGATGACCGCGACGAGCGCCACGAGCATGGCCGCCCCGGCCGAGGTCTTGGGGATACCGGCCAGCCAGCGCAGGAACTTCTGGACGGGCACCGTGGTGGCCAGGGCGTAGCCTGTCACCAGGATGACGCACATCTGCATCCCGAATTTCAACAGGACCCAGAATCCCTTGTACCAGTCGAGAATCATCCCGAACCAGGTGGTTTTCGTGAAAATCAGGCCCAGGATGTAGGTAAGAATGGTTAAAAGTATCGCGAATATCATGGGATCGGGCATATATTTATGCGCCCAATTGGAAAAATAATTCCCCATTCTCTCAAGCATTTTTCTCCCTCCTTATTTAGGTGTTAAAATGCCTTTTTATATTCGTTTCATATCACCTCCTTTCGATTTTACAGAATATTAATTCCATGCATCCATGATGTCAATGATTTTCTTTAGGGATTTCATAAAAACGTTTTATTCGTTCTTAATCCTAATTTAACCGGGTTCACGCCCATGTGTCATGCAGGGTGGATGGCCATTTCCCCGGCGGGAAGGGCCCTCCATTGACAGCGGGGGAAAAATTTGTTTATGAACGCACGTCAAGGAGGCGATGATGACGACAGATACGTTGCAAGAGAAGATTTCAGGTATCAAGGAGATTGATCCGGCCCTGGACGGGGCCATCTGGGAGAAACTGGACGCCCAGGCGCGCCCGGACCGCAGCCTCGGCCGCCTGGAGGAGTTTGCCTTCCGCGTGGCGCGGATCCAGGGGACGCTCACGCCGGCGATCAAGGGAAAGACGATTTTCACCTTCGCGGGAGACCACGGCGTGGCAGAGGAGGGGGTGAGCGCCTTTCCCCAGGAGGTGACACACGAAATGGTGGCCAATTTCATCCGAGGCGGGGCCAGCGTGAACGCCATCGCCGGGTTTTACGGCATCGAGGTCTGCGTGGTGGACATCGGCGTGAAGGGGGATTTCGAGGGAGTGCCCGAACTCGTGGGTCGCAAGGTGGCTCACGGGACGCGTAACTTTCTCGTGGCGCCCGCCATGACGGAGGCGGAGGCGGCGCGGGCGATTCTATCGGGAATCGACCTGGTTTCCGAGAAGGTGGAAGATGACGTGAACCTCTTCGGAACGGGGGACATGGGTATCGCCAATACAACCCCGAGCACGGCGGTGTTGTGCGCCGTGACGGGCGCGGACCCGGAAGATGTCACGGGCAGAGGGACCGGGATAGACAATGCTACGTTGAAACGGAAGATCGCCGTCATCCGGCGGGGACTCGAAAGGCACCGGCCCGATCCGAACGACCCCATCGACATTCTCTGTAAGGTGGGGGGATTCGAGATCGCGGGCATCGCGGGGGAGATCCTTGGCGCGGCGCTGCACCGGTGTCCCGTGGTGGTGGACGGCTTCATCTCCACGGCGGGGGCGATGATCGCCCTGCTTCTGGCGCCGGCCGTGAAGGATTACATCTTCATGGCCCACCGATCCCAGGAACCGGGCCACGGGGAGATGATGCGGTGGATCGGGCTCAACCCCATTGTCGATCTTGCCATGCGGCTGGGCGAGGGGACCGGGGCCGCCATCGCCATGAACCTGCTGGAGCTTTCCACCCACGTCCTGAACGACATCGCCAGCTTCGAGGAGGCGGCGGTTCACAGCCCGGAAGACAAATGAGGCGGTTTCTCGACGCCGTGCGCTTTTTGACCATCTTCCCTATCCAGCGGTGGGCCGCCCCGAGCGCCGGACAGATGGGCGCCGCCATGGTGTTTTTCCCCTTTGTGGGTGCCTTGCTGGGGCTCATCTTGATACTCGCTGCCTGGCCCTTGTCGCGCGCCTTCCCCCCGGGGGTGTTGGCGGCCATCCTCGTGGGGGGACTCATCGCCATGACGGGGGGGCTTCACTGGGACGGCGTGGCGGATACCTTCGACGGCCTGGCCGGGGCCCGGGGGGACCGGAAGCGGATGCTTGCCATCATGAAGGACTCCCGGATCGGGGCCATCGGAGTCTTATCCCTTGCCTTTCTCGTCCTGTTCAAGGTTATCCTCTTGGCGGGATTGCCCCTGGATCGCTGGAAGGCGGCGCTGCTGCTCATGCCCATGCTCGGGCGCCTGCTCCAGGTGGCGCTGGCCGCGTGGGGGCGCTACGCCCGCGTGGAGGAGGGCACGGGCAAGGCGTTCGTGGAGGGCATGGGCGCCCGGGATTTCTACGTGGCCCTGGCGGGGACCGGCGTGATTTCCCTGCTGGCCGCGGGATGGACGGGGCTTTTCATTCTGGCCTTGAGCCTCCTCTATGGCCTCGGCGTCAAGGTTTTCTTCGATAGTAAGATCGGCGGGGTGACAGGGGATATCCTGGGTATGGTAAATGAAACGGGAGAGATTTTCGTCCTACTCCTTTTCTATCTTTTTCCTTAAACGGCCTTCTCTCGAGGCGGCATGGAGTTTTCACGGTTGCCTTTTCCCCCTAAATCAAGTATTATCCGCAAAATTTTTGCGTAAGGAGTTATGGCATGCTCAAATTCATGCGTCAACACGCCACGTCCTGGTTTATCAAGATTGCCCTCGGGCTTATCATCGTCGTGTTCATTTTTTGGGGGGTCGGCGGATTCAGGGGAGACCAGGGCGCCGTCGTGGCCAAGGTGGGCGGCACGATTATCGACGTAAAGACCTACCGCGGCGCCTACCAGAAGATGGTGGACTATTACCGGAAACAATACAAAGGGCAGTGGAACGAGCAGTTGCTCAAGTTGATGGATGTCAAGCACAGGGTCCTCAATCAGCTCGTCAACCAGGTGCTTATCGCCCAGGAGGCCAAGCGGCTGCACATCACGGTGAGCAAAGAGGAATTGGCGGCGAGTATCGAGGCCATGCCGGTCTTTCGGAAAAACGGGCATTTCAGCCGCAGGCTCTACCTCGACTTGCTTCGTTACAACCGTATCGAACCGGCCGATTTCGAGGCCTCCAAGAGGCGTGAAATCCTTTACGAGAAGGTCAAGAGCCTGGTGGCGGATCCCGCCTCCTTCGTGACGGATGCGGAGGTTAACGAGCTTCTGCGCCTCCAGTATGAGAAACGCCGCCTGGCTTACGCGAAGATTGCGGCAAAGGATTTCATGGCCAAGGTGACGGTTACTGAGGCGGATCTGAAAAAATATTACGAGACCCACAAGGAAAAATACCGGGAGCCGGAGAAGGTCGCGGTGGCGTACCTCCTGTTCGAGCCGAAGGACTACACGGACAGGGTGAAGGTTTCCGAAAAGGAGGTCAAGAAATATTTCGAAACCTTCCAGGAAGCCTACCGGGTGCCGGAGAAGATCCGCGCCCGCCACATTCTCTTCAAGGTTCCTCCCAAGGCCACAAAGGAGGAAGTGGCGAAGATAAAGGCGGAGGCCGAGAAGGTCCTGAAGATGGCGAAATCCGGGGAAGACTTCGCCAAGCTGGCGGAGAAGTATTCCCAGGGGCCCACGGCCAAAAAAGGCGGAGACCTGGGATATTTCACCCGCGGCATGATGGTCAAGCCCTTCGAGAAGGCGGCCTTCGCCCTGAAGAAGGGGGAAATCAGCGGTCTGGTCCGAACCACCTTCGGGTTTCATATCATCAAGCTGGTGGATAAGCAGCCCGTCCATGTCAAGCCCTTCGAGGAGGTCAAGAAAGATATCGAGATGAAGTTAAAGCTCCAGAAGGCGAAGGACGTGGCCCTCAAGGAGGCGGACAAGGCCTACACGGCGCTTTATAAGAATCCGGACCTGTCTGTCTACGCCAAGGCCCACGGGTTGAAGGTTCACAAGACCGGACTCTTTTCCCGGGAGGAGAAGAAGGCGCCGGAGGTGATTCCCGAGACCGCGTTCATGAAGGCGGCGTTTGGATTGCAGAAGGGAAAGGTTTCCTCCATCGTTCAGCTGAAGCGGGGATTCTGCCTGATGGCCTTGACGGACCACAAACCCTCCCGGATTCTTCCCCTCGAGAAGGTGAAGGAGAAGGTGACGACGGCTGTGAAGAAGGAAAAGGCGGGGGAATTGGCGAAAAATAAGGCCGAGGCCCTGATAAAGGTCTTAATGAAGGGGGAAACCCTCGAGGAACTTGCCAAGAAAGAGGGAGTGACCGTCAAGAAGACGCGGCCACTGAGCATGATGAATCCCTACGATCCCGACCTGGGTGGCGCGTTGGCCGGGGCTATCAACGAGGTGGCCCTGCTGACAAAGACGCACCCCGTGGTGCAACGACCCATCCCGCTGGGCCCCGCCGATTACGTTGTCTGCATTCTCGACGAGATCATTCCCCCCACCCGGCAGGAGATGGAGAAGGCCACAAAGGACATGAAGACCCGCCTGCGGGAGGTCAAGGCGCAAAAGGCCCTGCAGAGCTGGCTTGATACCCTCAAGAAGAAGACGAAGATAGAGATTAACAAGAAGGTGCTGGATTCCTTTTTGTAAAGGCGGCGAGGGCCTTTAAACTTTTGACCTTGTCGCCGCGGCCCAGCCGGGCCTGCTGAATGCAGCGGTCCAGCGTGTCGATGGAATTTTGGTAGGTTTTTAGGTCGACCGGGTAGGGATGCCCGTCCTTCCCCCCGTGGGCGAAGCTGTAAACGGCCGGCTCCCTGAAACTGGGGATTTCACCGAACATCACTTCCGACAAAAGCGCGAGGGCGCGCAGGGTTTTGGGACCCAAGCCCCGGATGAGAAGAAGCTCCTCGAAACCTTCCGGTGGGGTCTCGTAGGTTGTAAGCAGGGTCTTTTCAAGGTGCGCGGGGCGGAAGGTCTCGGCGTGGATGGGATGGTGCCGGGGCAGGGAGAGGGTGTCTATTTTTTTTATCTCCGTGACGAGACGTTCCGGGGACTGGGCGGCGAGGGTGACCATGGCGTCCCGGCTCGGCCGGCTCCGGCGGGCGACGAGGTTCAGGATGGTTTCTTGCCGGTGGTTGCCCAGGATGGCCTTGTGGGGCTCGTCGACGAAGGACGAAACGGCGTCGCTCAGCCAGTGGTACCGCCGGGCGTAGCGGTTTCCGGCATGCATCCCCTGCTGGACCACGGCCCACTTTCCCGACCGGGTGAAGAAGAAGGCGTGGTGGTAGAGCTGGTAGCCGTCCTGGACGGCGGCGGAATCGACCTTGGCCACCAGTCGGCTCGTTTGGACAAGGGCTTCCCCCAGGGAGAGGCCCAGGGTGTCGCAGACAGAGGTGATTTCATCCGGGGTTTTCCGGGAGGTTTTCCCCTTTCCCCCCGCCGCGAAAAGCCCCATGTCGAGCCCCCGTTTTTTCAGGGCCTCCTTGACGGCCCCGCACGTGGTGGTGGTCAGCCCGCTGCTGTGCCAGTCGAAGCCGAGGACGCAGCCGAACGCCTGAAACCAGAAGGGGTTCGAGAGGTAGTCCAGGACCTTGTCCGGGCCTTGGTCCATGACCATCAGCTCCAGGATCGCCCCGCTTAGCGTGACCATCTTTTCGAACAGCCACCGGGGGGCCTTGCCCCCGTGCAGGGGGAGGTGCGCGACGCCGGTTTTCATGGCGTCATTATACCAGCTTGAGAGGGATTTGTTAAAACGTTAAGGGAGGTAGGCGTTTCAAGGGTTGACGGCTTCGTAAAAAGTCCAATTTCTGCGTCGCGCTGCATCCCTCGTCATTGCAGCCTACTTCAAGTACGCCTCATTCCTCACGAATTGCGCTCCTTGAACTTGAAGCTTTTTACTTTGCCTTGAAAACAAGGATTTTTGCGAATCCATCAAGGGTTGAGCAGAAACCGCGTGAACCAGCGCAGCGTCATCTCGAGCATCTTTTTCCTCAGGGATTCGTCCAAAAACTGGTGGTCCGCCCCATCCACGATCCATATCTCCTTGGGCTGGGAAACCCTTTCGTAGATGAAGAAGGCGTTTTCCGGATCGACGACCGTGTCCCTGGATCCGTGGATGATGAGGCAATGGTGGGCGTCGTGAAAAGGAAACGTGTCGAGACGGGTTCGGAAGTCATCGAAGTAGTGGGGGTAGCGGTCGTAAACCTCCTTCAGCTCCGGCGCGGGCCGGGCCGCCCGTTTGACCGGCGTGGCGAGCAGGACCATGGCGTCGGCTCCCTTCAGGGTTCCCGCGGCGAGGGCCACGGTGCCTCCCATGCTGCTGCCGAACAAGCCGAGGGTCCCGTTGCAGGTGTCAAGGTTCCGGACCCATTCCATCACGGTCGTCAGGTCGTCGATTCTCCGGGTGAGGGTGGCGTTTTCGAAAACGCCGCCGCTTTCCCCGCAGCCGGTGAAGTCGAAACGGACGAAGCCGAACCCCGCCGCGACGAGTCGCTCTCCCAGCGCGATATACTTGGGACTGTCTTTGGCGCTCATCATCCCGTGCGCGGCGATGACGTAAGGGGCGGGCGACTTTTGGGGGAGATGGTGAATTCCCTTGAGGGTGAAATCGCCGGTATCGAGATCAAAGGCTTCCTGGCGCATTTTATTCCATGCTCAGCTTGAGGATGGCGTTGTTGTAGGCGTTGATGACGTCGGTCCGCTTCAGCATCCCGAGCAGTTTCCTGTGATTCTTCGGATCGACCACGGGCAGCTGCCCCAGGTCTTTTTGCGCGAATTTCTTCATGGCGGTATCCAGGTTGTCATCCGGCGTGAGGTAGATGTAGTCTTCATCCACGACGTCCTTGGCGATAATGAGGTTCATGAGCTCCTCCTCCATGAGGAGGGGACGGATATCCCGAAGGGAGATGACGCCCAGGAGGTCGCCGTTCCGTGAGATAACGGGAAAGTAGGACTGGACACTTTCCTTCGCCCGCATGAGGATCTGTCTGAGGGGGAGATCCTCGGGAAGGGTGTCGACTTCGTGGATCATGACTTCGCGAACGGGGATGTTGCGCAGGACGTTGATGTCGCGGCCCTGGTGGAGATTGATTCCCTGGCGCGTAAGGTCGACCGTATCGATGGAATCCGGCTGGAGCATGTGCGCCACCACCGTGCCGATGATACAGGCAATCATGCCCGGAATGATGATCTGGTAATCTCCACTGAGCTCGAAGAGGAGAAACAAGCCGGTTAAGGGCGCGTGGGTCACCGCGGCGAGAAAAGAGCCCATCCCCACGAGGGCATAGACCTGGGTGGGGGCGGTGAAGGAGGGAAAGAGGGCGTGGACGAGATACCCGTAGAGCCCGCCCATCATGACGCCGATGTAGATGAGGGGGGCGAAGACCCCGCCGGCCCCCCCCGATCCCAGGGTAATGGACGTGGCAACCATCTTGAAGATGAAGAGACCGAGCAGTAAAGTCCAGCCCATCTGCCCGAACAGGGCCTGCTGGGCGAATTCGTACCCGTTCCCGAAGACCTGAGGGTAGGCGATGCCGATGGTGCCCACGAGGATGCCCCCAAGGGCGGGCTTGAAGTAGGCGGGAAAGTGGAGTTTTTCAAAGAAATCCTTCACGCGGTAAAAGAGGCGGATGAAATAGATCCCGAAGACGGCGCTTAGAAAGCCAAGAATGATGTAGAGGGGGATTTCGAAGAAGCTGGCGATGCGGTAGGGAGGAATGGTGAAGGCAGCCTCCGTGCCGAGAAGGACCCGCGTGATGACGGTTCCCATGGCCGAGGCGATGACCACGGGCGCGAAGTTGGTGAGTTCGTAGTTGCCGAGCATCACGATTTCGAAGGCGAAGAAGACACCGGCGATGGGGGCGTTGAAGGTGGCGGCAATACCCGCCGCGACGCCGCTTGCCACGAGGACCTTCATCTGCCGGGTCGAAACCTTGAGGATCTGTCCGACCCAGGAACCGATGGTGCCGCCGATGGCCGCGATGGGGCCTTCCTGCCCGGCGGAACCCCCGATACCCAGGGTGATGGAGGCGGCCAAGCCCTTAATGAAGAGATTTCGGAGCTTGAAGATGCCGCCCTTCAGAGCGACCGTCTTCAAGAATTCGGGAAAGCCGTAACCGAAGACCTCCTTCTTTCCGAAGACAAGGGCGAGGGGAATGAGGAGGAGCCCGCCCACCATGGGGATGAGACTGATGAGGGCGGCGTGCCAGCCGCCCTGCGAGACCTTGAGGATATCGTAGAGCGTTTCGAAGACGAAATGGTGGAAGAAGAGGATGGTTTCCCTGAAGAGGTAGTTCCCGAATCCCCCCAGCAGTCCGATGACGATGGCGATGAGGATGAGGAAACCCTGTTCGCCGCGCCGGAAGAACGAGAGGGTGAAGGAGACGTTCTTCCTGATTTCATCAGAATTCATCTTCAAAAAATCGGTGGAGATTTTCGTGATTTCTTTTCTCATGGCGATTTTAAAGAGTCCTCTTTTTGCGTTCCGTGTTTCTATTAACTCAATGCCTCGTTGGAGTCAACAAAATTTGTCATAAAAAATGGGAAGAAAAGGTTTAATGGATCGATGGGGCTCGGCGAGGCGGGATGAAGCGGCGAACCGAACCTTGACACCAACCCAAAATTCCTCTAAAAAATATTTAGCGAAAATTCGGATTGGATTTGACCCAGGCGGTAACTGGATTTGCGGGAGGAATGGAGGAATAGATGGAAAATGTGAAGCGCATATTGGTGGTCAGCAGGATGACTATGTTCAGCCGCAAGGCGATACGGTTCGGGATATCGGTGGCCAATAAGTATGGCTCTGAGTTGTATGTTTTGCATATCGCCTACGATTCGAACGTGTTCGAGTCCTGGTTTCCCGTCTCCATGAAGAAATCGGCGGATGAGCTGATGCGCAAGGCGAAGAAGGAAATCGATGACATTATTCGATCGGAGCGGGAAGGCGGCATTTCTATCGAGGAAATCATGGCGAGCGGAAAACCCTTCAAAGAGGTCATGCGGGTGGTGGAGGAAAAAGGGATCGACCTGATTATCCTCCCAACCCATAAGGAAGGGCGTCTCGAGCACTATCTCTTCAGCCGGACCAACGACGAGATCATTAAAGAGATGCCCTGCTCCATCCTCCTCGTAAAATCCGATCCCGAGTTTACATAGACGGCAAGCACAGAACAGGAACCAGGGGCCCCGTTGTCGGGGCCCTTTTTTCTGCACCCTTTGAATATTATTTCATTTTTTCCCGACTGTTCGCTACAGGCACGGGGGGGATTACGGCTGGAAGACTGGGCATTGGATCGTTCTTTTAGGAAGGAATCCCGATTTAAGATTTGACAGTTCCGGGTTTTCAAATATACTTGCCAATAGAAGGTAATGAAAAACGTAAGTCCGAAGGGAGGAACCTATGAAATTTGTGCTATTGGGAAGATACGATTTTTCGAAGGCAAGCGAAGTGGCGGAGAGGGCCCGGGAAGTTTTTCGCCGCCTGCCGCGGGGGATTGACGTGGTCAAGCGGTATTCCGCCGTGGGGCGAAACCTCACCATCACGGTCATACAGACGGATGACGCGAGGAACATCGCGGCGCTTTTGCTGATGTTCGAGGGGCTCATAAAGTTCGAGGTCCTTCCTGTCTTTGAGGTGACCGAAAGAGAAGCGGTCGATTTGACACGGCAGTACCGGGAAACGGAAATGCCCATGCACGGCCCCATATAACATCTCTGCAAGGAAAGGAGCGATTCGATGAAAGGCGAGATCATCCCGGCGCAAGACAAGAATGCCAACATGCGGGATTATGATGAAACCTATAAAAATTTCCGGTGGGAGGACTGGGAAAAGGAGTTTGCCTGGTCCACCACGGGGAAAGTAAACATCGCTTATGAGGCCATCGACCGAAAGGCGGAGGACCCGAAATACGCCACCCGTTACGCCTTGATTTACGATGATGACCGCCGGAAGGAGCGGCTCACCTACCAGCAGATGCGGGACCTCTCCAATAAGTTCGGGAATGTCTTGAGGAAACTGGGTATCCGAAAGGGAGACCGGGTCTTTATCTTCATGCCCCGTTCCCCGGAGCTCTACGTGGCCTTCGTGGGCTGCGCCAAGGTGGGCGCCATCTTCGGGCCCCTCTTCGAGGCCTTTATGGAGGGCGCAGTAAAGGACCGCCTGGCCGACAGCGAGGCGGTGGCCGTTGTGACAACGCCCGACATGGTCAACCGGATTCCCATCCGGGAGCTTCCTCACCTGAAGCATATCATTCTGGTGGGGTCCCAGAACCTCATGCTGCGTTCCGGCGAGGTTTCCTACGAGAAGGAGATGGCGGAGGCTTCCTACGACCTGGAGATGGAATGGGTCGACCGGGAGGACCCCCTGTATCTTATGTATACCTCCGGCTCAACGGGGAAACCCAAGGGGGTTATCCATGTCCACAACGACATGATCGGTCACCTGGCCACGGCGCGCCTGGCCGTGGACCTGCGGGACGGGGATACCCTCTGGACCACGGCGGACCCGGGTTGGGTGACGGGGACCGTTTACGGGGCCTTTGCTCCCTGGCTGTGCGGGGTGAACAACTTCATCAAGGGGGGACGGTTCGACGTTCACAAATGGTACAAGGCCATCCAGGATTACAAGATCACCGTCTGGTACAGCGCCCCGACCGCCTTCCGCCTCATCATGGCGGCGGGGGACGAGGTGGCAAGGCAGTACGACCTCAGCAGCCTCCGAATGATCCTGAGCGTGGGTGAACCCCTCAATCCCGAGGTGGTCTACTGGGGAAAACGGGTCCTGAACCTGAACATCCACGACTGCTGGTGGATGACGGAGACGGGCATGATGATGATCAGCAACTATCCCTCCATGGACATCAAACCGGGGTCTATGGGGAAACCGTTTCCCGGCATCGAGGCAGCCGTAGTGGACGAGAAGGGCAACCCCTTGCCTCCCAAACAGATGGGAGAACTGGCCATTAAGGCCCCGTGGCCCAACATGATGCGGAAGATCTGGCGGAACGAAAAGAAATACAATGAATATTTCGCTCGCAAGCCTTGGTATATCTCAGGGGATACCGCCTTCGTGGACGAGGACGGCTACTTCTTCTTCCAGGGGCGCGATGACGACGTCATCAAGACTTCCGGGGAACGGGTCGGACCCTTCGAGGTGGAAAGCGCCCTGGTGGCCCATCCCGCGGTCGCCGAGGCGGGGGTCATCGGAAAGCCGGATGCCATCAAGGGGAACATCATCAAGGCCTTTATCTCCCTGAAGCCGGGATTCCAGCCCTCGGAGGAGCTTGAAAAGGAGATTATGAAGTTCGTCAAGACCAAACTGGCCGCTCACGCCGCTCCGAAGGAGATCGAATTCCGGACCTCTCTTCCCAAGACGCGAAGCGGCAAAATCGTCCGGCGCGTCCTGAAGGCGTGGGAACTGGGACTTCCCACGGGAGACCTGTCCACCTTGGATGACGATTAGGATCCCGCCTGGCTTGCGTCTCCGGGGGAGCACGCACTCCCCCGGAGCGTGCCGCCCCGACGCGGGAGCGCGTGTCGGCTTTCATGCGGGTAATCGCGGGCTTTTCATTTTCGAGCCCCGCCCGTTTTTGCGGGCGTGATTATCATTTGATGATCTCGCAAAAATCACCTTGCGGGTTTTTTTGGGCTTGCGAGATGTTTTTTTCGGTTGTTAAAGAAAATTACCGTTGAAAAATTCTCTTTTTTGTGCCATAAATATCTACGTTTCCCTTTTTGAAAAAAACCTGGAGTGTGCTTGACAAGGAGCTTTTTTTCGAGTATATAGCGAAATTCAATGGGTAGGGAGCGCTGGCGTAGCTCAATTGGTAGAGCAGCTGATTTGTAATCAGCAGGTTGCGGGTTCGAGTCCCATCGCCAGCTCCATGAAAGGGTGTGTTTCGGAGAGGTTCCCGAGTGGCCAAAGGGAGCAGACTGTAAATCTGCCGGCGTAGCCTTCGGAGGTTCGAATCCTCCCCTCTCCACCAGAAGCGGGAATAGCTCAGCTGGCTAGAGCATCAGCCTTCCAAGCTGAGGGTCGCGGGTTCGAATCCCGTTTCCCGCTCCATTTGGAAAGGGATATGTGAGGCCCACGTAGCTCAGAGGTGGAGCACTTCCTTGGTAAGGAAGAGGTCATCGGTTCAATCCCGATCGTGGGCTCCATTGTAGAAAATAAAGGCAGTCAGGGAGACATAAAAGCTTAATTATTTAATTCCAAAGGGGGTTTAGGTATGTCTAAGCAGAAGTATGAGCGAACGAAGCCGCACGTGAACATAGGGACGATAGGTCACGTGGATCATGGGAAGACGACGTTGACGGCGGCGATCACGAAGATATTGGCGGAG
>Ga0256833_1000234_pt1 | contig 44411 bp, 34 predicted proteins | sample 356284metaG_FD_190535 | JGI IMG/M metagenome (GOLD analysis project Ga0256833, IMG submission 190535) | Hydrothermal vent microbial communities from Mid Atlantic Ridge, Atlantic Ocean - 356-284 | ecosystem: Environmental > Aquatic > Marine > Hydrothermal vents | place: Atlantic Ocean: Mid... | reverse complement strand
TCACCGGGACCTGGCCGGAAAGTACCGCTTTACACACCAGCCCTACGCCAGGGGGGAGTGCGGTCGCTGCCACCGGCCGCATCGGGCCGACAACCTGCAGCTCCTGGTTGAAGACGGGGACCGGCTCTGCCTCGGCTGCCACGATGGCGGTGATCTTGCCGACGGTCATCGGGATTTCCCGGCACCACCCGGCGGCTGCCTGTCGTGCCACAACCCCCACGGCAGCAGCAGGAGAGCCTTGATCCGCGATGAGCTGCATCCGCCCTACCGGCAGGGGTGTGGCGGCTGCCACAGGCCCGGCGGTCTGACCGTGGCCCGCTGCCTGGAGTGCCATGAGGACGTGCAGCACCAGATGATGGCCACCCACAGCCACCTCACACGCCGGAACGGCAACAGTTGCCTCAACTGCCATTCGCCCCATGCCGGTGATACCGCGGCCCTCCTCAGGGGCCCGGTACGGCTGCTCTGCGTCTCCTGTCATCTCCAGACCCTGAACGGCTATCGGCAGAGCAGCTCCAAACACCCTGATATCCAGGACTGCAGCAGTTGCCACGAGCCGCACGGTTCCAGTCATCTGGCCCTGCTCAAGGGGGACGGCATTGCGGTCTGCGTCCAGTGCCACGAGGACCAGGGCAGGTTCACCCATCCGGTGGGACCGGGAATCCTGGACCGGCAGACCGGTCAGGTGGTCACCTGTGTCTCCTGTCACAACCCCATGGGCACGAAGTACGGTTATCAGCTGGTCCGGGACGGAAAGAAGGCCCTCTGCATCGTCTGTCACCGGGCCTACTGACACAACTGTTTGGCTCCGGTAATCATCTGCCGGCGCCGGGAGGAAGATATATGAACAGCCCCTGTCTCCGGCAATGCCTTCTTGTCCTCGTCCTGCTGCCGGTGCTCTGCGGACCGGCCCATGGCCGGAACGCCTCGGGCTGGCAGTGGAGCCTTGTCCTGAAACAGAACAAGGTCAGCGATGCCATGCAGATGCCCACCGCCCTGTACATCGACCCGGAAAAGGGGCAGTACTACGTGGTCGATTCGGGGAGAAACCGCCTCCTTTCCTTTGACCGCCGGGGTGCCTTGCTCCATATCTTCAATGCCGGCAAGGGACTGCAGACACCCTTTGACATGGTCAGGACCGGGAATGGCGGGATATGGGTTGTGGAAAAGGGAAAAAATGCCCTGAGTTATATCGATCTCAAGGCGCGGAGTATCACGCCGGCCACCCTGAGGTACCAGGGCGCCCTGGTCTATCCGGACAGGCTGGAGGCCGCGGATTCCCTGCTCTATGTCCTTGACAAGGCCAGGGGCCGGATCATCGCCTATGCGCCGGAGGGCCTTGTGGCCCGGACGGTTTTTTCCTGTCCGGACTGCGACAGTGGCTTCATTGATTTCAGGATCCATGAGCAGATGTTGTGGGCCCTGGACCGGCAGGACAGGAAGGTCTGCCGTTTCCGGCTCGACGGCACCCTGGAGAAGGTCCTCGCCCTGGACGGGCGCCTCAATTTTCCGGTTTCCCTGGCCATCGGTCCATCCGGCTCCATCTATATCCTCGACCGGCATGGCCGGGACATCGTTGTCTACGACCGCAACGGCAGGTTCCGTTACCGGTTCCTGGGGCGGGGGACCTCCAGGGGTCAGCTCTACTATCCGGTGGAGATCCGTTTCGATCCCTGGGGCGGGCTCTGCGTGGTGGACGAGGGGAACGCCAGGGTGGAGATCTTCAGGCGGTGAGAGAAATGGGGATCATGCGGGGAACCATAACCGCAGCGGCAGCAGTGCTTTTCCTGTTTCCGGCATCTCCCGGAGCGGGCCGGGTGACGGGGCCCTGCGTCAACTGCCACACCATGCACAATTCGCAGGACAACTTTCCGGTCACCGCCACCGGCAGCCCCATGCCCGCCCTGCTGGTGGCCGACTGCATCGGCTGCCATACCGGCCAGAATACCGGGGTCAACAGCACGCCCTATGTCCATGACACCACCCCGCCCCTCTACCGGGCCACCGGTACCGAGGCCGACTCCAACACCCTGGCCGGCGGCAGCTTCTACTGGGTCTCCAGCGCTGGTGCCCTGGACCGGACCGGCCACAATGTCTACGGCCTGGCCGCGCCCGACGCCACCCTGGCCCTGCCGCCCGGGGGCGACGGCACCTTCACCGGCCAGCTGCGGTGCGCCGGTTCCATGGGGTGCCATGGCGATTCCCGGGAACCTGACCAGATCACGGCCCTGAAGGGGGGGCACCACGGCAAGGACAACAGTGTCTGGCAGGATGGCTCCACCATAGCCACCAGTTACCGGTTCCTCGAGTCGGTACAGGGACTGGGGGATCCGGACTATGAATACCATCCCACCGACCTGCGCCACAACAAGTACTATGGTATCGACCGTACTGCCGAGACCGACCAGGCCACCGGCAGTATCAGTTCACTGTGCGCCCGCTGCCACAAGTATTTCCACAACGGCACCGGCAGTGTCGCCGCCGGCGCCACCTATGGCACCGGTGTCTGGCTGCGCCACCCCACGGATTTCGACATGGCCAACGCCTCGTCCTCGGACGAATACCGGGCCTACAACGGCGGTTCCGGGACCGGCAACACCTATTCGGTGATCTCGCCGGTGGCCACCGCCGACACCTCCGCCACCCTGAACACCACCATCTATACCCGGGCCGATGACGCCGTGGTCATGTGCCTCTCCTGTCACCGCGCCCATGGCACACCCTATGCCTCCATCCTGCGCTGGGATTACAAGGCCTGGCCCGGCGGCGGCTACAACGGCTGCGGCGTCTGCCATAACAGCAAGAACTGACCACTGAAAAACAACTGCAATGCAAACGATCCTTCTGTTCATCCTGGCCTGTTTCCTGCTGCCGCCGGGCTCCGCCGCCGGCGGCGATTATATCGACTCGGCACACGGTTCTGCCTCCGACGGTGTCTTCCGGCCGGTGATCGGCAATACGCCCCCCTCCGGGTTCGGCTACGCCAGGGGCAACTGCGCCCACTGTCACGAACAGCATGCCTCCATCGCCGGCAGTGAACCGGAACCCGTGACCGGGCCGGGCTATTTTGCCCTGTTTGCACAGAACTTTGATACCGCCCGTCAGGCCGGGCCCTTTGCCGAGGCGGACAACTTCTGTTTTTACTGCCACAACGGCGCCGGGTCGGCCCAGCCGGTCACCAACAGCGACTACAGCCGAACCTTTGGCTGCGCCACCGTGGACACCACCTCGATCATGGCGACCATGAACCAGGTATCCTACCATAATCTTTATGACATCTGGAACTTTGCCAACGGCCGTTTCTCCTGGTTCCGGCCCGATTCCAACCCCTGCAACGGTTGCCACAACCCGCACCTGGCCAAAAGGAACCGGAGCGCCCCCGCCGATCCCGGCCTGTCGGTCATGTCCCGCCCCACAGATCATTTCAGTCTCTGGGGCACCACCGAGACCATGGACAGTGCCTACAATACGAGGTACGAGCCCCCCTTCTGCACCGGCGGCGGTACGGACCGGGAACCTGATGCAAGCGCCACGGCCGCCGCCGGCCGGGCCGCGACACCGGACTATGTAACCTTCTGTTCCGATTGCCACAACACCACCGACACCATCAGCAGCACCACCCTGGGCCGGAATGTCCGGCCCATCGACTGGTCCAGTTCGGGCGACAAGCACGGCGTGCGGGCCATGGACGGCGGCCTGGATATCAAGCTGCCCTTCGGTGCCGGGGGCGACTATGTCCTGTCCTGCACCGATTGCCATGAACCGCACGGCTCGGCCAATGTCATGCTGATCCGGCGGCGGATCAATGGCGGCGACCTGGAGGGCGCGATCGTCACCTACCAGACCCCCGACTGGAGCTTTGCCTGCAAGCGGTGCCACCAGGATGACCAGGACGCCATCGGCGGCACCGCCAATGCCTGGCGATACGTGCATCATTCCAGCAGTGACGCACCCTACAGCGGCTCCCTGGCCGGGCGTTGCCCTGTCTGCCATGGTCCGGGGCCGCCCGATGCCATTGACTGCGACCAGTGCCATTACCACGGCGCGCTGATCGATATCACCGAGGGCAATAATGCCGGTACCAGCAGGAGGGCGTTCTGATGGCCCCTCTCTTCCAGCGGCTGCTGCTGGCCTGTGGCCTGGTGTTCCTGTTGTGTGGCTGTGTGCCCGGAGGTGGAGCCGGCAGCGGTGGCGGAGTCGTTGTCCCCGACTCCGGCCTGCTGTCGCTGTTTCTCAATCTGAAGCAGAACCGGGGCCCTGACCTGGAGATGCGGATCGGTTCCATCGAGATCCTGGCCGCTGGCGGTACCTGGCAGCCGGTGGCCGGCCACCCGGCCACGGTCCGTTCCGGTCGCGTGGGAGACCGCCGCATTTTCCTCGCCAGGACGTCGCTTGCGCCGGGAAACTATCTTCGCCTGCGGTTGACCCTGGCGGGTGCTCTCCTGCACGAGGGGGCGGCAGAGCGTAATCTGACGCCGGTCACCAGGGTCGCCGATCTGGCCATTCCGGGTTCCCTCTTTGTCGGCCGGGGAGATTCGCGCTCCCTGTTCCTGTCCTGGGACGTGCCGGCCTCGCTGACCAGCGGCAACAGGTTCCGTCCGGTCCTGTCCCTGGCACCGCGGCTGAAGAATCTCATTGCCGATGTCGCCTATGTGGCCTGCCCCGATATCAATACCGTCTACATGATCCGCACGGACAGGAACTGGGTTTACGATTCCCTGGGGGTTGCCGGTGCGCCATCCTACCTGCTGCGTGCCCCCCTGGCCGCTACCGGGAGCCTCTATGCCCTGACCCCGGCGGACATGGGCGTCAAGCGCATCGCGGCGGCGGCGAACAGGGTGGTGGAGACCTACCGGCTTTCCATGGCGGGCAGGCTCACCCACATGGCCCTGGGGCCGCAGGGCCGGTGGGCCTATATCGTCGACCGCGCGCGGGGCAATATTCTCCGCCTGGATCTGCGGTCCGGCAGCGTGGATCGCCGCGTTCGTCTCGGCTACGGGCCGGTGTACATTATCTACCTGGAAAAGATGAACCTGCTTGCCGTCTCCCTGTCGTTTTCCCAGAGCGTGGTCCTGGTGGACCCGGAGACCCTGGCCACGGTCCGGAGCATCTCCACCTCCGGACGTCCCGAGGGCCTGGCCGTCTGGCGGGACAAGTTGCTCTATATCGCCGAGTCGGGCTCCAACACGGTACTGCAGTACGACCTGGAACTGGGCAGCGCGGGCCGGAGGATTCCGGTGGGGTTCAGCCCCCGCCGCATCCTGGCCCTGGACGATGCGATCTATGTGGCCGATTACGGCTCCGCCTCCCTGTCGATCCTGCGGCCGGGACAGTTGGGCATCGCCAGAACCCTCCCCCTGAGTGGCCGACCGCTTGAAGTTGCCGATATCCATGGCAGAAAGCTGATATACGTTGGTAACGAGGAGGAAGAGGCCATCTCCATCGTCGATCCCGTGAGCATGAAATCCGTCGGTCTGATCCCCCTTGGTGCACGGCCGGCGGGAATCACGGTCATGCAATGATTTCAATCAATTTCGGTATACGAGCCATGCTGATTTGCCCAGTGATCGTTCCCCGGTGCCTGTTGTTTTTCCTGGCCCTTCTGGTGACCTGCCTGCTGCCCGCCCGGGAAGCGGCGGCCTATACTATCCTGACGCCACCCGGCACCGACATCATCATCCAGGCACGGAGACCGGTGGCCACCATGGTGATCCGGGCGACAGGTGCCGAGGTGGAGCGGCTGCAGGTGACCATGACGACGGGCGGCAAAGGTGGGGGCGAGAGGATCCTGCCCGCCGGCCGCTGGCAGCGGCAGGGTGGCATGATCTTCCATTATCGCCTCCCTCTGCGCCCGGGTGACAATACCTTTGTCGTCGAGCCCGGCAGCAGGCGGCTCGCCATCCGGTACCGTCCGGTGCGGACCCTGGGTAGCGTCGATTTCGAGGATCCTGCCGCCTATGTCTTTCATCGTCTTTCCGTGGTGCCATCTGCCTGCGCCGGCTGCCACACCGGGAAGGGGTCGGTCTCGACCGGTGCGGATCGGGAGCGGTTCGCCGCGGACCCCGCCTATGCCCCGCTCTGTTTTTCCTGCCACCGCCGCCTGAGCACCCGGGAGAAATGGCTGCACGGCCCGTCGGCCAACGTTCTCTGCCTGGGGTGCCACCGGATCGGCACCAGGGGGACCCGGGTGACCATACCCTCGGCCCGGGTCAATGAGCTCTGTTTCGGCTGCCATGTGAACAAGAAAAAACTGCTGCAGAAGAAATATGTCCACGGCCCCTATGCCATCGGCGACTGTACGGTCTGTCACGATCCCCACGGCGACGCCTACAAATATCAGCTCTGGGCGGATGGCCGGGCCGGGCTGTGCGTGGGGTGCCACTCGGACAAGAAAAGGTCCCTCCGGAAATCCCTGGGATTCTTCTCCCACGGGATCATCGAGGGCAGCGGCTGCATCGCCTGTCACGATCCCCACGCCAGTGACAACCGTTTTCAGCTCTACCGCCCCATCAACCAGCTCTGTGTCAGCTGTCACGTCGGCCTGCAGGGGATCAGCAAGGGACATCCTGTGGGCAACCATCCGCTCCAGGGGGTTCCGGATCCCCGCCGCAGGGGACGGACGTTCGCCTGCTCTTCCTGCCACAATCCCCACGGTTCCCGGTACCGGTATCTCCTGATCGGGGACGTTCTCGGTGGTCATGTCTGCTCGAAATGCCATCACTGAGTCCCTGATCCCGCTGCTCCTGCTGACCCTGGCGGCCGTCTGTTTTTTCCGGGTGCCGGCCGGCCGGTGCGAGGAAGACAGTGGAGAGCCGCGGGTGGAGGTCAGGGTGGTGGCCGTGCTGACCCGGGACGAACAGGGCGAGCCGCTGCGCTATCCCTCGGCCGTCTTCAATGATCACGGCCTGGACGAGACCTATGTCGTCACCGGCGGCGAGGGCAGGGTGGTGGTCTATGGCCCCAATTTTTTTCCCGTGGCCTCCCTGGCTGCCGGCAGAGGCGCGGAAACACCCAGGGGCGTCTACATGGACAGGGAGGACAACCTCTACATCTGCCAGGGCAGGTCCGCCCGCAGGTCCGGGCGGATCACGATCTTCAATCCCGCCTTTTTCCCGGTGCGGGAGATCGATTTTGCCGACGTGCCCGGGGGCAAGGAGTTTTCTCCGCACCACATGGTGATCGGCCAGGAGGGCACCATCTACGTCGCCGGGCTCAACAGCAGGGGTGTGGTGGTGCTCGACCGCCAGGGCAGGTTCCTGCACTGGCTCAGGCCGGAGGATCGTATCGTTGACCGCAAGGCGGTGGAGGCGTTGCGCCGCCGGGAGGAAAACGGGGAGGCCGGTGGCCACCGGACGGAGGCGGCACCGGTTGAGGACATGGAGGCCGGGGATGCGGTGAGCCGGGAACTGCGCGATCTCCTGCCACCGGCCCTCCGGCCCCGGCCGGCAGAGGAGGAGAAAGAGGAACCGGTATCGATGGTCGGTCCGGTCAAGATCGTGGACGTGACCAGGGATTCTTCCGGTCATCTGTACCTGCTCAGCGAGGAAACCAGCCGGGTCTACGTCTACAGCCCGGCAGAGGAGTTTCTCTTCGCCTTCGGCCAGAAGGGCGGCTCCACAGGCAAGATGAGCCGCCCCAGGAGCCTGGTCATTGACGAGAAGAAAAGAGCCGTCTACATTGTCGACTACATGCGCCACACCATCCTGATCTTCGACCTGAGCGGGGTGTTCATGTACGAATTCGGCGGTCTCGGCAATGCTCCCGGCTGGTTCCAGTACCCCACCGGCCTGGCCCTGAACCGGGCAGGCCAGCTGCTGGTCGCCGACCTCTTCAACCACCGCGTCCAGGTCCTGGATGTCCGGTTTGAATACCGGTTCCCTCTCTTTCAGGCACCGGCCGGTGACACCTCTGCCCCTCCGGTTCCGCCGCCATCCGGGCGGGAATCGTCTCCACCTTCCCCTGACAGTGAGGAGGTGCTCCAGCCCCGGCCCCTCTGACGGCATGTTGTCCGTAATCCCTCACGGGATGACCATTCATCGGTTTTTCAACCACAATGATGCAGGCGGTCTCAGGGGCCGCGGATTCGGAGTCTACGCTTACCTGTGCAGGCGTGCCTGATCGCGGGGAGACTCCGACAGCCTGCTATGCGGACAGGAGCGACCGTGCGAAGATGCGGTACCTGTGACCGCTTACGTGCGGACAGGACGACCGTGCATAGAGGTAAGCGAAGACTCCGTGCGGTCCCTGTGGGCACTTCCTGTTTCCACCACTCGCTGTCCGGGACGGGCATGGCCCTGCCATCCCTGTCCCGGGGGAACAAATTTCCCGATATACCCACATTTTTGACTGTTTACTTGCCGTGGTCACCGTGGTAAAGAGACAGGAATCCCCTGTGCACTGCTTCGTGAGTGCAGTGGCCGGGGGATCTGTCTGAATATCTCTCTTGTGGCTGCGACCGGGTAACCTGGTTCAGCACTGCTGTTTTCTCAGATTGGAGTGATCCCGTGATGCGTTTTTCCCGAACAGTCAGTACCTGGGTTCTCATCGTTTTTCTGGTCGCCGGCTCTGCCGCCGCCCGGGTCATGCCGGTGGGGTTCGACAGCGACCGCAACCGCCTCATCGCCTACATGCTGAGCCACCAGTTGCCGGCGCAGCATTTCGGGCACAAACAGCTCGATGACGACCTGTCGCGTGCCGCCTTTGCCCTCTTCCTCAAGCAGCTCGATCCCAGGAAACGGTTTCTGCTCCAGTCCGATGTCGATCAGCTTGGCGCCTTTGCCGACCATATCGACGACGAGCTGAGAAGTGGTCGCATGGTGCTGCCCGATGTCGGCAGCCAGATACTTACCGGACGTATCCGGCAGGTCCGGTCGATGATCGATGCGATCATGGACAGGGGCTTTGACCCGAACCGGGAGGAGTACCTGGAGACCGACCCGGAAAAGATCCACTATGCCAAGGGGGTAGATGAGCTCAGGGACCGCTGGCGGCGCATTCTCAAACTGCAGGTCCTGGACATCTATCTGGGCCTGGTGGATGAGCGGAACAGGAAAGAGGCAAAAGAGCAGGTGCGCGGAACCTCCTCTTCCGAGGCCCGGCCGGTGGACCGGGAGCTGTGGAAAAAGGCCGTGGACAAGGTCCGCAGGCGGAATCACCAGTACCTGCACCGGCTGCTGCAGGTGACCCGCCAGGAATACTACAACCGCTATTTCGATGCCGTTGCCAGGGCCTTTGATCCCCACTCCGATTACATGGCCCCGACCCTGAAGGAGGATTTCGATATCCACATGAGCGGCTCCCTGGAGGGTATCGGCGCCCTCCTGCGCGAGGAGGACGGACATATCAAGGTGGTACGGATCATTCCGGGCAGCGCAGCCGAGCGGCAGGGCCAGCTCCAGGCCGAGGACACCATCCTGGCGGTTGCGGAAAAGGATGCCGATCCCGTGGATATCAGTGACATGCGGATCCGGGATGCGGTCAGCTATATCCGGGGGCCCAAGGGGACCGAGGTCCGGTTGACGGTCCAGAAACCCGACGGCACCAGACTGGTGATTCCCATCATCCGTGATGTGGTCCAGATCGAGGAGACCTATGTCAAGTCAGCGCTGCTCAGGACCCCGGGCGGCGAGAAGATCGGATATATCAGGATCCCCAGTTTCTACCGTGATTTCAATGGCGGCAAGGGCCGCAATGTCACCGATGACACCAGGGCCGAGCTGGCAAAGCTGAAAACGAAGGGGATCCGCGGCCTGATCCTTGATCTCCGCAACAACGGTGGCGGTGCCCTCACCGATGCCGTGGCCATCTCCGGGCTGTTCCTGCCCGGTGGCCCGGTGGTTCAGGTCAAGAATTCGCAGGGTATGATCCGGGTCCTGGAGGACGAGGATCCCGGCGTGGCCTATGATGGTCCGCTCATTGTCCTGGTCAACCAGTTTTCCGCCTCGGCCTCCGAGATTCTGGCAGCGGCCCTGCAGGATTACGGCCGGGCGCTGATCATCGGCGGCGAGCATACCCATGGCAAGGGGACGGTGCAGGTCCTGATGGACCTGAACCGGAACCTGCCGCTGCTGCACCTGAAGAAGTACGATGATCTCGGGGCGCTGAAGGTCACCATCCAGAAGTTTTACCGTATCAACGGCGGCTCGACCCAGTACAAGGGCGTGGAGCCTGACATTGTGGTGCCGAGCATGCTCGATTACCTGAAGAGCGGCGAGAAGTACATGGAGAACTCCCTGCCCTGGGACCGGGTACAGGATGTCGGCTATCAGCGCTGGCAGGGGCCGCATTTCGATATCGAAAAGGCGCGGCGCGAGAGCAGGCAGTGGGTGGCGGCCAGCAAGAGGTTCCAGGTCATCAGGGACGAACTCGCCAAGGCGAAAAAGCGCAGTGAACAGACGAAGGTCGCGGATTTTCTGGAAGGAATGCGCCGCGAGAAGGAGGAACTGGCCAGGGCCAGGGCCGAGGCCCGGGCCGTGGGCCTGATGGGTGTCGATGAAGAGAAGGGTGCGGAGGCAAACAAGGAAAAAAAGAAACTTGCCGAGCAGCTGGCCGAGGATCCCTTTGTCGACGTTGCCCTCTACCTGATGCAGGATTCGGTGGTTCCTGCGGCGACAATCGGCAGGGCGCGCTGAAATTTTTCTCTTGAAATCAGTTTACAATCATGCTAGAGCTTGTTCCGTATGAATCATCATTCATTTCTGCCTGAAGCAAAAAGCAAATAATATTGAAGAGCGATGAACCTGATCGAGACACTGAAAAGCAAGAGAAAGCAGATCCTGTCCACCTGGGTTGACAGGACACTGGACAGTTATGTCTCGTCGGGTTTTTTCAAGCGGTCCAGGGATAAGTTCGCCAATCCCGTGGGGGTCAATATCCGTGAAGGCCTGAGTTCCCTCTTCGACCTGCTGCTCAGCAAGGCGCCCAGGGAGGAGTACCTGGCGCCCCTGGACCAGGTGATCCGTATCCGTGCGGTCCAGGAATTTACCCCGGCGCAGGCCGTTGCGCCGATTCTGGAGCTCAAGTGGGTGGTCAGGCAGGTCCTTTCCGCCGATAAGAACACCCGTCATCTTCTCTCCGAGCTCGATTCATTTGATTGCGATATAGACCGGGCTGCGCTGGCAGCTTTTGATATGTACACCGCCTGCCGGGAACAGCTGTACGAGAACCGGATTCGTGAATTGAAAAGCGGCAGTTATATCCTCACCGATTCCGGCTGCCCGTCCTCACTGGCCCGGCGCGGCATACAGGATAAACCCCCGGTTCACTGACGCGGCACAGTCCTGGCAGTTCGATGTCTGCGGGATGTTCCGCCCCGGACACGGGAAGCGGCGGTCCCGGCCTGGCTGCAGTGGTGCGGTCTGTCCGGATGGCCGGACCGGTGGCACAGAGGAACATGGAGATCTCCGCGGGGATGAGGGGTTCCCGGTGGAGATTTTCATATAACCAGCATGGCCGGACCAGCGTATGGGCCGCAGCCACAACAAACCGGGAAGACGCCTGGCGGTTGGGAGTGGGCAGGCGTTTTCGGATCAAAGTTAACGTTTAACTTGAAAGCGAGGGAGTGATCGATGAAGTACACCTTCCCGTTGGCGGCAGTTATTGCCTTGGTGTTGATTGCGTGGATTGGGGCGCAGATACCGGGAATGCAATACTTGTTTGGTGTTGCGATTCCGTACCTGGCCATGGCCCTCTTTCTGGGCGGATTCTGCTACCGGGTGGTCCAATGGGCCAAATCACCGGTTCCGTTCAGGATTCCGACAACCTGCGGTCAGGAATACTCCCTGCCGTGGATCAAGCAGGACAAGCTCGAGTCACCGGTGAATGCCTCGCAGGTGGTTGCGAGGATGGCCCTTGAAATCCTGTTGTTCCGTTCGCTCTGGCGCAATACCAAGGCCTCTGTCTACGACGGCCCCAAGCTGACCTACGAGTCGAGCAAATGGTTGTGGCTGTTCGGTATTCTTTTCCATTACAGCTTCCTGATGATCGTCCTGCGCCACATGCGGCTGTTCCTGGATCCGGTGCCGGGATTCGTCAAGGCTCTCGAGTTCGGCGACGGCATACTCCAGATCGGTGCCCCCACCATGTATCTCACCGATGCCACCATTCTGCTGGCCCTGGTCCTGCTTTTCGGTCGCCGGCTTATCAACCGGCAGGTACGGTACATCTCGCTGGCCAACGACTACTTTCCGCTTTTTCTCATCTTCGCCATCGCCACCACCGGTATCCTGATGCGTTTCTTCCTGCGCACCGACGTGGATATCGTCGCCATCAAGCGGCTCGCCGTGGGTCTTGTCACCTTTCAGCCATCCATCACCACCGATATCGGGGCGATCTTCTATGTCCACCTGTTTCTCGTCTCCACCCTGCTTGCCTACTTTCCGTTCAGCAAGCTGATGCACATGGGCGGTGTCTTCCTGAGCCCCACCAGGAACCTGCCCAACAATTCGCGGATGGTACGCCACATCAATCCCTGGAACCCGGATATCAAACCGCACTCCTATGCGAGCTACGAGGATGAGTTCAGGGAGGATATGGTCGAGCAGGGAATCCCTGTCGAGAAAGAGTTGCCCAAAAAGGCCGACGACTAACGGTTGCATAACCTCAAGAGGATAAGGATAGAGCAATGGCAGTTGTAAAGGTAGACAAGTTAGCGCGGAGCGTTGTCGAGGGTCCTTCGTTGATGACAGGGTCGATCCCGACAAAGCCCTGGATGGAGATACCGGTCAAGTTCAAGCCGGGAAATTACGCCTACACCACCAAGCCGGATATCCTCAAGTATCTGGACAGCCAGCAGGGGGTGAGTTTCCCCAATGCCCGCGAGTGGAATCCGGAGGATGACGACTGGAAGCTCCCGGAAAACTGGAAGGAGATCATCATCAACGGGCTGGCCGACCGGCTGGACAGGTTCCGTTCACTGAAGATCTTCATGGATTGCTGTGTCCGCTGCGGCGCCTGTGCGGACAAGTGCCATTTCTTCCTCGGCACCGGTGATCCGAAAAACATGCCGGTCCTGCGGGCGGAACTGCTCCGTTCGGTCTACAGGAACGACTTTACCCTGGCTGGCAAACTGCTCGGCAAGATGGCCGGGGCCCGCGAGATGACAGTCGGTGTGCTCAAGGAGTGGTTTATGTACGCCTACCAGTGCACCGAGTGTCGCCGCTGTTCCGTCTTCTGCCCCTACGGTATCGACACCGCCGAGATCACCATGATGCTGCGCGAGCTGCTCCACCTGGTGGGCTGCGGCATCAACTGGGCCATGGAGCCGGTGGCCAACTCCAACCGCACCGGTAACCACATGGGACTTACCCCCCAGGCCTTCAAGGGCAACATCGATTTCCTGTGCGAGGATATCGAGAACCTGACCGGGGTCAAGGTCAACCCGACCTTCAACCGCAAGGGGGCCGAGATCCTCTTCATCACCCCTTCGGCCGATGTGTTTGCCGAGCCCGGGCTCTTCACCTGCATGGGATATCTGCTGCTGTTCGAGGCCATCGGCCTGGACTATACCTGGTCCACCTATGCCTCCGAGGGCGGTAACTTCGGCCTCTTCACCTCCAACGAGATGATGAAGAAACTCAACGGCAAGATGTATGCCGAGGCCAAGCGGTTGGGGGTCAAGTGGATCCTCGGCGGCGAGTGCGGTCACATGTGGCGCGTGGTGCATCAGTACATGAACACCATGAACGGGCCGGCGGATTTCCTCGAGGTGCCCAGGTCGCCCATCACCGGCACGGTGTTTGAAAACGCCAAGGCCACCAAGATGGTGCATATCTCCGAGTTTACCGCCGACCTGATCAAGAACGGCAAGATCACCCTGGACAAGAGCCGCAACAGCCATGTCAAGGCGACCTGGCACGACTCCTGTAACACTGCCCGGGCCATGGGCCTGCTGGAGGAACCGCGCTACATCCTCGACCACGTGGTCGACCAGTGGTGGGAGATGCCGGAAAACACCATCCGTGAGAAGACCTTCTGCTGCGGCTCCGGAACGGCGCTTAACACCGACGAGATCATGGAGCTGAGAATGCGCGCCGGTCTGCCCCGCGCCAATGCGGTCCGCTACGTGCACGAAAAACATGGCGTCAACCACCTCGGCTGTGTCTGTGCCATTGACCGCGCCACCCTGACCACCCTGATGAACTACTGGGTGCCCGAGGTGACCGTCTGCGGCCTCAGCGAGCTGGTGGGCAATGCCCTGGTAATTGAAGGTGAACAGAGACAAGAACTTGATGAAGGTCTTCGGACTTTGGTCTAATTCCCTGGCAGGAATGGAGGATTAACGATGTATGACAGTGATAAAATCATTCCGGGACTGATCATCTTTGTCCTGTTTATCACCTTTCCCGTCTGGTACAACCACGGCGACGCCTCGGAGGTGCCGAAGCCCGAGCTGCCCAAGGATGTCAAGGAGTGCGTACTGCCGGTTGCCGACATGCGGGCCGAGCACATGCAGCTGCTCAACCGGTGGCGAGATCTGGTGCTGCGCACGGGTGACCGCTCGTATGACGTGAAGATCGCCGGAAAGGAGTACCAGAAGAGCCTGATGAACACCTGCATGCAGTGTCATTCGAGCAAGAAAAAGTTCTGTGACAGATGTCACACCTACGCATCTGTGACTCCGTATTGCTGGGATTGCCATTTAGCTCCTGTTGAGTGAGCCGCAAAGGAGGATATATTCTGATGGATAAGAAGAGAAGAGACTTCCTTAAGATTGCCGGCATTTCAACGCTGGCAGGACTTGGGGGACCGGCAGTGGTTGACCGGCTTGTCACCGGCACGAGCCCGGTCGGGGCCAGAGCTGCCAAGGAGATCGACCCTGCCGCCCTGGCGGAGACGCACGAGGCCGAGGCCAAGGGTCACGGCGAGGCCGGGGAAGTCGCGAAAACCGGGAGGCGGTGGGGACTCGTCATCGACCTGCGGAAGTTCCGCGAAGATCCCGAGCTGGCGGAGAAGGCAATCCATGCCTGCCACTCGACCCACAACGTGCCCCACTTTACCAACAAAAGGCATGAGATCAAGTGGATCTGGCTGGCCGAGTATGAGAATGCATTTCCCGAGCATTCCAGCTACTACAAGGACAAATTGACCCTGGACAACGAGGTGCTGGTTCTCTGCAACCACTGCGACACTCCGCCCTGCGTCCGCGCCTGCCCGACCAAGGCCACCTTCAAGAACAAGGACGGCATCGTCGCCATGGATTACCATCGCTGCATCGGCTGCCGGTTCTGCATGGCCGCCTGTCCCTACGGCTCCCGGAGTTTCAACTGGCGTGATCCCCGGGCCGGCCTGGACATGAACAAGCTCAATCGCAAGTTTCCCACCAGGATGCGCGGTGTGGTGGAAAAGTGCAACATGTGCGCCGAGCGTGTCGGTCTTGGCAAACAGCCGGCCTGTGTCGAGGCGTGCGCCGAGAGCAAGGCCATTGTGTTCGGCGATCTCAATGATCCCAACTCCGAGATCCGGCAGATGCTGAAGACCAACTTCACCATTCAGCGTAAACCATCACTGGGTACCCATCCATCAGTCTTTTATATTGTATGAGGACGCCATGTTAGAAAAAGCGCTAAAAGGAAACAAGTATTACTGGATGTGGCTGGCCTTCCTGGGCACTTTCATGGCCATCGGGGCAATATGCTACGTCCGGCAGTATAACTACGGTCTCGGGCTGACCGGCATGAGCCGGGATGTCTCCTGGGGACTGTACATTTCCCAGTTCACCTTCCTGGTCGGTGTCGCAGCCGGAGGCGTGATGCTCGTTCTGCCCTATTATATTCACAATTACAAGGAATTCGGAAGGATCACCATCCTGGGCGAATTCCTGGCCATCGCCTCGCTGATCATGTGCCTGATGTTCATCATCGTCGATCTCGGTCAGCCGATCCGGGCCCTGAACGTGCTTCTGCATCCCACGCCCCATTCCATGCTCTTCTGGGACATGATCGTTCTCAACGGCTATCTCTTCCTCAACCTTCTGTGCGGCTGGGTGATTCTCACCTCCGAGCACAAGGAGGTGGCGCCGCCCAAGTGGATCTACCCCTTTGTCTATATCTCGATCCCGTTCGCCATCTCCATTCATACGGTGACCGCCATGCTCTACTGCGGTCTTCCCGGGAGGCATTTCTGGCTGTCCGCCATCATCGCTCCCCGCTTTCTGGCCTCAGCCTTTGCCGCCGGCCCCTCGCTGATCGTGGTTGCCGCCCTGATCCTCAAGCGGGTCACCAAGTTCGATGCCGGCAAGAAGGCCATCGACAAGCTGGTTACCATCATACTCTATGCCGCCCTGACCAATGCCTTCTTCGTCGGCCTGGAGTTTTTCGTCGCCTACTACTCCAATATTCCCGGCCACAAGGCTGCACTTGACTATCTCTTCTTCGGCATCACCGAGCATGGCGTTACCTACGACAACCTTGTTCCCTTCATGTACGGCTTCGTGATCCTGGGAGTCATCGCCATTGCCCTGCTCTCCATTCCCTATACGCGACGGCAGAACGATTTCTACCTGGGCCTGGGCTGCGTGCTTCTCTTCATCTCGCTCTGGCTGGACAAGGGTATCGGCTTTGTCCTCGGCGGCTTTGTTCCCAATCCTCTGGAACAGATCACCGAGTACTATCCCACGGCCAACGAGATATTCATCACCATCGCCGTCTGGTGCACAGGGTTCTTCATCCTCTCCGTGCTCTACAAGATCGCCGTCAAGGTGGAAGAGGATATCCACGCCTGATCCCTTGTCACACGGAAATCTGTCCAACCAAAGCCCCCGATCCATTGCGGGGGCTTTTTTTTATGCCCTGTGTGTGCTATAAGGGGATGGCATGTTCGCGGCCCGTTCCTGCCCCCGGCCGGGGACAGGGGCCGGCTTACCCGAGTTCCCCCGTCATATGCAGCGATCCATGGAAGCAGACACCGTGCAGGAAGGCGGAAAGAGGATTCTGTTCCTCTATTTCTCCTTCTCCAGTCAGACCAAGAATCTCCTCCATGCCATGTCCGAAGGGATGCAGCGTTACCTGGTCACGGTGGAATGGGAGCGGATCGAACCGGTCGAGCCCCTGCATTTCCCCATCGGCACCGTGGCCAGGACCGTGCGCATGATGGTGCTCACTGCGCTGCGGCAGCGTATTCCCATCAGGGAGCTGTCCGGGAAATGTTTCCAGGAGTATGACCTGATCATCCTTGCCGGCCCCACCTGGTCCTATAACCCCAGTGGCCCGGTCCTCTCTCTCTTCGACCGTGACGGAGAACGTCTGTTCAGGGGAAAAAAGGTGCTGCCGCTGATCTCCTGCCGCGGCTACTGGCGCATGCACTGGTGGGGGTTGCGGGCGCTGCTCAGAAAATGCGGCGCCCTGGTCGACAACCTGATCGTTTTCACCCATCCCAACCCCGAACCGTGGCGCACCCTCGGCGTCTTTCTCAAGCTCGCCGGCCGGGTTCCCGAGCGTCACTCATGGATCTCAAGGTATTACCACAAGTATGGCCATACCAGGGATCAGCTTGCCGAGGCAAGACGGTTCGGGGAGATGATCGCTCTTGCCCTGGAACAGGGCGGGGACCTGGGGGAACTGGATTTCCGGACCAGCGAGGCCATGCCCTGATACCAAAAGTATTGCTCTTCTTCAGGTAGTTGCTGATAGCGGTGAACTATCACGAAAATTTTCAGGACAGTGTGGTTCGGGCGTTTTATGTAACCCCTCACGGGATGGCGAACCACCGGGTTATCCGACCACAATGGTGTAAGCGGTCTCAGGGGCCGCAGATTCGGAGTCTACGCTTACCTGTGCAGGCGTGCCTGAGCGCAGGTAAGCGTAGACTCCGATAGCCTACCTATGATGGACGCATAAAAAGTCCATCACACTCTAAAGATGGCTCAGCATAAACGTCCGATATACAAGGCGTAGCGGTGTCGGCCAGGCGGAGGCCTACATGGAGTCGAGCATTGGCCGTACCCGCTGCAACGCAGTAGATCGGACTTTTTGCGACGCCATCACCTATGCGGGCAGGCACGACCGTGCAAAGTGCGGTTCCTGTGAGCGCGTACCGTTTTACCCCTTGCCCGCGGTGGCCAGGTAGGCCTGCCAGAGGGCCATGATATCCTCGCGGAAAAAGAGGTACGACATGGCCGCCAGGGCCAGAAAGGGGCCAAAGGGGATCCGGGTCCGTCCGCCCTTGCCCTGGATTCGCATGGCACCAATGCCGACCACGCTGCCGGCGAGAGAACTGGCAAAGATGACATAGAGCAGGCTCTGCCAGCCGAGGAAACCGCCGATCATGGCCAGCAGCTTGATGTCACCCCCGCCCATGCCCTCCCGTCTGGTGAGGAGCATGTAGCCGGCGGCGATCCCGTACAGTACGCCGCCGCCCAGCAGGATGCCCAGAGCCGACTGCTGCCAGCTGACCTGCGGATTGACGAACGAGAGAGCAAATCCGAGGAGGATGCCGGGCAGGCTGATCACGTCGGGGATGATCTGGTGGTCGATGTCGATGAAGATGATGGTCAGCAGGGCCGCAAGGAAGGGAAAATAGCAGGCAAAGGTGATACCGGCGCCGAAACGGGCGTACAGGGCAGCCGACAGCAGCGCCATGCAGAGCTCGACCAGTGGATAGCGGGGTGAGATCGGTTCCCCGCAGGAACGGCAGCGGCCGCGCAGGAGCAGGTAGCTGAGCATGGGGATATTGTCATACCACCTGATGGGCGCCGAGCAGTGCGGACAGTGCGAAGGTGGAAAGACAATGGAGCGCGACCGGTCGGGCAGCCGGTAGATGACCACGTTGAGAAATGAGCCGATGACGGCACCAAAGACAAAACTGGCAACAAGAAACAGGGAGTCCAAGGATATTCCGGGGTGATGATGGGGATCCATGCCGCAGGCCGCTGACCGGGCCTGCGACCACTGAGCTTCGGTAATGCTCTCACGTTCAGCAGCAGTAAAAGTTCGGCAGCAGGCCATCCGGAGGCCAGCGTTCACAGGGACCGCACGAAGTCCTTACCTCTTTGCGGAGTCGTGCCTGCCCGCGGAACGGACTGCCGGCGTCTCGACACGCCCGCCTGCCTGGTGGCCGGCCGCGGTCACGCAGACCTGGCGTCCTGCTGAACTGCTGCAATTTTTCTGTACATCTCAATTCCTTGTATACTTTTCCATGACCAAGTTCCAGGAAAAAGCACAGATTCTCGACCGGCAGGAGCTTGCCGCCTCCATCATCCGCCTCACCCTCCATGCGCCCCTTGTCGCCGCTGCCGCCCATCCAGGCCAGTTCGTCATGGTCCGTGTCGGCGATTCCTTTGATCCTCTCCTGCGGCGGCCGTTCTCCATCCACCAGGTCTCTGCCGGCGGTGACCTGCAGCTTCTTTTCAAGGTGGTGGGACAGGGCACCCGCTGTCTCGCCCGGTTGCGCCCCGGCGAGAAGCTCGATCTGCTGGGGCCCCTGGGCCGGGGCTTCCGGCTGCAGCGAGAGGATCCGGTCTGCCTGGTTGGCGGCGGCATGGGGATTGCGCCCCTCTATTTCCTTGGCAAGAGGCTGCTTATGCACGGCCGTCTGCCCGAGTTCGATCCCGTCCTCCTGGGCGCTGCCAGCCAGCGGGAGCTGGCCCTGCTGGCCGATGAATTTTTTGCCCTGGGCTATGACGTCCACACCGCCACCGACGACGGCACCCTCGGTCATCACGGCTTTGTCACCGACCTGCTGGATCCGGTCCTGCCCCGGGTGAGCAGGGTCTATGTCTGCGGCCCCTACCCGATGATGCGGATCGTTGCCGCCCGGTGTCTTGCCGCCGGCGTCGAGTGCGAGGTCTCCCTGGAGGCGCACATGGCCTGCGGCCTGGGCGCCTGTCTCGGCTGCACTGTCCGGGCAACCGAAGGCTATGCCCACGTCTGTCTGCAGGGACCGGTTTTTGATGCCGGAGAGGTGGCCTGGCAATGACGGATCACAACGATATCGATCTCCGGGTCCGCATCGGGCCGCTGCGGCTGCGCAATCCGGTCCTGGCCGCCTCGGGCACCTTCGGCTATGGCCGCGAGTTCGCCGACCTGGTCAACCTGCACCGGCTGGGCGGGGTGGTGACCAAGGGCATTTCGCTCCTGCCGCGACCGGGTAACCCGCCGCCGCGTATCGTCGAGACGGCCTGCGGGATGCTTAATGCCATCGGCCTGGAAAACGTTGGCGTTGACGAGTTCATCCGCCGCAAGATGGTCTTTCTCCGTTCCGCCGGCACCAGGGTGTTTGTCAATATCCTCGGTGATTCCATTGACGACTATGCCCGACTGGCCGAACAACTGAGCGGGGTGGAGGGCATCGATGCCCTGGAGGTCAACATCTCCTGTCCCAATGTCAAACAGGGCGGGGTCGCCTTTGGCACGGTGCCCGAGATGGCGGCCGCCGTGACGGCCTCTGTCCGCGCCGCCACCGACCTGCCGGTGATCGTCAAGCTGTCACCCAATGTCACCGACATCGCCGCCATGGCCAGGGTTGTGGAGGAGGCGGGCGCCGACGCTGTTTCCCTCATCAATACCCTCATCGGCATGGCCATCGACTGCCGGACCAGAAGACCACGCCTTGCCAACGTCATCGGCGGTCTGTCCGGCCCGGCCATCAAGCCGGTGGCCCTGCGCATGGTCTGGCAGGTGGCCCGCACGGTCTCCATCCCGGTGATCGGGATCGGCGGTATCGCCACGGCCGGGGATGCGCTGGAATTTCTCATCGCCGGCGCCAGCGCCGTCCAGGTGGGTACGGCCAATTTCCGTCAGCCTTCGGTCACCGAGGAGATCGTTGCCGGCATCCGTTCCTTTCTTCAGGAGGAGGGGATGCTCTCGGTACGGGATATCATCGGTACCCTGCAGGTGGAGGGTGGCTGATGGCACGGCGGGGCAGGATATGCGTGGCCGTGGCCGCTCCGGATGGCGATGGTGTGGTCGCGGCGGTACAGCCGGTTCTGCCGCTGGTGGATGTGGTGGAGGTGCGGCTTGATGCCATGGTGCGGCCTGATGTGGCCACCTGCTGCCGCACCATCGATACGCCCCTGCTCTTCACCAACAGGCCGACCTGGGAGGGCGGAGGCAGCGACGGGGATGATGCCGGCCGCATCCGTCCTCTCATCGAGGCAGTGGAGCTGGGCGCATCCTATGTCGATCTGGAGCTGCGGGCCGATGCGCGGGCCCGCAGGCAGCTCCTGGATGCCATGCAGGGCGGTCCCACCCGCCTGATCCTCTCCAGCCATGATTTCTCGGCCACCCCGCCATCGAGCAGGCTGCGGGAGATCCTGGAGGAGATGGCGGACAGCGGCGCCCATATCGGCAAGATCATCACCATGGCCAGGGAGACCGGTGATGTGCTGCGGGTCCTGTCCCTGCAGGAGAGGGCCGCGGAACTCGATTTCCCCCTCATCGCCTTCTGCATGGGCGAGGCGGGCCGGATAAGCCGCCTGGCCAGCCTCTTTCTGGGCGGTTTCATGACCTATGTCGCCGTGGACGAAGAGCAGGCCACGGCCCCGGGCCAGCTTTCCGCGGCCCGCCTGCACGAACTCCTTGCCCTGTGGGAGAAGGATCATGCCCATTGACGGAACAACCAAACTCTACGGAATCATCGGTCATCCGGTGGGCCACTCCATGAGCCCGGCCATGCACAATGCCGCCTTTGCGGCCACCGGGATCAACGGTGTCTATGTGGCCATGGATGTGGAGGATGCCGGCAGGGCGGTGACGGCCCTGCGGGAGCTCGGTTTTGTCGGAGTCTCCGTCACCGTGCCGCACAAGGAGGCGGTCATGGCCCATGTGGACGAGATCGATCCCGTGGCCCGCCGGATCGGCGCTGTCAACACCCTGCTCTTCTACCGTCATCCCGATGACGGCCAGGTGGTGGTCCGTGGCTTCAACACCGACTGGCAGGGCGCCAACCTCGCCCTGGCCGAGAAGATCCGCCTCGCCGGCAGCAGGGTCCTGGTGCTTGGCGCCGGTGGCGCGGCCCGGGCCGTGGGCTTTGGTCTTGTCGAGGCCGGGGCCCGCGTCGTCATCTCCAACCGCACCGAGGCCCGGGGAAAAGATCTGGCCGAGTCACTGGGCTGCCGTTTCACGGCTCCTGACCGGCTGCACGAGGTGGAGGCCGATGTCCTGGTCAATACCACACCGGTGGGGATGGTGCCCCATGCCGATGGCCTGCCCATAGACCCCGACCTGCTGCCCCGTTTCTCCCTGGTCATGGATATTGTCTATGCACCCCTGGAGACACGGCTGTTGCGTGAGGCGGCCGCGGCCGGCTGCCAGGTCATCGACGGCCTGGCCATGCTCCAGTACCAGGGTGCGGTCCAGTTCAAGATATGGACCGGCGTGCGGCCGCCGGTGGACGTGATGCGCCGGGCCCTGCTGGAACAACTGGCCGCCCATTGAACTTTTGCAATAGTTCACCACTATGAGTAACCACCTGAAAAGACAGACACTTTTGCGGCATCAGAAGCCAGACGGGAGTTAGACGAGAGACAATGATCGAGATTGAGCCTGTTGCCACCATAGATGCCATCGTCGAGGTTCCCGGCTCCAAGAGCCTGACCCAGCGTGCCCTGATTGCCGCCGCCCTGGCTGACGGCGCATCCGTCCTTGCCGGACCGCTGGCTTCCGAGGACACCAGTTATACCATGACCGCCCTGCGGGCCATGGGGATCCGCATCGACGATTCCGATCCGGCCCGCTGGCGGGTGGAGGGGTGCGGCGGCAGGATCCGCCGGCCTGACAACGATATCTATCTGGGCAACAACGGTACCGCCACCCGCTTCCTGACCTCGGTGGCGGCCCTGGGCCACGGCATGTTCAGGATTACCGGCTCCAGCCGCATGGCCCAGCGGCCCATCGGTCCGCTCATCACCGCCCTGCGGGGATGGGGCGTGGATATAGTCAGCGAGGCCGGAACCGACTGCCCGCCCCTGCGGATCGAGGCGGACGGCCTGCGCGGCGGCCGCACCGTCCTGCCGGAGGGCAAGTCCTCCCAGTATCTCTCCTCCCTGCTCCTGGTGGCCCCATATGCGGCCAGGGAGGCGGAGCTGGAGGTCCAGGGCGAGGTCCTGTCCCGGCCCTACGTGGAGATGACCCTGGACGTGATGGCCGATTTCGGTATCCAGGTGGGGGCGGCGCCCTCCCTGACCTTTTTCAGGGTCCCGCAGGGCCATTACCAGGGCCGCGAGTACCGCATCGAGGGGGATGCCTCGGGGGCCTCCTATTTCTGGGCCGCGGCCGCTGTCACCGGCGGCAGGGTCACGGTGGCCAATGTGCCGGTCCCCTCCCTGCAGGGGGATGCCGGCCTGGTGCCGCTGCTGGCGCGGATGGGCTGCGAGGTGACCACCCGTGGCGGCGGCATCACGGTCAGCGGGCCTGAGCGTCTTGCCGGTATCGAGGTGGATATGGGCAATATGCCCGATGTCGCCCCCACCCTGGCCGTGGTCGCCGCCTTTGCCGAGGGCACCACCGTGATCGACAATATCGCCCATCTGCGCATCAAGGAATGCGACCGGCTGGCGGTGATGGTGCGGGAGCTGCGCAAGATGGGGGCCGAGGTGGAAGAGGAGGAGGCCCGGATGATCATCCATGGCCGTGCCGGAGGCGGCAATCTCCATGGTGCCGAGATCGGGACCTACGATGACCACCGGATCGCCATGTGTTTTGCCGTGGCCGGTCTCAAGGTCCCGGGGGTCAGGATCCAGGGCGAGGAGTGTGTGAAGAAATCCTTTCCCGATTTCTGGCAGCGGTTTGCCGCCATGCGGGAGTGAGGAAGAGTTAAGAGTTCAGCGTTATCGGCAACCACCGGCCGCGGACAGGATCCGCGGCCGGTTTTTTTGTAGGCGTTTACCGCTATCGGCAGCCACCTTGAATCAGCGGGTAAAAGTTCAGCAGCACGCCATCTGCACGCGCTCGCGGCTGGCCGCATAGCGGTGAACTGTTACATCAGCGGGACTTTTACGTTGTTGTCAGTTCACCTTGAGCCTGCCGCCGGTGCCCATGCCGTGGGGACCGGTGGCCTTCTGGGGCCGGTAGTTCCTCACCGCCCGTACCAGGTTGTTGAAGGCATCGGTCATGGAGGCGACGATGACCTTGCCTTCCGGCGTCTTCTCGTAGGCGCTCAGACCGCCGCCGATGCCGGTGGAGGCCTCGAACATGCCCATCAGGCCACCGATGTCCATGGAACGGGCGCTGCCCTCGGCAGCGGCCACCTGGACGCCGGAACGGTTGTCGACCAGGGTGAGCAGGGCCTCGGAGTCCTTCGTCTGCAGGGAGCTGCCGATCATCGCGCCCACCGTGCCGAACAGGCCGCCGAGCGCGCCGCCGATGCCGCCGGTATCATTGTCATGGAAGATCAGGGTCGGGGTGACCGTGTAGTCGGCGGCCACCATCTGTCCCTTGCCGAAATTGGAGTTCTTCCGCAGTTCGCCCGCGGCCTGGAGCTGGCGTTCCCGGGTCAGGCTCCTGAAGCCGGCACCCCGTTCCACGACCACGAAACAGTTGCTCTGCTGGGCCAGCAGGCGCAGGACCGGTACCGTGGACTGGATGCCGTACCGGCCCAGCCATGAATACCAGTTGGCGGTGTGGTCCTCATTGACGGCAAGGGTCCCGAACGGTTCGCTGCACCGCTCGAGCTGGGAGTTGACGTTGGCTGCCGTGGCGCCGCCGGCGCTGCCGGTGGCAACGGTCTTGGCCCCCTGGTTGCCCATCTCCATGGTGGAGCAGCCGGAGAGCAGCAGGACTGCGGCAAGTACAATGGCCTGTTTCTTCATTTTTCCTTCTCCTGGCAAAAGTATTGGTTTTTCAGCTTGTCTCGTTTCTGTGAAAAGTGCGCCGCCATTGGCAACGACATAGAAATACCGGGACTTTTATACGTTTTTGACCACACTCCTTTATTCTGCCATGGCCAGGTTCTTCATGCGGACGATCACCGGATCGCCCGGCCCGCAGCCGGTGACCTCGGCGGCACTGCCCTTGTTGACGGCGATCTCCAGGTAGCCGGATGAATCGATGACCGCGATCAGGTCGCCCGGCGGACACTGGGAATAGGTGGTGGCAATGGTGTTGATCCGCTCGCCACCTATCTCGATACCGGCGAAACTGCCGGGTTGAAAGCGGCTCAGCAGGGCGGTGGTGATGGTGGTGCGGACATTGCCGAAGCGGTCGATGAGCAGGACCTGGCCCTCGATGCCCTGTGCACTGATCCTGGGCCGCGGCAGATCGAGCCGTTCGCAGTCGGCAAAGGAGACCTCCGGCCCCACCCTCTTCAGCGGCATGCCGGCGGCAAGGGCCGCGGCCACCGGCGCCATGATGTCGCGGCCGTGGAAGGTGCAGCTTACCTCGGAGGGAAAGAGGGTCCTGTTCTCCACCCGGTGCACATGCTTCAGCCTGTTGTCGGCGGCAAGAAGGGAGAGGATACCGTTGTCCGGGGCGATGAAGAGGTGGCCGTCGCCGGTGGCGGCCAGGATGGAGCGCTGGCTGCCGACCCCGGGGTCCACCACCACCAGGTGGATGGTGCCGTCCGGGAAGTAGGAATAGCTGGTGCGCAGGGTGAGGGCGGCAGTCAGCACGTCGTGGGGCGGGATGCCGTGGGTCAGGTCGATGATCCTGGCGGTGACGTTGCGTTTGAGGATGGCCCCTTTCATCTGGCCGACGTAGGGATCCTGGAGGCCGAAATCGGTGGTCAGGGTGATCAGGTTGGCAAAGTTCATGGGGCGGTCTCCTTGGCGCAGGCCACGAGGACGCAGAATCCGGCCCCCTCGTCGGTGCCGGAACGCGGAGGTTCGTGGTGCTGCAGATTTTCAGGGGCCTGGAACAGGGTCGACCGGGCATCGATCACGGTAAAGCCGCATTCCGCAAGCATCTCTGTCCAGCGGGCAATGGTCCGGAACTCCGCATACCTGTAATAGGGATTGCCCTCCTCCTTCTTGCGGGTCAGCAGTCTGCCCCATGCCGAAAGGCCGGGCACCAGGCCGATGACCAGGCGGCCGCCGGGAGCGAGAACCCGGGTACACTCCCGGAAGACCTGGCGCGGGTTCTCCAGGAAACAGAGGGTGAAGAGCAGGAAGACCGTGCCGATCTGCTGCCCCCGGATCGGCAGTTCCTCGCCAATGCCGGCTAGGGGCATCATACCCCGTTGGCGGGCCAGTTGCAAGGCGGCAGGAGCGGGATCCAGGGCCAGTTCCACCCCCAGCCGCGCCCCGAAACGACCGGGCCCTGACCCGATCTCCAGCCGTGGCCGGGGCAGGCCGGCCACGATCTCCAGCAGCGGGGCCAGTTCGATATCAAAGAGGAGGGAGTCCTCGTACCAGGCGTCATATTCGCGGGCCCGTTCCTGGTAGATCCGGGCCACCTGCCGCCAGTCCATCCCGGGCCGTGGCCTTTCATATACTGCTGCTGACTTTTTCGCCTTATCTTGCATGATCCTGCCTCAGGAGGAGAAAGTAGAGGGCGCCGTCCTCCTTCATCCTGCCGGCCGCGGCGCCGGCCCGTGCACCGGTGCCCCAGAAGAGATCGACCCGGCCGGGCCCGCGGATGGCCGAGCCCCTGTCCTGGACCAGGACGAACCGCTGCAGGGGCTTCCAGGAGGTGACCCTGCCCCGACGGTCCATCACCGGCTGCCGCGTGGAGAGAAAGGCCAGGGCGCCGGCCGGAAAGCAGCTCTGGTCCACGGCGATGGAGCGGCCCGGGGTCAGGCGGACACCCAGGTTGCCGACAGCGCCCTGGCCGGGACTCCAGTTGAAGAAGATGAAAGACTGGTTGTGGTACAGGATCTCGTCCCGCTCATCGGGATGGCTGGCAATGTAGGCGCGGATGCTCTTGAGGCTGGCATCGGCCAGGGAAATCCTGCCGCTTTGCACCAGGTATCTGCCGATGCTCCGATAGGGACGGCCGTTTTTGAGAGCATAGTGAACCCCGCGCAGGGTGCCGTCGGTGAGACGGATGAGGCCTGAGCCCTGAACATGGAGGACAAAGGCGTCCATGGGATCCCGCAGCCAGACCAGCTCGTATCCGCGGGCCCTGCCCTGTTGTTCGATTTCAGCCCTGGTCCAGTAGGGGAGGAAGGTGCCATTCTGCAGGCGGCCGATGGCCTTGGAGCCGCTGCTGCCGGTGCGGCGGACAGCGAGGTTTCCGGGCACGGTATAGAGCGGATAGAGATAGGGTGGTTTTCTGGTTACGGAACCGGGAAACACCGGCTGGAAATAGCCGGTGACCAGCATGGCGCGTTCCGGGTCAAAGGCGTGGCCGCCGGTGGCCTGGAGGACCTGGAACCGGCGTCGTATCTCGCGGTTGAGGGTTCCGGGTGAGGGACGGGCAGCGACAAGAGCGGCAAATGCGTACAGGGAGGCACGGAGGCGGACCACCGGCACACGGGTGTCGCCGGCGGGCAGGAGGGCATGGCGCGGCAGGGTGCGCAGGTAGCGGAGACTGGCATCGATGGCCTGCTGCAACCCGTCATAGTCCAGATCATCGGTGAAGACAGGGTAACTGGTCGGGGTCAGGGGCACAACCGGCCTGCGGGCACAGCTCCCGGCAAGCAGGAGCAGGGCGAGGAACAGGATGAGCCCTGGGCCGGAGGGACGCCACCGGTGCCGGTCAGGCTGTTCGGGTCGGTTTGCCATTGCCATGCCGGGGGAAGGGACAGGACAGGGTTAGCGTTTTCCTGGTGGCGCGGCAGCGCCGATGGCCTCAGCCAGCTCGCTGACCGCCATGGCGTAGCGGTTGGAGTGGTTCCACTCGGTGATGGCCTGGAAGTTGGGATAGGCGGCGACATAGCGCATGGCGTACCTGCCGCCGGGCGCCAGTTCCAGGGCGACGATGGACAGGGGGCGGTTGCCCGGCGAGGGCGGAATATCCACTCCCTGCACCCTGCGGACCAGATCGGCCGGCACCCTCCCCTTTCTGCCCTTGAGCCGTGCCGCCAGCAGCCGGCGGTCCTTGAGCTCGTGGCCGATATCGACGTAGATCGGCGCGTTCAGGGTCCAGCCGAACCGCTTGAGGTAGTTGGCAATGGAGGCCAGGACATCGGGTACCGAGTTCCAGACGTCGCGGCGACTGTCACCGTCAAAGCTGACCGCATAGGCCCGGAAGGAGGAGGGGATGAACTGGGTCTGGCCGAAGGCGCCGGCATAGGACCCCTCGATTTTGCGCGGATCGACCTTGTTCTCCCGGCACAAAACCAGGAAGTGGATGAGCTGGGTGCGGAAGAATTTCGATCGCCGCGGATAGGCATCAAAGAGGGTATTCAGGGTCTGCAGGACATTGAAGCCCCCCTGGTGGGTGCCGTAGCGGGTTTCGATGCCCCAGATGGCGACGACAACCGCCCGGTCGACACCGAAGCGCTGCTCGATCCTGTCCAGCAGTTGACGGTACTGGCGGAGTTTTTCCCGACCCTTTTCGATATTCTGCCGGGTGAGGAAGAGGGGCGCATACTTGTAATAAGGCCTGGCTTCCCACTGGCGGTCCATCAGCTCCAGGACCCGGCGGGAGATGGTCAGGCCGGAGAAGATGGCCTGCAGCTCTTCCGGGCTGAAGTGATGCTTTTTCTCGAGCTCGCGGAAGAGGCGCTGGTATTTTGCCTGGTGCAGGTCGATGGGTTGGCCGTCGGTGACCAGGTCAGCGGCCTTTTTCCTCGCTGCCGCAGCGTCCGTGACCTGGCCGGCAGGGAAAAGCGGCAGGAGCAGCAGGCAGACCAGGAGGAGAGATGCCGGGAGACGGCAGGGGCAAGGGAGCTGACAGTGGCCGGATGGTGTTCGCATGTTCATCTTCAGGTCGGAGCGGATGAAGGTGGCGGTTGTTGCGCGTACTGGTCGCGGAAGGCGGCCAGAAACGCATCGAGCATCTCCGGCGGCAGCCGGTTGATGCCTGCGGCGGCGGCCCGGCCGCCGCCGGTGGGAAAGCGGCGGCAGAGCTGGTCGGCGCCGGTCCGGTTACGGATAGGCGCCCGGACACTGATCCGCCAGGAACCGTCCCGGTTGGGCATCAGCAGGGCATGGGCCCTGGCTGGCTCCTGCCGGGCCAGGATGTTGGAGAAGACCCCGCTCACCCGCCGGGCCCATGGTTCGCCCGGCAGGCGGAAAACCCGGCTGCCGGGATCCTCACGCAGCGGTTGGTACGACCCGGCCCTGGCCATGTCCCGGCGGTAGCCGTCGCGCAGCCGCTCCAGGGCGGCGGAACGGGCGTGAAACTCCAGGGGATCTTCGAATTCGTGCACGGCCCGGTAGAGGGTGTCGGGCGGATAAAAGAGATCCTCCAGCTCTGCCCCGTAGCCGTTGTAGTTGAGGAGGATGCCGGTCTCGCGGAGGGCGGCGATCTCCTCTTCGCCGATATCCAGGCCGCGGGCAGCCGCGCGGGCGGTCTCGTCGAGATTGTCGCCAAAGGCACCCACCACGGCCCAGGCCCGGTATCTTCCCCTGACCAGGGAATCGACGATCAGGGAGGTGCAGATCTGCGGCGAGGGATCGATGTGGGTGGTGAGCAGTGGCGAGGCCGGGATCTCGCCGCAATGGTGATGGTCCACGTACAGGACCCTGTTGCCACGGGCCAGCAGTCGCACAAGGGCCTCGCGGTTGCGGTCAAGGGAGATGTCCAGGACGGTGATCTCGCTGTCGTGCACCTGGTCCAGCCTGGCCAGCAGCCGGATATCGCGCTTGACCCCGGTGACCAGGCGGGCCCCGGGCCGGGGTGACTGCAGGCGGAGCTGATGCAGGGCGCAGATACCGTCGGCATCACCGTTGAAGACATCGATGTGATTCATGGCTGCTGAGGGGCGGGATTGGTGCAGCGTCCGTGGCCGGCAAGGTCGGGCCGTAAAGCCGCTGTCCGGCCTGATTGCCGTAATAGTTCACCGCTATGGGCAACCACCTGAAAAGAGCGACTCTTTTGGTAAAAGTTCAGCAGTGCGTCAGCTGTGCGTGATCGTGGCTGGCCGTCTATAGCCCGCTATGCGGCCAGCCGCGAGCGCGTGCAGATGGCGCGCTGCTGAACTTTTACTGATTGCCGCTACAGCCCGGGCACCTGAATCCCCAGGGGGTTGCCGATGTTGGCCAGGCGGAACATGACCGTGAACTTCTGGTTGCCCGGTGTATAGTTGGATGCCAGCTCCACCGACCAGCAGGCCGGCTGGTAGATGAGACTGAAGTTCTCCTCCACGGTCTTGCCGTCCTCGATGGACCGTTCGATACGGTAGCCGGCTGAGAAGTAGTGGAACAGGTTGACCCGGGCATCGGCCTTGATCGAGTTGACATTGTTGATGCTGTCATAGCGATAGTCGGCCGACACGGTGTCGCCGCGGTTGTTGCGGAAATAGGCCTCCAGGCCATGGTAGGTGAAGCCGTCGCCGTAGACATCCATGTCGGTACGGTAGATGAGCCGGAAGTCGGGCAGGGGATAGTAGTCGACGCGGACATTGACCGGTGTCAGCGGGGTATCGCTTTCGGCACTGCGCAGGTCATAGCCTTGCCTGATCTTGATGTATCCGTATTTCCGGCTGTACTTCCTGCCATTCCTTTCGCCGTAGACCGAGAAAAAGTTGTCGATCCCATAATAGATGATGTTCTGGTCGGCAATGGTGTCCACCCGGTCGAACTTGGGCAGGTCGTCCTGGTTGGCGTCGGAAACGTAGCGGTAGGAAACATAGGGCCGGAAGGTGTGGTCCCAGGCGGTGACGCTGCCGGCACTGATGGCGAACTTGCGGATCATGGTGGTGCCGATCTCGGTGCCCAGGTCCACCAGGAACCGGTTCTCGGTACTGCTGCCTGTCCAGTCCGGGTCGCCATTGTCCTGAATCAGGTAGGTGGTGTTGCGGATGCCGCCATCCACGGTGGTCTCCAGGTAGGGGCTCAGCGGGACCGCCATGGTGAGGCGGGGGAAGAGGTCGATACGGTGAGCACCCACCCCGTCCTTGCGCCAGAAGTTGACATAGTCGGCATCCCAGGAGAAATCAACGCCAGTACCGTAGAAGGGGACCAGACCGGTGAAATTGACTGCAGGCAGCTTCCACAGGGGCGTGGGGCTGCTCTTGTCGAGCCGCTGGTCGTTGACGCCCATGAGTTCAGCCTGCAGGGCCATGCCGTTGTTCCAGGAACGAAGCAGCCGCAGTGAAGACTGGCGCTGGTCATCGGTCTTGTTCTGGAAGCCGCGGCCAAAGGTCTTCAGGAACCGGTTCTGGGTCATGTGGAAGCCGGTGAGGCCGGAGGTGAACTCGGTGAGGTAGTCACGGTCGGAGACGATATCCAGGTCAAGCCTGGAGATCCAGTTGCCGAAGTCCTGGTCCGCCTTGCCGCGGAACCAGTAGCGGTCTTTGTTGGTGTGGGTATAGTTGCCGTCCTCGTAATAGGAGATCTCGGAGGGATCGCTGAGGTCGTCGTGGAGATAGTTGGCCATCAGCATCCCCTTGGAGGTCTGGTTCAGGATATAGCGGAATTCGCCGCCGGCCATCAGTCCCCGTTTGGCCAGGTACTGGGGATAGAGGGTGATGTCGCTGCTCGGAGAGAGGTTGATGAAGAAGGGGGTCTCGATTCCGAAGCCGTCCCGGTCCGAGCTGGAGATGGAGGGAAAGAGAAAGCCGGTCTGGCGGGTACGCTTGGCCGGCAGCAGCATCACCGGCGTATAGAGGACCGGTATGCCCTTGATCCGGAAGGTGGCGTGCTTGAGAAAGGCATAGCCGTTGTCGGTGATCTCGGCATCAGCGGCGGCAAAGCTCCAGGGCGGGGTCTCGCCCTTCTTGAGCTTGCAGGTCACGATCCAGCCATCCTCGATGTGGTAGGTGAGGTCGCCGGTCTTTTCGATCACCCTGCCCTCGAAATGCATGTCCTTGTACTGGCGGATGATGGTGGCGTTGTAGAAGGTGCCGGTCTCCCGGTTCAGGTCGACCACCCCGCTTTCGGCGGCGAGCTGGTCCGGGCCCACGTCGATGACCAGGTTGCCCCTGGCCTTGACCGTGCCCAGGTCCATGTCATAGACCAGCCAGTCGGCCTTGATGGTGGTGAGGGTCTTGGTCTCGGTGACCGTGGCTTCACCGCTCTTTCCTGCCTTCTCGCCGGTCTCCTCTTCCAGGAGCTCGCTCCAGCCGGAGGCCCCGGCGCTCTTCTTCTGGCGGGTGATGGTCTCGGTCTTTTCCAGGACCACGTTCCCTTCGGCAATGACAGAGGGAGGGTCTTCGTATCTGGTTATCTTGTCGGCTGTAATCTGCCACTGGCTGGCCTTGACCACATCTGCCGCGGCACTGCCGGCGGCAAGGAGACTCCAGGAAAAAAAAAGAATGAAAAGCGCGGTGATCGGGGAGGATGGAATGGTTTGCTTCACCTCGACCTGCTCCTGTGGTGGTTGGAGTAATGGAATTTCCTGAAAAAATAGACAAGTCCAGTCGGTTGGAATGTACGCGCAGGCGCAGGCGGTGTCAAGGAAAAAGCTCCAGTTTAGGCTTGCGCATCCCTTGAAATTGGTTTATGTATCGGCCAGTTTATGCTCTGTCTAATATCCTGATTTTCCAACCCTTGTAAGTCCCCTCCCTCGAGCAGGTGGCGTGACGCGGGCGGCAACGCCAGACGGTCCTCATGAAGCACATCTTCGGCCCGGTGAATTCACGGCGACTCGGCCGTTCTCTCGGTGTGGATCTGTTTTCGGAAAAGGTTTGCAATCTCAACTGCATATACTGCGAGGTCGGCCCGACCGTCACCCTGACCTGCCAGCGGGCGGAGTATGTGCCCACGGCCGAGATCATCGCCGAGATCGATGCCTACTGCAGCGACAGGGGACGGCTTGCGTCGGTGGATGTGGTGACGGTCACCGCCAGCGGTGAACCTACCCTGCACTCGGGCTTTGGCGTTATCCTCGCGTACCTGAAAAAGGTGGCAGGAAAACCCATCGCCGTCCTTACCAACGGCACCACTCTGGGCGACGATCTGGTCCGGCAGGAGCTGCAACTTGCCGACATCGTCATCCCGTCGCTGGATTCGGCCCGGGCAGAGGGGTTCAGGAAGGTGGACCGTCCCGCAGCCTGCCTGGATCTGGCCGGGATCGTCGAGGGACTGGTCCGCTTTTCCCATGAGTACCGCGGTCAGTTGTGGCTCGAGATCCTCTTTGTCCGCGGACTCAATGAGAGCGGGGAAGATGTTGCTGCCCTGGCAGAGGTCATCGGCAGAATGCGGCTGGACCGGGTCCAGCTCAACACCGTGGCCCGGCCGCCCCTGGAATCCTTTGCCCGGCCGGTGAGCCACCGGCGGCTGGAAGAGATCGCTGCCCGGTTCAGAGAGATCAGGCCGGGCCTGGTCGTCGACCTGCTGGCCGACGCGCCGGCAGACAGTGAAAAAGAGCAACCGCAGGCCGGTGCGGACGGGGGAGGTGATTCCCGGGGCCGGCTTGAGGAGATAGTGCACATGGTACAGCGGCGGCCCTGTACGGCCGCCGATATCAGCCGGGTCTTCCAGATGGGCGGCCCGGAACAGGTTGAGCAGCTGCTTGAGCCGCTGGTTCGCGCCGGCAGGATCCGCAAACAGCGCCATGACGACAGGATATATTATCACTGATTATCACTGACCTCTGCCGGCCCCCGGGCAATGCTGTGCGCCCTCTCAGGGGCCGCAGATTCGGACTCTGCGCTTACCTGTGCAGGCGTGTCTGACCGCAGGGAGACTCCGATAGCCTTATCTAAGCGGGCAGGCGCGACCGTGCAAGGAGGTAAGCGACGACTCCGTGCGCCTCCTGTGAGCGCTTACAGTGGGCCGGCCAGGATCCTGTTACTGGTGCAGCGGAGATGCCGGAGCCGGACAGGTTGCTTTGAGCGATCATTGCCGCCCGTGTGGCTGCTGTCACAGTTTTACGAGGTAACGACTATTAATGACTGAAGAAAAGAGTACGAAAAAGGAAAGGAAAAAGCCCCTGCCCAAGGTGTCCACCGGCGCCTGGTGGAAAAATGTCCCCTCCCTGATGAAAAAGAAAAAGAAGGAGGAGGGAGCGGATACCGCCGCGGAGGCCCCGAAGAGCACAGAGGCGACCACGGAGGCCACCCGGGAACGGTCCGGGGCGGCGGAGAAGGCCGCTGGAGAGAAAAAGGCTGCGCCGGTGTCGTCGGAACCGGAGAGCCCGCCGGCGGAGAAACGTCAGGCCGATGGTGAGGCCGGAGCCGCGGTGCGGGAGAAGGAAAAGCAGGAGGAGAAAGAGAAGCCGTCCGGCCGCGGACGGAGCGCGAAACGCTCCCGTTCCAGGTCCGGCAGGGGGCGGAAGGGCAAGAACGGCGGAGGCAGTGCGGCGGACAAACAGGGCGGCGGCCGGGAGCAGGCCGCAGAGGCCGACCGGGAGCAGGGCGGCGGCCAGGAGGGCCAGAAGAAAAAGAAGTCCCAGGTTATCAAGCTGCTCATCAATGCCGAGGAGCCCGAGGAGTGCCGGATCGCCCTGGTGGAGGGCGGGCGCCTGGAATCGTTCCACGTCACCACCGTGGTTCGGGAGCGGACCAAGAACAATATCTACAAGGGCCGCATCGTCTCGGTGGAGGCCAACCTGCAGGCAGCCTTTGTTGATATCGGCACCGGCCGCAACGGTTTCCTGCCCTTCAACGAGATCCATCCAGAGTATTACCGCCAGGATGTGGACGAGCGCAGCCGCGAGCTGATCGCCCGCCACCAGTGGAAAAAACTGAAGATCGAGAACGTGGTCAAGCGCGGCCAGGAGGTGCTGGTGCAGGTGGTCAAGGAGGTGACCGGCAACAAGGGCGCCAACATGACCACCTATCTCTCCCTGCCCGGTCACTGCCTGGTGCTCATGCCCGGCAGCGATTCGGCCGGTATCTCGCGCAAGATCACCGGCGAGGAGCGGCGGGCCCACCTGCGGGAGATCATGAGCGGTTTCTCCATTCCCGAGGGCATCGGCTACATCATCCGCACCGCCAGCGCCGATATCACCAAGACCGCCCTGCAGAAGGACCTCTCCTACCTGCTGCGCCTCTGGAAGGAGATCAAGAACCGGGGCCAGACCATGAACGCGCCGGCCCTGATCTATGAAGACCAGGATACGGTGGTCCGTTTCCTCCGTGACCACTTCACCCCGGATATCCAGGAGATCCTGGTCGACACCGAGGAGTCGATGCAGCAGGTCAACGGTTTTGTGGAGCTGTTGCCGGCCAGGCAGCGCAAGGTACGGGTGCGCCTGCACCGGGGCGCCAAACCGATCTTCAACCAGTACAACATCGAGGAGCAGATCGAGTCCATCTACCGGCCCCAGGTGCCCCTGCCCTCGGGCGGCTCCATTGTCATCAACCCCACCGAGGCCCTGGTGGCCATTGATGTCAACTCCGGCCGTACCTCCAAGAACGCCGATTTCGAAGACACCATCTTTCTTGCCAACATGGAGGCGGCGGAGGAGCTGGCCCGTCAGCTCCGGCTGCGCGACCTGGGCGGGCTGATCGTGGTTGACTTCATCGACATGCGGAACAAGAAGCACATCCGCGAGGTGGAGAAACAGGTCAAGGCCAGTATGAAGCGGGACAAGGCCAAGGTGGATATCAGCCGCATCTCGCGCTTCGGCCTGATGCAGATCTCACGCCAGAAGATGGGCGCGCCCATCGAAAAGGGCAGCTACCGGACCTGCGAGTACTGCAAGGGGCGTGGTGTGATCCGTTCGGTGGAGACCCAGGCCCTCTACTACCTGCGCCGGATCCAGACCGGGATCAGTCGCAGGAAGGTCAACCGGGTGGAATGCCGCCTGCCGCTCGAGGTGGCCCACTACCTGCTGAACAAGAAACGGCAGGAACTGGCCGAGCTGGAGGCGAGGCACGAGGCCGTGGTGGACATCATCCCCCGGCCGGAGATGAAACCCGGCGAGAACGACATCCAGTTCCTGCATGTGAAGGCGGGATGACCTTCGTCCCCTGCAGCCGTATCCGGTCCCGGACCGTGCGAAAACAGAATGGCCGTGGCCGCTTGCCTGCAACTTCCACTGCGTCAGGCCGGGGGAAAACGCGGGGTTGATCCCCGCCGGACACCACATCTGTTGCCGGCACCACAAAGAGCTTGTGCAGGAACCGGTTTTGGTGTATAGTCGCCCAGACATACGCGCCAGTAGCTCAGCTGGATAGAGTGCCGGACTACGAATCCGTAGGTCGGGGGTTCGAATCCTCCCTGGCGCGCCAGAGAAAGATCAAGGGGTTGGCCCATCAGGGTCAACCCCTTGTTTTGTCTGGTGGCATGCCCCTCACCTGGAATGTAATAGTTCTCCGCTATGGGCAACCACCTAAAAAGACCGACACTTTTGCTAAAAGTTCAGCAGTGCGCAGGCTGTGCGTGATTCTGGCTGGCCGTCAGGAAAGCGAGCGCAGCGAGACGCTGATAGCCCGCCATGCGCGCAGCCGTGAGCGGGTGCAGGTAAGCCAGACTCAGGGTTATGCTGTGCCGAGTTTGCAACGAAGTTTCAGCCGCCTCCGGTTTCCCTGTGGCCCGGTTTCTTCACCCGGCCCTTCCTGATCCGTTCCTCTTCCCTCACCTTTCTGTCATACTCTTCAAAGGGATCGGCCCGTACCTTCATCACCTCCTGCCAGGTATCGAGCAGGCCGAGGTGTTCGGCAGCCCTGAGCCAGGTCTCCAGCGGGATCCGGCCCGCCTCCGGCCCGCCCTTTTCCATCTTCATCACGGTCAGGCGCGAGACGCCCATGCGGGCGGCCAGGTCCTTCTGGCGGTCCCGTCTCAACTGGCGTGCCTTGCGCATCTGCAGGCCCATGCGGCCGATGATCTCCGGGATTCTCATGCTGTCCTCCCGGCTGGCGGGGCCATGGCTGCCAGATTCCGGCGGATGTTGTCGAGAAGGCGTGCGCAGAGCCGGTTTTCCGCCGCAAGCTGGTCCAGGATCCGGCGGTGATCGGCCAGGGCGGTGCGCACGCCCCGGACGGCCGCGTCCACCAGGCGTCGGCTGCGCCGGGTGGAGAGGGCAAAACGGCTGCCTTCGGCGAGCAGGTCCTTGCGGGTGATATCTCTGGTCCTCGAGTTGACGGAGAGAACGTGCTGCATCTGCCAGAGGTTGGGTACCATGTCGTAGGCCGGGGTGAGCCGGTACCCGGCCAGGCCGGGGTCGAAGATCATGGAAAAATTCTTGAGATGATCGTCGCGGTTGCAGATGAGAATGTTGACCACCATCTGTTTGAACAGGTTGCCGATGTCGGTTTCCGGATCAGCAGACACCTGGCGCAGGATCCCCGCCATCCGGGCATAGGGCAGACCGAGCTGTTCCTCGGTGCCCACCAGTGACTGGAAGCTGAGAAAATGGTGTCTGCCGTTCCTCTTGCCGATGTCGAAACGTCTGACCGCCAGGGCGACACGGCCCGGCCGTGGCTCGATGGTGAAGAACTCGGGTACCGGGATCCCTGCCCTGCGGGCACATGCCAGGCCGAACGACTCGAGGAGGCCCATGAGGTGGGGGGACGGATCGTTGATGGACGGGAATTTTACCAGGTAGAGAACCGTGCCGGAACGGGCCAGGACCTTGGGGCGGGCACCGCCGGCAGAGGAACCGCCGGAGATGAAGAAGTCGGGCAGGCTGACGGCGTCGGCGTTCTGTTCAAAGGTCTCGGCGGCGCTGATGGCCTGGTCGGTCATATCCAGGTCCATGGGCCTGACCAGGCCGGCCGGCATGGCCGTGGTCCCGGAAAAACCGGTGGCGCCGGGTTCGGCCCAGCCGGTGAGCAGGAGCAGGTCAATGTTGTTGCGCCTGGAGACGTCGATGCCGTGCCTGGCCTGGAGCAGTCGCCTGCCCCAGGCATCGGGCAGGGCGTCCTCCAGCACCCCCCAGAGGCCGGAGCGGGACCTGAGCCGGAACACCTCGCTGCCCAGGGGCAGGTTGACGGGATCCAGGGGAAAGGCGTCCGGGTCGCCCACCCACGAGGATTCGTAGCGGAAGTAGCTGTGGATCGTGCCGTCCGCCTGGTGTTCGTACAGCAGTCTGCCGGCCATGGTGCGGCGTCCATCAGGCAACCGTATGAAGATATTCAGGTTTTTTTGCATATCACGTTTTCTGCCCCTTCCGCCCCTGTCCCGGCCGGTGCGCCGGGAATACGGCGGGAGTCTTTATATACAGTCTATAATATAATGCCTTATTGGCAGAAAAACAATATGAGGTCAAATAAAATTTACTTTTTCGTGTTGTGGTCGACGGGTGCTGGCACATGATCGGGGGCCGGGCTGGTGGTGTTCTGCGCCATGAACAGCGGTGCAGCGATGGGATGGCGATGTATCTGCGGATTGAGGTTTCATTTTTTGCCTCCATGTGGAATGGATAGGAGGGAGGGCCGGAGGAATGTTATCAGAGAACATAAGGGAGGTTGCCATGGCGGAGAAGGAATGTGCGCTGCCGAAGCGGGACCGGGACGGGATCGAAGAGGTCGCCCTGCACCCGGAGAAGAGTCCTGTCGACTACCAGGAGGCCATGGGCCAGGCAAAGGAGGTGGCGGCCGGCCGGTTCGAGGACTGGATGCTGGTCTCCTGGTATGACCGGGACCGGGACGTTGAATCGCCGGCCCACGCCACCGAGTGTGCGGGAGACTGTGCCAAGACCGGCTATATCGATTACGCCCTCAGCCACGGTGCGACCTTGAAGGTGGATGTGGAAGATGGCCGGTTCGTTTTTTTCTTTACGCCGGTGGAGTGGTAACTGCCGGTAACAGTTCAGCAGCACGCCATCTGCACGCGCTCATGACTGGCCGCATAATAGCGGACTATAGCGGCCAGTCACGATCACGCACAGCTGACGCACTGCTGAACTGTTACAAAAAATCGTTATTATTCAAACGTATTGCCGCTAGCGGTGAACTGTTGCGACTGCCGGATGTTTCGCTACCTTCGGTCAGTGGCCGGTGGCGCGGTATCGGGCTGCGGTTCCCCGGGGACTGGAATGGCCGGGGGCTGTGCGCCCTGGTCCTGTACACCCGGTTTTTTCTCGTCCCTGTCCCAGCCGAACAGCCTGAAGGGCCAGGTCAGGGTCCGCTCCAGGATATTGAGCGGCGCCAGCACCGCCTGTTCCGACAGGTGGGTGGTGATCTCGGGATGCTCCAGGCTGCCGGTGATCTGGAGGACCGTGCTCATGGTGCCGTCCTTGCCGAGGATGGCATAGCCGACCCAGGGGATGGTGCTGATGACCTTGCTCAGGCTCTTCAGGGTCTGCAGGGTCACCTCCATGTTGATCGTCTTGCGGTTGAAGTCCAGGGTGCCCTTGGCCCGGGTATTGATGGAGGTTCCCTCGGAAAAGGAGTCGATGATGGTCAGGACGCCCCGCCGGTAGCGGAACTGGGCCACCGCCTTCTTGATCTTGTAGCCGTTGCTGTTGAAGCCGGCCGAGGAGAAGGTCGCCAGGGCCGGTATGGTATCGAGAAAGGCCATGATATTGCTCAGGAGTACGAATTCGCTGTCGCGGACCAGGACGTCGCTGCATTCGATGAACCCCTCGAAATCCTCGTCGGTCCCCCAGAGCGAGACATTGAACAGGCCGCCTTCCAGGTCCATGAAGGTGACCAGCTGCTGCACCAGGTCCGCGGTGAGACGACTGCCGACCAGGTGGAACCGGTTGCCGCGCCGCTCGGCCCGGATGGTCCCGGAGGAGGGCAGGGTGGCGGTGATGCGGATCATGGCGCCGTCGAGGTCAGCCTTGTAGCTGGTGGCGGGGATGGTGAAGCCCCGCACCCGCAGGAGAGAGTTGGTGGCGCTGATGTGGGTGGGCAGGGCGAGGTGGAGACCGGCGGTGGCTCCCTGCCCGTCAATGACCACACCATAGTCCTTGAGGTGGATCCTGAGTTTTTCCGATATTCTGGCGATGATCTTGCCGTCGTTCACCGAGACGATGGTCCCGCCTGCATCGGTGGAGCCCTGGAAGCGGAACCTGGTCACCGGCCGGCCATGGTCGCGCAGGCTGCTGTCCAGGAGAGTGATGAGGCCCTGGAAGTGGAAGCTCTCCATGTCTGAGCTGCTGACCCGCAGGCTGCCGTTGTCCAGGGGAATATCCGCCAGGAACGGCACCAGCGGCCGGACGGCCCTGAGGCTGCGGACCATGGCCGTGACCGTGTGACCGTCGTCGGTGATCTCGGTTTCGAGCAGGGGCAGCCTGATGATGGCCGTATCCCTGAAGTCGACCACCAGGGGCAGGCGCATGTTTTCTGCCTGCAGGAGGGCCATGTCGCCTCTTTTCAGCTCCAGGCGGTGGATATCGGCGGTAAGGTGCGCCTGCCGGGCCGTCATGTCCACGTCGCCGCTCAGGCCGGCCTGCAGGCTGTCCTGCCAGGAGAGTTCCGCCTCCCGGATGGTGATCCTGTTGTTGGCCAGGTCCACTACGGCCCGTTCACAGCCAAGGGGAATATCCTGCCAGAGCCAGTCGCTTCTGCCGGTGCTGAAGCGGCCCGTGGCCTGGAGGTCCAGGTCGCGCAGGCGCAGAAGCAGCCGCAGGTCTGCCGCTGTATAACCGTCGGTCTGGATCAGAGGCAGGTCGATGTCGTAGGCTCGGAGCAGGTCCAGGACCGGCCGGTCGAGTCGGGTCCGGGTGCGGAGCCGGATATCGATGCTGGAGGGCTGGTCGCCCAGCAGGTTGGTGATGACGATATGACTGCCGTCCAGGCTTCTGTTGCGATACATGGGACCGGTCAGGTTGCAGTCGAGCCGGTCGTCCTTCCACTCCAGCAGGGCGCTGCGGATCCGCACCGGTTCCAGGTCAGGGTTGAAAGCGATGGCCACCTGCCGCAGCCTGGCCCTGCCGCTGATGGACTGTGGCTGCAGAACCGGCAGCCCGTTTTCCAGCCGGAAACGCAGGCGCAGTTCCTCGATGCGCATGGCCCGGGCAGTGATCTTTTCGGTGAGCCAGGAGCGGAGGTCCCGGTCCACGGGAAAGGGGGCAAGGACAGCGGCGAGACCGGAAAAATCGCCGGTCCGCAGCCGCAGTTCTCCCTGCGCGCCCCGCATCTCAAGAGCAGCCTGGCCCCGGATGCCGTATCCTTCGGCGGTCCCGGCAAAGGCAAACCGCCTGCTTCTGAAGCCGTAGGTGCCGCGACCGCGCACCTGCAGGTCGTAGTTGCGGGTTCGCAGGCGCTGCAGGTCAAAGGAAAAGACGCCGCCCCGGAAGGACAGGGTGGCGGTGACGTCCACCAGGTCGTTCTGCAGATGGAAGGTCCGGTCGGACCAGGTCAGGCTGCCCGAATAGCCGTGGTAGAGGAAGTGGCGGATCCTGAGTTCCTGCAGCAGGCGGGAGGCGGTCCTGATCCTGGGGACCCAGATCTCGGGATCGAAAAGCATCCTGCCGCCGGAGATGGTCAGGTCGCCGATGCTGACCGAGAGACGGTGTTCCAGCCGGATGGTCAGCCGGTTGATCTTCACGGAAGGCAGGGTGAGGGAGTCGATGGTGATCCCCTTGCGGAGCTGGTACCAGCAGCCACCTGCCACCAGCAGCAGGCCGAGGAGAAGGAAGAGGGAAGAGCGGAACAGGCGTCGCATGGTCGGTCGGCGGTTGGAGTGTCAGCGGGAGGTGTCCAGGAGGAGCAGGGCTGCCCACTCCTCGTGCTGCAGGCTGTGCACCGGCCGCAGGCCCAGGGCACTGTAGATACGGCCGATGTTGCGCTCCTGTTCGCCCCGGAGGAGGCCGGCGAGAACGATCCGGCCGCCGGGTGCGAGCAGGCGGCGGAAGTCCGGGGCCATGTCCACCAGCACGTTGTGGACGATATTGGCGCAGATAAGGGCAAAGGGGCCCTGGACAGCGGCAAGATCCTCTGCCGAGACCCGGATTCTCTCCTGGAGGCGATTGGCCCGGACCGTGGCCGTGGCCACCCGCACCGCCTCGGGGTCGTTGTCGATGGCCAGAATCCGGTCGGCACCGAAGAGGGCCGCCCCCATGGCCAGGATGCCGGTGCCGGTGCCCACGTCGAGAACCGGCGCCGGCCGGTATGTGCGGCAGGTGTCGGCGACCAGATCAAGGGCCATGCGGGTGGAGGCGTGCTGGCCGGTGCCGAAGGCCATGCCGGGATCCATCACCAGGACCTGCTGGTCCGGCGCGGGCCGGTAGCTCTCCCACGAGGGCCTGATCACCAGGCCGGGAACGATCTCAAAGGGCTTGAAGAATTGCCGCCAGCTCGTGGCCCAGTCCTCATCGTCCAGGAGTTCATGCGTCAGTCCCGGTATCGGCAGATCATAGAGGGCGAGCATCCCGCCCACCTCCTCCCGGACCCGGGCGAGGATGGCGGCCGAGGTGGTGTCGGCATCCCCGCCGTCTTGCGGCTCCACGACAAAAAAGGCGGAGACCTCGCTGGTTGCGCCTTCAGGTGGCCGGACTTCGACACCGGCGCCGCTGATCACGGCAAGGAGGTCGGATACCGATTCCACAGCACGCAGGGGAACCTGCAGGTTGATTTTGAGCCATTTCCGCCCCTTGTCTCCGGCCGATTCCCTGGTCATTATCCCCTGTTCCTTCATTGAATTAACGGTTGGTATATGCTATAAATTTGAGTTTTTACGACGGCGCAATAGCGCGGCCGCGGCTGCTGGCAGGCGGGAAAGGACCAGGCCGGGCATGGCAGGCGGTTTCCGCCTTCAGACGCCTGATGTCTGACTTCTGATATCTGCTACCCCGGATCCGTCGGCCCGGCCCGGTGTTCACGGAGTGATATAATGAAGCATACCATAACATTTCAACCCGACAACATAACCGTAACCGTCGACCATGGCGAGAATTTACTGACCGCCGCCGCCAATGCCGGGGTCTATATCCATGCCTACTGCGGTGGCGACGGAGTCTGCGGCAAGTGCAAGGTCATTGTCAACCAGGGAACGGTCCGCTCCGACAAGGCCAACCTGCGCCAGGAGGACTGGGACCGGGGCTATCGCCTGGCCTGCCTCTCCTCGGTCCAGTCCGACCTGGTGGTGACCATCCCGGAAACGACCACCAAAAGCGGCAAGGCCCTCAAGCGCAAACCCAAGACCACCCGGACCATCTCGGCCCGTTCCCTCGAGACCCTGATCGGGACATGGGAGGTGAATCCGCCCGTGACCAAGCTCTATCTCGAGCTGCCGCCCCCCACCCTGGAAGACAACATCTCCGACATGCAGCGGGTGATGCGGGGGATCAGGAAGGTCCTGCCCGATTCCCTGGAACCCACCTACGATCATCCGGAACTGATCAAGCTCCTGCCCAGGGCCCTGCGTGATTCCGACTGGAAGATCACCCTGCTCCTGCTGCACGGCCGGAGCAGCAACGAACCCTTCCGGATCATCGACGTGGAGGCCGGAGACACCACCTCGCGGCTCTATGGCCTGGCCATCGATATCGGCACCACCACCTGTTCCGGGGTGCTGGTGGATCTCAACACCGGCAAGGTCATCGCCGAGGCCTCGGGTTACAACGGCCAGATCAGTTACGGCGAGGACGTGATCTCGCGGATCATCTATGCCGGTCGGCCCGGGGGGCTCAATGCCCTGCAGGACAAGGTGGTTGCCACCATCAACACGATCATCGACGAGATCTGCCGCGAGATGATCATCAGCCCTGCCGACATCTCCTATATCATGGCGGCCGGCAACACGGTCATGTCCCATCTCCTGCTTGGTCTGGACCCGAAATATATCCGTGAGGCACCCTATGTGCCCAGCGTCTCCATGTTCCCGCTCACCAAGGCGGCCGGGCTCGGCATCCAGGCCCATCCCAGCGTCCGGCTCTTTCTCTATCCCTGTATCGCCTCCTACGTGGGGGGCGACATCGTTGCCGGTGTCCATGCCTGCCAGATGGCCAAGTCGGACAAGGTCAGCCTGTTCATCGACATCGGCACCAACGGCGAGATCGTTGTCGGCAACAGCGAGTGGATGGTCTGCGCCGCCTGCTCGGCCGGACCGGCCTTCGAGGGTGGCGGCATCCGGTACGGCATGCGGGCCGCCAACGGCGCCATCGAGAACTTTCATATCCACCCCGAGAGCTTTGATCCCATGATCGTCACCATCGGCCGGATCAAGCCCAGTGGTATCTGCGGCTCCGGTCTGATCTCCATCGTTTCCGAACTGCTCGAGGCCGGTGTCATCGACCAGCAGGGCAAGTTCCGTCGCGACCTCGATCATCCCCGCATCCGGGAGGGACGAGACGGCTGGGAGTATGTGCTGGCCTGGAGCCAGGATTCACTGATCGGCGAGGATATCGTCATCACCGAGGTGGACCTGGACAACCTGATGCGGGCCAAGGGGGCCATGTATGCCGGCTACCAGACCCTGCTCCAGTCGGTGGGGCTCACCTTTGCCGATCTCGACCGGGTGATCCTGGCCGGAAACTTCGGCGCCTACATCGATCTCGAGCGGGCGATCTGCATCGGCCTGCTGCCCGACGTGGACCGGGACCGGTTCTATTACCTGGGCAACGCCTCCATGCTCGGCTGCCAGATCAGCATCACCGATGTGGGCCGCTTCCGCGAGCGGGTGGAGGTCCGGCAGCTGATGACCAATATGGAAC
>Ga0256833_1000233_pt1 | contig 44448 bp, 49 predicted proteins | sample 356284metaG_FD_190535 | JGI IMG/M metagenome (GOLD analysis project Ga0256833, IMG submission 190535) | Hydrothermal vent microbial communities from Mid Atlantic Ridge, Atlantic Ocean - 356-284 | ecosystem: Environmental > Aquatic > Marine > Hydrothermal vents | place: Atlantic Ocean: Mid... | reverse complement strand
CCTTAGAGGCTTGAAGGTCTTATTCGGCTTTTATTTCAAAGAACGCAGGCTAGCAATTTATGCCAGTTATCCGCTTTGTCAAGGCCTAGCTTATTCAACTTTGAGCTTCCAGGAATTTAGGCTTGACTAGGGAAAAGTCAAGTGGAGCGGGCGACGGGACTTGAACCCGCGACCTAAACCTTGGCAAGGTTTCGCTCTACCAGCTGAGCTACGCCCGCTCTTATTCGGTTGTGTATTAATAAGGTAGTTATTGGGACGAATTTGTCAACTCCCCTCTCGGACCAACTTGAATTATTAATGAAGTTTGACTGAACCCTTTTTTTATGGTTATCTGTAGGAACTGTTGGGCAGTTGTATAGGTGAGTTCAGCAATGTTGCCGTATATCGTTATGGCTACAGGCTCCCAACCTTTGTCTGGAAGAGTCTCTCTGTAGTAAGAGACTAGGTCTTTAAGTTTGGCATCCCCTACAAAGTAGAGCCTTCCCACTTTTATGTTTCCAGACTCGTATATGAAGCTTTTATCTGGAACTAGCCTAAAGCCCGGATATACTGGAACTAAATCTCCTAAGAGCTCCTCTTTTATCTGCTCCTGAGTCATAAGCGGCTTTTGAGAGGTCGTCTGTACTGTTGCACAGCTTGATAGGAAAATTAAAGGAGCTATAAAAAGCAAGCGTTTCATGGCTTTTCTCCTTAAATTATTTTTGTCGGGTTTACATCTATTTTACACTTAATCTTTGAAGAGCTAAAGAGCTCCCCAACTACCTCTTTGAGCTTAGCAATTCTTTCTATTTCAGACTTTTTAGGAGAGGTTAGGAAAGCTATGTACCTATACTTTCCGGCGATTTTAGATATTGGAGCAGGGTTTAGTTTGGGGAAGTTAAAGTCCTCGCTTAACTTTAGCTGAAGTTTTCCGTAAAGCTCCTTTAATTCAGTTTCCAGTTTCTTACTTCCTAACTGAAATTCAAGTAGAATACCTAAAGTGTAAGGGGGATAGCCTAAGGTTTCTCTAAAGAAGAGCTCCTGGGAGTAAAACCCTTCAAGGTCGTAGTTTACAGCACACTTTACCGAAAGGAGCTCCGGGTTAAAGGTTTGAACAAGTGCAAACCCGGGAGAGAACCTTCCGGCCCTTCCAGTTGCCTGAACTATTCCCTGAAATATCCTTTCAGAGCTCTTAAAGTCGGGAGCTCCAGAGAGCATTTCCGCTAAGAGAACTCCAACGAAAGTAAGTTTAGGGAAGTTGTGTCCCTTAACCGCTATGTTGCTTCCAACTATAACTTGGTATTTACCCTCTTTTATCTCCTTTATGAGTTTTGCTCCTTTTAGGGGGTCTTTTACCGTATCAGGGTCAAGTCTAACGGTCTTAAAGTTGGGGAAGATTAACTTTATCTCTTCCTCAACTCTTTCTGTCCCGTAGCCTTTAAAGGACAGTTTACCTCCACACTTTGGACAGCGAAAAACGGCCCTATAGCGCCTACCGCAAAGATGACATACAAGAACTCTTTTAGATTTGTAGTAGGTAAGGTTTACGTTGCAGTACTTGCACCGTGCTACAAAGCCGCAGGAAAGACAGTAAAGAGAAGAGTAAAAACCCCTTTTAGGAATGTAAAGGAGAGCCTGGCCTCCAGAATTTACTACCCTCTCTACTGAGTTAATGAGTTTTTTAGAGAATATCCCTATCCTTTCTTCTTTAGAAAGGTCTAGAACTTCTACTTTAGGAGGGGGGACATTCCCTACCCTCTCTCTTAAGAAGTGTCCCTTTAACTTCATCTTTTTAAACAGGTAGTAAGAATCTACGGAGGGAGTAGCGGAAACCAAAAGGAGTTTTAAGCTCTGTAATTCAGCCCTTTTTAAGGCAACTTCTCTAGCGTGGTAGTAAGGTTTCTGCTGCTCTTTATAGGAAGGGTCCTGTTCTTCGTCAACTACTATTAGTTTTAAATCTTTAACTGGGAGGAGAACCGCTTGCCTCGTCCCTAAAAAGACCTTTACCTCTCCTTTAATTGCCTTTAGCCAAGCAGAAGCTTTCTCTTTTGGAGTAAGCTTACCGTGGTAAAGACCTATTTCTTTGCCAAAGTAGGCCTCTACCCTTGCGCGAAGTTCTGGAGTAAGTAAGAGCTCCGGCACTAAGATTATTACTCCTCCTCCTTCTTTAACAATTTGCCGGGCAAAGTTGAGGTAGAGCTCCATCTTCCCAGAGCCCGTAATTCCCGTTAAAAGGTGAAAGTTGCTCAGTTCAAGTTCTTTTAACACTTTCTTTTGATAAGGAGTAAGGTGAACTTTCCTTAGGTCCTTTAACTCTTGCTCCCTGTTTTTAAGGTCAATTTCCTTAAAGGTGAGCTCTAAACAGCCCCTCTCTACTAGCCTGTCTATAACGCTTTTTGAGAAACCCAACGAGTTAATCGCTTCTGAGTAAGGGAGCTCTCCTTTTTCCTTTAATATCTCTAAGAGCTCCCTTCCTCTTTTCCCCTTATAACCACACTCTTTTAAAAACCGCAAGTACCTTTCCTTAGGAACAGAATCCCTCTTAAGGGAACTCCTCTTTTCAATTACGCCTTTTTTTGAAAGGGAAAGGAGGAGACGGTAAATACTACTTTTGCCTAAACGCTTTTTTAAAGTAGAAATCTTTAAAGAGCCCGTTGAGGAAGATAGGAGCTCCTTAACCACTGCCTCCTCAAGAGGAGTAAGCTTTATACCTTCAAACTCTTTAAGGTAAATCCTTATCTCCTCTTCAACGAGGAAGGCCTCAGGTAAGAACCTAAAGACAGCTTCTCCAAAAGAAGAACAGTAGTAAGAGGAGAGCCACCTACAAAGTTTAAGCTCATTTTCCCCCAAAAGGGGAAAGGGGTCGGGAATTTCAAAAACTTCCTTTACCTTGTCAACTGAAGGAGGAGTTGAAGTTATAGACACTATTATTCCCGTTTTTAAGAGATTTGACTTCCCGAAAGGGACCAACACCCTCTTTCCAACCTCAGGAGGGTAAGACTCAAAACCGCTCAGTTTATAAGTAAAGGTTTGGTCTAAAGGGAGGTCTAAAACTACCTCTACGAACAATTACCTTTTCCCCGACCTTAAAGTTGAACCAAGAGCCATAAGGAGGAGAAGTAAAGAGGAGATTACAACCACCAATATAACAAACAACTTAAAGAACATTACTCCTCCAGAGGGACAACCTTAAGGGCGTCAATGTAAGGGAAGTTAAAGGTGTTTACCTTCACATATCCTAAAACCTTTACCCTTTTACCTACATACTTTGTAATGTCTTCATAGTCGTCGTGAACGTAAATGCAACCGCTGTTGTCGCAAACTAAGGGGTCCTTAGGGTAAGGAGGGAAAAGGTCTTGAGGCCTTTTAAAGGTCAACTTACCAATAACCCTTACATAGCACCCCAAGTAAGCTTTAGGGTTCTCGGTTATAAGGTAAGAGGGATAAGTTATTGTCCTATCTCCGCTAACGGTCTTACAGCCTGTTAAAGCAGAGGAACTCATTAATAAGAGGAGAATTGCTCTTAAGAGAGAACTTTTCAACTGCGACCTCCTGAGAAATCAGACCTAACCGCGTTAGGTCTTCATCTAACATTTTATTTATAGCACAAGCCAAAGAGTCTTCCCTCGGGGAAGTTGTAATTCCAAAAGGAGGAGAAACTACTTCTGGGAGAGCTCCAACGCTCGTTGAAACTAGAGCAGTCCTACAGGCCATAAACTCTAAAGGAACTCTAAGAATCACCTCTGAACCTAAAGAGGGGATAACTCCCAAATCACAGGCAGACATAAAGTCCCTTATTCTCTCTAACCTTTCTGGAATGAAGAGAACCTTGTCCCTTAATCCAAGGGAATCCCTTAAGGCTATTAAGGCACTTAGCTTGACGTTCTCTTCTTTACCCACTATAACGGCCAAAAAGTCATTCCTCTTTAACCTTGAGAGAGCTCTAAGGAAAAGGGAATGGCCCTTAACAGGGTCTAACCTTCCCACTACCCCTATAAGCTTTCTACTTCCTACTTTCAGCCTCTCCCTGAAAAACTCTCTTCCCTTTAAGCTGAAAGAGAACTCTTCAGTATCCACAAGGCCGTTTATTATTATTTTTGGAACCTTTTCAACCACTGAAGTTAAAAACTTCCTACTTGAAAGTATTACCCCGTCAATGAATTTCTCGTGAATAAGCTTGTTAAGGAAAGTGTTCCTTATTCCCCTTTGGCTACCGTGGAGGCGAAAGAGGGAATAGCCCAACTTGCCCTTTAAAAGGGAAGCAAAGAGCATCTCGTCGCCCCTTATAGTTAAAACAACATTCGGCTTAAAGGAGTAAAGGACTCTCTTTAACGAGAGGAAAGCCTTTAAAGGAAGTCCTCTTCTCGGGTCCTCTATGAAGAACAGGGGATAGCCTTTCCCTTCTAACCTCTTGTGGGCAGGACATCCTTTAAGGAGGGCAAAGGCCACTTGGCACTTTAAAACTGAGCCGATTTTTATACCTAAATCTGTTAATGCACTATTCCACCTCTCGTCAAGGACGACTAGAGCTCTCACCTCTTTCAATCTCCCAGAGCTTTAAGTACTTTAAAAACGAGTAGTAAGAGCCCATAACGCTTAAGACAAAACCCTCAAACCCGTCAAGAAACCCCTTTTTTAAGAAGTACCTCCTAACAAAAGTGCCAACGGGAGAAGTTAAAAGTTTAAGGTACGAAAACCTCTTTCCCCTCTCGTAGGCTCCCTGAGCAAAAAGGGTAGTGTACTTGTCTATCTTTTGAAGGTGCTCAGAAACTGAACTGTAGGAGTAGTGAAGGAGGTCTCCTTTTAGATAACCCACCTTCCCTTCAACCTTTAAAGTCTCGTGAACCAATTCTCCTACCCACCTACACTTTTCCCTCTTTGCAAGCCTAAGCTGCCAGTCTGGATACCAAGCGTGTTTTATCCACCTACCAAGGTAGAATGTAAGCCTATTTAAGTAGTAGCCGCTAAAGGAAGAATCATTTAAAGCTTCCTTTACTGAAAGGGAAAGCTCGGGAGTTAAAACCTCGTCGTCGTCAAGGAAGAGGACCCAATCTTTAGTAGTTAAACTTAAAAGGTGGTTTTTCTGGTTTACGAAGTTGTCAAACTCTCTGTAGTAAACTTTTGCCCCAAAGGACTTTAGTATGTCTAAAGTCTTATCTTTTGAGCCAGAGTCTAAGGCAACTACTTCATCGGCAATAGACTCTACGCTCTTTAAAACTTCACTTAATCTCCTTTCTGAGTTAAAGGTTAGTATGGCTACTGACAAACTCATAGGCTCTTTTCCTTTTTAACCTTTCTATAAATCCTGTAAAGAGGCGTTGAAAAGGTTAAAACCCTTCCAAGCGCAGTAAACAGGTCTTTACCTAGGGGAACTCTCGGGAGCTCTGTAAAAGTAGCGTTGCCGTTTATAACCCCCCTCTTTGTCGTGAAGATGTAAGTGTAAAACTTACTGGCAATGTTAGCAGAAAGGGGAGTGTAGTGGCCAAAGGGCCAAGAAAAGGTATCAACTTTTACTCCCAGTTTCTCCTCTATTAAACGAGAACTCCCAACAAGCTCCTTTTCTATCCTACTTTCAGCCTCGGCTTCTTCTTCAAACCTGCCCAGACGGAATTCCTTTAACTTATCCCTTAACGAAGACTTCCAACCTTTAAACTTGGGGAAAGTCTTACAAAGTGAAAGGAGCTCTGAAGAAGGTATAAAGGAGCGGCCGTAAAGGGAGCTCTTACTTTTAAACCTCGGTTTTCCCAAAAAGAGCTCCCCCCCGTAAGAGAGGTACTCCCAGTGAAAGTTTTTCCCGTCGTAAAAGTCTAAGATGTCAGGAGCAACAGGTAGTTTACCGTGAGTTAACCCGTGGGCTCCAAAGGTAAAGACATCTTCCATTAACGAGAGCTCCTCCCAGCTTAAAAACTCTCTTTTGTCCCCTTCCTTAAAGAACCTAAGGTGGCAGTTCCCCATTGAAGTAGGATTTCCCAATTGACTAAAGCTTACTTTCCCATCCCAGTAGTCAAACAAGTTGGGCCTAACGGTAGAGTCCTCCCTTATCCGCCCAGAAGTTATAAAGAGGTGAGCCTTTAACCCTTTCCTTTTCAAAATCGGGTAGGCGTAAACCCAGTTGTCAAAATAGCCGTCATCAAAGGTGATAGAAGCTAAATTCCCCTTCCCTTCACCTTCAAGGAGCTCGTAAAGGGGAACTATCCTAAACCTACTCTCTATCAAGGAGAGGACTTTAGTAAAGGACTTTAAGGAGAGGTCGTCAATTCCCCCTTTAGGGTAAACCCTGTGAAGATAGAAAACTACCTTGGGCAACAGAGCTCCTTCTGTATAATTAGGTTTATGCGTTTAATAATCCCTTCACCGGCAAAAGTTAATCTATCCCTCTGGGTTAAGGGGAAAAGGCCTGACGGCTACCACGAGATTATAACCGTTATGCATACGATAGGCCTAAACGACTTCCTTTACTTTCTCCCGTCAGACAGGTTTGAGCTCTCAATTAGAGGAACTCAGACTCTCCCCCTTGGTAAGAGCAACCTCATAACCAAAGCAGTTAAAGCCTTTGAAGAGGCAACGGGAATCAAAGCTAGAGTTAAAATCCAGCTTGAGAAGGTAATACCAGTAGGAGCAGGGCTCGGAGGAGGCTCTTCCAACGCCGCGGCTACTTTAAAAGGGTTAAACAAGATTTACGGAGAACCTTTAAAGGAAGAAGAGCTAAAGCAGGTTGCCTCCCAAATAGGAAGCGACGTTCCCTTTTTCATAAAGGGAGGACTTGCAGTAGCTTACGGGAAAGGTGAAAAACTAAAACACTACGGCAGAGCAAACTTTAAAGTCCTGTTAGTATATCCCGGTTTTCAGTGCTTTACAGAGGAAGTTTATAAAGAACTCCCGAAAATAAAAAGGGAGATAACGGTTGAAGAGGCAGAAAAGCTAATAATCTCCCCTTTAATAACGGGAAAAATAAAAGAGTTAAAGGAAAACATGGTTAACGACCTTCAGGAGAGCAGAGCTCCCTGCATAGAAAAAGTAAAAGAAGTTAAGATAAGACTTGAAGAGCTTGGCTTTAAAACGCTAATGAGCGGGAGCGGTTCAAGTGTGTTCTCAGTACTGGAAGAGGGAGAAGAAGAAAAGCTTCACCTCTTGAAAAGTTTACCTTGGTGGCATAAATTAGTGAACGCCGTATAGCTGGGGCGTAGCCAAGCGGTAAGGCAGCGGACTTTGGATCCGCCATTCGCAGGTTCGAATCCTGCCGCCCCAGCCATTTTATTATGGTGGGAGTAGCTCAGTTGGTGGAGCGCCGGGTTGTGGCCCCGGCGGTCGCGGGTTCAAGTCCCGTCTCCCACCCCACCAGAGTGCGGGAGTGGCGGAACTGGCAGACGCGCTGGACTTAGGATCCAGTGCCCTCGTGGCGTGCGGGTTCGACTCCCGCCTCCCGCACCACAGGGCGGGCGTAGCTCAGCTGGTAGAGCGAAACCTTGCCAAGGTTTAGGTCGCGGGTTCAAGTCCCGTCGCCCGCTCCAGTTAAGGCGGCGTAGCCAAGTGGTAAGGCAGGGGACTGCAAATCCCTTATTCGGCGGTTCGATTCCGCCCGCCGCCTCCAATTAGCCTCTCCTCTCGCCGTACTCAATCTTAACGTTAGGCTCAGGAGCAGGTAGGGTTTCTGCAGGCCTGCTTATCTCAAACTTCCCGCTCTTTATCCAATCCTTTAGTATGTTTGCTATCTCCCTTGCCTTGTAGTAGGAAGAGACTGGAGAGGTGGGAACTTTCTTGCCGTTAAGCTCTATAAAGCCCCTTCGGAGCTCTCCATAACTTACATACTTCAGCGGCTTCGCGTTCCCTGAAGGGTAATCAACGGAGTAATCAATTACCGGAGCAAAAATCTCATCGTCCCTTACAGAGGTGTAGTAAGCAATCCTCTCGTTTAAAATCGGAATGGGAATTCCTATGCCAACGAACATAGAGACTCCGTAACCAAGTATTGACGCAGCCTTTATGAAGTTGGTATCCATCTGCTTCATGTCCCCAACTACCATTAAAGTTCCCGCTCCTTCCATAGGTTGTCCTTTCTTGCTCCTCTTTACGTTAAAGGTAAAGTGCTGAGTTCCGTGAAAGGCAACGTAGCCTATTCCACCTCCTAAGAAAATCCTCGTCCCTATTCCGATTGTCTCAAAGAAGGGGTCGTTCATTAAGGGCGAGAGCTGGCCTGCACCTGAATAGGTAGCGTTGCCAAAGTTGGGCTTTAAAGTTCCCATGTAGGTGTAGATTGTTCGTGAAGACTTGTTAACGGCAACGTTGTAGTTCTGATAAGCGTTTCTAGGGCTACATAAAATTGCATCGTTTATAGTTTTAATGTTTATTAGCTTTTTTATCTCCCTGCGGGGATAACAGTCTGTACCGTAAGCGTAAGCCTCTAACTCTATGTCTTCACCGGCAATTAACTCCTCTATAACGTGAGCTCCTCCGTACTCAAATTTTCCCGGATATACCTCATTTCTCGGGTCGTTTTCAGGCAAAGCAGTAGCCCCTATGTAGAGGTCAACTGCGGCAATTCCTCCGTAAGCGGGAACGCCGTTAAGGTAAACCTCCTCCATTTTCATTCTCGGCTTCGTATGGCCTACGTTTAAGAAAGCTCCTGAAGAGCACATAGCACCAAAAGTCCCCGTTGTAACAACATCAACCTCTTGAGCCGCCTTAACTACTCCCAACTCCTCTACTATCTCTATCATCTCTTCAGCAGTAACTACTACCGCCTCTCCTTTCCTAATCTTCTCGTTAATCTCTTCGTAAGTTTTCACCACCTTAAAGTTTTCACCTCTCATAACCTTAACTCCTACTTTTCTTTTATTTCTAGGGGTTATAATATTACCTAAATATTAATATTGATTAATCCTATAAAAAGGAAGGAGAAGATGGAAGTAGCTAAAAGAGCAAAGGAGGAGATTCCTTTTATAAAGGCTTATGCGGCAGTTAAGTTTAGCGGAGAGACAATAGACTCCTTCTCTGAAGAGGAAATAAACCTAGAAGAGCTACTTAAGGACATCTCAGAAGTAGCGTCAAGATATCTCCACATTTACAGGACACTTGGGGAATACTCTGTGGGAATTCCCAAAGAGATATTAATGAGCACGACAGAGCTCTTTATATTGGTAAGGCTGTTTTATAACGAAGAAGTTTACCAAGTAGCAGTGCTTACTAGCGATGCCAACTTGGGATATACGAGATACGTTATGTATAAGTATTTAGAGGAGATTGCTTAATGGGGCTGAAAATAGACGAGCTTAAAGAGAAAAACATAGACCTTAGTAAACCTGTAGTCCTCTATGAAGAGGAGAACCACACTGTTGCCTGGGTAGGGAGCTCTGAGGAGTCAATCTTTAGGTGCAACGCTTACCTGATTTCAGCAGGAGACAAAAACGTACTCGTTGACCCGGGAGGAATACAGCACTTTGAACAAGTTAGAAAGAGAGTTAGAGAGCTCTTAGGCTCTGAAAGCAGGATTACCCACATAATATCCCACCACCAAGACCCAGACGTTGCAGGCTCAATACCCAACTGGCTTAAGGTAAACCCTGAAATAGAGATAATAACTACTCCGAGGACAAAAGTCCTGCTCCCCTATTACGGCTTTGACGGGAATTCTGTAAAGTGGTTAGAGGTAAGCTCCCTTGACGACACGCTCTTAGAGTTGGAAGACTCCTCTGTCCTCGTATTCCTCAGCTCTCCTTTCCTACACTTCCCAGACGCTTTCGTTACTTACGATTCAAGGGCAAAACTCCTTTTTTCAGGAGACATATTCGCAGCTATACAGAAAAAGTGGGAGCTGGTTGTAAGGGACTTTGAAAAGCACAAGTTGGAAATGATGTACTTTCACGTTTACTACATGGCTTCCAACAAAGCGTTAAAATACTTCGTTGACAAAGTAAAACCCTTTGAAATAGATGCTATAATCCCTCAACACGGCTCTATAATACCTAAGGAATTTGTAAAAGAGGCTTTCTCTTTCTTAGAGAACCTAAAGTGTGGAATAGACTTGCTTTACGAGGAGAGCCCGGTAAAGGACATAATAAACGACCTGTTTTAAGGGGGGAAACCAATGGCAAGTAAAAAAGAAAGGCTTGAACAGATACTTTCAGATTTGGCAGATTCTTTAGGAAGCGACCTTTTGGGGGCCCTAATAGCTACTCCAGACGGTCAGGTTGTAGTCTCTTTAATACTAAAGGGAAGCCTTGACTCAAGGAAACTCGCCGCAATGGCAGCAGCGGTAGTAGGGACTTCTGAAAGGTTATCAAGCCTTTTAGAGACCGGAGATTTTGAGGACGTTCTAATAAGGTGTGAAAAGGAGAACATACTTGCAAGGAAAGCGGGGAAAAGGGCAATACTTGTAAGCGTAGTAAAGAAAGACGCAAACATAGGTCTCCTTAACATAGAGATTGAGGACGCTACAGAAAGGATAATATCAGTTCTTGGAAGCTAAGTCTAAAAGTTTAGAAACTACTTCCTTTTCGTACAGCTCTAAAGTAGGGGATTCCCCAGAAGTTATAAATACGGCTACAGGAAGTCCCTTTACCAGCAAAACTGAGTAGTTCTTGAAGTTAAAGATAGAGTGGGAGCAGTTAGAGAGCTCTTTAAAGAGGAAGTTTTCTTCATAGCTAAAAAGGGAAAAAGCGGTTTCTGGGAAGTAGTTTTTAAGGAGCTCCTTTACTGAGTTTATAAGCTCCCCCTCCCCTTCCTCCTTGAGTTCTACTTCCTCCAACTCTTCTCCTTGAAAGCCTTGAGAAATTAGGGAAAAGAGAGTCCCTTGGTCTAAACTTAAGTTTGCCTCAACTTTTCCTTCAAGAGGAAGAAGTTCAACGCTTTCAACCTCCTCCTCTTTGGAAAAGCTTTCGCTAAAAAGAGCCTTAACCTTCTCTTCCTCTAGCACATTGCCGTTTAACTCTACTCTTACAATCCTCCCTTTGTCCACATAAATAACAAGGGATTCACCATTTCTACTAAGAACAGCCTTCCAACTGCTATTAAGTGAGAGCAGGTTAAACAAAAACTCACTTAAAAGCATTTCTCTCCTTCTCTAAAAAGGAGTCAACTTCCTTACTTAAAGAGTAGTTCCAGCTGTTCAGCCTCTTTAAAACCCTATCGTATGAGAAACTCCCTGCAACGTCTAAGTCAACTATGTAAATTACAAAGAAGTCAAGAACTTTTGAAAGCCCTTTCATAATGAAAACCGACTCTTTAGTCTCCAGAGTGATAACCAGAAAGCGGGGAAGGGAGAACTCTTTTATCTTTAATCCTGAACCACTCTTTTTATGGAACTTAACGGCGTTCTGAAACAGCTTAACCGCATAGGGATAGAGTTTTTCAAGCTGATAGTTGTCATTCTTCTTTCTTGAGAAAATCTTAAGGCCATCGTAAGAGAATATGGCAGTGCCTATCCAGCCGGAAATCTCAAGTTCCCCTGTAAACTCTTCAAAAATCTCCCTAAGGTTTCCAAACTTCCTCTTCTTTTTAAAGGGCCACAACATCTTCTCTATCCATTAGGTTGTTTTCTATAACTTCTAAAACTTTCAACAACTTACTTCTATCGTTAGGGTTTAGGTAGGTGTAAGGGAGGTCGTAAACAGAGATTATCCTATTAACAACGGCATAGTCCATTTTCTCAGGGTAGGTAAATATAAGCATTTTATAACTTTTTTGAAAAGAGGGAAACTTTGAAAAGAAAGAGTATATGTAGTCAATCTCTTCAGGTGGACTAAAGGAGGGATGAAGGAAAACTATACCGTCAAAACTCTTGGCAAAGGTTTCCCAGAGAAAACTAAACCTCCTTTGGCCAGGTAAACCGTAAAAGGCTATGTCTTTGTAGAAGTTTACCTCTACGCCTACCGTAGTAGTTTCCCCTGTCTCTTTAAGCTCTTTTAAGTCTAAAACGGGAACGTCGGTTCCTGCAAACGTAGATTCGCTAATATTGCGGACAAAAGTGGTCTTACCTGCGTTTTGTTTACCAACTACTAAAACCTTCTTCACTTCTCCTCCCCTATTAAGTCAACGTTGCTTGCCAGCGATGTTATCTCTACCTCTGTAAAATCTCCCACCTTTAGACCTTTTCTCTTAGGAACGTAGATTAAACCGTCTATCTCGTAAGCGTTCCTATAACTCCTTGCTTCAAAATATTCTGGCATTTCAGAAGAGGGAGAGTCTATAATGACCTTTAGTTTCTTTCCCAAGAGCTCTGAGTTTACCCTCTCGTAAATCCAAAACTGAGTCTCTTCAAGGAGGTTCAGCCTTGATTCCTTAACCTCTTCTGGTAAATCTCCAAGTTTATAGGCCATCGTCCCTTCTTCACGGGAATACTTAAAGAAGCCGACCCAGTCAAAGGAGTACTCTTTTATAAATGAGTAAAGCTCCTCAAACTCTTTTTCCCCTTCAGTTGGAAAACCCACTATAAAAGTGGTTCTTATAGCTATGTCAGGAATTCTTTTCCTTAACTTCTCTACAAGCTCTACTGCCTCTTTTTTGCCGTACTTCCTCCCCATTGAAGAGAGGACCTTGTCGCTTACGTGCTGAAAGGGAACGTCTATGTACTTTACGAGTTTTTGGGAGGAGGCAATAAAGTCTATAAGGGAGTCTGTAATGTGGGAAGGGTAAGTGTACATAAGCCTAATCCATTCTATACCTTCAATCTTCTCAAGCTCTTTAAGAAGTTTTAGCAGGCCTTCCTTTTCTCCCTTGTCGTAAAGGTAAGCGGTGGTATCTTGAGCTATTACGTAGAGCTCCTTTACCCCCAAATCGGCAAGCCTTTTAGCTTCTTCCAGCACCTCCTCCATAGGCCTACTCTTTAAAGTTCCCCTTATTAGTGGAATTGCACAGTAGGTGCAGGCATTTGAACACCCTTCAGAGATTTTCAGGTACGCAAGGTGGCTCGGGGTTAAGAGCTCCCTTAAAAGGTAGGGTTTCTTACAGGCAACTTTCCTGTTTAATATCTTCTCAACAGAGTTTAATATCTCATTTACTCCTATGAAGGCGTCAACTTCCGGGAGCTCCTTCTTTAACTCCTCCTTGTACCTTTGATAGAGACACCCTGCAACAACGACTTTCTTTTCAGGATTTAAGTTTTTCTCCTCAATCGCGTTTAATATTTCGTCTATTGACTCTTCCTTGGCAGGCTGAATAAAACCGCAGGTGTTCACAACTATTACGTCTGCTTCCTTAATGTCTTTAACGAATACCACTTCTCCAGTAGCCTTTAAAAGGCCTACCATGTTTTCAGTATCAACCAAGTTTTTAGGACATCCAAGGCTAATAACCGCAACTTTCTTAACCAAATCCTCTCCCCTTAAATTACCTTTATTCCTTTCTCTTCAGTAATTCTCCCTACTTCTACCGCCCAAACAACTCCCCTCTCCCTCATTTTATCTAAGAGCTCTTCCTTCTTCTCTTCACTGACAGAAATTAAAAGACCTCCTGAAGTTTGAGGGTCAAAGAGGAGAGCTCTTAAGTCCTCATCAACTTCATCAGAAAAGGAAACGCCGTCTCCCACATACTCTTGATTGTCGTAGGTAGCAGCGGGGAGAAGTCCCATAGAAGCGTACTCTTTTGCTCCCTTTATAAGGAGAAAGTTCTCTGAGTAAACGAGAGCTCCCACTTTACTATATTTAACCATCTCATAGAGGTGGCCCAAAAAGCCAAAACCTGTAATGTCTGTGCAGGAGTTAACTCCAACTTCAACCATAACCTCACTTGCAACCTTATTTAAGGTAGTCATAACTTTGCTTACCTCTTCTACCTCTTCCTCTTTTGCCAAGTCAGCCTTTATTGCAGTAGTTAAAACACCTATTCCTAAAGGCTTAGTATATATTAAAACATCTCCTACCTTTGCCGTTGAGTTTCTAACTATTCTATCTGGACGGACTAAACCAACAACCGCTAAACCGTATTTAGTTTCAAGGTCTTCAACTGTATGGCCTCCAACCAAGGAGACCTTAGCCTCTTCAAGCTTACTTGAACCTCCCCTTAAAATCTCAGTTAAGAACTCCATAGGGACTTTGCAAGTATCAAACATAACGAGGTTTAAAGCGTTAACGGGTCTTGCCCCCATTGCGTAAACGTCAGAAAGGGCATTTGCAACGGCAACTTGACCGTAAACGAAAGGGTCGTCAACTACGGGAGTTATAAAGTCTGCAGTTTCAACGAGTGCCAAGTCATCACTAAGCTTATAGACTCCCGCATCTTCGCTGGTCTCTATTCCAACTAATACATTACTGTCTTTAGGGAAGTTAACTCCTTTGAGAGCTCTACTTAGCCCGACCGGGCTTAGCTTTGCTCCTCAACCGGAAGCCCTTACAGTTTGAGTTAACTTAAACTTCCTACTCAACTATCTTGCCCTCCTCCTTAAGCCTTCTTATAAGGTGGTCCTCCTCTCCAACCTCTGCCCACCCTTTAGCCCTTAAAAGACAGCTATCACACCTCATACAGGGAACTTCCCCTCCCCTGTAGCAGGAGATAGAATAGGAGTAATCGGCCCCTAAGGAAAGACCGAGCTTAATAATTTCCCCTTTAGTTAGGTTTATTAAGGGAGCGTGAATTCTCCACTTTTTACCTTCAGAGCCGAGCTTAGTTCCAAGGTTAAGGGCTTTTTCCATAGCCTTTAAAAACTCGGGCCTACAGTCAGGATACCCTGAGTAGTCAACGGCGTTCCAGCCTCCTACAAGGTCTGTAATTCCCTTGCTCTCGGCGTAAGCAGAGGCAATTGAGATAAATATGCCGTTTCTGAAAGGGACGTAGGTTATAGGTATTCCCCTCTCTTTAATCTCCTCAACGCTTTTAGCCTCTGGAACTTCAATTCTAACATCTGTTAAGGCAGAGGAAGCAATTTTTGAAAGGTCTATACTGTAAATAAGGTGCTCTTTTACGCCGGCGTTTTTAGCAGTTATCTTTGCCATTTCAACTTCAATTGAGTGTCTTTGACCGTAGGAAAAAGTTATGGCGTAAACCTCGTCAAACTCCCTCTTTGCCCAGTAAAGGGCGGTGGTTGAGTCAAGACCACCTGAAAATATCACAACGGCAGAGGTCATTTCTTCCTCCCAAACTTTTCCTTTTATTAAAGCATACCAGTAAAGTTTGACTGACAGTTGCTATCAAAATAAAATTACGGCGTCAGAACTACTTTTACTAAGGAGAGGGCGTTGACCTTCCAGGAAATCATTTTTAAACTTCAGGAATACTGGGCCTCTAAAGGGTGCATAATAGCCTCCCCTTACGACGTTGAACAGGGAGCAGGAACTATGCACCCTTTTACGTTTTTAAAAGTCTTAGGGAAAGAGCCCTGGAAAGTTGCCTACCTTCAACCTTGTAGGAGGCCCGCAGACGGGAGGTACGGGGAAAACCCAAACAGGCTTCAGCACTACTTTCAGTTTCAGGTTATCCTGAAACCGTCTCCGGAAAATTCCCAGGAGCTCTACCTTGGAAGCTTAGAGGCTTTAGGGATAAACCTAAAGGAGCACGACGTAAGGTTTGTTGAGGACGACTGGGAATCTCCTACTCTTGGAGCTTGGGGTTTAGGATGGGAAGTGTGGCTTGACGGTATGGAGATTACCCAGTTTACCTACTTCCAGCAAGCAGGGGGAATCACCTTAGACCCAGTTTCGGTGGAGATAACTTACGGACTTGAAAGAATAGCTACCTTCATTCAAGGAGTTGACAGCGTATATGACATAGAGTGGACTAAAGGAGTTAAGTACGGGGAGCTCTACAGGGAAAACGAAAGGGAGTGGTCCATTTACAACTTTGAAGAGGCAGATACAGAAATGCTGTTTAACCTGTTTAACATGTTTGAAAAGGAGAGCTCCCGCCTTGCCGAGAAAGGTTTAGTCCTTCCAGCTTACGATTACTGTTTAAAGTGCTCCCACGTTTTTAACTTGCTTGACGCAAGGGGAGCTCTCTCTGTAGCCGAAAGGCAGTCTTTTATAGGAAGAGTAAGGAAACTTGCCGGCAAATGCGCCCAAAAGTACCTAGAACTAAAAGAGGGGAAAGGTGAAAAGGAAAGAGCTAATACTTGAAATAGGCTGTGAAGAACTTCCTGCATCCTTTATAGAACCTGCCCTTTCTTACTTAAAGGAAGAGTTAACCAAGGGTTTAGACGGAGAGCTCTTAAAACCTTCAGGAGTAGAGACCTATGGAACTCCAAGAAGGTTAATAGTTCTGGCCTACGATGTTCCAGAGAAACAGCCAGACAGGAAAGAAATCTTAATAGGCCCTTCGCTACAGGCCGCATTTAAAGACGGAGAGCCCACAAAGGCAGCTATTGGCTTTGCACGCTCTAAAGGTGTAGATGTAAAAAAGCTTATAATAGTGGAAAACCCAAAAGGGAAAAAGGGGAAGTACGTAGCAGTTGAAAAGCTAATAGAGGGAAGGGAAACCCTAGAGGTATTAAAAGAATTGCTTCCGAAAGTTATTACTTCAATTCCCTTTAAAAAGAGTATGCGCTGGGGAAATAAGAAGGTAAGGTTTGGAAGGCCTATAAGGTGGATACTGGCTCTTTACGGAGAAGAGGTCGTCCCCTTTGAGATAGACGGGATAAGGAGCTCCAACTTTTCCTACGGCCACAGGTTCCTTTCACCTGAACCTTTCACCGTAAGGGAACCTTCCCAGCTTTTAGAGGAGCTAAAGGAAAGGTTTGTAGTTCCGTCCCTTGAAGAAAGGAGAGGGATAATAGTTGACGGTGCAGTCTCTCTTTCAAAAAGGGTTGAGGGGAAACTCATAAAAGATGAGGAGCTCTTAGAGGAAGTAGTTAACCTTACAGAATTCCCCTATCCCATTCTCGGCTCCTTTGAGGAGGAGTTCCTCTCCCTGCCAAAAGAGGTAGTAATAACCGTAATGAAGGAGCACCAAAAGTTCTTTTCAATATCAGACGATAAAGGAAAGCTTAAAAACTACTTCGTAGGCGTAGCAAACATTAAACCTGTAAGAGAGGAAGTTGTAAGAGAGGGGTACGAAAAGGTATTAAGGGCAAGGCTTAAAGACGCCTTATTCTTCTTTAACGAAGACAGGAAAGTTAAACTTGAAGACAGGGTTCCAAAGTTAAAGGGAGTTGTCTTTCACGACAAGCTGGGAACGATGTTTGACAAGACCTTAAGGTTAACGGAACTATCTCCCTTTATCTCCCTAGAACTCTCCTTTAAAAAGGAAGAAGAAGTTAAAAGAGCCGCTTACCTGTGCAAGGCAGACCTTTTAACGGAAATGGTTAACGAATTCCCAGAGCTCCAAGGAGTTATGGGGAAATACTACGCCCTCTTTGACGGAGAAACCCAAGAAGTAGCAGAAGCCATAGAAGAACACTACCTTCCAAGGTTTTCGGGAGACAGAGTGCCCAAAACTCAGACCGGAACTGCACTGGCGTTAAGTGAGAAAATAGACAACTTAATAGGGTTCATAGGCATAGGTCTAAAGCCTACAGGCTCGGCAGACCCTTTTGCCTTAAGGAGAAACGCCTTAGGTTTAATACAAGTTTTACTTAAAGGAAAGCTTTTCCTGAACCTTCAAGAAGCTCTAGAAAAAGGAGCAGAACTTTACAAAAAGCAAGGAATTAACCTCATCAACCGAGCCGTTGAAGAAGCTCTAGGCTTTATACTTGACAGGCTCAAGGGAGTTTTAAAGGAAAAAGGGTTTAAAGCAGATACTGTAGAAGCAGTTTTAGGGGCTACCAATGACCCCTACGACGCCCTTTTAAGGGCAACTGCCGTTGAAAAGCTAAGGTTAAATCCAGAGTTTGAAGAAGTCTTAATAACTATGAGAAGGGTAGTCAACATAATACCAGAAGGGTTTGAAGCTAAGGAGTTTAAACCTGAAGGGGAGTACGAAAGGGAGCTCTACGAGAAGTTCTTACAAGTAAAAGAGGAAATATCAGAAAAGCTAAAAGAGAGAGACTATGAAGGAGCTCTCCTTTTAGTAAAGGAGCTAAAACCCAAAGTGGACGCTTTCTTTGACAACGTGATGGTTATGGACAAGGACGAAAAGGTAAGAAATAGGAGGCTCAGCCTCTTAAAGGAAATAGAGAAAGAGCTTTCAAAACTTTTAGACTTCTCTAAACTAGCTTTTTAAGGGGGCGAGGCGATGGCCAAAAAGATGGTTTACTACTTCGGCGGAGGAAAAGCCGAAGGAAGTGCCGACATGAAACTTCTCCTTGGCGGTAAAGGAGCAAACCTTGCAGAGATGACCAACTTAGGCCTTCCGGTTCCTCCGGGAATAACCATAACCACTGAAGTTTGCAAAGAGTACTTTAAGGAAGGCCAGAAGTTCCCGGAAGGTATGTGGGAACAGGTCTTAGAAGGAATGAAGAAAATTGAAAAGGAGATGGGCAAGAAGTTTGGAGACAGGGAAAACCCTCTCTTAGTTGCCGTTCGCTCAGGAGCTCCTGTCTCAATGCCCGGAATGATGGACACTATCCTTAACCTAGGCCTAAACGACGAGACCGTAGAAGGACTTGCAAAGTCAACGGGAAACGAGAGGTTCGCCTGGGATTCTTACAGAAGATTCATCCAGATGTTTGGAAACGTTGTAATGGGAATTCCCCACGAGAAGTTTGAAGAGATTTTAAACGAGAAGAAAAGAGAGGTTGGAGCAAAAGAGGACGTTGAGCTAACAGCAGAAGACCTAAAAGACATTGTAAAGAAATATAAAGAACTTGTAAAGAAAGAAACGGGAAAAGAATTCCCCCAAGACCCTTACCAACAGCTTAAAATGGCAATTAAAGCAGTCTTTGACTCTTGGAACAACCCAAGAGCCATAAAGTACAGGGAGATAAACAAAATCCCCGAAGACTACGGAACTGCCGTAAACATAGTAGCAATGGTCTTTGGAAACATGGGGGACACTTCAGGAACGGGAGTTGCCTTTACAAGGAACCCCTCAACCGGAGAAAACGTATTCTACGGCGAATACCTTAAAAACGCTCAAGGGGAAGACGTAGTTGCAGGAATAAGGACTCCCCAACCCCTTACAAAAGCCCAGAAGACAAGCCAAGAGCAGGTCTCCCTTGAAGAGGAGTTCCCGGAAGTTTACAAGGAGCTCTGCAAGGTAAGGGAGATACTTGAAAAACACTACAGGGACATGCAAGACATTGAGTTCACCATAGAAAACGGCCGTCTCTGGATGCTTCAAACGAGGACAGGAAAGAGAACCGCAAGGGCCGCAGTAAAAATTGCAGTTGACCTGGTTAAAGAAGGCCTCATAACAAAGGAAGAGGCCCTTTTAAGGATTGACCCTTCCCTTATAAACCAACTCCTCCACCCGATGCTTGACGAAGAAGAGAGGAAGAGAGCAATTGCAGAGGGAAGGCTAATTACAAAAGGCTTACCGGCAGCCCCGGGAGCTGTAAGTGGAAAGGTGGTCTTTAACGCCGACGAGGCAGTTGAGCTTGCAGAGAAGGGAGAGAAGGTAATACTGGTAAGGCACGAAACATCGCCAGAAGACATCCACGGAATGCACGCAGCAGAAGGTATATTAACTGCAAGGGGAGGGATGACCTCCCACGCGGCAGTAGTTGCAAGGGGAATGGGGAAAACCTGCATAGTAGGAGCAGAGGAGATAACCGTTGACTACGAAAAGGAAGAGTTCAGAGTAAAAGACTTAGTAGTTAAAAAAGGAGAGGTAATTACCCTTAACGGAACGACAGGAGAGGTTTTCCACGGTGAGCTTAAGACCATTCCTGCCCAGATTTCAGGTGAATTTGAAGAGCTAATGAAGTGGGCAGACGAAATAAGGGACCTAAAGGTCAGGGTCAACGCAGACACTCCCGAAGACGCAAAGCAGGGAAGGGACTTTGGAGCTGAAGGCATAGGCCTTTGTAGAACGGAGCACATGTTCTTTAAAGAGGAGAGAATACCTGTAGTTAGGGAGATGATACTTGCAAAGACCGACCAGGAGAGAAAAAGGGCACTTGAGAAACTACTTCCTATGCAGAGGGAGGACTTTATAGAAATATTTAAGGTAATGGAGGGGCTACCCGTAAACATAAGGCTTTTAGACCCTCCCCTTCACGAGTTCCTCCCTAAAACCGAGGAGGAGTTTGAGAGAACGGCAAAGGAGATGGGACTGCCCGTTGAGGAGATTAAAAGGAGGGCAGAAGAGCTCCACGAAGTAAACCCAATGCTGGGATTAAGGGGTTCAAGGCTCGGGATAACCTTCCCTGAAATCTACCAAATGCAGGCAAGGGCAATCCTTGAAGCAGCCTGCCACTGTAAAAAACTGGGAATAGAAGTTCTACCAGAGATAATGCTTCCATTAATTGCAGACGACAGGGAACTAAAGGAACTAAAAGACTTAATAGACAAAGTAGCAGCAGAAGTATTCCTTGAAACGGGAATTGAAGTTCCTTATCAAGTAGGAACGATGATTGAAGTTCCAAGGGCCGCTTTAATTGCAGACCAGCTTGCCAAATATGCCGAGTACTTCTCCTTTGGAACAAACGACCTGACCCAGATGACCTTTGGACTTTCAAGGGACGACGCCGGAAGGTTCATAGGGAAGTACATAGAGCTTGAGATATTAAAGGGCGACCCGTTCATGCACATAGACGAAAACGGAGTAGGAAGGTTAATAGAAACTGCCGTTGAGCTTGGAAATAAGACAAGGCCGGGAATAAAGACCGGAATTTGCGGGGAGCACGGCGGAGACCCAAGGTCAATTAACTTCTTCCAGAAAGTTAAAGTTCAGTATGTAAGTCCTTCTCCTTTTAGAGTTCCTATTGCAAGGCTTGCAGCGGCTCAGGCCAAGATAAGGGAAGAAAGAGGGGAAATTTAACTCTTTAAAGGGGCCTTGTGCCCCTTTATTAACGCATTCTCCGGAGGCAAAATGAAGAGCTTAATTAAAGTCCTTGCCTTTTCACTACTAATTTCTTCCTGTTCAATGGCTTCCCAAGAGACAAACTTAAAAGGCAAAGGCTTTCAAAAGGAAGAGTTCTTAGTAAAAGCGCTGTTAAGCCCCCTTTCCTCAAGGGGAGTAGAGGTAAAAGAAGTTAAACCTGTGCCATCTGTAAAAGTTCCCGGATTTAAGACTTTGGAAGTAGAACTACTAGATAAAAGAAACGGAAGGGAAATAAAGAAGTACATCTTTGTGTCCCAAGACGACAAATATTTAGCCCTTGAGATATTCAAGGTTAAGGAAGAGGGAAAGACGATTAAGATTTCACCGCTAACTCCTAAAAACCCTGTTAAAAAAGTTAAAGTTGACCTTTCCTGGGTAAAAGAAGTTGACAAGGAGCTCCAAAAGGAGAACATCCCCCACGTTGTAGGTAAGTCTGACAAGAAAGTTTACGTAGTCTGGGACGTTTACTGTCCCTTCTGCTACAGCCACTTTAATCAAGTAGAGGAAGTTGCAGAGAAAAACCACGTAGAGATTCACCTAATACCATTTCCAATTCACGGAGATAATTCCCTTAAAGGACTTCTTTACTACACCCAGCTTGCAAGGGAAAAGGGAGCCGCAGGAGCCCTTAAAGAGCTCTACGAGCTTGGAAACGGCGACTTCATGACCTACGTAAAGAGACTTGAAGAGAAGCAGAAGGAGGTAAAGCTTTCTGAAAAAGAGAAAAAAGAGCTCACAGAGTTCTTTAAAAACTTAAAGGTGGAGCTAATAAAAAACGGCGTTCACGCTACGCCTACGATGATTTACATTCCACCTGGAGAGAAGGACAAGGGATACATTACGGTAGGCTTTAAGCCTATAAGTCAAATAATAAAAGAGAAATGAACGAAGGGATAACGGTTAAGGACCTTTCAGTGGGATACGAAGAGCCCATACTCTCTGGGCTCTCTTTCCACATGGCAGAAGAAGAGTTCTGGGTAGTAGTAGGGCCAAACGGAGCCGGTAAAACGACTCTAATAAAAACCATCTTAGGGATAATCCCTCCCCTTTCTGGAGAGATATTTATCCACGGTAAAAGGTGCACAAACTGGTGCGACGAAAGGAAGTTCTTAAGCTACGTTCCCCAAATGGAGAACTACGCCTCCAACTTCCCCTCTAACGTCTTTGAGGTAGTCCTATCAGGGCTTTTCCCAAGGCTAAAGAGGTTTCAGAAAATAACCGACAAGGAAGTTAAAACCGTTGAAAGGTGGCTTAAATTCTTAGACCTGTGGGAAGTTAGGGAAAAGAAGTTTAACGACCTTTCAGGGGGCCAGCAGAGAAAAGTCCTAATTGCAAGAGCTCTCGTAGGTTCTCCCCACTACATATTCTTAGACGAACCTACAACGGGCGTTGACCTAAAAAACTCAAGAAAGATAATTAAACTCCTAAACTCCTTGCACAAGGAAAAGAAGTTTGGAATATGCATGATAACCCACGAACTAAGTTCCGTTTGGCACTACATAGACAAGGTAATCTTACTGGGATATGAAGGGAAATTCTTTATAGGGAAGAAAGAGGAAATCTTAAATGAGGAACTCCTATCTCAAATATACCAAGTTGAAGTAAAGATAGCACAAACTGAAGGGGGCCCAATATTCCTCGTTTGGGACAAACACAATTAAATCAAGACTCTTTCTTTCCTCCCTTGACAAACGGGTAAAGTGAATGTAAATATTGCCTGCTTTCCCGCAAAACTTACTTAGGAGGTAGTAATGGAAATAGTAGAAGTGAAGGCTACCAAGAGGGAAAAGACAGGTAAGCAGGTAGCCAAAAAGCTACGCAGGGAAGGCCTTCTGCCTGCCGTTATTTACGGAGGTGGAAGACCAGAGGCAACGCCGATTGCTATTCCTGCCAAAGAGGTAAGGAGGCTAAAGCACCACCACGGCCTAATTAAGCTCAACTTAGGAGACGAGGAGAGGACCTGCATCCTAAAGGACATTCAGTACAACTGGCTTGGAGACGTCCCGATTCACGTTGACTTCCAAGAGATAACCTTCGGAGAGACAATTGAGGTCACCGTTGAGCTTGAGTTTGTAGGAACTCCAGTAGGAGTTTCAGAAGAGGGAGGAGTTTTAGAGATATTAAAGAGAGAAATTACAATTGAAACCCTCCCAAGGGAAATTCCAGAGAAGATAACAGTTGACATCTCCGGCTTACACGCAGGAGACGCACTACACGTAGGGGACATTCCCCTTCCAGAGGGAGCAAAACTGGTTGACAGTCCAGAAGAGACAGTTGCAATAGTAGCCGAGCCTGAAGAGTCTGCTTCAGAAGGAGAAGAAGAAGAAGAAGAAACCAAGGAAGAGTAATGGTTAAACTGATAGTAGGGCTCGGAAACCCCGGGAAAGAGTATGAAAGAACCCGCCACAACGTTGGCTGGTGGGTGATTGATAGGGTGTGCAGAGAGCTTAACCTTGAGCTCTCAAGGGAGAAGTTTAAGGGTTTATACGGAGAGCTCCCAACTTCAAGGGGAAAGGTAATACTCCTAAAGCCTTTAACCTACATGAACAGAAGCGGAGAGTCGGTAAAGGGATTTGTAAAATTCTTTAAACTGGAACCTCAAGAAGTATTGGTAGTCTATGACGACTTGGACCTCCCCTTAGGGAAAATAAGGCTGAGGAAAAAAGGGAGCTCCGGAGGCCACAAAGGCTTAAAGTCAGTAATTGAGCAGCTGGGGACAGACAACTTTCCGAGGCTGAGAGTTGGAATAGGAAGGCCCGAGAGAAAGGAAGAGGTGGTTAACTTTGTCCTCTCACCTTTTAAGGAAGGAGAGCTCCCCATAGTAGAGGAAGCAGTAGAAAGGGCCGCAAAGTGCGTTCTGGAGATAGTAGAAAAAGGGGAGATTGAGGAAAACCTAATAAGTAAATGCAATTACGGAGGTTAAGATGAGGGAGTACTACTACGAAATGGTTTACATATTAAGGCCTACAATGTCTGACGAGGAGATAGAGGCAGCAATAGAGAAGGTAAACTCTTACGTAAAAAGGTTTAACGGAGAAGTATTAAAGGTTGACAAGTGGGGAAAGAGACAGCTTGCCTACCCAATTAACGACTACGATAAGGGCTACTACGTCCTTGAATACCTAAAGACAAACGACAGCAAGTTTGTAAGGAACATGGAAGGCTTTTTCAGGATTAACGAGGACGTTATAAGGTTCCTCCTCTTTAGGTTAAAGCCCTCAGAGGTTAAAGAGCTCAAGGAAAAGCTTGAGTCTAAAGAGGAAGCAAAAGCTACCCAAACAGCAAGTGAAGGAGAAGAGTAATGGCCAACCTTAACAAGGTCTTCTTAATAGGAAGGCTTGTAGCAGACCCTCAGCTTAACCACACCCAAGGGGGAACACCCTTTACAAGGTTTAGAATAGCTGTAAACAGACCCTACAGGGATAGAAGCGGAAACTGGCAGGAAGAGACCCTCTTTATTGACGTGGTTTACTGGGGAGATGCTGCAGACAGGCTGGTAAGCAGGGTAAACAAAGGAAGCAGAGTTCTAGTTGAAGGAAGCTTAAGGCAGTCTGTTTGGGAAACAGAAAGTGGAGAGAAGAGAAGTAAAGTTGAGGTAAGGGCAGACAAAGTCTCTCCCCTTGACTTTAGGAGGGAGAGTTTCCAAGAAGAAGAGATAGAGGAAATTGACGACATTGAATTTTAAGGGAGGTGAAAATGAGCAACGCTTTACCACAGAGGAAGTTTGTAAGAAGGAGAAAGTACTGTAAGTTCTGTGCAGAGAAAATAGAGAAGATTGACTATAAGAACGTTGAGCTTTTAAAGTCTTTCATCTCAGAAAGGGGAAGGATTATCCCAAGGCGTATTTCTGGAGTTTGCTCAAAACACCAAAGACAGCTTGCAAGGGCAGTTAAAAGGGCAAGACACTTAGCCCTACTTCCTTTCGTAAAGATAGACTAAATAGGGGAGGGAGCTCCCCTTTTTACCTTAAACCTTTTAAAGGAGGAGATAATGGAGGTAATACTCCTTAAAGATATGGAAAACTTAGGAAAGGTAGGAGACGTAGTAAAAGTTAAGGACGGATATGCAAGGAATTACTTAATCCCCTCTGGGATTGCTCTTCCTGCAACAAAGTCAAACGTTGCAAGAGTTAAAAACGAGCTTCAGTCCTTAAGGAAGAAGGCCGAAAAGCAACTACAAAGGTACAAAGAGCTTGCACAGAAACTAAACACTTTAAGAATTACAATAGAGCACGAAGCTGGAGAAGAAGGAAAGCTCTTTGGCTCTGTAACTACATCACAGATAGAGAAAGCCCTTCACCAGGCAGGCTTTGAAGAGATAGAGAAGAAGCAGATAATACTTGAAAGCCCAATTAGGGAAACGGGAACTTACGAAGTGAAAGTTCACCTATTTAAAGACGTTGACGCAACCATAACAGTTGACGTTGTGCCCCTCAAAAAGCAGGGGTAAAGGCCAACCCCTTAAACGCCGGAGGGTAAAATGGAATTTGTAGGAAGACACGTAATGATGGACGCAACAGTTTCAGACATATGCAAGATTAACTCAATCCAGCCTGTTTACGACTACATGGAGGAGCTGGCAAGGAAGCTTGACATGACCTTAGTGTACCCTCCGATAGTTGCCAAGTTCCCATTCGCCCAGTCTGAACTTGAGCAGTTCGTAAAGAAACTCTCAGAAGAAAACGTTAAGAGTAAGACCCTGGAATTTATGGAAGAGACCTTAAAGAGAAGAGCAACGGAAGACAGCGGAGTCTCTGGAGTGTCAATATGGCTTGAGAGCCACTGCACCATTCACACTTGGCCTGAAGAGAAGTTCTTCAGTTTAGACGCTTATAGCTGTAAAGACTTTAACCCTATGGACGCCTTTGAGCTAACCGTAAAGTGGTTTAAAGTTGAATACGCCTCTTTTGTTGACGTTGAAAGGTACATAGGAGGACCTTGCATTATTAAGGCTTACGAGTATAAAAACGGAGAACTAATACCCTGTAAGCCCTTCCTAGAAAAGTAATCTCTCCCCCCTGTTGGGGGGCTTTAATCCCTAAAGAGCTTTAAAGCTAGAGAGTAGAGCTCCCTTTTAGGAAGCTTAAACCTCTCCCTAGCAAGCTTAACTGCCTCCTTTAAAGAGTAGCCCTCCTCCCTTAAAGAGAGAAGGAACTCTTCAACACCTTCACTTAGAGAGCTTTTGCCGTAAGGAGGGAAAATTAAAACGAACTCTCCCTTAAGCTTTCCCTTCTCCTTAAGCTCCTTTAAGAGCTCCCCCGCCTTCCCTTTCAAGAACTCCTCATTTAACTTGCTTATCTCTTTATAAAGGCCTATCTCCCAGTCTGGAAATAGGGAGTTAAGAAGCACTAAAGTTCTCTCAAGCCTATGGGGAGACTCATAGGCAACGACCGTGTAGGGAAAGGAGGAAATCTCGTTTAAGGCCTCTTTCAACTTTCCCTCTTTCCTCGGCAGGAAACCGTAAAAGAGAAACTTATCGGTTGGGAAACCTGAAGCAGAAAGAGCGGCAACAAAAGCGCTGACCCCAGGAACAGGAACTACTTTAATACCCTCTTCCCTTGAGAGTTTTACCAACCTGTAGCCAGGGTCGCTTATTGTAGGGGTTCCTGCGTCTGAGACCAGAGCAACGTCATTGCCTTCCTTTAAAAGGCTTATGAGTTTCCTTGAAGCCTCCTTCTCGTTGTGTTCATGATAGGGAATGAGCTTTTTCCCCTTAATGCCGTAATGGGAAAGAAGTTTTAAGGTCTGGCGGGTATCCTCACAGGCTACAACAGAAACCTTCCTTAAAACTTCCAGAGCTCTTAAAGTAATGTCTTTTAAGTTCCCAATTGGCGTTGCAACCACGTAAAGGGTTCCTATCCCCTTACCGCTATGCACTCTACCTCCACTTGAGCTCCTAAAGGGAGCTCCTTAACTCCAACGGCAACCCTTGTAGGCTTAACGGGACACCTTTTAAAGAACTCTGAGTAAACCTCGTTAAACTCCTTGAACTTTTCAATGTCCGTTAAGTAAACGGTCAGCCGAACTATGCTACACCTGCTACCCCCTGCAGCCTCAACCACTTCGCGGAGGTTTTCAAGGGCACGGAGGGACTGCTCTTTAAAGTCTGTTAAGAGCTCCCCACTGTCAGGCTCAATTCCCAGCTGACCTGAAACAAATATAAGGTCCCCATAAAGGATGCCTTGGGAGTAGGGAGCTACCGGCTTTGGTGCCTTTTCGCTCCTAATCTCCTTCATCTCCCCTCCAAAAGCTACTTGAAAAGCGAAAGCGTATCTTTTATTTTACTTTAAAACGCCCTTAAGACTTTAATTCTATTTGTTTTATATTTTAAAAATTGCAATTTCCTTAATAAGCATGTAAAATAAAAATAAAAGACTAAAGGGAGGAAGAATGTCCGATAAGGAGAAATTCATCCTTGACGACGAGAGAATTGAGGAGGGAGCAGAGTGTTTAAAAGCCTTAGCTTCCCCGGTCAGGCTTAAGATTCTCTTCACCTTAAAAGACCAACCTATGTGCGTAACGGACTTAGAGCAGGAGCTGGGAATATCTCAGTCTTCCCTCTCTCAACACTTGAGGACTTTAAGGTACAAGGGAATTGTTGCAAAAACGAGAAAAGGGAATAAAGTTTATTACACGATTTCCTCTGACGCTTTTAGGGAGCTCTTAAACCTACTTCCCCAGATTGCCTGCTTTAGAGGTTAGTTAATGCTTGAAAAGCTCTTTAAGAAGAGGAAGCTAAGGGAAGAGAAGCCAAGCTCTCAACTTCCGGGAGGGCTTTGGGTAAAGTGCGAAGAGTGTAAGTCCCTCCTTTTTAAGGGGGAGCTTGAAAATTCTATGTGGGTATGTCCAAAGTGTGGATACCACTTCCCGGTGCCTGCAAGGGAAAGGCTCTACCAACTCTTTGACGGAGGAGAGTTTAAAGAGCTTGACGGGGAGCTTGAACCCGAAGACATTTTAGGTTTTAAAGACAAGAAACCTTACACTCAGAGGATAGAAGAAGCCCAAAGGAAAACGGGACTAAAGGACTCTGTAGTAAACGCAGTAGGGAAAATAGGCGGATTTAAGGCCCTCGTAAGCTGTTTTGACTTTAGGTTTATGGGCGGAAGTATGGGACGGGTGGCCGGCGAGAAGATAACGAGGAACATAGAAAGGGCGGCAAAAGAGAGATTGCCATTTATATGCATATCTGCCTCTGGCGGAGCCAGAATGCAAGAGGGAATAGTATCCTTAATGCAGATGGCAAAGACATCGGCCGCCCTTACGCTCCTTGAGGAAAAGGGGGTTCCTTTTATCTCGGTTCTAACCCACCCTACGATGGGGGGAGTATCTGCAAGTTTTGCCTTTTTAGGAGACGTGATAATAGCCGAGCCGAAGGCTCTAATAGGTTTCGCCGGCCCCCGAGTAATTGAACAGACAATAAAGCAGAAATTGCCCAAGGGATTTCAGAGAGCAGAGTTCCTGCTGGAAAAAGGTTTAATTGACATGGTAGTTGAAAGGAGAGAGCTTAAAGACACTTTAGTAAAACTCCTTTCACTTTTTCTAGGAGGTAGAAGTGGAAACCAAGAGTAAAGAAGAGAGGCTTGCAAGGACTATAGTTGCAGACTTTTTCCTCTACAACCCAGACAAAATTGACAAAGGCCTTACAGACGACACCTTCTTTGAAATCTTAAAAGGAGAGCTTGAAGACTCTATAAGCTACTTTAGGGAAAAGAGTTCCGGCGAAATCTCACTCTTTTGGGACACTTTATTTAACCGCCTTATGCAAAGGGAAGCAAAACTAATACAGCAAAAATAGTTAAATGTTTAAAAGAAACTTAAAAATAGTTAAAGGGAAACTAAAGGAAAAGAGCTCTCCCGCAGTTTACGGCCTTCCCGGGAGCTCTAAAGCCTTCCTTTTAAAGGAACTAAGAGAACTTCTAAAAGGTTCCCTTATAATAGCTCCCTCTGAGCAGGTAGCAAAGCTTTTAGCAGAAGACCTAAACAGAATCGGAGTAAAGGCCCTGCACATACCCGCTTGGGACGTGCCTCCCCTTGACGCCTCCTCCCCCCTCTCAATTTACCAGTATAAACGGCTAAACTCACTTTTTAAGGCAGTAAGCGAAAGCTACGAGTACATAGTTTTAACTCCCCAGTCTCTCCTTCAAAAAGAGCTCCCACCAGAAGAGCTCATAGAGTTATCCCTAACGCTAAAGGAAGGAGAGAGCGTAAACTACAAGGAGCTCCCCCTTAAACTGGTTGAAATGGGCTATAAGAGAGTAGAGAGCGAGCCGGAGGCGGGGGAGTTTACCCTAAAAGGGGACTCCTTAACACTAATAACCCCCGAAGAAGAAGAGATAAAAGTTGACCTTTTTGGCGAAGAAATTGAAAAACTTGAAGTAAACGGGAAGAGAAAAGAGGAGATAACCCTAACTCCACTACTGGCAGTACCAAAAAACAAAGAGCTCTTAAAGGAACTTGAAAAGCTATCACCAGACATAGTTGAGAGACACCTAATACTTGGAGAGCTAAGCGGTGCGGAAAAGCTCCTTCCAAAACTATTTAAACTGGTTCCAATTACAGATTACCTATCAAGCTCAAAAGCCGTAGTGATAGAGCCAGAACAGGTAAGAGTTCAAGAAGAGACCTTCTTAAGGCAAGTAAAAGAGAACTACGAGATATTAAAAAGGGAGGGAGCTCCCTCTTCAAAGCCCGAAGAGTTCGTAGGAGAGGTAGAGCTCTCAAAGGAGCTCTACATATACGAAAAGCCCGTTAAAGGCGGAATAGACTTTAAGATAACTCCCTTACCGCCTTTAGAAGAAGAGAACTTAAAAGACTTGGTAAAGAGCTTAAGTGGATATGAGGTAAAACTGATTTACGAAAGTCAAGAGTTAAAGGAAGAAGTATTAAAAGTGGCAAAGACTTACGGAGTTAAAGTTGAAGCCCAAAAGGGGAGCTCTTTAGGGGGCTTTAAACTTGAAGAAGACAAGAAAGCCTGGCTTACTGAGAGCTCTTTAGAGATAAAGCCCAAAAAAAGAGAAGACATAACGAGCCTAGAGCCGGGAGAACTCGTAATTCACAGGGACTACGGAATAGGGATATTTAGGGGAATAACGAGTAAAGAGGTTGGAGGAAAGAGGTACGACTTTATAGAGATTGAATACGCAGGAGGAGAGAGGCTTTACGCTCCTTTTACCCAGATAGACAGGATATTTAGATACGGAGGCTACAAAGGAAAGAGTCCAAAACTTGACAGGTTAGGGGGAACAAGTTGGAAGAACTTAGAAAGAAGAGTTAAAGCATCACTGGCCAAGTTTGCAAGGGAACTTGCAGAGCTCTACAAAGAGAGGAAAACGGCAGTTGGGGAGAAGTTAACAGGAGACGAGAAGCTCTTAAAGGAGTTTGAGGAAAAGTTCCCCTACAGGTTGACTCCAGACCAAAAGAAGGCAATAAGGGAAGTTTACAGGGACATGGAGTCCCAAAAGCCAATGGACAGGCTCATATGTGGAGACGTGGGCTTTGGGAAAACAGAAGTTGCAATGAGAGCGGCTATGAAGGCCGTAAGTTCCGGAAAGCAAGTTGCCGTAATTGCCCCAACTACAGTTTTGGCAGACCAACACTTTAGGACTTTTAAGAAAAGGTTTAAAGACTTCCCAGTTAAGATAGAAATGCTCTCAAGGTTTAAAACCAAAAAAGAGCAGAAAGAGATAATTGAAAAGCTAAAAAAGGGGGAAATAGACATAGTCATAGGAACCCACAGGCTCGTTCAGGACGATGTAGAGTTTAAAGAGCTTGGGCTTTTAATAATTGACGAGGAACACAGGTTCGGAGTTAAGACAAAAGAGAAGTTAACGAAGCTCAAGTCAAACATTGACGTTCTCTACCTCTCTGCAACTCCGATTCCGAGAACTCTTTATTCTGCCCTTTCGGGATTTAGGGAAATCTCCCTCATTGAAACCCCACCCTCAGGAAGGAGGGGAACGAAGGTAATCGTAAGCAAGTACTCAGACCAAGTCCTCAAAAGGGCAGTTGAGAGGGAGCTTGAGAGGAAAGGACAAGTCTTTGTGGTAAACAACGACATAAAGGAGCTCCCCCTAATAAAGGAAAAGCTAAACTCCTTCTTCCCGAAAGCCAAAGTTGAAATAGTTCACGGGCAAATGAAACCGACCCAGATAGAGAAGGTTATGCACTCCTTTTTTGAGGGGAAAATAGACATACTCGTTTCAACCTCAATTGTTGAGTCGGGGCTTGACGTTCCAAGTGCAAACACCCTCATAGTCATAGGAGCAGAGAACTTCGGCCTTTCTCAACTTTACCAGCTTAAAGGGAGAGTAGGAAGGGGAGTTGAGAAGGGATATTGCTACCTTTTAACCTCTCCCAAAGGAAAGCTCTCTCCAGAAGCAGTTAAGAGGCTTGAGGCAATGAAGAAACTATCTCCCTTGGGAGGGGGCTTCCAGCTGGCCCTTAAAGACCTTGAAATAAGGGGAGCCGGAACGCTGCTCGGCCCTAAACAGAGCGGTTTTGTTGAGTCTGTGGGGCTGGAGCTCTACTCAAAACTCTTCCAAGAAGTAGTTGAAGAGAGGGAAGAGGAAGACGTTAAGCTGAACCTGCCCTTTGAGGCGTTTATACCTGACGACTTCTTAGAAGATACAAAAGAAAAACTTAAACTTTACTCTGAACTTGCCTCTCAGAAAGAGCCGGAAGAGGCTCTTAAAGAAATAGAGGAGGTCAGGGGCTTTGTTCCAGACCCAATAGTAAACCTGTTTAAAACGATGAAAGTAAAGAAACTGGCAAAAGAACTCGGGATAAAAGAGATATCAATGGCGCCTTCAGGAAGAACCTTAATACACTTTTCTAAAAAGAGCAAAGCTTCCCCTGAAAAGCTGGTGGAAATTGTTAAAATGAACCGTGGAAACTTTACCCCTGACGGGAAACTGTTTATAAGCGTAAAGGACTTAGACCAACTAATAAGCATTTTGGAGGAGCTAAGATGAAAAGGTTGACAGCTCTAACCGCCACGCTTCTTTTTTTGACGGGAGCTCCCTCTCTAGGGGCCTCTACAACAAAAGGGCAGAAATTGGTAAGTAGAGAAGTTAAAAGGGAATTCTTCCTTGCCTTAAGGAGCGGAAACTTTAAGAAGGCAGAAGAGCTAATAGAGGAAGGGAAAATTCCAGTTGACTTTAGGAACAAGTTTAACCAAACTCCCCTTTACTACGCTGCAGACGCAGACGACGCCGACTTTGCAAAGTTCCTGATAGAGCACGGAGCAAAGGTTAACGCAAGAGACTACTTCGGTCTTACCCCCCTTCACGAGGCAGTAATAAGGGGAAGCTCAAAAGTAGTGAAAGTGTTAGTAGAAAAGGGAGCAGATGTTAACGCCAAGGACAACTACGGTTATACTCCCCTTCACCTAGCAGCAATCTACAACAGGGCTGAAATAGCAAAGTTCTTAATTAAAAAGGGAGCCAAAGTCAACGCTAAAGACAAGTACGGGAATACTCCCCTCCACTACTGTGCAACTACCTTCGGAACGGAAGCCACCGCAAAGGTCTTATTAGAAAACGGAGCTGACCCGAACTTAAAGAACAACAGGGGTAAAACTCCATTAGAGCTAGCTAACGAGGCTAAGAACTTTAAGATATCAAGGTTAATAGCTTCCTACTTAGAAAAGAGGGGAAAATAGATTAACGGTAGTATTTCATTGCTTTTTGAGCTTCCCTCTCAAGCTCCCTTCTCTTTATGGCCTCCCTTTTATCGTACTTCTTCTTGCCCTTTACGAGGGCAATTTCTACCTTGGCTTTACCTCGCTCGTTAAAGTAAATCCTCAAAGGGACAATGGTTAGCCCCTTCTCTGAAACCTTCCCGGCAAGCCTCTTTATCTCCCTTTTGTGAAGGAGAAGTTTCCTTCTCCTAGTAGGCTCGTGGTTAAAGAGGTTTCCGTGGGTGTAAGGAGCTATGTAAGCGTTAAAGAGAAAGGCCTCTCCGTTTTCTATCCTTACGAAAGAATCCCTGAGGTTTGCCTTTCCCTCCCTTAAAGACTTTACCTCCGTTCCCTTTAGCTCTATTCCCGCCTCATACCTTTCAAGTATCTCGTAGTCAAAAAAGGCTTTCTTGTTTTTTATTTCTGGAGCTCTTCCTCTGGCCATTTCAGTATTACTCTCCTGTTTTCCTTGTCAATTTCTGCAACCTTAAACTTATACTTGTGTTTATACTTTAGCTTTACTTCCTTAGGAAGTAAGTCATAAGGTAAAAAACCTGCAACATCTTGAGGGAGGTAAATCCAAACTCCTTTTTTATCCTCCTTAACGACTTCTCCTTCAACAACCTCTCCTACTTTAGGTAAGAGCTCCTCTTCTTCCCAAGGGTCAGGCCTTATTCCTTTAAGGGAAAGAACAAGCCTTTCTTTGTCTTTCTCTATTTTCTTTATCTTAACCTTTATCCTGTCTCCAATGGAGGCAACGTCAAAGGGAGTTTTAAGGTTGCTGTAGGAAATATCACTTTTGTGAACGAGGCCATCAACACCTTCAACGTCAACAAATATACCAAAGTCAACCACGTTCTTAACTATCCCCTCTACAACGTCCCCCTCTTTTATTCTCTTTAGCGTCTCCTTCCTCTTCTTGGCCCTCTCCTCCTCTAAGAGCTTACGCCTTGAAATTACTATGCTCCTTCTCTTCCTGTCAACGGAGAGAACCTTTGCCTCTATCTCCCTGTCAAGCCACTGGTCAGGCCTGGTTATGGGCATTATGTCAACTTGGGACATGGGGAGGAAAACGGTTATACCCTCTTCAAGCTGAACCTTATAACCTCCCCTAACTTTCTGCCTTATCCTTCCCCTTACAGTGCCCCTCTTTTCTATCTCGTCGGCAACCTTCTCCCACTCCTTAATTGAGCGGGCACAGTTTACCGAAAGGAGGGCATAACCCTCTTCAGTTTCAGGCTCAACAACGCAAACTTCTATTTTTTCTCCAACTTTTGGCTTATATCCGAGCTCTTTAAGGGGAACTATCCCTTCAGACTTCCAGCCAAAGTCAACAAATACATCCCTGTCTGTAACCTTAACTACCGTCCCCGTAATTACCTCTTCTTTTAACCTTTTAAAGCTCTCTTCCAGCAGTCTGGCAAACTCCCCTTCCACTTATCACTCCCCCTTTTTCTAAGGTCCTTATGTAATCAACTACCTCATCTATAACCCATTGAGGAGTTGAAGCTCCGGCAGTGATTCCTACCTTCTCTACCCCTTTAAACCACTCAGGTTCAATTTCGTCTTTTGATTCTATATGGTAGCTGTTAGGGTTTACTCTCTTTGAAATCTGGTAAAGCTTTGTGGTATTAGAGCTGTTCTTCCCTCCAACTATAAGCATTAGGTCAACGCTTCCTGCTAACTCTCTGGCCTCTTTCTGCCTTACCGATGTCGCGTTGCATATAGTATTATATACTTTAAGCTCTTTAACTTTATCTAAAAGGATAGAAACGGCCTCTTTAAAGAAGTTTATGTTCAGGGTAGTTTGACATACAACTCCAAGACTTGCCATTTTAGGAAGGCTTAAAACCTCTTCAATAGAATTGGCTATAATAGGCTCTTTAACGTGGCCGGCTATGCCTATAATTTCCGGGTGTCTTGGGTTTCCCAAGATTAAAACAGGATAGCCCTCTTTTTCAAGCTTTACTGCCTTTTGCTGGACGTCTTTAACAAATGGACAGGTTGCATCAACAACCTCTGCTCCCGTTTCCTTTATCTCACTTAAAACTTTCGGGGAAACTCCGTGGGAGCGAATTATTACCCTTGAACCCTTTTTTAGGGAACTAACGTTATCTATAAACTCCATACCAAGGGCTTTAAGTCTTTCTATTTCTCTTCTGTTGTGGATAAGCTCTCCTAAGCAGTAAGTCTTACCCTCAAAATTGAGGGAATTAACGGCCATTTTTACGGCTCTCTTTACTCCCCAACAGAAACCTGCACTTTTTGCTATCTTAATTTCCACTTCTTAACTCCTTTATCTTTTCCATAATTAAGTCGGCAGCTTTCTGGTAGTTCTCCTTTCTATCTTCTAAATTTATGGTAAAAGGCTTTCCAAATCTAATTAGGACTTTAGGGAACCCCCCTATCAGCTTTTCCTTACCTATAACTTTTTCGCTTCCCTCTATTAAGCAGGGGACTATGGGAGCTCCCGCCTTTAAAGCCACAAGCCCCGCTCCCCACTTTGCCCTTAGGAACCTGCCGGAAGGAGCTCTCTGCCCCTCAGGGAAGATGCAAACCAGCTCTCCTTTATTTAGAACTTCAAGGGCAGTCTTTAGAGCCGTTAAGTCTGCCTTTCCCCTTTTCACAGGAAAAGCGTTTCCCCAGTGCTTTATAAGGTTTGAAAGTAGAGGGGTTTCAAAAAGCTCACTTTTGGCCATAAAGAAAACGGGCCTAATCTTTACGGCGTAGGCAACAAGGGGAGGGTCAAGGTAGCTCCTGTGGTTTGCAAAGAGAAGGAGCTTCCCCTCTTTGGGGATGTTCTCCCTCCCCTCTACCTTTAGCCTACAAGCAGTAGCTATAAACCTTGCAACGGTGTTAAGCCAAACCCAGTATGCCTTTTTCCTTTTTACCCAAGGGTATTTCTTGGTTAAACTTTCCATAAGGGAATTCTAACAAAAAGCTTAAAAGGAAAAGGCAACTTGAAAAGCCTCCTCGCCGTAAGTTTTACTTCCTGTCTTCACTACTCCCAGCTCTCCCCTTAAAGTGGCCTTACCTTTAAGTTTGTAGGTTGGAGTTATAGTGAAGGAGTATGCAGTAGAGTTAAAGCCGTATATGTTGGAGTCGTTAAAGTCTTTAACAGCTTCAATTCTTAAGGGAAGGGAGAAGTTTTCCGTTAAGTTGTAGCCTAAATAGAGAGCTCCCCCAACAGCTTTCTTTGAGGGGTTCTCTTTAAGCCAATGGTAATCTACAGAAAGAGAGGCAAAGTAGTCTTTCCACTCTTTCCCCAAGTTAAAGTCTAAAAGAGCTTTGTAGTTTTTGTAATCAAAGTAGTTAAAGCTAAAGTTAAAACTTCCCTTGTCCTTTAAAATTCCAAGTCCTAAGGCCCTGTCCCTACTGCTTCCGTTAAGCTCCCATCCAAAGTCGTATTCAGAGTAGAAAAGGTAATCTCCTCTTCTGTAGTAAGCCCTAACTCCCCTGTAGATAAAAGGCTGGGAGCTCCAAAGGAGACCAAAAGCTATGTTTTTGTTGTCCGTGGTTAAGGGGAGCTCCTGCCCTACCATAGTGGTTAAAATTCCAAACTCAACCTGAAAGTCCTTTCTCGGAAGGAGCGAGAGGGAACCCCAAAGGAGACCGAACCTGTCGTTTTTCTCTACTCCAAAGTTCCCCTTTAAGAGCTCCTTAGTAGGCTTTATCAAGGTAGGAGTCAAAATTGAGCCAACGGCACCGTTAAGGCTCAAGAAACCACAGTCTTTAGAAAGCTCAATAGCCGCATCTGTAAGCTTAACCGCAGAGCTCCCGTTAAACTCTTTAAAGGCAGTTGCAGATACGGTTCCCTTTAAGTTTAACTTTCCTGCAAAAGAGGGAGTAGAAAGGGAAATTGCTGATAAAATTAGTGCTAGCCCTTTTCTCATAGAACACCTCCTTTTTTTCTTTGGGGAGGCCCCGGCCTCCCTCTTTTTCTTTACTCAACTTACAGGTTAAAGCCCTTTTCTCCGTGAACTGCAGAGTCTAAACCTTCTATCTCCTCTTCTTCTTTTACTCTTCCTCCTCCCGTTAGGAGCTCTGAAAGCTTAAAGATGACGGCAGTCATAAGGGCACTGTATATAACCGTCGTTAAAACGGCCTTTACCTGAACCCAAAGGAGAGGGAGGTTTCCTTCTAGAACCCCTGCAGTTCCTCCCATTGACTTAACTGCAAATATGCCAGTTGCAATAGCTCCCCATATACCGTTAAGGCCGTGAACTCCAAAAGCGTCAAGTGAGTCGTCGTATCCAAGCTTTTTCTTTAAAACAAAGACCCCAAACCAGCCAACTATGCCGGAAACGAGGCCGATTACGAGAGCTCCGAAAAGGTCAACGTACCCTGCGGCCGGAGTTATGGCTACCAGCCCCGAAACGGCACCAGAAGCAGCGCCAAGAACAGTTGGCTTTTTCAAGATAAGCCATTCTGTTAAAAGCCAGGTGAGAGCTCCCGCCGAAGCTGCAGTATTGGTAGTTAAAAGAGCAAGTGCCGCACTTGAGTTTGCCGCAAGGGCAGAACCTCCGTTAAAACCAAACCAGCCAAACCATAAAAGGGCGGCACCCAAAGTAGTTAAGACTATGGAAGAGGGGAAAAAGGGCTTTTTACCGTATCCTCTCCTTTTCCCAAGGAGAAGAGCCATAACCAGGCCTGCAATACCCGAGTTTATGTGAACTACCGTTCCACCTGCAAAGTCAAGGGCTCCGTCGTGTGAGAGGAAACCTCCCCCCCAAACCCAGTGGGCAATGGGAGCGTAAACTAAGGTAATCCATATTAAGGAGAAAACGAGCCAAGTTGAAAACTTTAACCTTTCAATTACGGCACCGCTTGCAATTGCAACGGTAATTGCCGCAAAAGTCCCTTGAAAAGCTACAAAGAGAAGAGTAGGTATTGAGCCTGAAAGGCTCTTTGGAGTTATTCCCCTAAGCATTACCTCTTTTAAAGTCCCTATTACCCCGTGGAAGTCTCCCACAAAGGCAAGGGAATAGCCCCAAAGAACCCAAACGATAGAGACAAGGCAGTAAGCAACAAAGCTCATTGCGATAGTGTTTAAGATGTTCTTCCCCCTGCTCATTCCCCCGTAAAAGAGGGCTAAACCTGCAGGGGTCATAAGCATAACCATAGCCGTGGCAACAATTAACCAAGCAGTATCTCCACTGTTTAACTTCCCCTCTCCCCCAAAGGCTGTTAAGGGAAGAAGGGAGAAAAGGAGAGCTCTCCAAAAAAGCCTCATTTTTAAACCTCCGAGAAAATTTTTCGCAAGCGTATATTAGCAAGAGCCGTGCCACTTTAAAGGTAAAAAAAGAGTAATTTAAGACATAAATTGTGTTCAAAGAGCAAGCAGAGTGCTTAAAAAGTGTGCAGCAGGGAGGAGAAGGTGAAAGAAATTTACCACCCGCCGGTTTTACTCAAAGAAAGCATTGAATACTTAAAAGCAGAAGAAGGGGGAGTTTTCGTTGACGCCACGCTGGGAGGCGGAGGACACGCAGAGGCAATACTAAAGGCCAACCCCAAAAATAGGGTAATAGGAATAGACAGGGACGAAGAGGCAATAGAGAGAGCAATTGAAAGGCTTAAACCTTACGGCAACAGGGTAAGCATATACCACGGGAACTTCTCCCAGATAGACCAAGTGCTAATTGAAGAAGGAGTTGGTAAAGTAAAAGGTGTTCTCTTTGACCTTGGAGTTTCCCACTTCCACTTAAGGGGAGAAAGGGGCTTTACCGTCTGGAAGGAGCAACCTTTAGACATGAGAATGGACAAAAGGCAGAAGTTAACGGCAAGGGAGGTGGTAAACGAGCTGAGCGAAAGGGAACTTGCAAGGGTAATCTTTGAGTTTGGGGAGGAAAGGTTTGCAAAGAAGATTGCAAGGGAGATAGTTAAAAGGAGGAAGTTAAAGCCCATAGAAACTACAAGAGAGCTTGCAGAAATAGTAGAGAGAGTAATTCCCAAAAAGGTCTGGGCGGGAAAGAAGAGACATCCTGCAATTAAGACCTTTCAAGCAATAAGGATTTTCGTAAACCGAGAGCTTGAGGAGATAGAGGAAGCAATCCCCAAAGCGTCAAGGTTTATAGAGGAAAAGGGAAGGATAGTCGTTATAACTTTCCACTCTTTAGAGGACAGGCTGGTTAAAAGGCTCTTAAAGAACCTTGAAGGCTTTAAAGTCTTAACAAAGAAGCCCGTTGAGCCTAAAGAGGAAGAGGTAAGGGAAAACCCGGCGGCAAGGAGCGCCAAGTTAAGGGCAGCAGAAAGGATTACTCCCTAACCTTTGCCCCTTCTTGGTCAACCTCTAAAACTAGATAGTGGGACTCTATTCCCAAGGAGTCAAAGACGTTGCACATTGCTTGTCCTATCTGGTCAAAGTTCCTGTCTGCGAGAGCTCCTATGCAACTTCCGGCACCAGAGAGGTAAACTGCGTAAGCTCCAGCTTTGTAGCCTTCGGTAAGGATTTCCCAGAAGGAAGGGATAAGGTCGCACCTGTAAGGTTGGTGAAGCCTGTCTTTTACGGCCTCTTTAAGGAGTTCAAAGTCCTTCTTTTGGAGGGCTCCAAGGAGTAAAGCTACCCTCTGAATGTTAAAGATTACGTCCTCTTTCTTGTAAGTATCAGGGAGAACCGAGCGGGACTCTTCAGTTGAGAGGAAGAGCTCTGGAACAACTATAACAACTTTAAGCTCTTGGGGCCAGTCAAGCTTTACGTAGGTAAGGTCTCCGTTGGTTGCAGCTACAACGAAACCTCCCGTATAGGCAGGAAGGACGTTGTCTGGGTGGGGTTCAAACTTAAAGGCAACGTCAATAACTTCTGGAAGGGAAAGCTTCTTACCGCTTATTTTCTCCGCAGCGAGTATCCCTCCAACTATTGCAGTGGCAGAGCTCCCAAGTCCCCTTCCAAGGGGAATCCTGTTTAACTGCTTAACCTTTATGGGCTGCCTCTCTCCCAAGTATTCCATAGTTGAGCGGTAGGCCATAAGGAAGAGGTTCTTATCGTCTTTAGGGAGCTCCTCTTTCCCCTCTCCCTCTATCTCAACAGAGTAAAAGGAGGAGGGTTCAACTATAAACTCGTTGTAAAGCTTTAGAGCAAGGCCTAAAGCGTCAAAGCCGGGACCTAAGTTGCTAGTTGAAGCCGGAACAGAAACCGAAAACCTCATACTTAACTCCTAAAGGGTAAGTTATGCGGAAATTATACCCTTACGGCAAAGGGCATTTGACACATAATATAATCAGCTTGGCGTTAACTTATGAAGAGAAACTTACGGTTAAAGTTGACTCCTAAAGGGTTAATTTCTATCTCTTTTAGACTGTATCCTTTTATTTCCCCTTTAAAGCTCTCTTTACCCCTGTAAATGCAAAGGGGAGCTCCCCCCTTTATCAGGTGAGAAACCAATTTAACTGCCTCTTTCGGCTCCTTAACTGCCCTCATAACAAGTAGGTTAAAGTCTCCGCTTACTTCTTGAATTAACTTGTTCTCAACCTTAACGTTGCTTAAAGAAAGCCTCCTTTTTACCTCTTCAAGGAAAACGGCCCTCTTTTTCCTAGGTTCAACTAAGAGAAATTCTAAGTCGGGTTTTACAATTGCAAGGGGAATTCCGGGAAAACCTGCACCGGAGCCCACATCGCAAATTCTGCCTTTAAGCTCTATTCCTGCTCTTTCAAAGGCTTTAAGTCCCAATAGGGAGTCAAAAAAGTGCTTCTCCTCAATTTCTTTGTCTTCTAAAAGGGAGGTAAGGTTTACCCTCTTTCCCCATTTCTTTAAGAGCTCCTTATAATCTTTAAACTTGACGAGAGCTCCCTCCGGAAGGTCTATCCTGTTTATAGAGCAGAGCTCCTTAAGCCTTTCCAACTTTCAACTCTCCCCTTTTCCACTTTTCAATGTATATAGCCAAAATGGGAATTGAAGCAGGTCTTATTCCCTCAAGCCTTGCAGCCTGCCCTAAAGTTAAAGGCCTCATCTCCTTTAGTTTCTGCCTCTCTTCTACGGAAATAGGGACGAGGTCGTAATCAAAGTCTTCCGGAATCTTTACGTTTTCAAGTTTCCTAAACTTCTTTACCTCCTCAAGCTGCCTCTTTATGTAGCCCTCATACTTAACCTCAATCTCAACTTCCTCTAAAACCTCTTTAAGGAGCTCCCTATCTGCAAGGGAAAGCTCAAAGGGCAGGACTTTTAGCAGTTCACTTAACTTAACTTCAGGCCTTTTAAGGAGCTCGTAGGCACTCTTACTCTCCTTTACGGGAGTTGAACCTTCTTCCTCAAGAATCGGGTTAACCTCCTTAGGCTTTAGCTTAACCTCTTTAAGCCTTTCTATAAACACTTTAACTGCCTCATACTTCCTTTTAACCCTTTCGTACTGCTCTTTTGTCAAAAGGCCAAACTTATAACCGTACTTTGCAAGGCGGTAGTCGGCGTTGTCATACCTTAAAAGGAGTCTATACTCGGCCCTTGAGGTAAAGAGTCTGTAAGGTTCTCTAACTCCTTTATTTACAAGGTCGTCAATCATAACTCCTATGTAGGCCTCGTCCCTTCCCAAAACAAACCTCTCCTCTTTTCCCAAAGCTACTAAAGCAGCGTTTATACCGGCAACTATTCCCTGTCCTGCCGCCTCTTCATACCCTGTGGTTCCGTTAATCTGACCTGCGTTAAAAAGCCCTTTAACTATTTTTGTTTCAAGGGTAGGGTATAGGTGTCTTGGGTCTATGAAGTCGTACTCTATTGCGTAGGCAGGCCGTATTATCTCTGCCTCTTCAAGGCCGGGAATTGAGCGAATTATCGCAACTTGAACGTCGTAAGGTAAGCTCGTTGAGGTTCCGTTTGGATAGAACTCTACGGTATTCCTGCCCTCAGGCTCAACGAATACTTGGTGCCTCTCTTTTTCCGGGAACTTTACTATCTTGTCCTCTATTGAAGGACAGTAGCGAACTCCTACTCCGCTAATTAGTTTACACTCTCCGTACATAGGGGAGCGGTGGAGGTTTTCCCTTATTATCCTGTGGGTTTCTGCAGTAGTGTAGGTTAACCAGCAAGGGAGTTGCTCTATTTTCCTCGGAGTAGTCCAGTAGGAGAAAAAGGGAGGAGGAGTGTCTCCGTCCTGCCTTTCCATCTTTGAAAAGTCAATGGTCCTCCCGTCTATCCTGGTAGGAGTTCCTGTTTTTAACCTGCCCACTCTAAAGCCGTGTCTTTCGTAAAAGGAGCTCAACTTGTTTGCGGGAGGCTCCCACATCCTCCCGCCTTCAAACTCTTGAAAGCCGATAAATATCTTTCCCCTTAAGAAAGTCCCGGCAGTTATAACTACTGCTTTAGCCCCGTAGCGGGCTCCTACGTTGGTAATTACTCCCTTAACTTTCCCTTTCTCAACAATTACGTCATCTACTATCTGCTGAATTACCTTTAGGTTGTCTGTGTTCTCTATAACTTGCCTCATCCTCTTCCTGTAGGCTTCCTTATCTGCCTGAGCTCTGGGAGCTCTAACCGCCGGCCCCTTTTTCCTGTTTAAGAGCCTAAACTGTATTCCCGTCTCATCTATGTTCTTTGCCATCTCGCCGCCTAAGGCGTCTATCTCCCTAACTACGGTGCCCTTTGCAACTCCTCCAATTGAAGGGTTGCAGGCCATTTCGGCGATTTTGTCAACGTTAACGGTAAAGAGGGCAGTTTTACAGCCCATTCTTGCTGCCGCTAAAGCTGCTTCGCAACCAGCGTGGCCAGCTCCAACAACTATAACGTCAAAGACTTCGTCCCACATCTCTTAGTCTCCCTTAAAACCAGAGCTCCACCTTAGCTCCCCTTCCAGCTTTAAGGAGCTTAGAAGCGTTTGCCATGTAGGCAACTATTTGAATGTGATTTTCAGGGTTAACCCCTATAAAGAGCTCCCCCCTTTTAAACCCTGCAAATCCCTCAGAAGACTTTTCAACAACCACTCCGTTAATGACTGCCTTTTTAGGGAGAGCTCCCTTAAACTCAAAGTTAAGAATTAAGTTTCCAAAGTAGTCAACGTCTAAAACTACGCACTCGTACTTTCCCCTTTCAACCTCTTTAGGAGGAGGTAGGCGAAATCTCTTTAAACGGGAGAGCTCCAGCCTCTCTCCCAAGTGACGGGCAGATTGAAGTTTTGAGAGCTCCGCCGCTACGGGTGCAAGCTCGTTTCTGGTTCTAAAGTTCCCCCTTCCTTTAATGTAGTAATGGTCTGCGGTTATAAGGTAAAGGGCTTGAGGCTCTTCTTCCTCAAACATTAAGCTCCCTATGCCGTTATTGGGACACACCACAAAATACCTCTCAGTAGATACGATAACGGGCTCAGCCGAAGGGTCAGGGTCAACCATGCAGAGGAAGACAGTTCCCGTAGGAAAATACCTGTAAGACCACTTAAGCTTTAAGGCTCCGTCAACGACGTCAAAAGGCCTTACTTGATGGGTAATGTCAACAACTTTAACCTCAGGAGCAACGGAGCTTATAACGCCGTGAACGGTTCCTGCGTAGTGGTCTTTAGTTCCAAAGTCTGAAATAAGAGCAACAATCCTCTCCATTAAAGACCCTCCCGTGCAATCTCAGTCAGACTTTTAAGCTCCTTTTCAAGTTTAAGCCCCATCTCCTCTTCACTTGAAAAGTCCTCGGGCCTTAAAGGACTTCCCAGTAAAACCTTACACCTTGAAAAGGGTTTTGGAATTTTAAACTTATCCCAAGAGTTTAAGGTAAAACAACTACTACAAGCAAATGTAAGAGGGTAAATGGGAATCCCTGAAGTCAAGGACAGCTTAACAACTCCCAACTTAACCTTTTCCCTTGGCCCCCTAGGACCGTCTGGAGTTATGGCTACACAGTAGCCCTCTTTTAACAGTTTTAACATCTTAAGGAAAGCCCTTTCCCCTCCTTTACCTTTTCCAGTAGAACCCCTTACCGTTTTAAAGCCAAGCTTTTCAACTATATTGGCTATTAACTCTCCGTCCCTGTGCCTGCTTATAAGGATTGCGACCTTATCTGAAAACTCCTTTAAGGCAAAGGGGAGCAAGAACATCCTACCGTGCCAGAAGGCGACTATACAGGGAAACTCAGGAGGAGAGAGGAACTCTACTTCAACCTTTAAGGTTTTAACCAGTAGCTTAGAAACCGTTAGTAAGAGGAACTCTTTACCTAAGCTCAAAGCAAACCTTTAAATTAACCTGTTTCAGTTTTACTCCCTCCGGAAAAGGCTTAAAGGGAATAGACTTATAAACAGCCGAAATTACAGACCTGTTAAAAACTATATCCTTTGATAATTCTACTATATCCAGTTCCTGAAGGTTGCCCTTTCTGTCTATAAGCAACGAGATAATAGCCTTCCTTTTGGCCGAAGTTCTGTAGTAAGGGAGCTCCCAATTATTCATTATCCTATCCCTTACTTGAAGTAGATAAGGAGTAAGCCTATTGAAGGAAACCCTTAAGCTGGAATCGGCCTTACTTTTGCCTGGAAAAGAAACCTTCAAGCTCAAAAAAGCCCTTCCGTTTCCGGAACTCTTGCTCATTAAGGGAAGACTACCTGTAATTCCAGCTAAACCTTGCTTAGGAAGGTTCTTAACCTCTCCCCTTTTTACCACTTTAACCTTATTAGAAGCTAAGTTCTGATAAGTCCTCCTAGAGGACTTCCCCTTTGCTGGTAAGGAGGCTGAAGAGCTTTCATTCTTCAACTCTTTACCCTTTGAAGACTTTAAACCCACAAAGTTAGACTTTACATCCAAGTCAAAAGTTAAGGGAACAACGCTTACCACTTGGTAAGACTTGGGGGAGAGCTCCAACTTTAAAGCTAGAACCCCAAAAACGAAAGCGTGAATCAAAAGAGAACAAACAAAGGACATTAAGTCAAGTTTAGAATACCTTCCCACCCTTTTACCTTGTTCTTATTTAGTGGAGCGGGCGACGGGACTTGAACCCGCGACCCTCAGCTTGGGAAGCTGATGCTCTACCACCTGAGCTACGCCCGCCCTATT
>Ga0256833_1000232_pt1 | contig 44547 bp, 44 predicted proteins | sample 356284metaG_FD_190535 | JGI IMG/M metagenome (GOLD analysis project Ga0256833, IMG submission 190535) | Hydrothermal vent microbial communities from Mid Atlantic Ridge, Atlantic Ocean - 356-284 | ecosystem: Environmental > Aquatic > Marine > Hydrothermal vents | place: Atlantic Ocean: Mid... | reverse complement strand
TGCCCAGTCGTCAAAGAGTTGATTGCGACGTTGTTTTCGCATAACTTTCCCCACGTTCTACCCGCAAGCTTGATCGCTCGCGATGGCGTCAGCGGTGCGGTGCGTCTGGCAAGTAGGCGGTATCGTGGAAAGCTGCCTCGCATTTTGCAACCCCAGCTCGCGAGCAGTGGGACCGCGCCCGCTGAGCTCAGGGTTAAGTTTACACATATTTCGAGAAAACATTCATAATAAGAACTTCCAAGTGAGCCGCCGCTCTGTGAGGGCCAATTTGTAAAGTGCTGGGATGCGCACAGGCATTTCTAAGCCGCAAGCACTCCTTTAGTTGTTGCTTAGTATTCTTGCCGATTACAGAAATGGCCTCCAAGATATCCAAAAAATCACTTTCTTTCATTCGTGCCAAATCGTCTTTGGTTATAGCATCTCTCCATTTCGCATTGCGTCGGCGGGCCTCATTATTGAAAGCCCGCAATCTATTAGGATCAGAAAGTACATAGTCATATAACGTAGCAACAGCGCCAGCCCAAGACAATACTACAGAAGCCCTATAAAGTTGATATTCATAACACTTGACGGCTTCCTCAACGAAGGCAGCCGTTATTGCTTCGGGTATCTGCTCCAATTCTTTGCGAAGAGTAACGGCAACGTCCCTGGGAGGCAAAAGGGCTAGATTCTTACTTTCAAGGATCTCTCGCACCCGTTGTTGCCCAGCCATAGTCAGACGCCATCCATCCTTAGTATTAGCCACAAAGGGTACAGCTTTTCTTAGATAGTCTGACACATTCCACTTCTTGACTTCTCGTAAGCCAGATTCAAGAGCAATCTCCCGTATTTCACGAACAGATTTGGGGCGCTCGCTCTCTACAGCGAGGCAGCATAAAAGTTTATCTATTCTTGGCAAATCTGGCATCTGTAGTAAATCCACTAATATAGTTTTATCCAACAATTTTCTTCTCCAGCTCTTTCCGAGTATCTGCGGATAAGGCATATAAACCGGAAGCCGTTTGAAGCAAAACTCCGTCCTTAACAAGGCGCTTTAAATACTTTGAAAGATTCTGGCTGTAGCTCTTCTTATAGTAATGAGAAGCTTTTTTCATAGCCTCTAAAATTGCGCGACGAGAAAAAGTTGGGCTTTCTTCCACAAAAGTCAGATAAGCTGCTGCTGCGATGATAAGATCTCTTCCTGTCTCCGCGTTTATCCTCTGAGCAATAGTATTAAGGCCCAAATTTTGGAATTGCTCACGCGCCTCCGCAGAAATTTCCTCAATTTCTTCTATGTCCGCGTCGGTATCGGAAACCACCCTCATCTGAGCAATATCTTGGAGAAGTTCAGGGATTTGCTCTTGAATAAATTCTTCGCTGCCCTCAAACTCAATTTCAATATCAGCAACTCGAATTCGAATCTTACTCATAGTCGTTTCCTCCCTTATCATTATTTCCTCCTTTTCTCTAAAGGGGCGAGGCGAACTATTTTTACGCCGCCATTTTTAACTGATAGTATATTCAATTTCGGGCGTCATGCAACCTTTTTGTTGCCTTAGGCCTTTACTAACATTTCGTCGCACATCCTCCCCAATAGGTGGCACCACCTCGCTGCCACATCATTGGTTGGTTTCGGACCATCCTCATCGTTTCGGACGCGCGGCGTTCCGTCGCCGCACCCGGGTGACCGCGCTCGAAGCCGGGCCCATGGCGTCACCGCCAACTTGATCTGCTCCCGCCTACGTGCGCACGCCGCTGGTCGAGCGCCAGATCGAGGACCAGGCAAGGAACCTCGGAATCCCCGAGGCCGAGGTGATCGAGAAGGTGATGCTCGAGCCCGCCGCCGTCAAGCGCCTGATCGAGCCCGAGGAGGTGGCCGCGCTGGTGGCCTTCCTGGCCTCGGACGAGGCCGGGGCGATCACCGGCGGCTGCCTGCCCGTCGACCTGGGCTGGACGGCGCGCTAAAGCACTGCGGCCAGCTGGCCTGTCCCCGGGAGAGTGCTTCCAGGCGCTCACCCCGTATCAGCCGCAGGACCTCCGCCTGCTTGCGCTTCGCCGACCAACGTTTCGCGATCCCCGCTCATGAACACCCCCGCCGCCACCGCTCTACGGCCAGAGGCGGGTCCAGGCTATTCGAGGGGGAACCCACTTTCGCACAACGATGGCGTCCGCGGCTCGCAAGCGACCGAGTGCAGCCAGTCCGCCGCGCACAGGGTTAGCCCGCGTCCCCCTGAGCGAAAACGAAAACTCCGCCGCAACTGGAAACCTGCCGATATGCGACCCGCAAACCTGCTTGCCCGCATGCAGCCTCGGTTTCATCTGCTGCCCAATAGTGTTCGTCTTCATCCCACAGTTCCATCCATTCTTGATGGGCCCGTTCGCGCTCTTGAACTGTGGGAAAGGCTATGTCGCCTATGGCAATGCTTCCGCCTTTTGCAAGATAAGAGCGGGCCAGCCGTTGAAGGAGAGCCATTTTAGCGGCAAGGTCAAACTCGTGGAAAACATAGGCGGATACGATTCGGTCAAAGGGGAGCCGGAGCTCGGTTGGCCACTTGCCCAATAGATTCGCCTGTACCAGGTGAACTTGGGGCAGTTTCTCGCGTGCCCGATCTATCATTTCGGGCGAGAAATCCAGCCCCCACACATCGCAGCCTTGCCGAAGAAAACGCGCGGCCAGGTTGCCCGTGCCGATACCAAGATCGAGCACCCGCAAGTCTGGCTCTACATCGGCCAAGCCGACTACAGTATCCAGCACTTTGTCATAGCCGTCGAAGGGAAAGGTGCCCTCATTCAGGGTGACCGAGTGATCGTAATCCTCTGCCCAGTCGTCAAAGAGTTGATTGCGACGTTGTTTTCGCATAACTTTCCCCACGTTCTACCTGCAAGCTTGATCGCTCGCGATGGCGTCAGCGGTGCGGTGCGTCTCGCAAGTAGGCGGTATCGGGGAAAGCTGCCTCGCATTTTGCAACCCCAGCTCGCGAGCAGTGGGACCGCGCCCGCTGAGCTCAGGGTTAAGTTTACACATATTTCGAGAAGACATTCATAATAAGAACTTCCAAGTGAGCCGCCACTCTGTGAGGGCCAATTTGTAAAGTGCTGGGATGCGCACAGGCATTTCTAAGCTGCAAGCACTCCTTTAGTTGTTGCTTGGTATTCTTGCCGATTACAGAAATGGCCTCCAAGATATCCAAAAAATCACTTTCTTTCATTCGCGCCAGGTCATCCTGGGTTGTAGCATCTCTCCATCTTGCATTGCGTCGACGGGCCTCACTATTGAAAGACCGTAATTTATTAGCATCAGTAAGTATATAGTCGTATAACATAGCAACAGCGCCAGCCCAAGACAACACTACAGAAGCCCTATAAAGTTGATATTCATAACATTTGACGGCTTCCTCAACGAAGGCGGCCGTTACTGCTTCGGGTATCCGCTCTAATTCTTTGCGAAGATTAACGGCGACATCCTTTGGAGGCAAAGGGGCTAGATTCTTACTTTTAAGGATCTCTCGCACCCGTTGTTGCCCAGCCGTAGTCAGACGCCATCCATCCTTGGTGTTAGCGACCAAGGGTGTAGCCTTTCTTAGATAGCCTGATACATTCCACTTCTTGACCTCTCGCAAGCCGGATTCCAGCGCAATCTCCCGTATCTCACGAACGGGTTTGGAGCGCTCACTCTCTACAGCGAGGCAGCACAAAAGCTTATCTTCTCTTGACAAATCGGGTATCTGCAGTAAATCTACTAATATAGTTTTATTTAGCAATTTTTACCTCCAGCTCTTTTCGATTCTTTTCAGATATAGAATACGAACCAGAAGACTTTTGAAGCAGAACTCCGTTCTTAACCAGGCGTTTTAAATATCCCGAAAGATTCTTGCCATAGCTTTTCTTATAGTGATGAGAAGCTTCTTTCATTGCTTCTAAAATTGCACGACGGGGAAAAGTCGATTCTCCCTTCACAAAGGTCAGGTAAGCCGCTGCTGCAACAACAAGGTCGCTTCCGCTCTTCACTCCGATCCTTTGAGCAATAGTGTTGATACTTAAATCCTGAAGTAGTTCACGTCTTCCTTCAGAGATCTCCTCGATTGTTTCTCCTAAATCTGCGTCGGAATCGGAAACCACTTTCATATGCGCAATGTCTTGTAGAAGTTCAGGGATTTTCTCTTGAATAAATACTTCGCTGCCTTCAAACTCAATTTCGATATCGGCAACGCGAATCCGTATCTTGCTCATAGTCGTTTCCTCCCTTATCATTATTTCCTCCTTTTCTCTAAAGGGGCGAGGCGAACTATTTTTGCGCCGCCATTTTTAACTGATAGTATATTCAATTTCGGGCGTCATGCAACCTTTTTGTTGCCTTAGGCCTTTACTAACATTTCGTCGCACATCCTCCCCAATAGGTGACACCACCTTGCAGCCACATCATTGGTTGGTTTCGGACCATCCTCATCGTTTCGGGCGCGCCGCGTGCCGTCGCCGCACCCGGGTGACCGCGCTCGAAGCCGGGCCCATGGCGTCACCACCAACTTGATCTGCCCCCGCCTACGTGCGCACCCCCCTGGTCGAACGCCAGATCGCGGACCAGGCGGCGAACCTGGGCCTGGACCCGGGGGAGGTGGTCGGGCGGGTGATACTCGAGCCCGCCGCCGTCAAGCGCCTGATCGAACCCGAGGAGGTGGCCGCGCTGGTGGCCTTCCTGGCCTCGGGCGAGGCCGGGGCGATCACCGGCGGCTGCCTGCCCGTCGATCTGGGCTGGACGGCGCGCTAACACGAACCGGCCCGGCTTTCGCCGGGCCGGCCGCCCGAGCGGATCCGACTCCCGTGCTTACTGAGCGACCGAGATGGGGATCCGCTTGGCGCGCGCGGTCTCGACCTTGGGCATGGTCAGCTTGAGCATGCCGTTCCGGAACTCCGCCTTCACCTCGTCGCTGCTGATCTCCACCGGCAGGGTGAAGCTGCGGACGAAGGTGCCGTGCGGGATCTCCTGCAGGTAGTAGCGGCGCACGCCCTGATCCTCGACCGGCTTGTGCTCACCGCGGATCGTCAGCTTGTTGCCCTCGAGGCTGATGTTGATCTCCTCCGCGGTCAGCCCGGGTACCGCCATCTCCAGCACCAGCGCGTCGTCGGTCTCGTAGAGGTCCACCGGCACCACGTAAGCGCTGGGCGCGGTCACGCGACCGAGGTCGCCCAAGGTCTCCTCGAAGAGCCGGTTGAACTCGTCGAACAAGCTCATCGGACCCCAGGTGCGGAAGGGGGTGAGTTCAGCGGTCGGGCGAATTTCGCGCTTCACCAGAGCCATACCATCACCTCCTCCTATTATCTCCTCCAAAATAGAGCATATCATATGAGCCTTATTGTGTCAAGTATGGCGTGCTAGGCTGCAGGGGATGCGGATCGAAACGCGCGCCTTCGGCCCCCTGCAGGCCAACGCCTACCTGGTCTGGGACGACCCGGAGCGGGCTGTGCTGGTCGACCCCGGCGACGAACCCAAGCGCGTGCTCGATTGGATCCGCACCAGCGGCGTGCGGCCGCAAGCGGTGCTCCTGACCCACGCCCACTTCGACCACATCGGCGCGGTGCGGGCGGTGGTGGAGACCTACGACCTGCCCGTGCGGCTGCACCCCGCCACCCGCCCGGTCTACGAGCGCGCGGCGTCGGCCGCGATGCGCTGGGGCCTCTTCATCGACCCGCCGCCCACCGAACCCCTGGTGGACCTGGCCGAGGGCCCGCTCGACCTCGGCCCTGGCTTCAGGGTTTGGCACCTGCCCGGTCACTGCCCCGGGCACGTGACCTTCTACCAGCCGCAGGCGGAGGCGGTCTTCTCGGGCGACCTGCTCTTCGCCGGCGGCGTGGGGCGCTGGGACCTGCCCGGCGCCAACCTAGACGACCTGAAGCGCTCGATTCGGCGCCTCTACGAGCTGCCCGAGGCCACCCGCGTCTACCCCGGCCACGGCCCTGCAACCACCCTGGCCACGGAACGGCGCGCCAACCCCTTCGTGCAGAACTGGCTCACCTAGCCTCCTCATGGGTGTCTACTGCACCTTCGTTTAGAATGAGGCGATATGTTTAGGGGCGAGGATATCGGAATCGACTTGGGCACCGCCAGCGTGCTGGTGTACGTGCGCGGCAAGGGGATCGTCCTGCGCGAACCCTCCGTCATCGCCATGGTGCGCGACAGCAAGGACGTCAAGGCCGTCGGCGCCGAGGCCTACCGCATGCTGGGGCGCACACCGGGCAACATCGTCGCCGTCCGCCCGCTCAAGGACGGGGTGATCGCCGACTACACCCTGACCGAACGCATGCTCACCATGTTTCTCAAGAAGGTGCTCTCGCCCATGGCGCGCTTTTTCAAGCCGCAGGTCATGGTCGGCGTGCCAAGCGGCGTGACCGAGGTCGAGCGCATGGCGGTGGTGCGCGCGGTCGTGGACGCCGGGGCCAAGCGCGCCTTCCTGATCGAAGAGCCCCTGGCCGCAGCCATCGGCGCGGGCATCAACATCGCCGCGCCCGCGGGCAGCATGGTCGTCGACATAGGCGGCGGCAGCTCCGACATCGCCGTGATCAGCCTGGGCGGGATCGTCCAGTCCGAGTCGCTGCGCATCGCTGGCAACGAGTTTGACCAGTCGATTATTCGCTACGTCCGCCGCGCCCACAACCTGCTCATCGGCGAGCGCACCGCCGAGGAGGTCAAGATCAAGATCGGGGCCGCCAAGGTGCTTTCCGACGAAGACCGCCTCGTCGCCGAAGTGCGCGGGCGCGACGTGGTTACCGGCCTGCCCAAGACCGTCGAGGTTACCACCGACGAGGTCGTCGAGTCGCTGGCTGAGCCCTTGGAGAAGCTGGTCATGGGCGTGCGGCGGGTGCTCGAGGCCACGCCCCCCGAGCTCATCTCCGACATCGTCGACCGCGGCATCCTCCTCTCGGGCGGCGGGGCGCTGCTGCGCAACCTCGACCACATGCTCCAGGAGGCCACCAACGTGCCCGTGATCGTGGCCGAAAACGCCCTCGACGCCGTGGCCTACGGCACCGGCAAGGCGCTGGAGATGATCCCGGTGCTCAAGGACACCCTCATCTCCTCCGACTCGGTCCTGCGCCGCTAGGAGGCCTGCTGTGCACGAGATCCTCGAGCTGCTGCCGCACCGCTACCCCTTTTTGCTCATCGACCGCATCCTGGAGGCCGACCCAGAGCGCTTCAAGGTGCTCAAGAACGTCAGCTTCAACGAGCCCTTCTTTCCCGGCCACTTTCCCGGCCATCCGGTCATGCCCGGCGTCCTCATCGTCGAGGCCATGGCCCAAGCCAGCGTGGCCAGCCTCGCCACCCGCCCCGACTTTGACGCCGGATCGCTCGCCTACCTGGCCGGCGTGGACGACGCCCGCTTCCTTAAGCCGGTGGTGCCCGGCGACACCCTGATCCTCGAGGGCACCCTGCGCTACCGGCGCGGCCTGGGCAAGTCGGGGGTCAGCGCCTGGGTCGAGGGGGAGGAGGTGGCGCGCGCCAAACTGACCTTCGTCGTGCGGAGCCGATAGTGCTAACGATCCTGGACCGATACCTCCTACGCGAGGTGCTGCCCGTTCTGTTCGTCTCCGCGCTGCTGTACGTCGCGGTTTTCCTCTTCGGCTTCTTCTACGTCGGCAGCCAGTGGCTGGACGGGGCGCCGGTGCTGAAGGTGCTCACCTGGCTCGGCTACCACGTGCCGGGGGTGCTCGTCCAGGTCCTGCCCATGGCGGTCGTCTCGGCGGTGGTCATCCCCTTCGGGCGCCTGGCCACCGAGGGGGCCGTCCTCGCCACCCAGGCGGGGGGCATCCCCCTGACCCGGCTACTGCTGCCGGTGTTGCTCGTAGGCTTTTTGCTCGCGGGCTTTTCGCTCTACCTCTCCGAAAAGGTGGTGCCCGAAACCAACGCCCGGGTGCGCGGCTACTGGTACGACGAGCTCACCTCGCGCGGCCACGGCCTCGCCCGCCTGCGTGGCAAGACTGTGCCGCTAGGGAACGGACTCGAGCTCTACTTCGGCGGCTACGACCGGGCGCACCGCGCGATGACCGACGTGCGCCTGCAGCTTTGGAAGGGGCGCCAGGCCACGGTCATCTTCGCCGACAGCGGCACCTACGACGGCGACACCCTGCGCCTGCGCGGCTACCGCCTCTACACCGTGGACTATAGCCAGATCGATGCCCTAATGAGCGCCGCGCCCGAAGCCCTACCCGAGGAGTTGCAGCGCGTCTTCAAGAACGTCAGCATCCCCAAGAGCCCCGACGCCACCCTCACCCTCAAGACCGGGCTCACCCGCGAGCAGGCGCTGGCCAACTTCGCCGACCCCCTCGCCGCCGACACCCTCAGCCTGAGCGAGGCCTGGCGGCGCTACACCAATCCCGACCTTTCCCCCAAGGACCGCCTCGAGGCCGGCCTGGCCTTCCACTCCAAGCTCGCCCTGCCGCTGGCCAACGTGGTGCTCATCCTCATCGCCCTGCCCTTCGCGGTGAACTACGGCCGCAGCCCCGGCCTCTCGCTGGGGATGAGCGTGCTCATCGCCGTGGCCTACTACCTGGTCTTCCTGCTCGCGCGCTCGATGGGCGGGCTGGGCATCCTGCCGCCGGCGCTGGCGGCCTGGTCGGCCAACCTCATCTTCGCGTTCGTGGGGTGGAGGCTGATGCGACGGTGAGGACCTTGCTTCTCTCCGCCTCGATCGGGGGCGGACACCGGCAGGCGGCGCGGGCGCTGCGGGAGGCGCTCGAGCGCGAAGGAGCCTGCGACTGCCGCGAGGCCGACTACCTGCGCTTCGTCCCCCCCTGGGAGCGCGGCCCCACCACCGCCATCTACGCCTTCTGGCTGCGCTACTGGCCGGAGGCGTACCGCTGGTTCTACCACTGGTCCAACCTCCCGAGCGAGCCCAAGCTGATCGCCGAGGTCTTCAGCAACGCCGGCCTGGGCTCCATGCGCCGTTTTCTCGACGAGGCCGCACCGGACGTGGTGGTCTCGTCCTTCCCAACTACCGCCGCAGTGGTCGGCCGCGCGCGCGCGGCCGCGGGCATGCGTTTCCTCAATACCCTGGTGGTCACCGACTTTCGCGCCCACCGCCACTGGGCGCGCCCCGAGGCCGACCTGATCTTCGTGGCCTTCCCCGAAACCGCGGAGGACCTGGTGCGCCACGGGGTGGACCGCAAGCGCGTGCGGGTTACCGGCATTCCCATCCTCCCCCGGTACGCCGAGCTGCCCGAGCCCGAGACCCTGCGCCGCAAGCTGGGCCTCGATGAGCGGCCGGTCGTGCTACTCTCGAGCGGCGGGGCGGGGGCCTACCGCAGTTACTGGCGCGTCCTGAAGGCGCTTTTTCAACTCGACCACCCCATGCAGCTCGTCACCTTCGACCCCGAACAGAACGGCCTCGAGGAGGAGGAGCGCGGATCGCTGCGCTGGGTGCGCGCGGGGCTGCGCGACGACTTTCCCGAATGGATGGGCGCGGCGGATCTGGTCGTGGGTAAGGCCGGCGGCCTCACAGCCTCCGAAGCCACGGCCCTGGGGGTGCCCATGGTGGTCTACGACCCCATTCCCGGCCAAGAGGAGGGCAACGCCGACTACCTCGAAGAGCGCGGGGCGGCGGTCTGGGTCCGGCGCTTCGACGACCTGCCGCCCACGCTGCGCAGGCTGCTCGACGACGGGTCCGCCCGGCGCGCGATGTCGGAGCGGGCGCGCGCGCTGGGCCGCCCGGACGCCGCGCTGCGAGTGGCCCGCGAGCTCGCCGAACGGGGGGGCCGCCGGTGAACCCCTGGGCCGCCGGCGCCCTCCTGGCGGCTGGGGCCTACTGGGGTCCGCCCTACCTGCTGTGGCAGTGGTGGGGGCTGAGCGTGGTGCAGCGCGGCCTCGGCAGCGCCCGACCGGAGCTGGGCCTCACCTTCGATGACGGGCCCGACCCCGAGACGACCCCCCGGGTGCTCGACGCCCTTGCCGAAGCCGGCGTACGGGCCACCTTCTTCGTCCTCGGCGAGCGCGCCGAGGCCCATCCCGAGCTGATCGCGCGACTGCGGGACGAAGGACACGAGCTGGCCCTGCACGGCTGGCGCCACCGCCACGGCTGGGCGCGCGCGCCCGCCGAAGCCTACGCCGACGTGCTGCGGGGCGCGCGCACCCTGGAAAAGCTTGCCGGTACGCCGCCGCGCTTCTTCCGCCCGCCCCACGGAGCCTACACCTGGGCCCAGCAGGCGGCCGCCCGCCGACTCGGCCTGACCCCCGTGCACTGGACGGTGGAGGCCCACGACTGGCACCCCGCCTACGGCCCCGAGGCGGTCGTGCGCCGGGTGGTCGAGGGGACGCTGCCCGGAGGCGGGCGCATCGAGGGCGCCATGCCCGGCGACATCGTCGTGATGCACGACGCCGGGCCCGGCGGGCGGACCGCCGCTGAGGCGCTGCCGGGGCTGCTAGCGGAGCTAAAGGCGCGCGGCTTTCACCCCAAACCGGTAGGGGCGTTGCGGGGCCTGCGGCGGGGCGAGTGGCGCGACCTGCCCAAGCGCGCATGGGTGGCCACGGTGGACCGGTTCTTCGATCGGCTCTACCACGTAGAGGAGCTCAACTACGGCGCGCACAGCGTCTTTCGGGTGGCCAAAGGACCTTTCCCTGGGCCCGCAGTCGAGGTCGCGAGCGGTGGGCGCATTGAGCCCGGAGCGCCCGCCGCCGAGTTGCACCTGCACTCCGAGCGCATGGCCCGCGCCGGCGAGGCCGGCTCACTCACCGCTTTTCGTTTCTTCAAGCGCTCGATGCCCGATCTCGCCCGTGCCCTGCGTGAACGGCCGCACCTGGCCGACGTCGAGGTCTTCTGGGGGGTCTCGCTCTTCCAGGAGATCCTGGAGCCCGTGGGCTTCCAGCTCGTCGAGCTGCCGCCCGCCCGGCGCAGGTTCCTGGGCACATACATGCACTTTCTTCACAGGCTCTACGGGGGTACCCCGCTAAAGCGGATCTGGCCCAAGCTGGTCCTCATCGACCGCGCCACCCTGCTCGAGCGTTACGGCTAGACCCGAGCGCGCCAGCGCCATGCCCCCCGCCACCCAGAACACCTCGGCCAAGTGCAGGCTAGGCACGGCCATGGGGTTGTCCACCAGGCTCATGACCAGGTAGCCGAAGAAGATGGCCACCAAGAGGGGCTCGCGCGAGCGCACCGCGGCGTAGCCCAAAAGGGCGAGCAGGGCCAGGTAGCCCGTCGTGCCGATAACGCCCGTCTCGCCCAGGGCGTGAAGGAGCAAGTTGTGGGCGATGAGCCAGGCGCCGTAGAAAGGCTCGAGCCAGCTCGGGCAATCCAGGCCCAGCCGCTCGGCTCCCACCCAAAGATTGCAACCACGCCGGTACAGGTGCTCCAGCCAAGGCCCCAGCTGGTAGGGCCCCACCCCACCCCAGGGGTAGGCCCGGATGGCCTCGAGCGCCCCCTGCCATACCCGATCGCGCCCCGAGAGGCCCAGCGAGAGCAGCCGCTGGAGCGCGGGCACATGCTGCCCCAGGCTCACCGTGGCGTAAGCCAGCGCCGCCAGCGCCCCACCCAGCGCAAGCCCACCTACGTAGCGACGTCCGCGCGCGAGGAACGCCATCAACGCCCCCACCACAAGCACGGCCATCGCCCCCCGGCTCCCCGAGAATGCCAGCGCCGCGAGGGCCAGCACGCCCACGGGCAGCTTCCACCACCAGCGCGCCCGCCAGTCGAGAACAAGCAGCACCCCCAGCGCCCCCGCAAGCCCCACCGAGACCGTGGTGTAGTAAGGGTGTACCAGCCGACGCGCTAAAAACTGCGCGCCGAAGGCGTCGTAGCTCGTCCATAAAGCGAGCAGGTAGACCGCCGACAAGCCCACCAGCAAGTAGTGCAGCCAGCGTGGGTCGGCAAGCCACACCCCGGCGAGCACGAGCGCCACCACGAACAGCCCCCGCACGAGCGCCAGCGGCACCGAGGCCAGCGGGTTGGGCGTAAGCAGCGCGGCGACGAGCTGGGTGCCCAAGTAAAAGAGCACCACCCGCTGCGCCAGCGGCCCCAGCGCCCGCCAGTAACGGAGCGCGGCGAAAGCCGCCAGGTAGAGCGGCGGAAAAACGGGGACGAGGGCGATCAACCAGGCGAGGCGCGAGCGCACGGCGCTATTCTACTCAGGCATCGGATGAGGAGGCACCGATCGGCGCCTTCGCTCGCAAGAGGACTTCGGACAGGAGCTCGAGGCGGTGGGTCTTGGTGCTGAGGCGGCATCGGCCCGGGCGCAAGAAGCGCACGACCTCGCCGGCGGCACGCCTCAGAGCTTGCTCTGCGCCTGGGTCATCACCAGCCGTTTGGTGAGCACGATAGCGGCGTCCAGGATGTGGTCCGCGTAGCCACCGGCGGCCACTCCACGCGCTACGAGGCGAATACCGCGGTCTCGTCCTTTTCCTTGGCGTAGAGGCAGACCTTGTGCGCGGTTGACCGCGCCGCCATCTCGCGCGCCTCGTAGAGACCGGTGAGCGAGTTCACGACCATGTGGGCGTGCCCCGGTGGCCTCGAAGGCGGCAAAGCGGGTTGGCATGTCCTCGCAATGCGCCCCGGCGCGGACCGCCGAGGGGCTTCGCCGGCGTCTTCCACGCTCCCGGACGACGGTGCAAAAGCGCTCGACCAGCGCCTCCGCGACGCTGGGCACCCCCTCGATCTCGGGCACCTTCTGGGCCAGGTCGGCCAGCCGAGGATGCCCTCGAGCGCCGGTTTGAGCAAGCCGATCACGCGCCCCGCCTCCTTTCTCGATCTTCCCCTTACAGGATAGCCGGTAGGCTGAGCAGGCATGCGACGTGCTGGCTGGCGACCGCAGGGCTTTCTGGCCGGTTCGCGGGCGGCTTTCAGGGCGAGTCCTCCACCGCCACCAACCCGCTGATGGTCTGGAACGCGGCAGGTAAGCTAGGGGCGTGAACCTCGAAGACCTGGTCAAGAAGGCCCGCGGTGGCCGGGTGGTGGCGAGCGGCTTCCTGAACCCCAAAGAGCAGGAAGCGCTGCACGCCCTGGCCGCGCGCGAGGGGCTGGCCCTCGCCTGGTTCGGCGGCCTGCCCGCCGCCGAGCGGCGGCTGGGAGTGCTGCACCCGCCCGAGGTGCCTGCGGTGAACGACCCCACCTGGGTAGGCTGGCTGGCGGACGAGGACCCAGAGCAGGCCGCCGCGCGGCTGCGCCGGGCGCTGGATACAGGCGAGCTAGGCGACGTGCGCTCCAGGCCCGAGGGTGTCCTTTTCGCGGCCACCCGCGCAGCGCAAGCCCGCCTCGCCGCAGCCGGCCTCGCCGCGGTGGACCCGCCCGAAGCGCACCGCCCGCGGCGACGCCGCAAGACCCGCACCCTGGTCGTCCCCTCGCTGCGGGTGGACGTGGTGGGGGCCAAGGGCTTCGGCGTAAGCCGCAGCTACTTCGCCAAGGGGGTGAAGGCGGGCAAGGTGCGGCTACGCGGCCACGTGGCCGACGCCAAGGACGAGGTGCGGGAGGGCGACACCCTGATCGCCGAGGGGCTGGGGCAGGTCACGCTGGTGCGCGTTGTTGGCCGCACCACCCGCGGCAACTACAAGGTTGAGCTCACCAGCGAGCGCTGAATTTTCACCCTTCAGGGCTAAGATGGAGCCATGAAGCGTCTTGCCACGCTCCTCGTACTCCTCTTCGCGGTGGCGCTGGCGGCCGAGAAGCCGCTGGCCGTCGCCACCATCGAGCCCTACGCCTCGCTCGCCCGCGCCGTTTTGGGCGAGGGCTGGCGGGTAGAAAGCCTGGTGCCCGCCGGCGCCAACCCCCACGTCTTCAACCCCACCCCCGCCGACGTCAAGGAGGTGGCCGCGGCCAAGCTGGTGATCATGAACGGCCTCGGCCTCGACGGATGGATGGTCGACAAGCTGGTGCGCCCCAACAACCTGAGCGCCAAGGTCTACCGGGTCGAGGACTCGGTGCACGACCTGGTGTTGCCCCTGCCCTCGGGTGCGCCCGACCCCCACGTCTGGACCGATCCGGTGGCCATGACCTTCGCGGTCTGCGACCTGGCGCGCGCCGCCGGCGAGGTGGACCCAGACCACGCGGACGACTACCTCGCCCGCGCCCTCGCCTACAAACTCGGGCTCTTCGACCTCGTTCAGCGCACCACCGAGCGGCTCGCCCAAGCGCCCACCCGCCGCTTCGTGGCCTACAAGAACCCCTTCACCTATCTGGCGGCGCGCTACGACCTCGAGCGGGTCTATCTGATCACGCCCAACCCCTCGGCCGAGCCCACCCCGCGCGAGCTGGCCGAGGCCGCCAAGGTGCTCAAGGCCCAGGGTCTGCGCTATCTCGTGGCCCCCTTGCAGACGGCGGGAGAGGCCCAGCGGGTGGCGCAGATGCTGGGGGTGGAGGCGGTCTTCATCGACCTGCTCGACGAGACGAACCCGGACTATCTGCAGGTCTGGGACGCCAACGGCCGGGCGCTGGCCCGGGCGCTGGGCCTAGAGGAATGAAGCGTCCGCGCACCCTGGGCGAGCTTAAGGCGAGCGGCTGGCCGCTCGAGCGCCTGCGGCGCGGCGTGCGCGAGGAGGCGCGCGACAACCTAGCGGCCAAGCTCCGCGCGGGCGAGAGGCTCTTTCCCGGCATCCACGGCTACGACGACACCGTGGTGCCCGCGCTGGTGCGGGCGATCCTGGCGCGCCAGCACTTCATCCTGCTGGGCTTGCGGGGCCAGGCCAAGAGCCGTATCCTGCGCGGCCTGGTGCACCTACTCGACCCCGAGCTACCCGCGCTCGACACCCCGCTGCGCGACAATCCCCTGGCGCCGGTGAGCCCGGAGGGACGACGGATCCTCGCCGAGGCGGGCGAGGACGCCCCCATCATCTGGCTCACCCCCGAAGACCGCTACGTAGAAAAGCTGGCCACCCCCGACGTGACCGTGGCCGACCTCATCGGCGAGCTCGACCCCATCAAGGCGGCGCACCGGGGCAAGGGGCTCGCCGACCTGGAGGCGCTGCACTACGGCCTCGTCCCCCGCGCCAACCGCGGCATCTTCGCGGTCAACGAGTTGGCCGACCTGCCGGCGCGGGTACAGGTGGCGCTGTTCAACGTGCTCCAGGAGGGCGACGTGCAGGTGCGCGGCTTCCCGCTGCGGCTGCCGCTCGACGTCTGGCTCGTCTTCAGTGCCAACCCGGAGGACTACACCGCCCGCGGCCGTATCGTTACGCCACTGAAGGACCGCATCGACGCCGAGGTTCGCACCCACTACCCCCGCAGCGTCGAGGAGGGGTTGCGCATCACTCTGGCCGAGGCGCGGCTGCCTGAGGGGGTGCGCATCCCCGGCTTCATCGCCCGCGCGGTGGAACGGGTGGCCTTCGTGGCGCGGCGCGACCCGCGCGTGGACCCGACGAGCGGCGTGAGCCAGCGGCTGCCCATCAGCCTGCTCGAGCAGGTGGCCGCCGGCGCAGAGGCCCGCGCCCTTGCGCACGGGGAGCCCGCGCTGGCCCGCCCACGCGACCTCTACGGCGGGCTGGCCGCCATCACCGGCAAGCTCGAGCTCGAGTACGAGGGCGAGCTCATGGGCGCCGAGGCGCTGGCCCGCGAGCTGGTCGCCCGCGCCCTGGCCGAGGAATGGGGCGAGCGGCCCGGGCTTGAGGAAATCGAGGCCTGGTTCGCCGGAAGGCGGACGCTCGCCCTGCCCGAAAACCTGGCCGCAGCCCGCAAGGCCGTCGCCGCCGTGCCGCCGCTCGCGCAGCTGGCCCGCCGCCACGCCGCGGACACGGACGAGGAGGTGGCGTGGGCCGAGCTCGCCCTGGAGGCGCTGGTGGGGCAAGGGCGGCTCGAGCGCCACGAAGGGACCTACCGCCCCAAACCTCCCTCGGAAGAGGGCGAAACGCCCGGGCGCAGCGTGCTCGAGCCCTAGCCCAGGCTGCGCTTGAGCAGGTTGATGAGTTCGGAAAGGCGCTCGCTTAGCTCGCGGTTCTGCTCGACCAGCTCCTCGAGCTTGGCCTCAATCTTCACCTCGGCGGTCTGGAACTCGTCCTGCGCCCGCCGCGAGGCCTCGATGGGAATGGCCTTGAAGAGCAGCGAGGTGTTGCCGCAGATGGGGCAGATGAGGCCCGCTGGGGCCACGGAGGGGCCGTAGAAGATGCGGGTGGAGTCCTGCGGACAGAGCAGGTACTTCTGGCCGCCCGCCTCGCCCAGGTAGATGCGCTCGGCCAGCTCGTGGGCCTCCTCCGAGGAAAAGCCCACGAAGTAGTCGCCGCCGATCTCCACGTAGCCTTCGGGGAGCACCTCGCGCGTGGGCACGAGCTCCGACTTGAGGCCGCTGGGCGGTGAGATCCAGGCGAGGCCGTTCCACTTGAGGTGGCGCAGGTGGCGGCGGCCCTGGTTGTCTTCGATTTCGATGATGAGCGTGACCTCGGGATCCTTGGGGTAGTAGAAGAAGCGGACCGCCCGCACGCCCTCGAGCCCCTCCTGGGGCGGCAGGGTGTACGAGAGCGGCCCCTGGCCGCGCTCGGGGTAGCCCACCATGCGCTCGAGGTCCTGGCGCGTCAGCCCGGGGGTGCGCTCGTCGCCCTCGAGCATCAGCCGAACTTTTCTGAAGGCCCGCTCCAGCCCAGGATCTTGGCGCATACCTCAGTCTACCGTAAAGAAGCCGGCCCTTTGGGCCGGCTTCAACCTGGGCGCGAATCCTACTGCCCGGCGTTTTCTCCTTCCGCCGGCGCAGCCTGCTGGTCGGCCGGGGCGGCCTCGCCTTCCGGCGCGGTCTCGGTAGCCGGCTGCTGGTCGGGCGCAGGCGGGGTGAGCTCGGCCAGCACCTCGGCGATCTTGTTCTCGATCGGGGTCTGGGCCTTGAGCTCCTCGATCCAGGCCGCCGCGGCCTCGGCGCGCTTGGCGGCCAGCGCCAGCTGCTCGGCCTCGTCCTTGACCTGCTCGAAGGGCTTCTTGACCTCGGGCTTCTTGTCCTTGACCAGGACCACCTGGTAGACCTTCTGCCCGTTCGCGTCGGGGGTCTCGACGACCTCCGAGACGCTCCACTCGCCCGCGGGCGCGAAGTCGGCCTCGCTGGCGAAGACCAGCTGGTCAATCACCGGCGGCAGCTGGCCGGGGTTGACCGTGCCCAGATCGTCGATCTTGCCGCCCAGCCCCTTGGCTAGCTCGTCGAGCGGATCGCCGGCGAGCAGTTTTTCACGGAACTTGTCTGCGGTCTCCTTGTCGGTAAAGGTCACGGTGCGCACCGTCGCCGAGGCGGGGATGCTGAAGCGCGCGGGGTTCTCCTCGTAGTACTTGCGCACCTCCTCCTCGGTCACGGTCACGTCCTTGGTCTTCCACAGCTGAACGTCCTGGGCCTTCTGGGCGCGGGTGCCGATGAAGGGCTCGCCCGAGGCGTCAGCCTGTTGAACCAGCAGTTCCTCGACGATTAGCTGCTCGGTGGCGGCGGGGAAGAAGAAGGAAACGGCCAGCTCGCCCAGACCCTGCTGGATGAGGTCGGGCACCTGCTGATCGGAGAAGACGAGCTGGATGACCTCAGCCAGCGGGATGGACTTCTCGCCCACCTTGGCCACCTCGGGGTTCTGGTAGTCGTAGGGGATCTCCTCCTCGGTGAACTTGACCACCGCGCGGTCGCGCACCTCGCGGATGTAGTTTTCCACCGCGCCGTTCTGCTTGACCGCCAGGGCGTCCTGCTTGACCTGGTCGGCCACCTCCTCGTAGGGTCGGTCGCCGCCGGGGAGAAACTCCTCGACCTTGACAATGTAGTAGCGGCCCCCGGTCTCGATGATCTGGGTGATGCCACCGTTCCTCAGCTGGAAAGCGGCGTCGGCCACCGGGGTCGGGAAGACGAGCCGGGTTACCGGGCCGGGCTCGCTCGAGCCAGGCTCGGCACCCACCGCACCGCCCTGGTCGGCGCCCACCTTGGAGTACTTGCGCGCCAGCTCGGCAAAGTCGGCGCCCGCAAGCAGCTGGCGGTAGACGTCCTCGGCTGTGGCCTTGTCGTCGAGTACGATTTGGCGGGCCTTAATGCGGTCCTCGCTGGCGTACTCGGCCTTGTGCAGCTCGTAGTAGAAGCGCGCTTCCTCGTCGGTCAACTTGACCTTCTTGCGGATCTCGTCGATGCGCTTCTGAATGCGCAGCTGGGTGCGGATCTCGTCACGCAGCTGGCTGTCGGTGTAGCCGATACTCTGCAGAAAGCGGTCGTAGGCCTCGCGGTCGGTCACACCCAGCTGCTGGCGCAGCTGGTCCACCTGCTGCTTGACCTCGCTGCTGGAGACGCGGATGCGGGCCGAGTCCTGTTTGAGCGCCTCGAGGGTGATGACCTGCTCGAGGAAGTAGGTGTCGATCAACGGACGCAGCACGCCCGTGGGATTGAGGGTGAAGAGCGGGTTGGTCTGCGCCTTGCGCATCAGCTCCAGCTCGTAGATGGGCTGGCCGTTGACGTAGAGGATGGGCCGGCCCTCGGTCTGCTGGCCCGCCTGCGGCGTAAACAGGAAGACCGTGCCAATGGCGAAGGCCACGGCCAAAATACCAAAGATGATGGTGATCGCACGTTTACTGATTTTCACTTGACGTCCTCCTTCGGGCGGTGCTAGATTGTCGGGTGCGAGTGCGCCCGTAGCTCAGTTGGATAGAGCGTCGGCCTCCGGAGCCGAAGGCCACAGGTTCGAATCCTGTCGGGCGCACCATTTTCTTTGCCCCGGGGCCGCCCTGCGGCCCGCTGCCTACCCGAAACACAAACCGAATTGTAGCACGCACCCCCGACGCCAAGGCTCAAAAAGAGGTGAGACCAGCGCCTCCGTCAACGTAGAATGGCGGTGGGAGGTGACCCATGATCAGGCGCGTGCTCCTCGCCACGGACGGCTCCGACCCCGCGCTGGCTGCGGAGCGGCTGGCGGGGTGGCTGGCCTACAAGACCGAGGCCGTGCTCGAGGCCCTCTACGTTCGCGACATCCGCCTCATTCGTATGCCCGAGCTGATGGACTGGGGCGCGATCAGCGTACCCGTGCCCGTTTACCACAAGGAAATCGAAGAAATTCTGAGTGCCCGGGCCGAGGCGGTGCTCAAGCGCGTCCGGCGCGAGACCGAGAACGCGGGGGTAAAGGTTGAACCCACGATCCGCACCGGCGTACCCTACGAGGTGATCGTCGAGGAGGCGCGCACCGCCGACCTGGTCGTCCTCGGCCGCGCGGGCGAAGCCAGCGGCCACGAGGCTACCGGGCTGGGCTCGACGACCGAGCGGGTCGTGCGCACCTCGCCCACGCCGGCGATCGTGGCGGCGCTCGAGCCCCAGGAACCCCGGCGGCTGCTGCTCGCCTACGACGGCTCCGACCCGGCCACCCGCGCGCTGCACATCACTGCCGACCTGGCCGGTAGCCTGAGCCTGCCGGTGGCGGTGCTCTCGGTCCACGACGACGCCCTGAAGGCCGAAAGCCTGGCAGCGGAGGCGGCCGTCTACCTCGAGGACCACGGCCTAGTGGCCGAAATCCTCACCGCCGACGGCGACCCCGACGAGCGCATCCTCGAGGCCGAGCAACCCGACGACCTCCTGGCCATGGGCGCCTTTGGCAAGGGGCTTATCCGCAGCCTGCTGCTGGGCTCGACCGCAGAGCTGGTGCTGCGGCGTGCGGTGGGGCCCGTTCTCGTTGTGCGCTGATCTAATGTTCTTCTACGAGTACCTCTTCGTCCGCGCCTCGCTGGCCTACCTGGTTTACGCCGCCACCCTCGGCTTCCTTTTCTACCTCGAGCCCGGGTGGATGGGCTTTTTGCGCAGCTCCCACGTGCACGCCGGAACCGTGGGCTTCTTCCTCAATCTGGTCTTCGGCGTGGCCTACTGGATGATGCCCCGGCCCGGGCAGATCAAGCAGCCAGGCCTGGAGGCGGCCACCTTCTACACGCTTAATGCCGGGTTGCTGCTGCGGCTGGTGCTCGAGCCCTACGCCCTTTTACACCACGCTCCGGCGCTGCAGACCTGGCTGGCGTTCGGGGCGCTGTTGCAGCTGGCCGCGGTACTGATCTTCGTCTACGCCATGCACCGGCGGGTGGTCACTAATCAAATGCTTTGGAAGTTGCGTAAAATGAGGGAAGCGAGGCAAAACCATGGCGACGAAGAACGAACCTAGCTCCCAGGTAACCACCACGGTCTTCGACCTACCGCCTCTGCCCGAGGCGCAGCTGCGCGAACAGCTGGCCTTCGTAGGGCTCGACGAGGCCGCCAAGCGGCAGATGTACCTCGACGGCGAGCCGCTGCTGGCGCACGCCGCCGAATGGGTGGCTGCGGCCTACGACCACCTCTCGCGCTTCGCTCCCACGGCCAAGGCGCTGGGGTGGGAGGGGCGCATCCCCGAAGACGAGCTCTACCTGCGTCGCACCTTCTTCTCGGGCTGGATCGGCCGCACCATCGGGGTGGACACCTCGGACGAGTTCGCCCGCTACCTCTTCCACGCTGGCCGCGTGCACGCCGGCTACGGCCCCGACCGCCGCTTCGTACCGCCCGAGTGGGTGAGCCTCTCGCTGACGCTGATCCTGCGCATGTTCAGCACTGTCGTCCCCGCCGAGCGGCTGGGGCTCTGGAGCAGCTACCTGGGCGTACAGCAGGAGGTGATGCGCGCCGGCTTCGAGGCCGCGCTCGCGTTGGAGCAGGGGCGAACGGTGGTCAAGGTGGACGCACTGGGGCTGGCGCTGCCGGCGCTGCCCGAGCCGCTCGAGGTGCGCCTGCCCCAGGGCGGTACGGTGCTTGACGCCGTCCTCAAGGTGCTCGCCTTCCGTCCGGAGCTGCGCGACATCGCGCTCGAGCCCGTGCAGGACGCCGAGGAACACGCCGGCTGGATGGAAGAGGTGACCCGCTGGCGCTTCAAGCCGCGCTGGGCGCTGCTCAAGAACGGCCGCGACGTCGCCTACCTGGAGGGTCTGGCCACCCGCCTGAAGACCGGCGACACCCTCACCTTCCTGCCGCCGGGCCGTTAGTCCCGCGCCCTCAAGAGAGCGCTGCACCAAAACCACAGCTTCTGCTGTCGTGACGTTGCGAGCCCTCGGCTCGTACGGGCCAAAGGCTCGCGTCAATGGGCCTGCTTGTCTACCAGTAGCGGTCGTCAGAAACGCCCACAATAAGATCGGCGGAGGCTTGCGAAATCAGAATCTTTGTTTCCACCGACCCCAGGCACCAAATATCATTAATGGAACAGAATTCGTGGTACATTCGTGCACCGGTTACGTTGAAATCGAAGATCTCGCCATCGTGGACCCCATCGTTGCGGTACAGGAAAACGGTTCCGTAGTAGTACCGACTAGGCTCGATCTGATCGGCCGACCAGCTCCCGAAACCAAAGCCCATGTAACCGTCGTCCGAAACGCCGGCAGTCGGGCAGTCGTCGTAGGCATCGGGCAGGTCAGATACAGACAAGCAGGAGCTGTACTTGGGGGCGTCGTCGTAATCGTTGTTGCCCTCGAACACGTTGAAGTCGTGTTCATAGATCGGTGCGTCGGTGAAGTTGGCATCGTCGTAGACCGGATCGGTCCAGGTCAGGTCAAAGCTGGCGAAGTCCGTGTCCCCGTAATCGTTCCCGTAGTGGAGAGCGCCGCTGTCCGGGTAGAACGTACCGGCCGCGCCGCCCGGGTTGTTGCAGTTTTGCAGCATGCCCACGCCACCGGCGGCGAGGACGAACACCATGGCGAACTTGGTCATCATGGCTGCACCTCCTCGGCGAACAGACGCTCGATTCCGTACTCTTCACGAAGAATGCGTACGGCCTCGTCGAAAAGCTGGTCCAGGTTGTGCATTTCCGCGCGGTCCCGCACGCCTGCAATCGTCGCGAGTACCGATGGGGGTTTCGCCGGGTAGAAGCGCCGATTTGGCGTGTAGCGCGCGACCCCTCCGAGGCGCCCACCCCATGTGCCCCAGACGAGCCGCGGATCCGCAAACACTTCCAGAGCGTAGACGGAGGTAGCGCGGCCTTCCAGGACAGCCTGTGCATAGCGCCGGTTGATCGAACGCTCGATCAAGGTCCTGGCATAAGCCTGAGCCTGCCTGGATTGCTTGAACAACCTGCGGGCCTCGCGCTCCGTATAATCTTGAACCTCGTATTGATCAAGCAGGCGCTGGATTTGCTGCAGGTCGATTTCTTTTTGTCGAGTCAGGTAAAACCGGGCATAGTCACGCACACGCGCCGCCGCCTCCTGAGCGCTTACGGCTTCGTGGCCGCGAAAGGCCCCCTGCAGACTACCAATGCTAAACAGCACGCCTTCTATGTCCCCCGGTGCACGTGCTTCGAGCTCTCGAAGGCCGATGGGCTGAGAAAAGACCAAACCAATCCGCATAGGTTCCGCAGGCCAGCTCAGCAGGGCTCGAGCCTCTTGGAGTTTGACGGAGGGCGCGGAATGGGTTTGGGTGTTCGCAGGGGGTTGGCATGAAGGCAGGAAAGTCAGCACAGAAAACAAGAACAGTAGCCCTAGTACAGTAGCGGGGCTTCTTGTTTTCATTTTTACCTCCAACGTTGTTCTAGCACATTCAGAAATAAAAACCAAGTCTTTCTTGGTTCGCCGGTGCATTCCAATATTTGTCGTGGGGAACACCACCACGAACGGTACCAACGAAAATCTCCGTACTCCGGTCTGGTAAAGCAGCCCCTGGCCTTCCGAACCACCGTCCTCAGGGAACGGATCAAGAATTCGCGCGGCGGCGCCACCTTACGCCGGCTGGATGGAAGAGGTGACCCGCTGGCGCTTCAAGCCGCGCTGGGCGCTGCTCAAGAACGGCCGCGACGTCGCCTACCTGGAGGGCCTGGCCACCCGCCTGAAGACCGGCGACACCCTCACCTTCCTGCCGCCGGGGCGATAGACCCGATAACGTCGCAGCGCGGTCGCGAAACCGCGCTGCTTCTTTCGTGCTTGGGTAAAATCCACTCATGAAGCGCTGGTTTTTTGCCCTCTTCCTCGCGGGCGGGCTGGCCGCCTGCGGCGCGGCGGACACCGCCCCGGCCTACCCCACCCGCCCCGGCGTCTTCGCCACCGCCTCACTGCCCCTAGAAGACGAGCAGCTCGCCTGGGCCGCGCGTTTTGCCCTGGTCGAGACCGGCGACCTATACGAACCCCACGACCCCGACCTGGCCGAACTTCGCCGGCGCGGGGCGGGCGTTCTGCTCTACGAGTGGATGCCCGCCGGCTACCACTACACCGATGGAAGCCCCGATTTTGACTTCATGCGCTGGGTCTACGCCGACCGCGAGCGCCTGACCCTCAACCCCTCCGGCCCCTTCCCCCACTGCACCAGGGCTGGCTACAACTGGTGCGAGGACTACTACTACGACCTCGCCCTGCCCGAGCTGCGCGCGGAGCGGACGCGCGACGTGGCCGCGAGCCTGGACGCGGCCGGCGCCGCGGGCGTCTTCTTCGACTGGGGGCCGGGGGTCTTCATTGAGGAAGACGCCTATGCTCCCATGCGCGAAACCTTCGCCCGGCGCCACCCCGGCGGCGACTACCTGGCCGCAGTGGGCGACTTCTACGCCGAACTACGCACTGGTCTGTCCGAGGCACGGCTCATCGTGAGCAACCAGGGCTTTCGCAACGCCGAGCACGTGCTCCCCTATGTGGACCTCGACATGACCGAGAGCTACGGTACCGGCGAGGAATACCTGGGCCGCCGGATCTACCTCGAGGGGCGCGGCTGGACCGAGGTGCCGAGTACGATTTACTACCCGGTAAGCGAGGACTTCCACAACGGCACACTGCGCGACACCCTGTTCTGGCTCGACGAGCTGGGCGAGCTCGCCGCCCGCTGGGCGGGCCCGCGCTTTCGCGGCTTCGTCTACATGAACTACGCCGCCCCCGACTTCGAACGGGTGGACACGCTGGCGGACGGCACCCCCGTCTACGCGCCGCGGCCGCCGCGCAACGCGGTCTTCTACGGCTACGCCCTGCCCCTGCTCAAGGGCTGGACCGGCTACACCGAGACCCCCTGGGACCACGCCTACGAGCGCGGCTTCGAACTCTACTTCGCCGACCTGGGCGCGCCTTTAGGGGACAACTACGAAGACTATGGCGACCACGCGCTGCGCTGCTACGAAAACGGGGTCGTGGTGGTGGGCGAGGGGGCGCTTTCGGGCACGGTGGCGCTGACGTCGCCCTGCATCCGGTCCGGCCGCATCTACGACCTCTACGCCAAAACCTGGCTCGAGGCCGCGGCGGGGAGGCTCGAAGTTGCCGTTGAGCCTGTTTGGGACGAGGTCACCGGCGGCCCCGCCCCCTGGGGGCGGGTGCTCGTCTACGCCCGCTGAAAACGAGGCGCGGCCAGGGCCCCGGCCGCGCGCCTTGCCAGACGTTACCAGCCCATGCGGATGCCGACGGCGGTCATGATGGCCACCAGCCAGCCGAAGAACATCTGACTCCAGCCCACGTGCTTGGCTGTTACCGGCGGTTGCTCGAGCATGTAGACCACGTAGACCGAAAGCGCCAGCACCGCCCACATCCCTAGCCAGGGGCTCACGCCCCAGATCGCGCCCAGGAAGAGGACGAAGACTCCTAGCACCGCGGTGGCGAAGGTGGAGATCTTGCTCACCGGTTTGCCGTAGGCGCGGCGCACCTGAGCGCGGGCGTAGCGGATGGCCACGAGGCCGCGCATGGCCAACACCAACCAGGCCCCCCAGGCGAGCCGCGCGTCGCCGCCACCGGCGAGGATGATGGCCGTGGCCACACCGCCCATGGCCAGCGCGCCGGAAAGCTCACCCAGGAGGGTACGCCCCTTGCCCAGGGCATCGAAGAGGATCTGGAGCACAACGAAGGGCAGGGCCACCAGCAGAGGCAGCAAGAAGGCGCGGTCGCCGTAGACCCAGGCCACGGCCAGCCCCAGCACGGCCAGGCCACCGTAAAGCAGGGCGAAGAAGCCCGCCAGCCGGGTGCGCGGGTAGACGTGGCCGCGGCGCAGGTCCGAAAGCGCCAGCTTGGTGGGGTGGCGGGCGAAGAAACTGGCCAGGGCCATGAGCCCCAGCCCCCAGCCCGCGAGGCTGGGCAACACCAGGAGGCCAAGGATCACCGGTTCGAGCGTAAACCCCCAGCCGCCGTGCTCGTTGGGGATGGCCAGGCTTTTCACCGTCGCCGTGGGTATGCGCGTGCTCGCCATGTCGCCCGACAGTAGACCACAACCGCCCTGAAAATAAATGAGACGGGGCCGCAACCCCGTCCGCGCTGTCTCCAAACGCTACTCGCCCACGACCTCGGTGAGGAAAGTCTCGAAGACCGCCTCGTAGTTCTGCAGGAAGATCACGAGCGCACCCTCGAGGTCCACGCCCCCCGCGAGGTCGAGGTCGCTCTCGAGCACGGGATCGAGGTCGTCGTCGAGGTAGGTCTTGGCGAAGCGGTAGTTGTAGTTCCAGTCGTTGACGGTCTGCAGCGAGACCCGGCCGTCGGTGGCGAAGGCTGCATAGAGCTGCAGGCTCTCGTAGCCAGGCTGGGCGGGGTCGTCGTCGTAGAAGAAGAGCAGGGCATCGTAGCCGCCGGCGATCTCCAGCTGGATCAGGGGCGCACCCTCGCCGTCCTTGTCGAGGGAGAACTTGTAGTCGTGCGCCGCCAGTACCGCGGCCACCTGGGGCGCGTCGGTCGAGGTGACAATGCCCTAAGCGAAGGCGCTGAGGCTGGCGAGCAAGAGAGCCCAAACAAGGGTTGAGGTTAGCGTTCGCATGTCCCGCCCATTCTACGCACGCTCACGGTCATCGCCAAAGAGCACGTCCAGGATCCAGGAAACAATGGAGAGCAGCACCGCGCCCCAGAAAGCTCCGGAGAAGCCGCGCACGTCGAGCGCCGTCGCCTGGGCGACCAGCAACAGCACGAGTGCGTTGACCACCAGGGTAAATAGCCCCAGCGTGAGCAGGTTAACGGGCAAGGTCAGCAGGAGGAGCAGCGGGCGCACCAGGGCGCTGGCGAGCCCCAGCACCAGCCCCGCTGCCAGGTAGTCGGCCAAGCCGCTGCTGGGTGCGAAGTAGACGCCGGAGTAGAGCTGGGCCACCAACCACAAGGCCAGCGTGTTCAGGGTCCAGCGAAACAAGAAACGGCGCATACCCCAGTCTATCCGGACGCGCTCGCGCCGCGGCGCGAGCGCGTCCGGCGGATGTGGACGTGCGCTTACCACCAGACGCGGGCGTGAAGCCGAGCGGCATTGGCCCGGCGAGCACTACGCCTCCTTCGCAGACCTCATTGCCCTCTCGCTGCCGATGCCGACCCTGGCCGCCTTGGCTTCGCAAACACCTTCTTTAGGCAGCGCTCACATGCCACCGGTATAAAGAGGCAAAGGAGACGGCATGAGGAAACTCGCACTCTTGATCATGCTGGCCGCTGCGCCGCTCTCCATGGCGCAGTCGCTCGAGTTCGGCCTCTGGGCCGGGGGGCCGAACCTTTCCGTGGGCCCCACGGTCAACCTGCGCTATCCCGCAGGCGACTGGACCCTAGACGCCTGGCTGCGGGCCTATCTGCCCAACACCGACGAGATCTCCTTCGGGCTCGGCGCCCGCCGCGCCTTCGAAGCGGGCCCGGCGGGACGCGGCGAGGCCGGCCTCAAGGCCTTCATCGGCATGGACGCCCACTACTGGGTCGAGGCCTACGGTAGCGCCGTGCTGGGCAAGGGGGCGCTCGAGGCCAGCCTGGGTCACACCTACAACCGCACGCCCAGCCATTTCTGGCCCCTGCAGGGCGAGACGCTGGGCACCTACGGACAGCTCGCGGGCAAGTATCGGCTGACGCACGAGCTCACCCTCCAGAGCACCCTCTACGTCTACGAAGGTGGCGGACAGGCCGAGGCCGCCCTCTCCTGGCGTGCCGGGCAGCAAACCTTCACCCTGGGCGCCGGCGGGGTGGACCGCGCCAGCAACGCCTACGCCATCCTCGGCTACAAGACCCCCTACGAGCGCGCCGTCGTCGCAGCCACATTGCGCCTCGGCGCCTTCAACGACCTTCGGCTCGACTACGCCGACCGCGCCCACAAGGCCCACCTCACCCTCGCCTACCCCGCCCGCGCCCAGGTGGGCGTGGCCTGGGACCGCTGGGCGGTCGACGCCGAGGTGGACAACCGGGGCTACGAGTTCTACCTGCGCTACACCCTGCCGCTGGAGGGGCTGTGATGCACAGGCTGGGGTGGCTGCTCGTGCTGCTCGCCGGCGTAGCCCTCGCGCAAACCGCGCCTGAGCTGCTGCAAGAGACCTCTGAGCGCCTACAGGAGGGGCCTTGGAAGGCCGAGCTCGTGGGCCAAATCGTGGGGCCGGGCGGCGACCTCCAACCCGCCGATCTTAAGGTGACGGTTGTGCCCGGGGCCGAGGTGGTGCGCATCGACTTCATACGCCCCGACGCGCTGGCGGACAACTACCTGGTCATCACCCCCGACAAGGTCTACAACTACCTCTTCCTCACCAACCAGGTCGTCGTCTACCCCCGCGCCAAGGCGCGCATCGAGGGCCTGGGCTTCGACCTCTCGCGCATGGGCGACCTGCAAGGCCTCGAGGCGCGCCGCGACCTGACCTGGGAGGACCCCGCGCCCACCGAGCTCGACGGCCGAGTCGCCTGGAAGCTCGTCGGCCGCGCCGCCGACCCGCAGAGCGCGGGCTTCGTCCGCGTGGCCCTCTGGATCGAACGCTCGGAGGCACTGCCCCTGCGGTCCGCCTTCTACGGCGAAGGCGAGCAGGTACTCTCCGATCTCAACTGGGAAAACTTTACCTTCGCGGACCTGAAGCCTGATGCACTTGTGAGCTTCCCCCCCGACGCCGAGTGGATCGAGAAAAACTGACCCCCCTTTCTAAAAAAGAAAACGCCCTACGGGGCGTTTTCCGTCAAACAAGCATGGCGGCCGCTCACCTAGCCGTGGCTTCGCAAGGGGAACATTTGCTGTGCTTCTTCGTGCACCATCCGCTGCACCAGAGCGGGGGGCATCCCCACCACGTTCTGCAGCGCCTCCTGCCAGGCCACCTCGTAGCCGTAGGAGATGATGGCACCGAGTGTGGCCGATAGACGCACGAAGGCCGCCACAACAGCATCGGCGTTCTCGTGCCCCTTGAACTTCTCCATGATAAAGATCACCAGATGGTCAAGCATCGCCAGCATCATCGGGTTGCTCACCTGGCGCACCACGTGCACCGGTCCGACGAAGGCCAACCAGGCGAAGAACTCGTCGTCGTGGGGACCGTTGACCACCCGGACCAGAAAATCCTTGAGGGTCTTTTCACGCTCTGCGCGCTCGCCTTCCTCGAAGACCGCACGGGTAGGACCGTGAGCGAAGAGGGTGTCGTAGAAGCTGGTCACGAACTCGTCGGCCAGCGGCAGGATCAGGTCGGCGTGGGCCTCAATCACCTTGGCATCCTCTGGGCTGAAACGCGTCGAGGGCGGCATGTCGCCGATCGCGCGCTGAGCTACGGCATGGAAGTCCATGGCAATCCTCCTAAAGGAGCTGTGCCAAGCGCGCAGCAAAGTCGCGCGCTTCGAGGTGGATGAGGCCCAGGTTGGCGTCGGCGGGGGCAGCCAGAGCGAGCACGCCCTTGTCTCCGGCAGCGTAGACAACGAAATAACCGTCGTTACCGCGCACAATCGTTTCCTGCAGCGGACCCAGGTCGGTCGTCTGGCTGATGCGCTTACCCAGACCGAGGGCGGTCGCGGCCATCGCGGCCACGCGCGGAGCGTCGGCCGAGTCGTGCACGATGGGCAAGCCGTCGGTCGAGGCCACGACGACGCTGCGCAGCTCGGGCAGCGCCTGCTTGATCGCCTTGAGAATACTTTGCAGCTGTTCCTGTTTCGACATCCTGGTTCTCCTTTCAATCAGGGCCCGTCCGGAGGTTCCGGTTAGGACCTCGATTCCTCTTCAGCGAGCATTAGCTCGAGCAAGCGCATGAGCGGCTGCACAGCGCTCTTGGGATCGGTGGCGTTGAGTCCCACCACCCGCTCCTTGGGCAGACCCAGAAAGAGGGCCACCTCCTCGGGCCCCCACACCGGGGGGCGATCCTGACGCGTCACCCCCACAACGTGGGGCACGGGGTGCTGGGAGAGCAGGTAGTCAAGCATGCGGCGGGCAGGACCAAGGTCTTCCGGGCGGTCGCCGCGCACGAGCATGAGCATGCCCAGCGCCCCCTCGGTGAGGACGTCCCACATGAAGTCGAAACGCTCCTGCCCGGGCGTCCCGAAAAGGTAGAGCAATTGGTCGCCCAGGTGGAGCGTGCCGTAGTCCATCGCCACCGTAGTCATCGCCTTGCCGATATCCTCGCTGGCCGCCGCGTCGGTGTCCACGACCTCGGTCTCGGAAAGCGTCCGGATGAGGGTGCTCTTGCCCGCGCCCACGGGGCCGGTGATGATGACCTTTAGGGGTTCCATGCGCCTTCCCTCTGCCCAAAGAAGCGGCGTTTCAGCGAGTTGAGGAGGCGGGAAGCGAGCTGCGAGCGACCACCGGCCGGCCGGGTCGCGCGAATGCGCACCGGCTCGACGTTTCCGGCCTGGCGCAGCTTGTAAAGGTAGAAGCGGGCGTGGTCGAGGGGCATGCCAAGCTCACCGGCCAGGCCTCGCGCAGAGGCACCGGAGGCGAGAAGTCCGTGCGCACGTTCCCAGAAGTCCCGAAGGCGACCGTCCTCAGGACCATCCTCCCCGGTCGCGCGGAAGACCGTGTCGGGGTGAGGCAGGTGCTCGCGCGCCATCGCAAACTCGTCCTGGGTGGAGGTGAGGGCCACGAGCAGGCGATCCATCCGCATGCTCAAGGGCTCCTCGCAGCGGTGCGCCCGCGCCCCGGGCAGGAACTCGAAGCTACCGCGGCGCGCGTTCATGAGCTCGCCTACCACGCTCCTGGCCTGGAGGGCGTCCACTAGCCGCCCACCCACGTTCAGGCAATAGAGGGTTCCCTTGGAAATGTAGAGCGTCACCCGCGCGTGACGCTCTAGGTTAAAGATCTCAAGCGCCCCATCCTGCGTCGCTAACAGGGGCAGGAGGTCGCCCAACGACATGTGGTTCAAGCTTCCAAAAATGGCCACCGTTCACCTCTCATAGGCACGCCGCGCACGCGGCAGAAGACGCAACGGAAAAACTGACCCTTAGGCCGGTCGCGCCACTGGCTCCCCGTTCCCCAGGAATCTGCACACGGGAAACGGCTCGAAACCTCCAAACCCAAGGATACGCAACCGAGCACTAGAATGCACCCCCCGTTTGGGGGAGTTCTACCTTCGCTCAAGTTTTGTAAACGCCATGTAAAAATGAAAGATATATTTTAATTTTAAAAAACCGTCGGGTTCTCGCGCTTGAGGTCGAGCAGGCGGTAGCCCACCCCCACCATCGTCTCGATGAAGTGGGGGTTGCGGGGGTCGTCGCCCAGCTTCTTGCGCAGCATGTTGATGTAAACGTCCACGACGCGGTCAGTGCCGTCGAAGTCGGCGCCCCAGACCTCCTCGAGCAGCTCGCTGCGGCTCCACACCCGCCCCGGAGCACTCGCCAGCGTGCGCAGAAGCGCGAACTCGGTGCGCGAAAGCTTGAGCGGCTTGCCGTCGAGCGTGGCCCGGTGCCCCTCGCCATCGAGTACCAGCGGCCCCACGCGGATCTTGGGGGCGCCGTAGGCCCGGCGCAAGAGCGCCTGGACCCGCGCGGTAAACTCCAGCACCGAAAAGGGTTTGGTCATGTAGTCGTCGGCGCCGATCTCCAAACAGTAGACCTTGGTGGACTCGTCGTCCTTGGCGGTAAGCACGAGCACCGGCAAGCGCGGCCGGATCTCACGCACCCGGCTGAGGAACTCCACCCCATCCACATCCGGCAACCCCAGGTCGAGCGCGAGCAGATCGGCCCCGGCGAGGTGCTGGAGGGCCTCCTCGCCGCTGGCGGTCCAGCAGACGGTGTGCCCCTTCTGCTCGAGCGCGATGCGCAACAGTTGCGCGACCTGAGAATCGTCTTCTAGCAACAAAATCTTGGGCATACGCTACTGTAATTATACGCGAGCAGCCTTGCCGGCGTAACAGTTGGCGCACTCAATTGCAGAAGGGGTTGCAGATCTGCGGCGGCGGAGGTGGTTTGACGGGCTCCGGCTCCGGCTCCGGCTTTGGCTTCGGTTTGGGTTTGGGTGGCGGCGGGGGCTCCTGGAAGACGGGGCAGCCCGGCTCGGCGTAGCGCTTAGCCTGGCGGTCAAGCGCCCTGCGCAACAGCCCCTGGACCTCCTCGTCGCCGGGGTGCGCCCGCAGCCAGCTACAGGCCTCGGCCTCCGCCTCGGCGGCGCGGCCGGCACCCAGCAGGGTGCGCAGCAGACCAACCTCGGCGTCGCGCGCGGACTCGGGCAAGGCCCGGGCCTGGCGGTAGTAGGCCTCGGCCTCCTCCGGCCGGCCGGCCTCCTCGAGCGCCCGCCCGAGAGGCAGCCAGATTTTTTGCTCGAGCGCGGGCTCGAGCTGCACCGCGCGCTCGAAAGCCGCCCGCGCCCCCTCGAGGTCGCCCTCCTCGAGCAGGCTCTGGCCCAGCTCGAACCAGGCCTCGGCGTTGGTTGGGTCAAGCTCGACGGCGCGCGCCAGCAGCACGGTGGCCCCGGCGTAGTCGCCGGCAAGGAATTTCTGGTGACCCTGGTAGAAGGAGCCGCGTTCGAGGTAAGGCACCGGCTCGCTTGCAGGGCCGGCGAGCCCCAGGTCGTCGATGGCCTGCACCTCGGCGCGCAGCTTGCGGTCGGCCTGGGGCACGTAGACCCAGGAGGTCGCCTCGGTTTCCTGCACCAGCACGGGCCGGTCTCCCTCGAGCAGGCGCAGGCGGTAACGCACCGCCCCCTCGACCGGAAGCCAGCGGAGCTCGAGCGATCCGTCCGCTAGCGTGCGCGCGCGCACCTGGGGCGCGGGCAGGAGCCGGCGCTTCTCCACACCCGCAGCACTCACCGCCGCGCCCTCGCCCGGGGCGAGCTCGCCCCGGAAACCGGGACCCGCAAGCGCCAGCCGCCCGTCGTAGAGGCTCACGCGGTCGGTCGTGCCGGTCTGGGCCTGGAAACGTGTTCCCTGGGGGTTGAGCTGGGCGTAGTTGAGCGCCACCGCGAGCCGGGGGGTGGGCCCGGTGCGGTCCACCTGGGTCGCCCCCTCAAAAAGGCGCAGCGAGGCACGCAGGTCGCCGCCCCAGAGGCTGCGGCGCGCCTTCATCTGCACGCGCGCGCCGGGGTCGAAGCTCACCCGGGCGTCGCCCAGGCGCACGGTGCCGCCGTCGGGCAACGAGGCGGGTTCGGCAAGGGCCACCGGCCCAGCAGGCGTGTCGGCGCTCACCGGCGCGGGGTAGATGGGCAGACGCGCCAGAGCGAAGAGTGCCAGCGTAGTGAGCACAAGCACGCGCACGCCCCAGCCGGCGGCGCCGCGGCCCGGCTGGAGCCGCGGCAGCCAGACCGCGAAGGCACTGCCTGCGCCCAGCTGACTCTTCACCTCGACCCGGCCGCCGTGGGCCTCTACAACGCGTTTAACGATCGCGAGACCCAGGCCGCTGCCCTCCTTCGTGGCGTCTGCCCGCTGGAAAGGCTCAAAGATACGCTCTAGGTCGCGCTCGGCGATGCCGGGGCCGGTATCTTCAACCAGCACCCCCACACTATCGTTGCGGCGCACTCCCCTGAGGACCACCCGACCGCGCTCGGGGGTGTACTTGACCGCGTTGAGCACCAGGTTCAAAAGTGCTTGCTGCAGCCACTTGCGGTCGCCCAATAACTCGGCGTCGCCGCGTAGGGGCACAACCCGCAGCTGGATGCCCGAGGCCATCGCCACCGGCTCGGCCTCCTTGGCGAGCTCACGCAGCAGCTCATTGAGTGAAAGGCGCTCGGCCCTCAGGCGCACGCCCTCCTGCTCGAACGCTACCAGCTGCAGCGAGTCGTTGACGAGCGCGTGCATGCGCTGGGCGCTGGCGTGCGCGGTCTGCACCAGCCGCCGCACCTCCTCGTCGAGGGGTTTTTCCGCCAGCAACTCCAGGCTGCCGAGGATGGCGAAAAGGGGGTTCTTGATCTCGTGGGCCAGCACGCTGAGCATGCGGGCGCTGCGCGAGGACTGGTCTTCGATCGCCAGCAGCTCGGCCCGCAGATCGCTCACCGTAGCGTGCGCGCGGATGAGCGTGCGCACCAGCTCCTCTAGCGCAGCCGGAACGCCCTCCGGCCACCAAACGCGCACGCCCGCCTCCTCAAGGCGGGGAGGGTCTTCGGGCAGCACCTCTGGAAAACGAAGTTCGTCCGCCTCTACCGCGCTGCGGCGGCTCACATGCTCTTGCAACGCGTGGTAGAGCGCATTGGGAAAGTTCGGCTGTCCCAGATGCGGGCGCAACACCCGCAAGAGGGTGGCGAAGGTCTCAACCGTGACCCGCGGCATGACTCTATGTTAAAGGCTAGGCCATGGTGGCACCGCGCAGGCGGTAGCCCACCCCCCGCACGGTCTCGATCTGCGCCCCGCAGGGTCCGAGACGGCGGCGAAGGTTCTTCACGTGGGCGTCCACGGTGCGCTCGTCCACGTAGGCCTCGCCCAGCTGGTCAAGGAGCTCGTGGCGCGAAAGCGCCCGCCCCTCGGCCGCCGCCAGCGCAGCCAGCAGGCGCAGCTGGGTGGGGCTGAGCGACACCGACGCCCCACCGCAGCGGGCTTCGAAGGCGCCCGTGTCCACCTCGATCGCGCCCACGCGGTAGCGCTGGGCAGGTCGCACACCGCCGCCCGTGCGGCGGAGCACCGCCCGCACCCGGGCCACGACCTCGCGGGGGCTGAAGGGCTTGGTGATGTAGTCGTCGGCGCCCAGCTCGAGCCCTACGAGCCGGTCCACCTCGTCCGCCTTGGCCGTCACCATCAGGATGGGCACGTCCGACTTGGCCCGGATCGTGCGCGCCACCTCGAGCCCGCCGATCTCAGGCAGCATCAGGTCGAGCAAAATCAGGTCGGGCTGGAAGGCGCGCCAGAGTTCGAGCGCCTGCCGCCCGTTGCTAGCCCGCTCGGTCACAAACCCCTCGGCACGCAGGTACCGCTCCAAAATGTCCGCAATGCGGGCTTCGTCCTCGACCACCAGAATGCGCTTCTCGGCCATGGCTTCCATTGTAGTAAACTCCGCCCTCCGCACCCGCGCGGGGCGCGGAGGGTCCGTGTGCAAAAGGGGGTTAGGGGTTCTGGTTCTGACCGGGCGCCGGGTTGGTGCCGTGCATCTGCGCCTCAACCTTCAAAAGCAACTCGTGCACCTGGTCCGGCGTCAGCTTGAGCGCGCGCACCTTGGCCACCTCCTCGGCGGTGAAGGGCTGGGCCGACTGGGTGGCGACGCCCCGGCGCTGCCAGGAGGTCTGCTCGACGATCCAGTTGAGCAGGGTGGCGACCTCTTCGTCGCTCATCATCTGGCCATACCCGGGCATGACGCTGTTGTAGATGTAGCCGCGCTGCATCAACTCACCCTGCAAACCGAAGAGGGTGGTGGCGATCACGAACTCACGCCCCACATCAAAGGACGAGAGGTTTTTGATAGGTCCGCTGATGAAGGGATAGGTTCCAGGAATCCCCTCACCGTTTGCCTGGTGACAGGCCTGGCAGTACTGGGTGTAGAGGGTTTCGCCATCGGTCGCGAACGAGAGGCTGAGGGCACCAACGAGCATGAGGGCCAGCACTACTTTCTTCTTCATTTCGTTCACCTCCGCACGCATGATCACACCCCCGCGGTGAAGGGCGCAGGAAGGATTTGTGAACGTTGTGTGAAGCTACGAAGCCTCGCTAAAGGGCAGCTCGGCCGGGGGCAGGGCTTCGCTGATGGCGTAGCCCTGCAGGTAATGCACGCCCACGTGCTGGAGCCACTCGCGCTGGGTTTCGGTCTCGACCCCCTCGGCCAGCACGTCGATGCCCAGCTGGCCGGCGAGCGCCACGATCATGCGCACGATGCCGGCGTCCTTGGTGCGGAAGGGCACGCCGCTGATGAAGGCGCGGTCGATCTTGATCAGGTCGATGGGGAAGTCGGAGAGGTAGCTGAGCGAGGAGTAGCCCTGGCCGAAGTCGTCCAGGGCAAGCTGCACGCCCAGTTCCTTGAGCCGCCCCAGCACGAGCTTGGTCTGATCGGGGTCGCGCGAGGCCTGGCTTTCGGTAACCTCGATGAGCAGCCGCTCCGGCTCCACCCGTTCAGAACGCAGGAGGTCGCGCAGGAAGTCGAGGAACCCGGGGTCGAGCAGGGAGGCGTAGCCCACGTTGACGCTCACCCACAAGGGTCGACGACCGCGATTCCAGCGGGCGATCTGGCGGACCGCCTGGGTGAGGATCTGACGGTCGAAGCCGACGGCGAGGCCGGCCTCCTCCACCAGCGGCAAGAACTCCTCGGGGAAGATCTGGCCGCGCGTGGGATGCTCCCAGCGCACCAGCGCCTCGAGCCCCCGCACCTCGCCCTGGACGTCCTGGATGGGCTGGTAGTAGAGGGTGAGGCTGCCCGACTGCATGGCGGTGCGCAGGTCGCTCTCGAGCTGGAAGCGCTCACGGGTGTAGACGTTGAGCCCGGGGGCGTAGAACTGCAGGTGCACCTTGTCGTCCTTGGCGCGGTACATGGCGATGTCGGCGTGGCGCAGGAGCTGGTCGAAGGTGCGGCCGTCGTTGGGGAAAAGCGCGATGCCGGCGCTGCCGGAGACGTGGATGCGGTGCCCCTCCACCACGAAGGGCGGACGCAGGGCGTGGATGAGCCGCTGGGCGAGCTCGAGCACCTCCTCCTGCCCCGCGCGCCGGGCCAGCAGGCCGAACTCGTCGCCGCCCAAGCGGGCCAGCACGTCCTCGGGCCCGGTCTGCTCCTCCAGCCGGCGCGCCACCTGCACCAACAGGGCGTCGCCCACGTCGTGGCCCAGGGTGTCGTTGACGTTCTTGAAGCGGTCGAGGTCGATGTAGACGAGCGCGAAGCTGCCCCCCTCACGCTCCAGCTCTTCGAGCGTCGCCTCCACCCGCTCGCGCAACATGCGCCGGTTGGCAAGGCCGGTGAGGGCGTCGTAGAAGGCCATCTGCTCGATCTGGGCCTCGTAGACCTTGTGCTCGGTGATGTCGCGCGCGCTCACCAGGATGCCGCGCACCGCCGGGTTGGCCAGCAGGTTGCGCCCCCGTACCTCGAGCCAGCGCGTCTCGCCGTGGGCGTCACGGATGCGGAAGCTGATGTGGATGGGTTTCTTGGGGTCGGCCAGCGCCTCGGCGACGGCGCGCTCGCTGGCGGGGCGATCGTCGGGGTGGATGCTCTCGCCCACCCTGCGGCCCAGCAGGTCGCGCACGCGGTGGCCCAGCACGGTCTCCACCGCCGGGCTGATGTAGCGGATGCGCAGCTGCTCGTCGAGGACGACCGTGATGTCCGAGGTGTTCTGGAGGATCGTGCGGAAGCGCTCCTCGCTGCGCGCCAGCGCCTGCTCGAGCCGACGTGCCTCGGTGACGTCGCGCATGAACCAGACGCGGCCGCCCGCCTCCTCCTCGCCCCCCAGCGGAGCCGAAGAGGCCAGCAGGATGCGCCCGTCCTTGAGGTGCAGCTCGATGTGGACGCTGCGCTGCGGCTGCTCGTGCAGCTCGAGCAACACCTCGGCGAAGCGGTCGGGGTCGCGGGTGCGCTGGGTGAGCACCGACAGCCCTGCTCCGCCTCCCTCCACCAGCTCGCGCTCGCTCAGGCCCCAGATCTCCAGGAAGCGCCGGTTGTAAAACAGCGGCCGCCACTGCGCGTCCACCGCCAGGATGCCGTCGCCCGCGGCCTCGTTGATGTGCTCTAGCAGTGAGCGCTGCACGCCCAGCTCGCGGGTGCGTTCCACCCGCTCGATGCCGGCCGCAAGCGAGGCGGCGGCGGTGCGCAGCACCCGGATCGTCTCGTGCCCGAAGCGGCGGCTGGTCTCGGGCAGCTCGAACCCGGCGAAGCCCCAGAAACGCCCGCCGATGAGAAGCGGCAAAAGCAGGATCGAACCCACCCCGCTGGCCTCGAGCATCAACCGCTCCTCGCCCGGGAGCTGGGCCACCGGCCCGGCGATTACCTGGCCGTGCTCGAGCTCGCGGAACCAGCGCGCGAAGCGCGGATCGTCCTCCAGTAGCTCGCCCGAAAGCGGGCTGTCGATCCGGGTCTTGAGCACGTCGCGCACCCACTCCACCTCAAGCACCGCGCGCCGCCGCCCGGTCGCCTCGTGGGTGGCGACGCGGTAAAGGTAGGCCCGCTCCGCGCCCAGGCTCATCGCCAGCGTGGCCATGGCCTTGTTGAGCGGCCAGGGCAGGTCCTCCTTGGCCGCGAGCATCGTGCGGGTGGCGTCGGAAACGCCCTTGAGCAGGCGCTCCTGCCCGCGCAGGGTTTGCTCGGCGAGCTTGTACGGGGTCACCTCGAAGGCCTCGAGCCGCAGGCCGCCCGGTACGGGATCGAGGAAGGCGCGCAGCCAGACGAGCCGCCCGCCCGCGTGCACCGCGCGCAACTCCAGCGTGCCCGGCTCGCCGGCCTCGACCGCCTGCTCCAGGGCCTTCTCCCAAACGGGGTGGTCCTCGGGGTAAACGAGCGAGGACAGCGGCTCGCCGCGCACTTCGCCCAGCGGCCAGCCCAGCAGGGCCTCCAGCCCCTCGGCACGGCGCAGGCGCCCCTCCGCGTCGAGCTCGAGGTGCAGGCCGTGGCGCGCGCCGCTGCGCCGCCCCGCCCAGACCGCCCAAACCAGAGCCACGAGCCCCGCGCCCACCATGGCCAGGCCCACCGGCCCGTCCACGAAGGCGCCCAGGCCCATCAACGCCATACCCGAAGCGGCGAGCAACGCCCGCCGTCTACCGCGAACGACCCCGGCCAGCGCCGTGGCCACCGCGGCCACGATGAAAGGTACAATCCACACCTGATCCAGTTCCATAAATGCGCGTCCAATCCAGCGCCGCTTCGGCGTATATGCGCATTTTACGGCACGCCGCCCGCCGGTGGTATAACCATGGCGTGCTGATCGTGCCCGCGGCCCTTCCCTTTCCCGCAGACCCCAAGGCCCTCTACGGCCGCGCCGGCCCCTGGGTGCTCGAAATCGGCTTCGGGGACGGGCGTTTCCTGGTGGAGCTCGCCCGCCTCCACCCCGAGTGGAACCTACTCGGCGCCGAGGTGGCCCCAGCAAGCGTGAGCCGGGCGCTGCGCCGACTGAAGCGCGAAGGCGTGACCCAAGCCCGCCTCTTTCGCGGCGACGCCCGCTTCCTCTTGCGCAACCTGGTGGGTCCGCGGGCGCTCAAATGCGTCTACGTCAACTTTCCCGACCCCTGGCCCAAGAAGAGGCACGCAAGCCGGCGCCTTTTGCAGGTGCCCTTTTTCCGCCTGCTCTCGACCCGCCTCGCCGCGGGCGGGGCGCTGCTGCTCACCACCGACCACCCCGAGTACTTCGACTTCGCCACCGCCGAGGCCCGCGCCAGCGGCCTCTTCGAGGTGCGGCCGGGCCCACCCCCGCCCGAGACCTTGCGCACCAAGTACGCTCAGAAGTGGCTCGACCAGTCGAGGTCCATCTTTCACGCCGCCTTCGTCAAGACCGCTGAAGCCGACGAGGCCTTCCCCCCGATCCGGAGGTACACCGTGCCCCACGCCCTGATGAAAGGAACCCTGCCCCCCGCCGAAGCCTTCACCAAGCAGGTCGAGCCCCCGCCCGAGGCCAGCGTGGTGTTGCTCGAGGCCTGGCAGGCGACCGGTGGCCTGGTGGTGCTCGCCCGCGTCGAGGAGCCCGAGCTCGTCCAGGAGGTGCTGCTCGAGGCCCGGTCCAGCAACAAGGGGGTCTACGTGGGCCTCCGGCCCAGCTGCAGTCCCCTGGTCACCGCCGGGGTCAAGCGAGCGGTGGGTCTGCTGGTACGCTGGCTCGAGGGGCAGGGGCTCGAAACCGTCCAGCGCAGCTACTAACACTTTTAACCACGGCGTTGTAATGATTTTCAAAAACATCAATAAACTCTTTTACTGTCAACATTGGTCGTACCACCTCTTTGTTGATTTCCGCCAGCCATTTTGCGGTGCGGAATCACACTAGACGATTCCGCGCGCGAAACGGACGCGAAAAGCGGAATCTCCGAGTGAGGTCAAACGAGCAGCTATGCGGACCCAGGATCGCCACGAAGGCGACCGGCGGCCACATGGATGCCCGGCCGAGCGTCCCACTACCCCACTACAATGAGGTATGCCCCTCGACCCGACCGCACCCGACCTGGACACCTACCAGAAGAAGTCGCGCAAGACCTGGAACCTGATCCACACCGACCACCCCATCACCTACCCCACCCTGGGCCTGGTCAACGAGGCCGGTGAACTGGCCGGCAAGGTCAAGAAGATCTTCCGCGACAAAGGCGGGGTGATCGGCCCCGAAGACCGCGAGGCCCTCAAGTACGAGTTGGGCGACGTTCTGTGGTACCTGGCCCAGATCGCCACCGAGCTGGACCTGAGCCTGCGCGAGGTGGCCGAGGCCAACCTGGAAAAGCTCTTCGACCGGCTCGAACGCGGCGTGATCCAGGGCGAGGGCGACCACCGCTAGGAGGCCCCATGAGCTACGACCTCAAAGATGTCAAGATGCCGGTGCTCACCGGCCGGGCGCTGCGCGCCTTCGCCGCCGCCCTCGACAACCCGCTCACCGGCCCGAGCTTGGTCAAGAAACTAATGCGCGATGCCGGCGTGCCCCGACTGTCCGAACTGAAGGACCTGCCCGCCCCGCTCTTCCTGCCGCTCGCGCCCGCGCCCGAACCGGGCCCCGAGCCCAGCGAGAAGAAGCCGCGTCTCACCTCGCGCCTCGTGGCCATCTTCCGCCGCGAGCCGGCCCCCGCGGCCCCGCCTGAACCGCCGGCCGGGCCGGCGCCGTTCCGTAGCGCGGCCGACTTCGTCGCCGCCTACAAGAGCGGCGAGGCGGCACCCGAGGAGGTGGCCGAGCGCTTCCTCACCGCCTACGCCGAACTCAACCCCAGGTTGCACGCCTTCATAGCCGTGAACCCCGACGACGTGCGCCGGCAAGCGGCGGCCTCCGCCGAGCGCTGGCGCCGGGGCGAACCACTAGGACCGCTCGACGGCGTGCCTGTGGCCGTCAAGGACGAGCTCGACGTGGCCGGCTACCCCACCACCGTCGGCACTTCCTTTTTGAAAGAAGTAGCCAACGAAGACGCCACCGCCGTCGCCCGCCTGCGCGCGGCCGGGGCGCTGATCGTGGGCAAGGCCAACATGCACGAGCTGGGGGCCAACCCCACCGGCTACAACCCCCACCACGGCCACGCCCGAAACCCCTACGACCCCGCGCGCGACACCGGCGGCAGCTCCTCGGGCTCGGCCGCGGCCGTCGCCAGCGGCCTGGTGCCCTTGGCCCTGGGGGCCGACGCCGGCGGCTCCATCCGCGTGCCGGCGGCGCTCACCGGGGTCTACGGCCTCAAGGCCACCTTCGGCGGCGTCAGCGAGCACGGGGCCTACCCCGTCTGCTGGAGCGTGGCCCACGTGGGTCCGCTGGGCGCCAGCGCCTACGACGTGGCCCTGGTCCACCGCATGATCGCCGGGCCCGACCCCGCCGACCCCCACACCGCCTCGGCCCCGGTGCCCGAAGCGCCCAACTGGAACCGCGAAGACCTCGCGGGCCTCAGGGTCGGCATCTGGCCCGAGTGGTTCGGCCACGCCGAGCCGGCCATGGTCGAGGCGGCCCGCGCCGCGCTCGCGCGCATGGAGGAGGCGGGGGCCGAGATCGTCGAGTTCGAGCTACCCGGCCTCGACGACGCCCGCATTGCCCATGCGGTGACGGTGCTGGTGGAGATGGGGCGCAGCTTCCAGCGCACCCAGGAGCACTGGCGCGAGCTGGCCCCGGCCACCCGCATCAACCTCAAGATCGGCCAGAGCGCCGCCGGCGCCGACTACGTGGCCGCCCAACAGGTGCGCGCGCGCATGGTGGCGGCGCTCGACGAGGTGCTGGCTCGGGTCGACCTGATCGCCACCCCCACCACCGCCATTCCCGCGCCGCTCATCCCCAAAGCCGCCGAATCCGACGGCATCAGCGACCTGGGCACGGTCACCAAGCTGATGCGCTTCATCTTCCTGACCAACCTCACCGGCCACCCCTCGCTCTCGCTGCCGGCGGGGTACACCGCGGAGGGCTTGCCCGTGGGGCTGCAGCTCATCGGCCGCGCCTGGGGCGAGCGGACGCTCTTGGAGGCGGCAGGAGTGCTCGAGCACGCCATCAAACGCCAGCAGCCAGAAGTATTTGTTGATCTGTTGGCAAACCGATTGCGCTAAAAACGAAAGGGTCGCGCAAGTGGAAAATCCCCCAACAGGCTGAACCAGGTAAGCTGTTACGGCAACCTGGAGTTCCAATCCTCAACGGGCCTTTCGGCCCGTTGCAACGAGCGTGAGCTTACCGGGGTCCTCGGTGAGCGCGAGTTTCAATCCTCAACGGGCCTTTCGGCCCGTTGCAACTACCGGGTCCTCGAGGAGGGCGCACCGGAGAAGGTGCGGTTTCAATCCTCAACGGGCCTTTCGGCCCATTGCAACGCAAACGGGACCGCTCGACCTACCAGGTCATCGGGGCGAGTTTCAATCCTCAACGGGCCTTTCGGCCCGTTGCAACGGAGGCTTGTTGGACTATGCTAACGACCTCGCGGCAGTTTCAATCCTCAACGGGCCTTTCGGCCCGTTGCAACAGTGGTGTTAGTAAGGAGGTAGGCATGGGAATGTATGTTTCAATCCTCAACGGGCCTTTCGGCCCGTTGCAACCAGTCATTGAGGCCCACAACGCCCAGCCCAGGGAGTTTCAATCCTCAACGGGCCTTTCGGCCCGTTGCAACTAGCGCGTAGGTTGCGTGCTGATGTTTATGCACTACAGGTTTCAATCCTCAACGGGCCTTTCGGCCCGTTGCGACGCCATTACTCGACCTCCTCTTCCTTGCCGACCTGTTTCAATCCTCAACGGGCCTTTCGGCCCGTTGCGACAGACATGCTAGCTCGGTGGGAGCAAGAGGATTGGGTTTCAATCCTCAACGGGCCTTTCGGCCCGTTGCGACTATAGTGGTGCTAGTAAGGAGGTAGGCATGACGGAGTTTCAATCCTCAACGGGCCTTTCGGCCCGTTGCAACCCAGCGCGTGGGCAGGGTGCTACGACCTGCCCCAGGTTTCAATCCTCAACGGGCCTTTCGGCCCGTTGCAACCTGGCTACCGCAAGCTCTACGCTGGCGCTAACACTTGTTTCAATCCTCAACGGGCCTTTCGGCCCGTTGCAACTTGACAAAGATACATATGTCTTACACGCCGAAGGTGTTTCAATCCTCAACGGGCCTTTCGGCCCGTTGCAACGGGCTGGTCCACGTCGTCGTCGACGCCCCGAAGGCGTTTCAATCCTCAACGGGCCTTTCGGCCCGTTGCGACCTGCTCCAGATGGACAAAGACCTAGTGAGGCTTCTGTTTCAATCCTCAACGGGCCTTTCGGCCCGTTGCGACTGGTGTCGTTTGTTTAGATTTAGGTGACTTATAAGTTTCAATCCTCAACGGGCCTTTCGGCCCGTTGCGACGCCGACCCGGTGGAGCTGTACACGCACACGGAGCGTTTCAATCCTCAACGGGCCTTTCGGCCCGTTGCGACGAGGCCGCCACCACCCAGTACGGCTACGAGTGGATGTTTCAATCCTCAACGGGCCTTTCGGCCCGTTGCGAAGTGACAATATCCTTTTTCCGCACGGGAAAGTTACCGTGTTTCAATCCTCAACGGGCCTTTCGGCCCGTTGCGACGTGCTGGATACCGTATCACGGACGAGAGTCAGGTTAGTTTCAATCCTCAACGGGCCTTTCGGCCCGTTGCGACTGACGTCTCCAAGAGCTACCTGGACGTTTACGCAGGTTTCAATCCTCAACGGGCCTTTCGGCCCGTTGCGACGCAGGGTCGCGACTACGACCTGCTCGACGCCCTCGGGTTTCAATCCTCAACGGGCCTTTCGGCCCGTTGCGACACGTGCGGCTTACGCAAAGGCGTCGAAGCTCCGGGCGTTTCAATCCTCAACGGGCCTTTCGGCCCGTTGCGACGGTACCCATAATATACGCGTGCACCACGGCGCGCACAAGGCGATTTGCGCGAACCCCCACTCGCGGCGGACCAAGCACTGGCTCAGCGCTACTGGGACAAATCGGTTTTCAATGTCCCCAAGGGCATTTTTGCCCTTGCGCGAACCCCCTGGGGTTCTGGCCACCGTTTTAGGTTCGCGCTAGCCGTGAAGCTCGGTAGAAGCTAGGCCTTTCAAACCAGCTAGCCTTGCTTGCTTCCCTAGCTCTTGCAATGCACGGCCTACGGTCCGCCGGAACTCCTCATAGCCCCTCCCTTCTTTATCTTTCGTGATTTCGTCTAAGTTCATGTGCATGGCTTCGTTGCGCAAGTCTTTCACTTGGAGGAATACGTCACGCAATTGGGATGGCAAGGAATTCGCCCCGTACTTCTCGCCATTGTTGTCTTTCTCGGCGTTAAAAGGCAAGCCCTGTTGTAACTTTGCCAGCAAGAACGAAAACTCCTTAGCCAAGGCCGCCGCCTTTTCGGTGTAGTGGTGCTTGTAGTACCAGGCCATGATGTTGAACAAAGCAGCAAGTACGGTGGCGTCATCGTCGCGCTTATGGTCGAACGCCATGCGCTTGAGCTGCTCTTGGAGCCTGCCAAGCAACAACTTGATGGGGTGATCGGCCTCGCTGCTTTCTTGTTGCCCCAAAGCACGCTCCGCCTCTTCTAGCGTGCTCAGCAATGCCTTGGCCTGGCGACCAGCGGCAAAAGGATTGTTGGACAATAGCGCGTTGCTCAGGCTCTCCAGCCCACCGGCTAACTTGTTGATTAAATCGGCATCCATGCCGCCAAAAGCGCCTAAGCCCGCTGTCTCCCGCATGACCTTAGCCAGGTGGCGGGCATCGCCAATGTCGATGTAGCGATTTGTAGCGGCGGCCCAATCCAGCATGCCCAGGAATGGAGCCAGGTCTACAACAATCCCCATACGGCCCTGTTTGGCCGCATAGAGAATCTCGGTCACCTCAACTTCTTTCGCCTCGCGCAAATAGCTCAGAGTAAGCAAGGCCAATACAGGCAGCGAACGGTATCCGTGGGTGATATCGAATATCACGCGGGCGCCGCTCGGTATTTCCTGTGCAATAGTGTTGTATATTTCGTAAAACTCTTCTATATTCCTACCATCGGGGATCGCTATTATTTCCCCTTGGTTGCCGAGCATTTCCTTAACAGCCTGCCCGAAGGCGGTCTCGGCCTCCTCCGTCGCTAGCACAAACACATAAGCGTCTGGGTACCACTTCCTGAGCGCTTTTTGAAAGTGTCGGGCCTTTACATCTTTAAAGCCCTCCTTCTTGTAGAGCAGCTCATCGCGGCCGCCTACACCCAAAATCGACAAGATGTATTGCCCGTTCTCGCTCATCAAGAAGCCTCCAAAAGATCTTTCAGCTCGACGATCCGCTTATCCTGCTCATCCCACATATTCGCTTCTTCCAACTGTCCTTTCAGCCGCTCCAGCACGGCTTTGCGCGGTAAAGGGTTTTCTTTGGATAGCTCTCGGAGCAGCTTATCAACTAACGAGAGGTGGCTGTGGTTCTGAATGCGCTCGATCTGCCCTTCGTATTTCTCCATTAGCACTTTGACCTCTGCCTCGACTTGTTTTCGCTGTTCCGCGCTGAGCTTTGGCTTACACTTGAAAAACCCGTACCCGGCTGCTGTTTTTGCCCCTACGCCCAAGCGCTCCAAGCCCAACTTGACCAGTTGGGCGGCAAGATTAACCCAGGGCTCGGCTCCCTCGCTGCT
>Ga0256833_1000231_pt1 | contig 44703 bp, 41 predicted proteins | sample 356284metaG_FD_190535 | JGI IMG/M metagenome (GOLD analysis project Ga0256833, IMG submission 190535) | Hydrothermal vent microbial communities from Mid Atlantic Ridge, Atlantic Ocean - 356-284 | ecosystem: Environmental > Aquatic > Marine > Hydrothermal vents | place: Atlantic Ocean: Mid... | reverse complement strand
ACAATTATCTTGACAGATAAAGGGGAATGGGTTATATATTTACCCGTCAACGCGGGGTGGAGCAGTTCGGTAGCTCGTTGGGCTCATAACCCAAAGGTCGCAGGTTCAAATCCTGCCCCCGCTACCAAATAGTTTTTTCAGGGAGTTAGAAATTTGTTCTAACTCCCTTTTTTTCGAGTTTGCAGTCCACGGTAATTACAGCCCTCAATTTTCAAGTTTTTCCCTTGCCGAGGTTATCGTTCTTGGTGTTGACCTTTGTGGCTTCCGAAAGATGTGGTATATTTAGAATATATGATGTGAAAGCGGGTTTCGGGACATGGGTTATCTTTTTCAATAAATTTAAAACCCGCGCAAGGATTATTCATGAAACTTTCAATATTAACTAACCAGGCGCCAGCGCGCCGATTCCACCTTCACGCTGTTGTCGTTCCTATCATCCTTTTCCTTCTCGCCATCACCGTCGGGGGCGTCTTCGCCTCGCCAACCCGAAAAGCCGCCTTCAACCCAGATATCGCTGTGAAAAGGGCCTTGCAGCCCTTCAAAGGAGACCTTCCCGCCCTTATTAAACGACGCTACATCCGGGCCCTGGTGGCCTACAGTAAAACAAACTTCTTCATCGAAAAGGGAAGGCTGCACGGTTTCGAATATGAGATGCTGAACCAGTATGAAAAATACCTGAACAGGAAAAGAAAGAAAAAAAAGTGGGTTAAAATTCTGTATATCCCTGTTCCATTCAGCGATCTCCTGAAAAACCTGCGGCAGGGAAAGGGCGACATCGCGGCGGCGGGGCTTACCATCACACCGGGACGCAAGAAACTGGTCGATTTCACCTATCCTTATCTCAAAAACGTCAGGGAAATCGTGGTGACGAACAAGAACGTGAAACCCTTGAAAAGCGTTTACGGTTTGGCCGGCAAAAAAATTTACGTCCGCCAGGGAAGCAGTTACATTCAGCACCTGAGAAACTTGAACGGCAGGCTGAAGTCGAGGCACAAGAAGCCCGTTCGGATCGTCGTCCTTGAAAAATACCTCGGGACGGAAGATATCCTGGAGCTGGTCAATGCCGGGACCTTCAAGTACACGGTGGCCGATAATCACATCGCGAAGATTTGGTCGAAGGTCTTGAAAAATATCAAGATCTACCCGAATATCTCCGTGAGCGAGGGCGGAAAGATCGCCTGGGCCGTGAGAAAAGGAGCCCCGAGGTTTCGCAAAAGCCTTAACGCCTTTCTGAAAAGGAACAAGAAGGGCAGCCATCTTGGGAACATCCTCTTCACGCGATACTACGCCCTGACGAAGTGGATAAAAAACCCCGTTTCCAAGAGCGAGTTAAGGAAACTTAAGACTATGGAATACCTTTTTAAGAAATACGGGAAGAAATACGGATTCACATGGTACATGATTGCGGCCCAGGCCTACCAGGAATCGGGATTAAACCAGAAGAAGAGCCCCTCTGGAGCCGTGGGTGTTTTGCAGGTCCTCCCCAAGACGGCCTCCGACAAGAATATCGGTATCCACAACGTCTATAAGTTAGAGAACAACATCCACGCCGGCGTGAAATACCTCGATTACCTGCGGGAGAATTTCTTCAACGACAAACATATCGATCCCCTGGACCAGGTTTTCTTTTCGTGGGCGGCCTACAACGCGGGTCCAAACAAGATAAACAGGCTCCGGCGCATCGCGAAAAAGCGCGGCCTCAACCCCAACCGCTGGTTCTACAACGTTGAACAAATCGCCTCGGAAAAAATCGGGCGGGAAACGGTGGAATACGTATCGAACATTACCAAGTATTACGTAGCCTACAAGCTCTACTTTCAGAAACTTCAACGTATCAAGGAACTTAAAAAGATTATCAAGAAAAAAGGTTAAAGAATTCAATGGGTGAAAGCCGGTTCAGGTCCTTTTTTCTTCCCCGGTTTTCCCTTTCCTATCTCCTTCGCCTTGTCATTATTGCCGCCCTTGCCATCGTCTTCTTTTCTAAGATATGCATCCCCGTGCGTATCGAGGGAATCAGCATGGAACCGACTTACCACGATGGGAGCTTCAACTTTTGCTGCCGGGTCCCCTACTTCTTTCATCCCCCCAGTGTGGGTGACGTGGTATTCATCCGCATGGCCGGAACGCGCGTTATGTACATGAAACGGGTCGTGGCCATGGCGGGCAACGTGGTAGCCTTCCAGGACGGCTATCTCTATGTCAACGGAAAAGTCAGGCCCGAGACCTACGTGGTTACGGAATGCGACTGGGACCTGCCGCCGCGGAAGGTCAAGCCCAGACACGTCTACGTGGTGGGAGACAACCGGAAGATGACGATAGAAAACCAGGTCTTCGGGCAGGTCCCCGCTTCAAGGATCGTGGGGAAGGCGCTGTGGTGAGTCGTAGATCTCTCGTCGTTTTTATCTTCCTGGCCCTGGCCGTCGCGGTCTTTTTGTGGCTTCACCACGGCAAAGGCGACCGGCAGCAAATAAAGGAAAATCTCCTTGCGCTGGAAAGAGTTGTGTCCATCGCCCCGGGTGAGGCGCGGAAACCCCTTCTCGCAAAAATTAGGGAGATCAGGAATCTGATGGCCGATCCCTGTAAACTTTCTCTCGACGCGAGCGGGATCTCGGGCGCCTACGCGCCTGCCGAAATGGCCCAGCTCGTCGTGAGATTCCAGTCCCAGGTGCACCAGGCAAGGCTGTCATTCCACGATATCAAGATAACATTGCCTGAATCCGGCGCGGCCGAGATCGCATGCACGGGGCAACTCAAGGGACTTACCCTTTCACGGGAACGCCTTGATGAGTTTCGTGAACTTAAGATTGAAGCCTCGAAAATCGACGGAAAATGGAAATTCACCCGGTTCAAGACCATCGAAGCCCTGGAGAAGTAGGACCGCATGGCACACTCAAGGCTCGAAGGTCATCCCCTCGAAAACAGGGGAACGGCTCGCCTTTACCGCTTCGGCCATCTCAAGGACGTAATCGGGGCGTTTCTCTTCCTTCCAGCGCGGGTATCCCCCGCGCCAGACATAGTTCAACAGGTCGTGAAATCCCTCGAAACTAAAGAGATACTCACCGATGGCGACTGCCCTCTCTTTCACGTCGGCGCGGAGCGGAATATGAATACTTACGCCATAACGTCCCACGATTTCCTCCACGAGGGGACGCGTCCGGTACCCTTCGGGATTCTGCTTGAATACCTCCATCAGCGCGGGGAACGGATATTGCCGGTAGACCTCGCCGATAAATCCCGTCAGCCGGGTCCCCGCGATGGCCCCATGAAGATCCCCGATCGCCTGGTAAGGAAGGTCGAATCCCGGTAATTCGTAAACACGGTCGGAGAGCCCCCCTTCCCGCGCCATTTCCCGGACGGCCGCGCAAAAGTCCGTGGCAAAGGTGAAATAGTGCTCCAAAAGCAAAAGGTCTGTCTCGATGTTGAAAAATCCGAACGCGATGGTTCCGTGGCTCAGACTCTCGAAGGCAAGCGGCATACCATCCTCCCTTTGATGGTTTTTCTATTCAAAATCGCACACCGCCCGCTCCTTTTCAAGGGAACGCAGGCAAAAATCATACCCAATTCCAATTGACTTTATGCGGGGCTTGATATATCTTTCACGAATGGAGGTAATGTTAACAAGAAGATGAAGTATGTCGTGCTCGTCGGGGATGGGATGGCAGATGAAACCATTCAGGAACTGGGGGGGAAGACCCCCCTGGAATTTGCCGAAACCCCGAACATCGATAAAATCGCGGCCTTAGGCCTAACCGGAGAAATCAGGACCGTACCCGAGGGATTCCCGCCGGGGAGCGACGTGGCAACACTCTCCCTGATGGGCTATGATCCCGCGCGTTACTACACGGGCCGGGCGCCGCTTGAGGCCGCCAGCATGGGGATTGCCCTGGGCCCGAAGGACGTGGCTTACCGGTGCAACCTGATAACCCTGGAGGTCCTGGGACAGTCCATTATCATGCGGGATTTCACGGCCGGGCACATCTCCTCCGAAGAGGCGAGACAACTTATCAATGGCCTCAACGAAGCCGTGGCCGATAATGAGATACGTTTCCATCCCGGCGTAAGTTATCGGCATCTCATGGTCTGGAAAAACGGGGGCGATGATGTCGCCCTGACGCCGCCGCACGATATCCTCGAGCAGAGCATCGCCGACTATATGCCCCAAGGGACCGACGCGGAGAAAATTATCCAGTGGATGACATCGGCGCAGATCTACCTCAAGCACCATCCCGTCAACCAGAAAAGAATGGCAAAGGGAGAAAACCCGGCCAATTCCATCTGGCTCTGGGGGCAGGGGAAGAAACCCGTCCTTCCCACCTTCAAGGAACTCTATGGTCTTACGGGCGGCGTGGTCTCCGCCGTTGACCTCATCAAAGGGCTCGGGATTCTCGCGGGGTTGGAGGCTCCCCGTGTTGAAGGCGCCACAGGGTATCTCGACACGAATTACGCGGGGAAGGTCGCGGCCGCTTTGAAAATTCTCGAGGGCAACGACTTCGTTTTCCTCCACGTGGAGGCCCCGGACGAGGCGGGACACAGCGGCATCCTCGCGGACAAGGTTCGGGCCATCGCCGATTTCGACCGTCACGTGGTGGGTCCCATGTTCGACGCCCTTCAAGCGTATCGGCCGTTTCGGCTCCTCGTCCTGCCCGACCACCCCACCCCTTTGTCCCTCCGCACACACACCAACGGCACCGTCCCATTTCTCGCCTACGACTCGGAGGGAGCTTACAGCTCTCTCCTCGATTCTCCCCCCCCCTTCTCGGAAACGGGGGCGGAAGCGAGCCCCATAAAATTCAAGAAAGGCCATCGGTTGCTGGAGGCCTGGCTGAACGCTAATCTTAACCCCGGAGAGCCCTCATGAGAAGCAAATTCATCTTCATTACCGGCGGAGTCGTTTCCTCCCTGGGAAAAGGCCTGGCCTCGGCTTCCATTGGCGCCCTGATGGAAAGCCGCGGGCTGACCGTGACCTTTTTGAAGTTTGATCCCTATATCAACGTGGATCCGGGGACGATGAATCCCTTTCAGCATGGAGAGGTCTTCGTGACGGACGATGGGGCGGAAACCGACTTGGATTTAGGCCATTACGAACGTTATACCCACGTGACCCTCTCCAAGGATAACAACTGCACGACGGGAAAGATTTACAACGCCGTCATCACAAAGGAACGGCGCGGGGACTATCTGGGCGGCACGGTGCAGGTCATCCCCCACATAACCGAGGAAATCAAGTCCAACATCCGGAAACTTGCCAACGGGGTGGATATCGTTATCACGGAGATCGGCGGAACCGTTGGGGACATTGAGGGGCTTCCCTTCCTGGAGGCCATCCGGCAGTTCAAACTGGACGCGGGGAGGGAAAACGCCCTCTACATCCATCTGACCCTTGTCCCCTACATCCCCACTGCGGGGGAACTCAAGACGAAACCGACCCAGCACAGCGTCAAGGAGCTCCGCAGTATCGGGATCCAGCCCGATATTATCCTTTGTCGCACGGACCGCTTCCTGCCCAAGGAGGTAAAGGCCAAAATCGCCCTTTTCTGTAACGTGGACGAGGATGCCGTCATCACGGCGAAGGACGTCGACACCATCTACGAGGTCCCTATCGTCTTCCACAAGGAAGGATTGGACGAAAAGATCGTCGAGAAATTGAACATCTGGACGAAGTCTCCGGATCTTTCCGATTGGGAGACAATCGTCGACAAGATAAAGTCCCCCAAGAAAACCGTAACCATCGCCATCGTGGGCAAGTACGTGGATCTCACCGAATCCTACAAGAGCCTCAACGAGGCCATCACGCACGGCGGCATGGCCAACGACTGTCAGATCAGACACCTCTACATCGATTCGGAAAGCCTTGAATCGGACGCGGACGCGGAGGAGAAACTGAAGGACGCGGACGGTATCATCGTCCCGGGAGGATTCGGAAACCGGGGAATTGAGGGCAAGATCCGCGCCATCCACTATGCGCGGACACGAAAGGTCCCCTTTCTGGGCATCTGTCTCGGGATGCAGCTTTCCGTCATCGAATTCGCACGGAACGTGGCGGGCCTGGAGAACGCCCACAGCGAGGAATTCGATCCCCAGACCCCCTACCCCGTCATCTACTGGATGAGCTACTGGAGAGACCAGGAAAACCAGCTACAGAAACGCGAGGGAGCCGTGCCCATGGGCGGCACCATGCGGCTGGGAGCCTATCCCTGCATTCTTTCACAGCCGAGTCTCGCGTGGGATGCTTACAAGCAGGAAACCATTCACGAGCGGCACCGGCACCGGTACGAGTTCAACAACAAGTTCATCGGCACCCTGACCCAAAGCGGGATGACTGTCAGCGGAAAATCCCCGGACGGGGAGCTGGTCGAAATCATCGAGCTGAAGGATCATCCGTGGTTCCTCGGTTGCCAGTTTCATCCCGAGTTCAAGTCCCTGCCAAGGGCGCCTCATCCCCTCTTTGCGGCCTTCATCAAGGCCTCGCTTGAAAACACTCGGAGCAAGACGACATCATGATCCTGAAGCGCGCGAAGGAAATCCTATTAAAGGAATCGGATGCCATTCGGGAGGTGGCGGAGCAACTCGATCATACCTTCAGCCAAGCGGTGGAGATGGTCTTAAACGGTGAAGGCAAGGTGGTAACCACGGGGATTGGAAAATCCGGCCTCATCGCACAGAAAATCGCCTCGACCCTCTCCAGCACGGGAACCCCCTCTTTCTTCCTCCATCCCGCCGAGGCACTGCACGGCGATCTGGGTATGGTGGAAAACGAAGACATCCTCCTGGCCATCTCCAATAGCGGGGAGGCGCCGGAGGTGGTTCGCATCGTCTCCTCCCTCAAACGCATGGGCGTCAAAGCCATCGTAATCACGAAGAACCCCGGGTCATCCTTGGGACAACTGGGAGACATTCTGCTCAGGGTTGACGTGCCCGAGGCGTGTCCCTTCGGGTTCATTCCCACCTCCAGCACCACCGCGACCCTGGCACTGGGAGACGCCCTTGCGGTCACCATCTTGGAAAGACGCGGTTTTACACAAAAAGATTTCGCCATGCTTCACCCGGGTGGCGCACTTGGCAAGCGGCTCCTCCTCAAGGTGGCAGACCTGATGCATGTGGGAGAACAGCTTCCCGTCGTCGACACCGACACGCCCATCAAGGATACCATTTACGAGATCTCCTCCAAGCGCCTCGGCGTGACTTGCGTTTGTGACCGCGAGGGAAGGATGGTCGGGGTCATCACGGACGGAGATCTGAGAAGGGCCATCGAAAAGGATGGCAACCTCCTCGAAAAGACCGCCAAGGATATCATGACCTATAACCCGAAACGTATCAAAAAGGACGCCCTGGCCTCCGAGGCCATCCAGAAGATGGAGCAATACGCGATTACCTCCCTTTTCGTGGTCGACGCTGACGAGCCTCAAATCCCCATCGGCATCGTTCACATCCATGACCTTCTGAAGGCCGGAGCCCATTAGAGTTATCCATGACTATTCATAAAAAAATTAATCGGCTAAGGCTATTCTTCCTCATCGTCATCGGCGGTTTCGTCATCGCTGTTTCCACGGTAATCTATATCAACGTCAAGTTGAAAAACTTCACAAAGAAATCAAATAATATCGTGCAACTATCTAAAAACCTTCCGGATCTCAGACTCGAAAATGTTCATTATGAAAAGACGAAAAAGGGAAAGCTCGAATGGGAGATCGACGCCAAGGTCGCCCATCATTACCAGGGAAAGGATCTCCTTACCCTGGACTCTGTCAAGATGCTTTACTACGGAAGTGATAAGCGCACCGTCATCATTGCGGGAAAACAGGGTCGGATTAGGCCTTCCACAAAGGATGTTGAGCTCCTAGGAAATGTCCATATCAAGAGTAGCGACGGCTACGAGCTTCGGACGAATTCTCTTAAATATTCCTCCAAGACCTCCGCCATCACGACAGGGGACCGGGTCACGATACTCGGCAAGAAATTCAACATCACCGGCGTGGGGATGAACCTGGATATCAAGCGGGATCGCATGAGCATCTTGCACGCCGTCAAGACAACACTGAAGGGCACGAACGTCAAGGGCAACATTCCAAAACTGGGATTCTAAATGAAAAGATACGCTATCTTTTTCGCGATGTTCTGCCTCGTCATGGCGCTCGCCGTCTCAGCCATCGGGGCGAAACACAAGGTCAAGTCCAAGAGAAAAAGCTCCGCCATCACAAAGAAGATGTTCAACTCTCAGGGGCCCATTCACATCGTTTCCAACCGACTCGACGCGGATAACAAGAAACGCGTTATCGCCTTTTCGGGACATGTAGTGGTCAAGCGCTCCACCCTCACCATGACTTGCGACAAGCTAACCGTTCAATACTCCCCCAAGGGGGGAGAAATCACGCAGATCACTGCGGAGGGAAACGTCGTCATCAAGCAGCCTCCCCGTTCAGCCACGTGCCGAAAGGCGATTTTCTTTCAAAAGTCCAACAAGGTGATCCTGATGGGCAATCCCATCCTTTCCGAGGGAAAGAACCGGGTAACGGGCAGCAAGGTGACATTCTTTCTCGACAGTGATAAAACCATTATCGAAGGAGGCAAGAAAGGAAGAGTAAGCACGACCATCGTTCCCAAATCCCAGATGGTCCCCTTCAAGGCCCAGCCATGAGCACACTCCACGCGCGACATCTCGTAAAGAAATTTGGAGAAAAGACAGTCATTCGGGGGGTGTCCCTCGACATCCACTCCGGAGAAGTCGTCGGCCTTCTGGGACCAAACGGGGCCGGAAAGACCACGATTTTCTATATGATCGTGGGGCTCGTCAAGCCGACCAATGGCCAGGTAATCTTCGATGGGGAAGACATTACCCACTTCCCCATGTATCTACGGGCCAGACGGGGCATAAGCTACCTGCCCCAGGAGTCGTCCGCCTTTCGCAAACTTACCGTAGAGGAAAACATCTTGGCCATCCTGGAAACCCTGAATCTTCCCAAGGGAGAAATAAAACTGAAACTCAACAAGCTCCTGGGTGAACTCAACCTGCGCCCCATCGCGGACCGAAAAGCCTACCTCCTCTCCGGCGGGGAACGCCGTCGCGTAGAAATCACGCGCGCATTGGTGTTGTCTCCCAAATTCATCCTCCTTGATGAGCCCTTTGCGGGAATCGATCCTATCGCTGTGGGGGACATCAAGGCTATCATTCAACATCTCAAGGAAAACGGTATCGGCATCATCATTACCGACCACAACGTGCGGGAAACGCTGGGAGTCTGCGACCGGGCCTACCTCATCAACCAGGGAAAGATTCTCATCCATGGAACCCCCCATGAAATCACCTCGGATTCCACGGCGAGAAAAATCTACCTGGGAGAGGATTTCACCCTGCCGGAAACGTATGCAGAAACAGAGAAGGAAACGCTTCAGTGAAGGAAACGGAAGGATAATCATGGCGCTGGAAATCAAGCAGCAGCTCAAACTGGCACAGCAGCTGATCATGACGCCCCAGTTACAGCAGGCGTTGAAGCTCCTGCAGATGTCCAGGCTCGAGCTCCTCCAGACCATCCGCCAAGAAATCCTCGAAAATCCGGTTTTGATGGAAGAAGCGGAAACCACGGAAATCCCCGAGGATGAGGTACCCGACCTAGAAAAGGAAATCCCGGACGCCCAGATGGAGATGTTCATGGATTTCAACTGGGAAGTCTACCTTGACGGGCACAGCCTCTCCAGTTCCTACCACGATAACTACGAGATGTCGGAATCCCCGCCGAACTATGAGAATTTCATCCAGGCTCGTTCCTCCCTCTATCGCGATCTCCTGTGGCAATGGCGGCTGAACAGCCCAGACGAACGTTCCTTCGAGATTGGGAAATATATCATTGGTAACTTGAACGATAACGGATACTTTAACGCATCATTCGAAGATATTTCGAAAGACTTGACATGGATTTCCCCCACCCCGGAAGAATTCGAGGCGGCCCTCTCCCTCGTCCAACAGCTTGACCCCCCGGGAATTGCGGCGCGCACCCTTTCCGAGTGCCTGCTTCTCCAGCTCCGAACCCGCAGCCCTCGGAACCTCGTTGCGGAAAAGATCGTTGAAACCCACCTCGATCTTCTCAAGCGTCGTGACATTCCCGCTCTTTCGAAAAAACTCTCCGTCTCTCAGGATGTGATTTCAGAGGCGCTTCACCTCATCTCTGAACTTGACCCTAAGCCAGGCCGTTCCTACACGCAGGATCCCATCTACCACGTGGTTCCCGACGTCTATGTTTATAAGGTAGACGACGATTTTCTTATTGTGCTTAACAGTGAGGATATCCCGACACTACGCATCAACCCCCTTTACAGAAGTCTGCTTAGGAAAAAAGATGAACTGGCCAAAGACGCCCGGGAATTCATCGAAAAAAAGATGCGCTCCGCCATTTGGCTGATCAAAACGGTTCAACAGCGCCACAAGACCATCTACCGCGTCACGGAGAGTATCGTCCGTTTCCAAAGGGATTTCCTTGATAACGGGATTCAACACCTTAAACCCATGATCCTGAAAGATGTGGCGGACGACATCGGCATGCACGAATCGACCGTGAGCCGCGTCACCCAGGGGAAATACATCTCAACGCCCCAGGGGCTCTACGAGTTCAAGTTTTTCTTCACTAGTAGTGTCAGGTCGACGCGGGGCGGCTCTGTTTCCGCTGAGAGCGTGAAGCACATGATTCGTCAGATCATCCTTAACGAGGATCCCAAGAAACCGTTGAGCGACGAGCAGATCGTCTCCCTGCTCGGGCGTTACCATATCAAGATTGCGAGAAGAACTGTGGCAAAATACCGAGAAGCCATGCGTATTCTGCCATCGAAAGACAGAAAGAAAAATTTTTGACAGGAGGAAACTATGGTCACACACATGACGTTTCGCCATATGGATGCGACTGATGCCATCAAGAATTACACGGAAGGAAAACTGGAAAAGGTCAAGAAATTTGTTCAGGAACCCCTGGATATCCATGTGGTCTTCTCGAAGGAGCGGTTTCAATACCTCGTCGAGATAAATCTCAACGGAAACGGTATTGAAATCCATGCCGAGGACCGGAACGAAGATCTCTACGCCGCTATCGACCTCGCCATGGACAAGATCGAAAAACAACTCCGCAGGCTTCGGGACAAAAAGAAACACAAGAAATCACCCAATCACAGTCGTGCCTTCAAGCTCGCCATTCTTTCACCCAAGGCCGGAAGGGAAAAGAAGCCCCGCGTCATCAAGTCAAACGACTTCGTTGCCACACCGTTAACTCTTTCCGAGGCCATGGACGAGATTACCGGGGACTCAAGAGATTTCCTGGTCTTCACGAACGCCGAAACCTCGCGGATCAACGTGCTCTACAAGCGGAATGACGGGAATTACGGGCTTATCGATCCGACGGAATAAAAGGGGAAGCCATGAAAATCGTTGAATACTTGAAACCGGAATTGATCATCTCGGAAATTCAGCCGCAGGAGAAACAAGAGGTTCTCGAGGAATTCTCCCGGTGTATTGAGCAAGTGGAAGGCCTCAAGGCTGATCGGGTACTTCATGTCCTCGTGGAACGGGAGAAACTGGGGAGTACGGGAATTGGCGAGGGTGTCGCCATCCCCCACGGGAAGCTCCATGACCTTGAACACCTCATTTGTTGCTTTGGGAGAAGCCGAAAAGGAATCGATTTCGAAGCCATCGATGGAAAACCCGTTTACCTCGTTTTCCTCCTTCTCGCCCCGGAAAATTCCGCCGGAACGCACCTGAAGGCACTGGCAAAGATTTCGAAGATTCTGAAGGATTCGTCCTTCCGTAAGCAGCTCATGGAGGCGGAAGACGCCGAGAAAATCTTCGAGATCATCAAGGAGGAAGATGATAAACTATAACGATTCTGCCATCGAAACCACCCTCGAGGTCCGGGAGCTTTTCGAAAACCCGGAAAGAAAATTCAAGCTTTCCCTTCTCGCCGGCAAAGAGGGATTGAGCCGCAAGATCAAGGATCCCCATATCCAAAAACTGGGCCTGGTTTTGGCCGGTGAGTTCCGTTACCTCGATCCCCATAGGATACAAATCTTCGGGAAAAAAGAAATTACCTTTCTCGAGGACATGGCTCCGGACTCCCAGCGTGAAATTCTGGAGAAGATGGGCGCGAAGAATCCCTGCTGCTTCATCCTCTCCCGGGGAATGCCGCCGCCTGAGACCTTGGTGAGGGCCTGCAACAACCACGACATCCCCCTTCTATCCAGCCCCCTGAAAACCTCCCAGCTCATAGACCACCTCAACCAGTTCCTGAAGGACCGGATGGCCCCCAACACCACGGTCCATGGGGTTTTACTTGATGTGTTCGGCGTCGGAGTTCTCATCCTCGGCAAAAGCGGCATCGGGAAGAGCGAATGCGCCCTGGACCTCATCACGCGGGGGCATCGCCTCGTGTCGGATGACGTGGTGAAAATCATAAAGACAGAGCCCTCGGCTCTCTTCGGCACCAGTTTCAGCCTGATCCAGAACCTCATGGAAATCCGGGGACTGGGTATCATCAACATCCGTGACCTTTTCGGCGTCGAGGCCATTCGAAAGCGGAAGAAGGTCGACCTCATCGTGGAACTCGTCGACTGGCTTTCCATTGAAAAACCCGAACGCCTGGGTCTGGACCAGAACACCACAAAACTTCTCGATGTGGAGATGCCCTTCATTCGTATCCCCGTCACCCCGGGAAGAAACCTCACAACCATCATCGAGGTGGCGGCGAGGAACCATATCCTCCGTGTCAGCGGCATCAACACCCCCCGCGAACTGGAGGAAAATATCTTGAAAAAGATGCGGGAAGAGAATCATGGTTGAGGCCCCCTCCCCCCAGATCGTATGGCTGAGCGGACTGTCGGGGTCGGGAAAGACCACGGCAATTAAGGCACTGGAGGATGTGGGGTATTTCTGCATCGACAATCTCCCCATCATTTTGTTGCCAACCTTCATTAATCTCATCAAGAACTCGAAGCTGGACATCCACAAGATAGGCATCGTGGTCGATATCCGGGAAAAGGAATTCCTCAAAGACGTCAAAACGGTCATCGACCAGATCAAGGCCATGGGCGTCACGCTTCGTATCCTGTTTTTGGAATCCTCGGACGACGCCTTGATCACCCGTTTCAAAACGACCCGGCGGCAGCATCCCCTGGCGCCGTCCGGAAAAATCATCGACGGCATCCGGAAGGAGCGGAAGAACCTTTCCTTCCTGAGAGAGATGGCTGACCAGACCCTTGACACGACCAACCTTTCCATCCACGCGCTGCGAAGGCAGATCATGCAGATCATCGCGCCGGGGGACGCCCGTCAGAAGCTCTCCATTACCTTTCTCGCCTTCGGATTCAAATACGGACTGCCCGCAGAGCTCGACCTCCTTTTTGACGTGCGTTTTCTACCCAATCCCTTTTTTGTGGAAGGCCTCAAAAACTTGACAGGGTTTGATGAATCTGTTAGAAAATTCGTTCTTGAAAAGGAGGAAACGGGCGCGTTCCTCTCTCACGTGGAGGGATTGTTGAGCTTTCTCATCCCCCGCTACCTTGAAGAGGGAAAGGCCTATTTGACCATCGGTATCGGCTGCACGGGCGGGGTTCACCGCTCTGTGGTCGTCGCCAGGGAGCTTAAAAACAGATTTTCGGAATCCCTGAAGGACCTGCCCGTCCACTTGATGGACGGATTCAGGGATATTGGATAGGACATGAAGGGAATCGTCATCGCTTGTCATGGAGACCTCGCGGACGGATTCGTCAGCGCGGCGGAGATGATCCTGGGGAAGGTGGATAACGTGAAGGCCGTCTCCGTCGACGTGACTCAAGAGCCAGAAACCATCCAGGAAATCATCCAGGAGGCAATTCGCTCTGTAGACCAAGGAGACGGGGTTTTCATCCTGACCGATCTTTTTGGGGGAACCCCCGCCAACGTGAGTCTCACCTTTCTCGATCCCAACAACGTGGAGATCATCACGGGCATCAACCTCCCCCTTGTCATAAAGCTCCTGAAGGACCGGGAGAAATACCCCATGGAAGCCCTGAAAAAAAAGCTGATTGAGAGCGCCGTGAAGAACATCTTGAATCCCTCGGATGTTTTGAGCGTTGGAAAGTCCTAAAAAGGTGGAAAAAACCCTGACCGTTCAAAATCAATTGGGGCTCCACGCCAGGGCCGCGGCGGAGTTGGTCAAAGTCACGAGTGAATTCCGTTCCGACATCACTCTCAACAAGGACGGCCTTCAGGTGAACGGCAAGAGCATTATGGGAATCATGATGTTGGCGGCCTCCAAGGGAACAAAGGTAAAGGTAACCGTCGAAGGCCCAGACGCCGAGGCGTGCCTGGCCGCGGTGGAAAAGATTTTCAATGAGAAATTCGGGGAAGACTGAAACCATATATTAACATTCCCTTGTTATTTTTAGTGGTTTGCATCCCCCGGTTGCAACTTGTCCAGAGAGGTGATATAGAAATATAGCTTAAAAACATCACCTTGATAGGCGATTAAATGTATAACCAAGGAGGAAAAAACACATGTCCATGACAAATTTCTTGTTTACGTCGGAATCGGTAACGGAAGGTCATCCCGACAAGGTGGCGGACCAGATCTCCGATGCCATCCTGGATTCTATCCTGAAAGAAGACCCGCAGGGGAGGGTCGCGTGCGAGACCCTCGTCACCACTGGAATGGCCCTTATCGCCGGGGAGATCACCACGGTCTGTTACGTGGATATGCCCGAAGTCGTAAGGGAGACCATCAAGGAAATCGGTTACAACGATTCCTCCATGGGATTCGACTGGGAAACCTGCGCCGTCATCACCTCCATCGACAAGCAATCCCCCGACATCTCCATCGGTGTGAGTGAAGGGGAAGGCCTCTTCAAAGAACAAGGCGCGGGAGACCAGGGACTTATGTTCGGGTTCGCCTGCGACGAGACAGCGGAGTTGATGCCCATGCCCATTGTCTACGCCCACCGGCTGACTCATAGACTCTCCGAAATTCGCAAACTGGGCATCGTCGATTTTCTGAGGCCGGACGGGAAGTCGCAGGTTACTATCGAATATCAGGACAACAAACCGGTTCGCATCGACACGGTGGTCCTCTCTTCACAACACACCCCCTACGTGGAATACGAAACCATCCGGGAGGCCCTGATCGAGGAAGTAGTCAAGAAGGTTCTTCCCGAAGACATGCTGGACGACAAGACAAAATATTACATCAACCCCACGGGACGATTCGTCATGGGCGGCCCCCACGCCGACTGCGGCCTGACTGGAAGGAAGATCATCGTGGATACCTACGGCGGCCAAGGAAGCCATGGCGGGGGCGCTTTCTCCGGCAAGGATCCCTCCAAGGTTGACCGCAGCGCCTCCTATATGGCCCGTTACATCGCCAAGAACATCGTCGCTGGCGGACTCGCCAGCAAATGTGAGGTCCAGCTGGCTTACGCCATCGGTGTTCCCGAGCCGGTTTCTGTCATGATCAACACGTTTGGAACCTCCAACTTCCCACCCGACGAGATTGCCAAACTGGTTCGCGAGGTCTTCCCCCTGAAACCCGCCGGCATCATCAAGCACCTGAATCTCCTCCGTCCCATCTTCAAGAAGACGGCCGCCTACGGGCACTTCGGAAGAAACCTCCCGGAATTTACCTGGGAAAAGACGGACAAGGCGGACGAACTGAAAAAACTCGCTGGCCTATAGGCCAGCACGCACTGAAAGGAACAGCCATATGGATTACCACATCGCCGACATCTCCCTTGCCGACAAGGGACGGCTGAGAATCGAGTGGGCGGCGCAGAGCATGCCCGTCCTCAACCAGATAAAGGAACGGTTCGTTAAGGAAAAACCCCTTGCCGGGTACAAACTCTCCGCCTGCCTGCACGTGACCACCGAAACGGCCAGCCTGGTCAAGACCCTGAAGGCGGGGGGCGCGGACGTGGTCTTGTGCGCCTCCAACCCCCTGAGCACTCAGGACGACGTGGCGGCCGCCCTGGTCAAGGATGACGGAATCCCCGTCTTCGCCATCAAGGGTGAAGACGACGCCACCTATTACGATCATATCCGCGCGGCCCTGCAACACGCGCCGCACGTGACCATGGACGACGGCGCCGACCTGGTCTCCTCGCTCCACTTCATCGCATTGGATAAATTGGACGGCCTGCACCCTTCCGTCCGAGACTGGGCCAAATCCCTCGACAAAGCGGCACGCACGGCCCTCGTGGAAAAGGTCGTGGGCAGCACGGAAGAGACCACCACCGGCGTTATCCGTCTCCGCAGCATGGCGGACGACGGGATCCTCCGTTTTCCCGTCATCGCCGTGAACGACGCCATGACCAAGCACCTCTTTGACAACCGTTACGGAACGGGCCAGAGCACCCTCGACGGCATCATCCGGGCCACCAACCGGCTCATCGCGGGCAGCACGTTCGTGGTGTGCGGTTACGGCTGGTGCAGCCGGGGTGTGGCCATGCGGGCAAGCGGCATGGGAGCCAACGTCATCGTCACGGAGGTCGATCCCCTCCGGGCCCTCGAGGCGGTAATGGACGGCTACCGGGTCATGCCCATCGCCGAGGCGGCGAAGATCGGAGATTTCTTCGTGACCTTGACCGGAGACCGGGATGTTATTCGAAAGGAACACTTCCTTCTCATGAAAGACGGGGCCATCGTGGCCAACTCCGGGCACTTCAACGTGGAATTAGACATCGAGGGACTGGAGGAGATCAGCACCGCCAAGCGGAAGATCCGGGAATTCGTGGATGAATACAAGCTGGATGACGGCCGGTGCATCTACCTCCTGGGAGAGGGACGTCTCATCAACCTGGCCGCCGCGGAAGGCCATCCCTCCAGTGTCATGGACATGAGCTTCGCCAACCAGGCCCTTTGCGCCGAATACATGGCCAAGCACGCCCAAGAACTGGACAAAAAGGTCTATGGTGTCCCCCTTGACATCGACAACGAGATCGCCCGACTGAAGCTGGCCGCCATGGGTGTGACCATAGACACGCTAACCAAGGAACAGGAGAGCTATCTCCATTCCTGGGAATCCGGGACGTAGAAATGAAAAGGCGGGACGAGGAATTCACGGAGTTTTTCGTCACCCCCTCGCCCATCGAAGCGGATTACCTGCGCTTGGCGCTATCGGACAATGGTATTCCCTGTTTCATTCGCGATTTGCGTATCACGTCGTATCCCGTCCACGTGAAGAACATGGCGGAGCAGCGCCTCTACGTGGCAACCGGAAACCTGGAAAAGGCAAGGGCCTTGGTCCTCCAGATCATGGAAGACCAGGGAATCACCCTCGAAGGGCGCTTTTCGGATGAAGAGGATCCCCCTTCCCAATCATAGCCCGCTTTCTTCCCGGCGCATTCTCCCCAGACCGGGTTGGCGTGAAACCCTTTACCGTTATGAGGGAATCAATCCATGGGTGAAACAACGCTGCAATCCCTTATCAGGTCCCTGAAGAAGAAAAACCTCCTCAAGAAAATCTCTCTTGAAGTCGATCCCGATCTCGAGATATCGGAGATAACCCAGCGCGTCTTCAGACAGGGCGGACCCGCCCTCCTCTTTGAGCATGTTAAGGGATCCAGGTTTCCTGTCTTGACCAACCTGTTCGGCACGGTAGCGCGGGTCGAGCTGGTTATGGGGAAATCTATCTCTACCATGGAGGACCTCGTCGCCGACCTTCTCAACACAGAGTTCCCGACCTCCCTAAAGGGAAGCCTCTCCCTGCTTCCCAAGCTGAAAAATCTCAAGGCCGTCATCCCCAAAAAGATTTCCTCCCCGCCCTGCCAGGAGATTATCGACCAGACCCCCGATCTCGGCGCGCTTCCCATCCTAAAGACCTGGCCCGGCGACGCCGGTCGTTTCATTACCCTTCCTCAGGTCGTCACGCAAGATCCAGAGACAGGCATGCGAAATGTGGGCATGTATCGCCTCCAGGTTTACGACGCCTCCTCCACGGGAATGCACTGGCACCCGCATAAAGGCGGCGCGCAGCACTTCGCGAAATACGCGCGGCTCGGGCGAAAAATGCCTGTCGCCGTTGCCCTGGGGGGAGACCCCCTGCTGACCTACCTGGCCACCGCTCCCCTACCCGACGGGATGGACGAATGGACACTGGCGGGCCTTCTGCGCGGCCGGAGGATCACCATCGCGCCCTGTGTCACCCAGGACCTGTTCATCCCATCCGACGCGGATTTTGTCATCGAGGGCTACGTGGATCCGGAAGAGCCTCTCAAAGAGGAAGGTCCTTTTGGCGACCACACCGGGTTTTACTCCCCGCCGGAACCCTTTCCCGTCTTCCACGTCACCTGCGTCACCCACCGGAAGGACGCCGTCTATCCCGCCACCGTGGTGGGGAAGCCGCCCATGGAGGACGCCTTCCTGGGGAAACTCACGGAACGGCTCTTCCTTCCCATCATGCGGAAATTTCTCCCTGAAATCGTGGATATGGATCTCCCGGTCCACGGATGTTTCCATAATTTCGTCCTCGTCTCCATCGACAAACAGTACCCAGGCCATGCCCGGAAGGTCGCGGATGCCCTTTGGGGGCTGGGCCAGATGATGTTCAGCAAGTTTATCATCGTCCTCGACCGGGACGTTAACGTTCACGACTACGGCGAGGTCCTCTGGCGCGTCGGGACGCACGTGGATCCCGGGCGGGATACCTTCCTCGCGGAAGGCCCCACGGATCTCCTCGACCATACCTCCCGCCTGTCCTGTTATGGGGGAAAGATGGGCATCGACGCCACACGCAAGTGGAAAGCGGAGGGGTTCGACCGTCCCTGGCCCGGGGAAGTGGAAATGCCCGGTGAAATCGTCGACCTGGTGACAAAGCGGTGGAAGGCGTATGGGTTCGACGCGTAGCCCCCTACCCCGAATTACGGGGACTATCTCCGAGTTTCTCGAGATGATTAAGTTCGAGCACACGGTCTTCGCCCTCCCCTTTGCCCTCGTGAGCCTTCTTTTGGCCACGGGGGGACACCTGACAAAATCCCTCGTCTTCTGGGTGGTGATCGCCATGGTGGGTGCGCGGACCGGCGCCATGGGGTTCAACCGGATCATCGACGCCGACATCGACCGGATAAACCCGAGAACGAAAGACCGAGCCATCCCGGCCGGCCGAATCTCCAAAAGGGCCGCCGTCCTCATCAGCGTCATCGCCTTCGCCCTCTTTGTCTTCTCCGCCGCCATGCTCAACCGGGCCTGTCTCCTGGCAAGCCCCCTCGCCATCGTCATCCTCGTAGGCTACTCCTTCACGAAACGCTATACCGCCTACAGCCATCTCGTTTTGGGACTTGCCATCTCAGGCGCCCCCCTCGGCGCCTGGCTGGCCGCCACAGGCTCCCTTGCGCCGCCCGCCCTAACCCTTAGCCTGGCGGTTCTCTGCTGGATCGCCGGGTTCGACATCCTCTACAGCCTCCAGGACGTGGACTTCGACCGGAAGACCGGCCTCCACTCCATCCCCGCGGCCGTGGGCGTAGCATCCGCCCTCTGGATTTCCCGCCTTCTCCATCTCCTCAGCGTTCTCTTCCTCGCGGGCACGGCGAAACTGTTGAATGCCGGTTCCTTCTATCTGATCGGCGTCACCGTCGTGGCTGTCCTGCTCTACTACGAACACAGTCTCATCTCCCCGCGGGATCTCTCGCGCATCAACACGGCCTTCTTTACAATCAACGGCCTCATCAGTATGATGTTTCTCGCCTTCGTGGCGATCGATATTTACTTGTGAAGAAAGGAGAAACAACCGCATGAAGAAGGCCGGTATTTTGTGTCTCTGCCTCTTATTTTTTCTCTCCGCTGCCTCGGTGGCGGGGGCGGCTTCCGCCACGATTGGGGTCCTGCCCATCGTGGACGCCCTTCCCTTCTACGTGGCGCAGCAACAGGGTTCCTTCAGGGCGCTTCGCCTCCCAGTGAAACTCGTTACGTTCCGGAGCGCCATGGAACGGGACGCCGCCTTCCAGACAGGCAAGATAGACGCCTACCTGGGGGACCTTATCTCCGCCGCCCTGCTTCGAAGCCGGGGATTTCCGGCCAAGGTGGTTTCCGTCGTCCTTGGGCGAACGCCCCGGGAAGGCCTTTTCGCGATTTTAACCCCGCCCGCCTCATCCATCCGGACGCTCAAAGGGCTCAAAGGCAGGCAGGTCGCCATCTCTTCCAACACGATCATCGAATACGTCCTGGACGGCCTCCTGAAGGCGAATGGGATGTCGGAGGCCGACATCAAGAAACAGGAAATCAAGAGCATTCCCATCCGGTTTCAGATGCTCATGAGCGGCAAGATCGACGCCGCCGTTCTGCCCGACCCCCTCGCGTCCCTCGCCCGTTTCAAGGGGGCCCATTGGATCGTCGACGACGGCCAAACCAATCTCTCCCAGACCGTCCTCGTCTGGAACGGCGCCTTCATCCGGCGGCATCTTCCCTTCATGAAGGCCTTCTACCGGGCGTACGACAGGGCCGTCACCCTCATCAACCGGGATCACGAAAGGGTCCGTCCCCTCCTGGTGAAAAAATGCCGTCTGCCCCGTCCCATTGCCCGGACCTTTGAGTTCTCGGATTTTCCCCCCGCCTCTCCCCCGTCCCGGGAGGTCCTGGAAAGGGTTCTGACCTGGATGAAGACCAAACATCTCCTTAAACATCCCGTAAAGATGAACGATCTTCTCTTCAATCCCGGCCTTTTCGATTCCCCCGGACCGTCGAAAGGAAAATAACAACGTCGTTATGATCCAGGTGAAACATCTCCGGTTCGCCTACCCGGGAGGCGTCGAAGTCCTGATCGATGTCAGCTTCGGCGTCGGCAAGGGGGAAAGCTGCGCCGTCATCGGCCCGTCTGGGTGCGGAAAAACGACGCTCCTCTACCTCATCGCCGGCCTGCTCCCTCTGCAGGAAGGAAACATCCGGGTCAACGGCGCCGCGATCACCCGGGGAAACATCCCCATGATTCTCCAGGACTATGGACTGTTCCCCTGGAAGACGGTTTGGGAAAACGTGGCCATGGGGCTGATTCTGAAGCACATCCCCCGGCGGGAGATAGAGGAAAGAATCACCCCCATCCTCGATGAACTCGGTCTGGCACCCTTTGTGGCCTTCTATCCCTCCCAGCTCAGCGGCGGCCAGAGGCAGCGGGTCGCCATCGCGAGGGTCCTGGCCATGAATCCCTCCCTCATCCTGATGGACGAGCCCTTTTCCTCCCTGGACGCCATGACGCGGGAGCACCTCCAGCGCCTCTTGGCACAAATTTGGATAAGACATCAGATTACCTTCATCATTGTAACCCACAGCATCGAGGAGGCCACGTTCCTCGGGAAGAAAATCATCGTCCTCTCCCGGAGGCCCGCGAGGATCCAGGCCATCGTAGACAATCCCCGGGCGGGAGACCCAGCCTACCGGAGCTCAAACGCCTTCTTCGAAACCTCGTCCCGCCTCCGGGACACCCTCTTTTCCATCAGCCAGGATCCCACGCCATGAGACGGCAGCGTTACCTAACCGGCCTCTTGGCCGCCTTCATCCTCCTAGGCATCTGGATTCTTTTGTCCAGATGGATCTCGGGAGGAATCATTCCCTCCCCCCTTCAGGTTGCGCGTTCCTTCGACCTGAAGGCCTTCACCCCCAACTTCATCGTCAGCCTTGGGCGGGTCGTGATCAGCCTTGCCGTCGCCATCCTCGCGGCCGTTCCCATGGGACTTTTTCTGGGGCAAAACCCCGCCTGGGACAAATGGATCGCCCCCATGATCTTCCTAACCTATCCCATCCCCAAGATTGTCTTTCTCCCCATCTTTTTCATCCTTCTGGGTATCGGAAACGTCTCGAAGGTGGCCCTTATCGCGCTGATCGTCTTCTACCAAATCCTGGTCACCACCCGGGACGGGTCCCGCTCCGTGAAGAAGCCCTTCATCGACGCCCTGGTCACATTGGGTGGGGGCCCCCTGGACATCTATCGCCACGTGATCGTTCCCGCTTGTCTTCCCGCCATTTTGACGTCCCTGAGGATCAGCATTGGAACCTCCGTGGCCATCCTCTTCTTCGTGGAATCCTTCGCCACCCGGAGCGGCCTGGGCAATCTCATCCTGGACGCCTGGGGAATGGCGGACTACCCAATGATGTTCGTTGGTATCATCGGCATGAGCGTGCTGGGCATCTCCCTCTACGAAATCGTGGAAATCCTGGAAAGAAAGCTGTGCAAATGGGCCCAACTATAACACCTCCACGCCGCGTGACCATCGTCGGCGGCGGCCTGGCGGGATGCGAAGCAGCCTGGCAGCTCGCATGCCGGGGAGTCTCCGTGACCCTCGTTGAAATGAAACCGGCGACCTATTCCCCCGCTCACAAGTCGCCGAACCTCGCCGAGCTGGTTTGCAGCAACTCCCTCAAATCCCTTCAGTTGGCCACGGCCACGGGCGTTTTAAAGGAAGAATTGACGTTGCTTGGCTCTCTCGTCATGACGGCGGCCCGCCTTCACGCCGTCCCCGCGGGAAACGCCTTGAGCGTGGACCGGGAACGCTTCTCGGAAGAGATCACGCGACAGATCACCGCGCATCCCCGCGTGCGGATGGAATGCCGCGTTATCCGTTCCCTTGGAGATATCGGAGAAAGGCCCGCCATTCTGGCCACAGGCCCCCTCACCCATCCTGATCTCGTCGACGACCTGAAGAAGGTGACGCGAAGCGAGGCCCTCCACTTCTACGACGCCACTTCTCCCATTCTCTTTGCCGACAGCATCGATACCTCCATCGTCTTCCGGGGCTCCCGCTACGGGAAAGGGGGAGACGATTACCTGAATATCCCCCTTGACAAGTCCCAGTATGAAGCGTTCGTGGAGGCGATCTTGAAGGCAGACAAGGTCCCCCTCCATCCTTTCGAATCGGAGACCTATTACGAAGGCTGCATGCCCGTCGAGGTTCTGGCGGAAAGGGGCCGGGACACCCTGGCCTTCGGCCCCATGAAACCGGTGGGACTGACCGATCCCCGGACGGGTAAACGCCCCTACGCCGTGATTCAACTCCGCCAGGAGGACCTGTCGCGTGAACTCTACAGCATGGTCGGATTTCAGACCAAGATGACCTTCCCGGAGCAGGAGCGTATCTTCCGCACACTTCCCGGCCTGGAAAAGGCGGAGTTCGCCCGTTTCGGGACGATCCACCGCAACTTCTACCTCAACTCCCCCGAGATTCTCACCGCGAGGCTTGAATTGAGGAACGCCGCAGGCGTCCATCTCGCCGGGCAGATCACCGGCGTGGAGGGTTACCTGGAATCGACCGCCATGGGCCTTCTGTGCGCCCTTTTCCTCCTTTTTCCCGAGATACCCCCGCCTCCGTCCACGACGGTCCTGGGAGGGCTCTACCGGCACGTCACCACCCCCCAGAAAAGGTTCGTCCCCATGGGGGCCAACTGGGGACTGGTCCGCCCCCTGAAGCAAGGCGTGAAACGCAGGGAGAAAAAGGCGGCCCTGGTCCGCCGCGCCCTTGCGGACATGCGGGCGTGGAACAAATTGATTCCCATTGAAAATACGAAAAACGGGTATATAATGGAAAGGCCATGATTACCTGTGACCGATGCGGTAAACCGCTTCCAGCCGGAAGTTCCAAATATCTTATCATCATCCAGGCCACGGCCGACTTCGACGGATTTCTGGGTGTCGAGGATTTCAGGTACAGCTCGGATTCCCAGCTTGAGAAACTGGCCTATGAATTGAACAACGAACGGGGCGACAAGACGATGAAAGACGTTTTCGAAAAGAAGGCCCTGATTCTCTGCCCCGCCTGCAAAAAGGCATTCATGGAAAATCCCTTAAACCAAGTGGAAAAAGATGCCTACCCCAATGGGCGCTTTCTCCAATAGAAAAAACTGGCGAAGGGGAAGCATCCCTTGACCTATCCCATTCTCCTTGTTCACGGTCTCGCTCGCTTCGATGTTCTCTGGAACGCCCTGCTTGGCATCGATCAAACCCGGTTTCCCTTACTGGACGGGTTGCACTATTTCAAAGGCATCCGAACGATGCTGATTCAAAAGGGGTATTCCGTTTTCAACGCCAATCTCCCCTGGGCCGGCGGCACCGACAGGCGGGCCGAGGTTTTGAAACACACGGTTATCCGCGTCCTTCAGGCCACAGGGGCGGGCAAGATAAACCTTCTCGCGCATAGCATGGGCGGGCTCGACGCCCGGCACATGCTCTACAACGATCGAAACCGGGATCAGATCCATACGAAAATCGCCTCTGTCACAACCATCTCCACCCCTCACGAAGGATCTCCCTTGGCGGACCACCTTCTAAAGCACCTCCCCCTCTTGCTGCGAATTCTGGGGGTCTTCCCTCTGGATATGGGCGGGCTCAAAGACGTTGGAACACGCGCCTGTCGCAATTACAACAGTCGTGCCGATGTGGTGGATTTCGAGATGTCGTGCGAAAAGGATATCCTGTTTCAGACTTATGCCGGAAGACACTCCTACCAGGATATTTCTTTTTTCCACAAAAATCCCTACAAGCTTATCTACCGCCTGGAGGGCGACAACGACGGGATGGTTTCCGTCAAGTCCGCCAAATGGCGCGCGCACTATTTCAGGGGAATCATTGAAAACGCGGATCATCTAAATGAGCTGGGCTGGGTTTTCCCCGATCAGATCATTCGGGGGAAATCCCCAGGGAGATTTTTAAAATATATCCACGGGTTTTACGCCAAACTCGCCGGGGGACTGCCCTGAAATTTCTCACCGGACGCAGAGCCCTTTGAAGCGCCTTTGCCGGAACCTACTCCAAAAAATCCTCGAGCGTTCTTTCACTCAACTCTCGGTCGATCAGTTCGTAGGCCTTCCCTATGTCCTCCTGTCGAACGAATTCCTGAAACAGATTTTCAACAGAAATTTTCCTCGATGGCATCGCGAGGAAGACCTCTTCATCCGTGACCGCCAAGATTCCAGTGTCCACGAGTTTGTCCAGGATCTTATGGGATTCGGGCCATGTTTGTAAGATCTCCGTTTCTTTTGTTCCCCCTCCCCCCCGTTCAAATTTAGAGGCCACGGAACGCAGAATAGCCAAAACAGTAAAAAATTCATTTTGACCCGTTTCCTTGAACCTGAAACGAGGAAACTGGTGATACGATGCCACTTCAGCGCCAATGAATGTCACAATCCAGCAAAAATAGACCCATACAAGAAAAATAGGGATAATAACGAGAGAACCGTAGAGCTTACTCAACGTCTGCATGGACTGGGTATATTTCACATAGATGTCAAATCCATGCAAGAGCGCCAGCCAGAGAATCGACGCGATCACGCCCCCTAAAGCGGCGGACCTCAACCGGACCTGGAGAGGAGGGATAATCAGATAAGCCGCTGTAAAGCCTATCCAGGGAAGCAAGAACGCCAGCGATGTCATCATATATTCGGCAAAAAGGCTCGTATGATAGGCGAATTCCATCTTTGTCTTCAGATAGATGGAAACCCCCATCAATAGGGGTGTCCAGAAAAGAACGTTGGTAAAAACCAGTAAATTCTGAATAAAGGACCGTCGCCTCCGTTTTTTCCAGATGGTTTGAAATGACCCCTGAATGGTATTAAAAAGGGAGTAGGAAAGGAAAATCAATACGATCATTCCCGGCAAACCAAGGGCTCTGGAATTGGAGATAAAGCTATCGATATACTGGTACGCGGACTCCGCGGATTGGGGCAGCATGTGCCGGAGAAAGGCATCGAGAATCGCGTGTTTCATATGGCCGGAGACGCCGTAAACCGAAAATAGGGAAACGCCCACCACAACCAGTGGCACGATGGAAAGGATGCTGATATAAGAGAGATTGCCCGCGTGTACCAGGCATTTGTCATCCAGAAAATCAAGAAAAATATTCTTGACTGCCTTTACAAATCGCAGAGCCGGCCTTGAATCCGCTGAAGTTTTTATTCACTCACCCTCCTTTCACGTTCCTATCACACACTGCATCCATAGCGCAACCATGGAAAATCCAACATTCCCTATTGAATACCCGGCAAAGTCTCGGAAGTTTGACAGCCTACATCGTGTCTGTTAAATCTATGAAAACTAAAACTGAAAAGGGAGGAAAAAATGAAACGATGGAGCCTTCTATTCTTTATGGGGGTATTTTTGTTTGCGATTACTTACAGCGCCCTCGCGGTCGTTCCACAGAGCACCGTTGATGAAATGGCAAAAAACTTTATCGCGAAAAAACCAGTCCCGGTTGTTTCCCCAAATCTTACACTCCAGGAGGCCATGATGGTCCAGGAGGCCTTCGTCTCGAGGATCGAGTCCGTTTACGGGCCCCCGGTTGGCTACAAGGCGGGCCTGACCAGTCCCCCCGCGCAAAAGAAGTTCGGGGTCACCCATCCCTTGCTTGGGGTCCTTCTCGAAAAGATGCTCATTCGGAAAACGAACCTCCTGATGGACGCCCGTTTCGGCGTTTTGCCCCTAACCGAGGGAGACCTGGTGGTCCGCGTGGGTAGCGACGCCATCAACACCGCCGGCAGTAACCACGAGATCATGGCCGGGCTGGATGCCGTTTTTCCCTTCATCGAGCTTCCCGACCTCTTCTATCAAAAAGGAACAAAACTCAACGGGCCCGCCTTGGCCGCCATTAACGTGGCGGCGCGATACGGCCTCCTTGGGAACCCTATCCGGCTTGAACCCACGGATGAATGGGAAAAAAGGCTTGGAACTTTCACCCTTGAAATCCTCGACAAAAACGGGAAGAAACTTGCCAGCGGCAAGGGGAGCAACCTCCTCGGGCATCCCCTGAACGTGGTCAGATGGATCCGGGATACGCTGAAAATGAAAGGTAAAAAACTAAAAAAAGGCGATCTTCTCTCGCTGGGCACCATCACGAAACTCATGCCCGCCAAGCCGGGGATGACCATCCGCGCCCGTTATAGCGGCCTCGATCCGAACGGTCCCGTGGAGATCTCTGTAAGTTTCAAGTAGGAAACAACGGGGGGCAGGGAAAATTTTCCCCGCCCCCCGTTTCAGGACATTTCCCCTTATACCCTTTCTTATTTCTCCAGGTCTTTGACGTAGGATTCGTATCCCTTCCTTCCCATCAGGCCGTAGGTGAGCTTCTTGCCCAGCTCAACGCCCGGCTGATCGAAGGGATTGACGCCGTAGAGAAATCCCTGGAAGGCCACCTGGAGCTCGTAAAAGTAGAGAAGCTGGCCCATGTTGAAGGCGTTGATCTCCTCCAGGCCCAGGAAGATGGTGGGGCGCCGGTTGTGCCTCAAGGCGTGGGTGGTGGCGAATCGCTCGAAGTCCAAAAGCTGCCCGAGGGTATGGTTGGGCAGGTAGTCCAGGGGGGTTGCATACGACAGGGGATAGGGGATATCCAGGTCTCGGCGGGGCCTTGCCACCTTGATAAAGGTAATCACCTTGTCGAAGGGACCCTCCATGTAGAGCTGGAGCTGGGAATGCTGATCGGTGGCCCCCAGGGCGCGGATGGGCGTGGGGCCGGCATGGACCACCTCGCCCGACAGGGCGACCCGTTTCCCAAGGCTTTCGGCGTAGAGCTGCCGGTACCAGTCGGCGAGGGAGAGAAGGCTGTCGGCGTAGGGCATGAGTACCGAGAGGGGCTTTTTCTTCTCCACGTCGTAACAGTAATGGATCACCGCGTTGAGATAGGCGGGATTCTCCTCCAAGCCGGGAGACGAGCAACGGTTCGCCATGGCCGCCGCCCCCTTTAGGAGGGCGACGATATCGATGCCGATGAGGGCCGCGGGAAACAGGCCCACCGGTGTCAGGACGGAAAAACGTCCTCCCACGTTGGGTGGGATGTCCAGGGTGTCGAACCCTTCTTCCCCAGCGATTTCCCTCAGCGTTCCCTTTGCCGGGTCGGTAATGGCCACGACATGCTGGCTGGCGGCGTTTCCCAGGTTTTTCTTCAGCCAATCCAGGGCGATAAGGAACTGGCTCATGGTCTCCGCCGTCCCTCCCGACTTGCTGATAACCACCACCAAGGTGCGGTTGGGCGACAGCAACCCCAAAAGACCCGAGAAGGTTTCGGGATCTATATTCTCCGCGAAGTAGAGCCGCGGGGTACCGCCGCGCTTTTCCGGGGACATCTCGTTGTAGAGGGGGGTCTTGAGGGCGTCTCTCAGCGCCCTGCCGCCCAGGGAAGATCCCCCGATCCCCAGGACGAGACAGGCCTCCATCCCCCGGCGTTTTGCCGCGGCCATCTCTTCAATCCCGCGTGCCTCCGGGACCTTGCCGGGCAGGTCCATGAATCCAACCTCCCCCATCTCACTCCGGCGCGTCAGGGCCGCGTGGGCCGCGGCCGTCTTTTCCCGGTAGAAGAGTATCTCACGCATGGTAAGGCCGTGTTCCGTGCCTATGGCATCCACCAAGACCCCGGAATAGTCGTACTCCATGTTATATATCGTCATTGTCATCTCCCTGAAGGGGTCTTCTTCGTCAAATCTCGATCCGTGCCCTTTCCCCGAAGAGCTTCTTGACCCTTCCCTCAAAGGCATCAAATCGACTTCTAACAAACGCGTAGTTCTCCGGGAGGGCAATCACCGCCTCTTCTCCCTCGGCGTCGTCTAGCACGTGGAGAACCACCGGACACCCCCCGGTTTCGTGCCCCTCCTCCAAGAAGGCGCGCAGGCCGAACAGACCCTCGGTGTTCATGTTGTCGACGGGCAGAAAGACATGGAAGGGACGCTTCACCTCCGCGTCTTTCAAGGGGGTGACTGAAACGGCCTTGACCTTGAACACCTCGCCGCTCTTGTCCAGCGTGCCCTCCACCATGATGGGCTCATCGGGAAGGAGATAGAACGCCACCTCCGTGAAGACGGAAGGGAAGACAACGACCTCGATGGCCCCCGTCAAGTCCTCAAGCTTCACGAAAGCCATCTTCTCCTTCTTTTTCGTCGTAATTTCCTTGGTCTGGACCACCATTCCCGCGATCTTCACTGACTTCCTCCCGTTGACCTTGCCTAACTCGTCAATCGGTGTAACGTTCAGCGCCTTCAACTTTTCCTCGTGTCGTTTCAAGGGGTTGCCCGTGAGATAAACCCCCAGGAGTTCCTTTTCGTAGAGGAGGCGTTTCCCCTGCGGCCAATCTTCCACGCCGGGGTAGTCGAAACGCAGCTCCAGGGCATTCGTTCCCCCCTCTCCCGCCACGGAAAACAGGGATTTCTGCTGGCTCTTCTTGCGTTTCTGGGCCTCCTGCGCAATGGAGAGAACCTCGTCCAGCCCCTCGAAAAGCCTCGCCCGCGAAACGCCCAAGGAATCAAAGGCCCCACACTTGATGAGGCTGTCGAGGACGCGCTTGTTGACCTTGCGCAAGTCGAGCCGGGTACAGAAATCGAGGAAGGAGGTAAATGAACCGTTTTCCTTTCTTTCGCGCACGATGATCTCCGCGGCGCCCTCCCCAACGTTCTTGATGCCGGCCAGACCGAACCGAATCCCGCCGTCCTCGACGGTAAAGAAGAGGTCGCTCTTATTGGCGTCGGGGGGAAAAACCTCGATTCCCTTCCCCTTGCAGTCTTCTATGTAACGGGCGAGCTTGTCAGAATTCCCGATCTCGGTGTTCAACAGCGACGCCATGAATTCGATGGGATAGTGGGTCTTCAGGTAGGCCGTCTGGTAGGCGATCATGGCATAGGCGGTACTGTGGGACTTGTTGAAACCGTAGCTGGCGAACTTGGCGATCTGTTCATAGAGGGCTTCCGCCTTCTTCTTTGGAGTGCCCCTCGCCACCGCCCCCTCGACGAATTTCTCACGGAGCTTGGCCATCTCCTCCGCCCGCTTCTTCCCCATGGCCTTGCGCAGCTTGTCCGCCTCTGTGGGCGTGAAACCCGCCAGCTTCATGGCAATCCGCATCACCTGCTCCTGATAAAGGATCACGCCGTAGGAATCGTCCAGGATTTCCTTGAGCTCGGGGATGTCGTAGGTAACCAGCTTCTTGTTGTTCTTTCTCCGGACAAACTCATCAGCCATCCCGCTTTCAAGTGGCCCTGGGCGATAGAGGGCCAGCAAGGCGATCAGGTCCTCGAAGATGCGCGGTTTCACGCGAACGACCAAATCCCGCATCCCCGAGGAACTTTCAAGCTGGAACACGCCCGAAACGTCCCCCTTCCTGAGCAACTCGTAGGTCTTCTTATCGTCCAGGGGAATGGATTTCAGGTCGAAATCCGCCTCCCGCGTCTCCCGCACCAGGTTCACGGCCCGTTCGATGACCGACAGAGTGGAAAGCCCCAGGAAATCGAATTTCACCAGGCCGATCGACTCCACGCAGCCCATGTCGAACTGGGTTAGGACCTCTCCTTTCTGCCCCACGTAGATGGGCAACAGGTCGATGAGGGGCTTGCTCCCGATGACCACCCCCGCGGCATGGGTGGAACTGTGGCGGTAGAGACCCTCGAGGGTTCGGGCTATCTCCATGAGGCGAGCCACGGCCGGATCGTTCTCTATCATCTCCCTGAGCTCTATCGAAAGTTTGACAGCCTCGTCGAGGGTGATCTTGGGGGTTGCAGGGATCGCCTTTGCCACCCTGTCCACCTCCGCGTAAGGCATACCCAGCACGCGTCCCACATCCCGGATGACCCCCCTGGCGTTCATGGAGGCGAAGGTGATGATCTGTGCCACGTGGTCGCTGCCGTACTTCTCCATCACGTAACGGAGGACCTGGTCCCGCTTTTCCTCGGAGAAATCGCAGTCGATGTCCGGCATGCTTACGCGGCCCGGCGTCAGGAACCTTTCAAACATCAGCTTATAGGGAATGGGGTCGATCTCCGTGATGCCGAGGGCAAAGGAAACGAGGCTCCCAGCCGCGGAGCCCCGGCCAGGCCCGACGGCAATCTGGTGGCTCTTAGCGTAACCGACGAAGTCGCTCACGATGAGAAAATAATCAGAAAATCCCATCTTCTTGATGGTATCCAGTTCGTAGGCAAGACGTTCCCGATAGAGTTTTTCGTCAAACTTTTTCCCCTGGGCCCGCAGTTCCGCAAAGTAGGCCTCAAGTCCCTTGACGGCCTTTTCCTCCAAATAGGTATCGTGATCCCGGCCCTCCGGCAACTCGATACTCGGGAAGAGGTATCCTTTGAAGGAGAGATCCACGTCGCAGCGTTTCGCGATTTCAAGCGTATTCTCGATTGCCTCTGGAACATCTTGAAATTGCTTCATCATTTCTTCAGGCGACTTAACGTAGAATTCGTTCGTCTGGAACTTCATCCGCCCCTTGTCATGAATGGTTTTTCCCGTCTGGAGACAGAGCAGAACCTCGTGGGCCTCCGAGTCCTTCCTTCTCAAGTAGTGGCAGTCGTTGGTGGCAACGAGGGGAATTCCCTCATCCCGGGAAATCTGTTTCAAAACGTCATTGACAGTTGCCTGTTCCGAGATGCCGTTACTCTGTATCTCCAGGTAAAAATTCTCCTTGCCGAACAGGTCCCGGTAGTAGCGGATCCGCTCCAGGGCACCGTCCGTGTCCTTGGAAAGGAGGAGTGAGGGGATTTCCCCCTTCAGGCACGCGGAGAGGGCAATCAGTCCCGCGTGATATTTTTCGAGGAGTTCATGGTCGATACGCGGTTTGTAGTAGAAACCCTCAATGTATCCCAGGGACACGAGGTGAATCAGGTTCCGGTAGCCCTCGTTGTCTTTCGCCAGGAGGATCAGGTGGTTCGAGGTATCCCGGTTGGTGTCCCGCTTCTTCTTGAAGCGACTCTCGGGCGCCACGTAGACCTCGCACCCGATGATGGGATGAATGCCGTGCTCCTTCGCCTGCCTGAAGAAATCGAAGGCGCCGAACATGTTCCCGTGATCCGTCAGGGCCACGGCGTTCACGCCGTTTTCGGAAAGTCTCTCGAAAAGCTGGGGAAAGCGGATCGCCCCGTCCAGGAGGCTGTATTGACTGTGCAGGTGCAGATGCACGAAGTCGCCTTTTACCGTCGCCATGTCACTCCCATTCTATGGTGCTTGGAGGTTTGGAACTGATATCGTAAACCACGCGGTTCACGCCCTTCACCTCGTTGATGATCCGGTTGGACAAACGCGCCAGCAGGTCGTAGGGTAGTCGGACCCAATCGGCCGTCATGCCGTCCACGCTGTGAACGGCCCGGATGACGATGACTTGCTCGTAGGTCCGCTCGTCGCCCATCACCCCCACGGTCCGGATGGGAAGAAGCACCGGAAAAACCTGCCAGATCTCGTCGTACAAGCCGGCCCTTCGTATCTCCTCCGTGACAATCGCATCCGCCTCCCGGAGGGTCGCCAGCTTATCCGGCGTTACATCGTCCAGCATGCGGATGGCCAGGCCGGGCCCCGGGAAGGGATGCCGCCCGATGAGAACTTCGGGGAGGCCCAGGACCTTGCCCACCTGGCGAACCTCGTCCTTGAAGAGCTCCCGCAGGGGCTCGACCAGCTTCAGGGGCATCGCCTCGGGAAGGCCCCCCACGTTGTGATGGCTTTTGATGGTAGCAGAGGGTCCCTTGAAGGAAACACTCTCAATCACGTCCGGATATAAGGTTCCCTGGGCGAGGAATTCGACCCCTTCTATCTTCTCCGCCTCGTGGACGAAGACATCAATAAAGGTCCGCCCAATGATCTTACGTTTCTCCTCCGGGTCGGTCACACCTTTCAACGCCGCCAGGAAACGGTCGGTGGCATCATGGTAGATGAGGTTCAGGTGGAGCTTGTCCCGGTAGAGACGGACCACCTCCTCCGCCTCGTTCTTCCTCAAGACACCGTTGTTCACGAAAATGGGATAGAAGTGGTCCCCCACCGCCCTGCCCACCAGGGCGGCCATAACCGTGGAATCCACGCCGCCGCTGACGGCGCCGATCACCTTGCCCTTACCAACCTGCCGCTTCACCTTTTCGACGGCCTCCGCGACGAAAGACTGCATGGTCCAGGAGGGCACGCAGCCGCAGATTTCGAAGAGGAAGTTCCGGATGATGTCCCGACCCCGAACCGTGTGGTGCACCTCCGGGTGAAACTGGAGACCCCAGATGGGCCTGTCCCTGTGCCTGACGGCGCACACGGGGGAGTTGTCCGTTCTCGCCAGGATCTCGAAGCCCTCCGGGAGGGACTCGACCCGGTCCCCGTGACTCATCCAGACTCTTCGTTCCTTCTCGTCGACGTGCTCAAATCCCTTGAAAAGGCCCCCCGTTTTCAGGATCTCGATCACGGCGGGGCCATACTCCCGCCGGTCGGAATGGGCCACTTCTCCCCCCATTTGCAGGGCGATCAACTGCAGCCCGTAACAGATGCCAAGGATAGGAATTCCCAGATTAAGCAATTTTTCAGAAGAAATGGGCGCCCCTTCCTGATAAACGCTCGAGGGCCCTCCAGAGAAGATGATTCCCCTGGGATTAAAGGTACGTACCTTCTCGACGGGAAAGTTGTAGGGCTGGATTTCGGAATAGACCTGTTGCTCTCTGACGCGTCTTGCGATCAACTGGGTATACTGGGAACCAAAATCGAGGACAAGGATCTTGTCAGCAGGTTCTGTCATCTAAATGCCCCTTTCTCCGATGAATCCGGGGGTAAATTTCAAGCTCATACGGATGGTATCACAGTGCTTTGGAATCTAAAAGGGGGAGTGGCTGCGCCACAATTTCAGATAAGCCTTCGCCAGCCCAGGAGGCAAAGCATCAACCTCTCTACGACTGATTAACCTTTCGATCCAAAGATCCCTTAATGACGAAGGGTACTTATTGGTTAAAAGTCTATAAGTTAGAAACTTTTTTTGTATCATGCGAATTGTAACATTTTTTCGCTGTGCATTTTCCACCCTGCCAATAGTCACAGAATACCGTTGCCTAAAATTTATTAGATGCAGAATATACCGATAGGAGAAAAACAAGGCCAGTAAAATCAGGATTGCTGCAACCACCCCAAAAAGAAACCTTGAACTTCTCAGTTCGATTCTTTGATAAATAGGCGCCTTTTCCACCTTTGCTTTTTTAATATAACCCAATTTCAGCAGTTCAGATAAAATATTGCAAGTGTCGAATCGTCCCATCAAGCTTTTTTCGACAATCTCATATACCGTTCGCCTGCCATCAACAAGATCATAGACAATCTTTTGATTATATGTTAATCCTTTTTCCTCTGTATCGTTCTCGTCAAGTAAAATGTTCCGCGTCGTAGGCAATTTTTCAAAAACAACATTCAATGTAGGTATGGTTTTCTCAATCTGCTGCCATTCATCAACCATCCAGCTGACGTTCAGCAAAAGCTGTTCGGGGCTTAGAGATGGGAGTACTTTCAGATAATCTGATTTCCCCCTGTTTTCAAATTCAAATACGCCCTCTTTCCATTGAAAAAGATTATAGATCGTCTCATATATCTGAGTTTGAATCACCGTCTGAATATCTTCTTTCGTCACTAATTTTCTTTTCAGGAGGATTTCACCCAAATATTGCACCGTTCCTCTCTGTTCTTCCAGGGCATTCTCCAGTTGCTCACGGGTTAATTTACCTGATGTAATCAGCATTTCTCCCATGAGCATTTTATGGTCGCTTCGATCGGGTTCCACGCGTACAACGTTCCCATTTACGAAGAAGATACGGACTTCCTTATTGTTCTTACGGACAGTCATGATTCCAGTTTTGGATTGCTGCCCAATCAGTTGAATAATTTCAGAAATTTTAAAATCCTCTATACTTCCTCGCAATCCCATCAGCCTCTATCCCTCGCAAAGATTAAAATCATTTGAGTGAAACCACCCGCATAGGTTAGTAAAGCCAAAACCAGAAACAGATGCCCTCCGAACGAATAGCCGAAAAACCATTGGCTCAACAGGTGGGAAAATTGTCCAAACACGAAATATGCACTCAGGAAGAAGAAAAAAAGGTAAGACACCACCAAGCCAATAAAGGTTTGGTCCTCATAGAAAAATATACCTCCAGCAGGAAAAATTCCCATTAAGAAACTTATCAGTTTTTCGCGTTTTCGATAATTGGCAATCTCTTTCTCCTTTTGTTTGACAAGTTCTGGATCGGTTTGAGAGACGCGCTGCTGAATCATCTGACACTGGTGACACAAACCTTGGCTGTAATGGATTGGGATTGATTTGAAAAAAAGCTGGCCGCAACGCAAGCAAGGAGTGGCCAACGCAAATCTTCTCTGCAATATTGAAAAAACAATGATCAAAAAAATCAAGATCCCGGGCATAATAAAATTGTTCCTGAAAGGTTCATTTAGAAAAAAAACGTTGAAAAGAGCATAAAGATCTTTAGGCAAGGTTCCGGGTGCCAGAGCGCGATGCCATATAACCAGGGGGGAGAGAAGGCAATCCGCCAGCATCCGATTGGGATGTTTGGAATCCCGGCGCGTTAATTCATCAATTAGCAAGGGATTCAAATCCCGTGCCTTAACAATGTATTCCATGCCCTCGACATGGAGAAGTGGAAAACTCTTGCTCAGATTATAATAATATTCCGCCCTTGCAGGGTTTACCTTGATCGCTTTTTTATACCATTTGCGCGCCAGGGTGGTAGCATTCGGCAAAGTTCCTTTCATTAACAGATAAACATTCCCAAGATTGTTCATACATTCAGAGAAATTCGGCTTCAACTTTAATGCCTGTAGATAAAAACGCCTCGCCGTCTCATAGTCTCCCCGGCGCTTGGCAAGCAACCCAAGCGTGAAAAGAACCTCCGGATCATCTTTACGCGCTTCCTTCATTCTCTTTAATTCACGAATTCCCGACGCGTCCAATAACTCATAATTAGCTAGATACACAAGATATGATTTTTTGTGGGCGGCCGCTACCAAAAACCTGCTGACATATGAAAAACCGAAACTTACACCTAAAAAAGAGACAAGGAGCAGCAAAACTACAACCTTTTCCTTTTTGGTAAAGAGCATCCACATTAACACCATGCAAAAAAAAGGAAGCCAAGCCAAACCGATATCAAAATAGACAGGCAATAGAAAAATAATCAAGATGAGTAATGCCGCCAAAAGCGTATTCATGGAGAATCGCACAAACCTTCTCATATAAAAAATAAGATAAGATTTATATTTAGCGATAAATATCAAAGCGACAAAAAAAGCTGTCAGAATCAAGGCGCTGATAAAAACAATGATCAGCTGCCCCCCGCGGGCAACCCCCCAACCCAAATCGGTTTTCACGGCTTCCCAAAGAGCTTTGATCCCTTTGAAAAGATGATAGATATCAAAAGGCTTAGCCAGAAACTGGGCTTTAAGGACGTTCAATCTGAAAGTGGGAATATCAGGCGAAATTTGACAGATTGCTTGGTAAACATTCAATCTCTCTAATTTGGTACTATTTTTGAAAAGGTGTGAAGAGCGGTAGATGGCACGAAGGGCTTCCGAAACGGGTGGAACATTTTTTAATCCTTGATCAAGACGCCATTCCCCGATTTGTTGGAGCACAGTGATAGCTTCCCCATAATTAGGTTTTTGACAAGCACGGAGAAAATTTTGGATATATGGCAAGAGGGGGGTGGAACTTCCATATGACTTCATGTAACCTTTTGCAAAAGTGGATTGTGGGAAAGACGTCATCCACATTAAAGGAAGAAGAAAAAGGGAAAGAAATCGAATCTTTCTGAAGAATCTCTCCATCCGCCTACTCTAACCGGTAGTTGGGTGCCTCCTTGGTAATAATCACGTCGTGGACATGACTCTCCCGCAGGCCCGCCTGGGTTATCTGCACGAACTCCGCTTTTTCTTTCAGTTCTGGAATCGTTTTGGCCCCCACGTATCCCATGCCGGCTTTCAGGCCCCCGATCAGTTGCTGAATCACCATGGAGAGCATCCCCTTGTAGGGGACCCGCCCCTCGATCCCCTCGGGAACCAGCTTGGTCTCCGTCTCCACCGCTTCCTGAAAGTAGCGGTCCTTGCTTCCCGCCTTCATGGCCTCGATGGACCCCATGCCACGGTACACCTTGTAACTCCGGCCCTGGTAAAGGACAATCTCTCCGGGCGATTCGTCCGTTCCCGCAAAAAGGTTACCGATCATCACGCAATCCGCCCCCGCCGCCAGCGCCTTGGTGATATCCCCGGAAAACTTGATACCTCCATCCGCGATGAGGGGCACGCCGCCTTTTTTGCATGCGTCCCGGGCGTCTATAATGGCCGTTATCTGGGGAACCCCGATCCCCGCGATGACCCGTGTCGTGCAGATGGAACCGGGCCCCACCCCCACCTTGACGGCATCCACGCCCGATTCCACCAGACTTTTCGCCCCTTCCGCCGTCGCTACATTGCCGGCGATGATATCGCATGACAGGTTCTGCGCCTTGAGTTCCCTGACGACCTCCCGGACCCGTTTCGTGTGTCCATGCGCGGTGTCCACAACCAGGGCGTCCACCCCCTTCTCCACCAAGGCGGCCGCGCGCGCCTCCCAGCCGGACGCCACACCAATGGCCGCGGCGACCCGCAACCGCCCCAGCGCGTCCTTGCAGGAGTTGGGATACTTCTTCATCTTCTCGATGTCCTTGATAGTAATAAGCCCTTTGAGGTTCCGCTCATCGTCCACCACAAGGAGCTTTTCAATCCGGTTCTTGTGAAGGATCCGCTTCGCGTCCTCCAGAGTGGTCCCCACGGGAACGGTTATGAGGTTTTTCTTCGTCATCACGGTGGAGATCTTCGCCTCCATTCGCGTTTCGAACCTCAGGTCCCGGTTGGTGAGGATTCCCACCAGCTTTCCCTTCTTAATCACGGGAACACCGGAAATCCGGTAGCGTCGCATCACCTCCAGGGCCTCGGCAATGGTCTGATCCGGGTGCATGGTGATGGGATCCACGATCATCCCGCTTTCCGACTTCTTGACCTGGTCCACCTGGAGGGCCTGCTGCTCGACGCTCATGTTCTTGTGAATAACCCCGATGCCTCCCTCCCGCGCGATGGCAATCGCCGTACGCGCCTCCGTCACCGTGTCCATGGCGGCGCTGCACAGGGGAATATTCAGAAAGATGTTCCGGGAAAACCGCGTCTTGGTGTCCGTCTCGGAAGGCAGGACGTGGGATTCCTTGGGAAGAAGCAAGACGTCATCAAAGGTAAAGGCATACCTGAAAGAGGATTCACGCATCGACTGTCTCCATTGACGAGTACTTATTGAACTACTGTTGAAAATATACACGCATTTTCACTCAAATTCAAGTTTATTCTCCACATAAATCCAACAATCCTTGTTGAAGTTTTGATACAATCAATGTATTTTCAATAAATAAAGAGGTCCCGCCATCGAGATGAAACGCTACAGACATTCGCAACTTTTTCTTCTCTGCCTCGGGTTTTCCCTTATGGTTGCCCCGGTGGTCGAAGCCGCGGCTCCGTTCGCCGACACGCCTCCCTTCATGGAGGAATTGCAGAAAATTCAGTCTTCCATCCATGTCATCAGCCCTTTCCTTCACGGAACCCTTCCCAAGGAGATCATCGACAGGATCTTTGCTTTCGCTTCCGGTATCCCCGTATCCGTCACCTTCGGGGGGCGGGGAATTCGCGCCGGGGAACTATTCTCCGCGCTGTTCCCGGTGGTCGCGAAGAAGTATCCTATCAAGGGGACCCTCGATTTCTCCATCACCTCCAAGCGTCTCAATGCGAGGACGATTTCCATCCACCTCCGGGGGATCTTGAAGGAACCGAAAACGTCTCTCTTCTCCTTCAAGGCAAAAAGCGTCCGACTCATTTGCGCCCTGAAGATTGTCCCTTCATCCCGGCACGTCACGGGAACATTAAAATGCGAAATCGACCACCCTACCCTTTCCGTCCCCGCATTTCCCGCCGATTGGCGCGCGAGCCGGGCGACTTTCATTTGGACGGTTCGCGACCGGCATTTCACGTCGTCCGCAACCCTCCGGGATGTCGCTTCTCCGCGTCTTTCCGCGGGCAAAAATCTTTTGCGCGACATCCTTATCCATGTCTGTTCCCTTACGCATGAAAAAATCGTCATTCAAGACCTCTTCTTTTCCTACAGGAAACAGCCTATCCAATGCCGAAAGATCGCGCTCGATTTTTCCTCCATGGCCCTGCGCCTCGAGGGAAAGATGGGCTTGAACGCGCCCCTGCCCCTGCCGGGAGAACACAGGAACGGCAGGCTCCGGGGAAATGTCACCCTGAGGATGAAAGGATGCCTCTTCCCTTCAAGATTCTCGCTCTCGGGGCGTCTGCGGGCGGACGACCTCTCGATTCCCGAGCTGTCGGATCTTCCGCCCGGGCGCCTGAAGATCCGGTTCGAAACGGAAGGAAATCGCCTTTCCGTGCCCGATTTCCAACTTTCCCTGAGGAAGGATATAACCCTGAAAGGATCCTTCCGCGTCGAGGACTTGACCCGGCCCCTCCAACGGGGAAAAACCCACCTTCATTTGTCCTTCGAGAACCTGCCGGAAATCGCGCACTTGATGCGTTCTCTCTTTCCCGCTTTCCCCGCATCGCTCGAACTGACCGGCGCCTTAAACGCCGAAATCCGGGCTTGGCGGGACGAAAAGGCAGGAGAGGTTGCGGGAACTATTCACTTCCAGGGGGGTCTCTCCGACCCTTCTATCCCCCTGACATGCCGGGCGATCTCGCTGTCTCTTCCCTTCCATGTCCGCCGCCTTCCCCCCGGTGCTATGTCTCGATTCACCCCCAGGAGGCAAAGCGGCAGCTTGCATGCAAAGAATATCCAGGTGGGCATTGTGCCCGTTCAGGATTTCTCATGTCACGTAATTTCCATCCCCGATAAGATAGCCTTGGATGAAATTTCCTTCGGCCTTTTCAAGGGAAAGACCGAAGGAAGGGGACATCTCTTCCTGCGGCCCCCTTACCCATGGGGGATATTCCTGAGGGGGCGGCGAATCAGCCTTCACGACATCTGCGGCCATATCGAGGGATTTCGCGACGCCCTGAGCGGCCGGGTAAAAACCGCCTTGACCCTGACAGGCAATGGGGGTAAACTTTCCGCCATGGAAGGTTCTTTCATCGCCAGGACGGTGAAGACGGGGGAAGAACCCCTGCGAATCAGCCAGGTCTTCATCCGCAAACTCACGGGAAAGAAGGGAAGATTCTTCTTCTACCAGAAATACCGCCCCTACGACAAAGGCGTCATCAAGGCGAGAATCAAGCGTGGCATCATCATCTTCGACACCCTTGAGCTTTCTCACAAGTTTCTCGGCTTCAAGGACCTCTCCATCGCCGTCTCAGGACTTTCCAACAAGATCAGCATCAGGGACCTGGCCTGGGAGGTTCTCCAGGCCTCAAAAGTCAACGTGGGCGAACCGGTCATCAAAACAAAATAGAGGAGACCATCATGAAGATTTTCAAGATATTCCTTCGTTCCATCCTCCCGTTCCTCGTTGTTTTCACCTTTTCCTGCGCCGTCATCACCGTCAACATCTACTTTCCCGCCCGGGACGTGGAAAAGGCGTACGAGAACCTCGAGGATCAGCTCATGAAACCCTCTCCGGAAAAGCAGGCGCCCAAGCAGGAACCCGGGCAGAAAGATAAAACGGACAAGGATACGGGTAGTTTCCTGAACCCGGGGTCCTGGTTCGTCCAGACCGCCTACGCCGGCGATGACCTGGCAGCAAAGATCTCCCGCTACATTATGAAGATGCCGGAAGTGGTCAACGCCTACCGGCGCATGGGAAGTCGAATCTCCAAGATCAACCGGCTCCGCGACAAGAAACTCGTGGGAGAAGCGAATTCGGGATTTCTCTCCCCGTTTGTCAAGCTGAACCGCGACCAGGCCCTCCTCCTCGAAGCGGAAAACCACGACCGCTCCATCGTCATTCTTGGAATGGCCAAGGCCATTCTCAAGATCAACCACTTGGAGGTCAACAAGAAGAACCTCGACAAGGTCTATCCCCAAGCGGCGGCACAGTTTGCGAAACTTAGGCGAAAAAAAGCCCGGCCGGGATGGAAGATACAACTTCCTAACGGGTCGTGGGTCGTAAAAAAATAGTGAGACGCCTTTTCCCGCTTGCCCTTTCCGTCTTACTTTGCCTGTTTTTCCATCCCGTCGCCCATGCCGCCGGGATGGACGAAACCCCCGCCTACGGGGACACAATCGTCGTCGGCTCCATCGGCGACGCCAGCAACCTCATCCCCATCCTAGCCAGCGACAGCGCCTCCCACGACATCGCGGGCCTCGTCTACAACGGCCTCGTCAAGTATGATAAGGACCTCAAGTTGGTGGGTGACCTGGCAAAATCGTGGGACATCTCCCCAGACGGTCTCACCATCACGTTTCACTTGAGAAAAAACGTCAGATGGCAGGACGGCAAGCCCTTCACCGCGGATGACGTCCTGTTCACCTACAGGATAACCATCGATCCCAAGACCCCGACCCCCTACGCGGGTGACTTCATGATGGTCAAGAACGTCACTTCTCCCGACCGCTACACGGTTCAGGTCACCTACGACAGGCCCTTCGCGCCGGCGCTTGCAAGCTGGGGAAGCGCCATCCTGCCGAAGCATCTCCTAACGGGAACCCCTATCACCAAGAGCCCCCTGGCGAGGCATCCCGTCGGAACGGGCCCCTATATTTTCGAAATGTGGATTCCCGGGGAGAAGATCGTCCTTCAAGCCAACCCCGGCTACTTCGAGGGACGGCCCTACATTGACCGCTACGTCTACCGGATCATCCCCGACATGGCCACCATGTTCATGGAACTCCAGAACGGAACGCTGGATGAAATGGGCCTGACTCCACTTCAGTATAAACGGCAAACCAATACCCCCTTCTTTAAAAAGAATTTCAGAAAATATAAATACATTTCCTTTTCTTACACCTACCTCGGTTATAATCTAAAGGAGCCCCTGTTCAAGGACAAACGGGTGCGCCAGGCCATCAGTTACGCCATTGACAAGAAGGAGATCGTCCAGGGCGTCCTGTTCGGCCTGGGAAAGGTGGCCACGGGGCCCTACAAGCCCGGAACATGGTATTACAACCCGCACGTCAGGCGTTACCCTTATAATCCGGAAAAGGCGAAGAAGCTCCTTAAGGCCTGCGGCTGGAAACTGAACCCCAAGGACGGGCTCCTCTACAAGAACGGACGGCCCTTCACCTTTACTGTTATCACGAACCAGGGAAACACCAGCCGCATGAAAACGGCGGAGATCATCCAGTGGCGGCTCAGGATGGTAGGTATCAAGGTCAAGATACGCACCATCGAGTGGGCTTCCTTCATCCGCCAGTTCATCGACAAACGGCGCTTCCAGGCCGTCATCCTGGGCTGGACCACCGGGCAGGACCCGGATCTCTTCGATATCTGGCATTCCTCCAAGATCAAGGGAAACGGCCTGAACTTCATCAGCTACCGGAACCGGGAGGTGGACCGGCTCCTTGAGGAGGGGCGCACCACCTTCGATCCGGAAAAACGCAAAAGGGCCTACCTGAGGCTCCAGGAGATCCTCGCCGAGGACCAGCCCTACACCTTCCTCTACATCCCCATGTCCCTGCCCATCATCCACGCGCGGTTCCACGGCATCAAGCCCGCGCCCGCAGGGATCAGCTACAACTTCATACGGTGGTATGTGCCGAAACGCCTCCAGCGCTATAAACAGTAACAAAAGGGAGACCCGAAGGTCTCCCCAGCAAATGTTGCCTTGATCGGGGACTCTAAAACACGACGGTATCCCCGTTGCCCACGTATTCCTTGGATTTCGATCCATGCTTTCCGCTTCCCCTGACGACGGGATAGCCCAGGGCGATCATCTGGTGGATGGCCTTGTGCCCCGTGCAGTGGTTGGCCGCAATCTTCTTGAAGTTATACTTGCCAAGATCTTTGACCACCTTCTGGGCCTTTGGGGTCCATTTCTCGAAGGGATCAATGTGGAGGCCGCCATAGATTCCGTAGAGCGTGTCACCGTTCTTGAACGTCTTGCTGGCGAACTCTGCCAGGTTCAAAATCCCCCGATGACAACACCCCGTGACAATCACGATTCCCTTATCTTTCACGTTGAAGAAGAGGGACTGTTCCCCTTTGATACGGACGATGATGGGAAAATCGAACGTGACCGAAGCAACGCCAGGAGCCAATTTATGAATCTTGCCCGGTTTCATCTGCGCGAGCTTTCCCTTGTAAGGAATTAGATTCTTGGCGTGTGGCAGTAGGTACTGGGCGCCCTGAAGAAAATGCAACCCTTCCGGGTAAAAAGTGCTCGGGATCAACATATTGATGGTCGGGTCGTTTTCCAAGGTGGCTTCAAGCCCCCAGTAGTGATCGAGATGTTCATGGGTAATATATAGGTAGTCAATCTTGTGCTCCCTGAGCATTCGATCGATCCCCTCTTCCTTGAAACGCTTCCGCATCCAGTCCAGATTCCAGCCCGTGTCGATCAAGATTCTCGTCTTTTTCCCGTCGAGAGCCGTGACTTCGATGAGCGAACAACTTCCCGCGGCGTTCTTGGGCGTCCATGGAATCTCCCACTGGCTCTTGTGAATTCCCCCATGATCCATGATATCGTGGATCAGCGTCTTGTTATCCCACCATCCCAATTCCGAAACGGCTTTTATCTTGACGCTCTTGCACTCCCCAATGTCTATTTTGCCGGTAGAACTCGCCTGGGCCTCGCGAGTTGAAAAAGACTGGATGCCCAAGGTTGCCAGGTAAGTTGCTGAAGAATAAAACGCTATATCCCTTAAAAACTCCCTTCTTGACTTCTCCATTTTCTCCCCCTTTCCAATACAGGTTAAAATTTATAACCATGTTATTTAAGTCTATGTGAATTTGTCAAGAATTTTTTACTTTCGTCTTTTATGGAATAAATGGAGGTGTTTGATTTACCCAACCGCCAGATTGAGCAAATATCGAAACTCTTGCAAAATTTTTGGGGTCAACCCTTCTTCAACGTGATCGGCCTCAGAAACCAAGCCGTCAAACCAAGAAGCCCACCCCCCACGTAAAAAACGATGAGAATCCCCATGGAAAAGGCTACGATGGATTCATAGCCAAGGCCTCTCCGGGTCAGGAGAAAAAGCAGCGCGGCGTCCCGCGTCCCCAGTCCCGACACGGAAACCGGCAGAAAGCTGAACAGGTTTACCATGGCCATAATGGGAACGATCTCCACGTAGGACAGGGGCAACCCAAATCCATGGGCGATGAAGGCACATTGAAGGAAGAAGAGACCGTAGGCCAAGCAGGTCAGTCCCGCCGATAATCCAATCCTTTTCCCCCAGAGGTCCCGTAAGCCGTCCCCGAATCGCCCGGCTCCTTCCTTCGCCGCCTTGGGGATTTTCGAAGAAAGAAATTTACCGTAGATGATCCCGGCAACCTTCCCGATGCTGGAAGAAAAAATGAGGAACGCCAGTAACCCCACCAGCCCGGCAAGCCCCACCCACCCGATCAAGGCGGCGTATTCAAAGGGATGAATCACGATGAGCCCTGCCAGGCCGAGCACGACCAGCAAGAGGAGATCCCAGAGCCTGTCGACGAGAACGCTCGAAAAACCGTAACTGATCGTTGCGATGCCATGCTGTTTCAGGTAGAGCGCCTTGACAAATTCCCCCACGCGGCCGGGCGTGATAACGCCGAGGTAGGTGGCCCCCAGGTAGTACAGGAAGGCGTCAACGTTTTTTATCCGCTTCCCCTGCGCAGAGAGGAGTGCCTGCCACCGCGTCGATTTCAGCCATAGCTGGGGGATGTTCAACAAGAACGCTGTCAGAATAAGCGTGATTTTCGCGTCTCTGACAACCCGGAGGAACTGCGGCCAGTCAATCCGGCTCAAGATGTAGGCGAGGATGACAAGCCCGATGAGTTTCCAGAGCTTGTGTTTCAACATCTCGCCACGATCAACTGGTTGGCCATCAGGAAATTCAGGCGCATCAAGCGAAGCAGGGACT
>Ga0256833_1000230_pt1 | contig 44710 bp, 42 predicted proteins | sample 356284metaG_FD_190535 | JGI IMG/M metagenome (GOLD analysis project Ga0256833, IMG submission 190535) | Hydrothermal vent microbial communities from Mid Atlantic Ridge, Atlantic Ocean - 356-284 | ecosystem: Environmental > Aquatic > Marine > Hydrothermal vents | place: Atlantic Ocean: Mid... | reverse complement strand
GGTCATTGACACCCCTGATGACTACAGCGGTACGGTTATTGAACGTCTGGGCAAACGTAAAGCAGAAATGAAGTCCATGCTGCCGATGGGGGAAGGGTTTACTCGTATTGAGTTTGAAATACCCGCACGTGGACTTATCGGTTTTCGAGGACAGTTTCTGACCGATACCCGCGGCGAAGGGGTGATGAATCACTCCTTTTTGGAATTTCGACCCTACTCCGGAAGTGTTGAGAGCCGCCAATACGGTGCGCTTATCTCCATGGAGTCCGGAGTTGCCCTGGCATACTCTATCTTCAACCTTCAAGATCGCGGTGTCATGTTTATTGAACCGCAAACCAAAGTATACTCCGGCATGATCATTGGTGAACATAGCCGTTCCAATGACCTTGAAGTCAATCCTATTAAAGGGAAACAACAGAGTAATGTTCGCTCCAGCGGTGCTGATGATGCCATCAAACTTGTGCCGCCACGCGATATGAACTTGGAAAAAGCACTCGAATGGATTGAAGAAGATGAACTGCTTGAAGTGACGCCCAAAAACATTCGCATTCGTAAACGCTACCTCGATGCAACCGAACGAAAACGTCACGCACGAAAAACAAAATAGCCGTTATCAGTTAAGGGGGTCAATAGTTTTAGGCTCAAACACTACAGCCTAAAACTATCTTTTGAATACTAGGAGTTGATTAAAAAGAATCTCTTCAACGTTCATTGTTGAGATAGTAAAAGTATACGTCTGTTTAGTTAACTGTTTGTAAATAATGGTTTCCAACATAACTAACAGCATTGACTTACAATACGCCCTGAAAAAGTGTATAATGCCACCATGAGATGGCGTAACGTAAAACATAAAACTCCTGCGAGCAAAACTTCCGATGCATCAACCCCACAGAGGCTTTTTGCCGGTTTTTGGACACGTGCATTAGGCTTTGTAACCGATATTTTTATGATTGGCATACCCATTAGCCTGTTTATGATGCTTGTTTTTGGACGTGACGCGATGAAAAAAGCCACAGCTCTCGATGTCATTACCCACAGCGAAGCGGCTGTCACCAATGCACCCGATCCTCTGGTCTCCCTGCTGCATGTCGTGTTAATGATGGGAATCTATGTCTTTTTGTGGCACCGTAGCGGAAAAACACCGGGCAAACAACTCGCTCGCTCCAAAGTCGTTGATGCTACTACCCTCAAGACAGCCTCCTATTTTCAACTGATTGTCCGATTTTTGGGCTATTTCCTCTCGCTAATCACTCTTGTAGGGTTTTTTATCGGACTGTTTCGCCGCGATAAACGTGCATTGCACGACCTTATCAGCCGTACCGCCGTCATTAATACCCAATAATGCCTGTACTGTTAGCTCTTTTTTACTTCTTCTATTTTGCCATCATAGCTGTTCATATTATTTTTCTGCCTAAAGTACTCTCCGGTATCGGCTATACACCTTCTGAGATCGGCATCATCTTTGCTGCAGCACCTCTTGTACGCTTTATGGTTCCCTTTGCCTTTATTAAAGGAGTGCAGCTTAATCGTAATGTTTTTAATACCGCACTGGTACTCCTGGCGTTGAGTGCCCTTGCCTTTTATCCGGCACTCGAATCGTTTTATGCGCTCTTGTGTGCCAATATCGGACTGGGCATCGGTCTGAGTCTGATTTTACCGTTTATTGAAGTCATCGCGCTAGAACAGGTCGGCAAAGAGCGTTACGGTAAAGTACGGCTGTACGGATCGGTCGGCTTTATTATGGTCTCATTGGTACTGGTTGAATTTTTAAATACCCCGCAAACAGCCATTCTCTACCTCATTGCTATGGTTATGGCAACTGCCCTGTTTGGCTATATCATTGCCGCACATCAAACGGCGACCGTTAACAATAACGACACGCCTTCGGGGAGCTCTTTCAATATCTTAAGACGCTGGCGACTTTGGAGCGGTCTGCTGCTCATGCAGATAAGTTTCGGTGCCTTTTACAACTTTTTTACCATTTATGAAACCGCACAGGGTATCTCTTTGGATATGACGGTTTACCTCTGGAGCTTCGGTGTTATTGTGGAAATTATTATGCTCTACTTTCAAGGACCGCTCCTTAGAAAAAATCTTTTGGGTATCTTACAGTTTACAACACTATTTACGACAATACGCTGGCTGCTTCTGTTTCTTTACCCCACTAACCTTGCCCTGCTGTTTGTGTCACAGAGTATTCATGCGCTCAGCTTTGCACTTTTTCACTCCGCAGCAATCAGCTATCTTTTTACGCTCTATACACAAAAAAAACTGGCGCAGCAGTTCTTTTTTGGCATCTCATACGGTTTGGGTGGGTTTATCGGGGCCATCGGTGCGGGATATATCTACGAATTATGGCCTTCTGAGCTCTTCGCAGTCGCTGCAGGCGTTGCCTTTTGCTCTTTTGCACTGCTGCGTAGCAGTGCAAACAAAGAGGTTAGTAGTCAATAATGAGCGATGCAAGTAATGTTTTGTCGGTCGATGTTTTACCTGCTGCCGGCAAGTTGGCATAATCTACGGCATAACTAATTCCCATAGAGAACAGACCGCCTAATTTGCTTTCAATAGCACTCTTGGAGTTTATAAAATAGTTTTCAGAATCATCAAAACTGCCGCGGTATTTTAGATCTTGTTTAAACTTTAGATTCTCGGCTACCTGCCACTCATAATTCAAACCGGCACCGTAGCCCAAATAGTCGTTTTTATCACCGTTTCCTTCATACTGGTCAATCGAGTAGAGTAAATTGGCCTGTACATTGAGCTTATGCACCGGTGTCTCAATCACCTTGTACCCAACCCCCGGTCCGGTATAGAACTGATAATCAAAACCTGAGAATTTATCGCGCTTGTACCCAATAAGATAGTTAAAGGAAAAACGGTCCGTTATCATATAGTCGTAGTTAAGCTCAAGCATCCACTTGTTTTTAGTAGCGGTATCACTCTCTTTGGTATAATAGGCATTGGCATCAGCACGAAACTCATGTTTGCCATAGTTTTTATCGGCTTTAAGTTCAAATGCCAACGATGTATTGTCGGTATTACCATTGGCATCGACAAGAGAAAACTCCGTATGTGTTTTCAACGGTCTGTCACCTTCTGCGGCACAAAGCAACGATGCTGTTGCCAATGAGATGAGTAGAATTTTTTTCATAGGTTTCCTTTGTAATTCACTATAATTCGGGGGTATTATATCATTAAAAACACTAAAAAACGATAACACCAAAGTCGAAGTTAGGAGTTTTTCAAGAACTCTATTATAATATCACCGTAAAACTATTTTGAGAGCATTTTATGGGTAGCAAAAAGAAAAAACAGCTCAAGCTCAACCAGAAAATTCGACACTATTTTGACGGTGACGGTTTTGATGAAGGTATAGAGCGCGTCCCTACCTCAACCTTAAGTGAACTCTTTCACTTTATCGCTCTGCCTCCCGATCGTTATGAACGCGATTACCTCATACGACGTATTCGGCGCATCTGGTCTGAAGCCGACACCTACATACGATCGAATATTGTTGACTTTTTTAGAGCAGACGGTACCATCTATACGGCAACAAAAATCAAAGAACAACCGACGTTGCGAAGTGAAAAAATCGCTTCCATTTTAGAAGAGATGGATACCACCGCCGAAGAAGAAGCACTTCTTTTTAATGCGTTTATTGATGTTCGCAGCAAAAAAATAAACCGCTACAAAATGGAGGCCAAACTTGAGCATATCCGCTATGAAAAAAAACGCTCGCTGATTGAAAAGCATATTTCGGGTAGTTTTAACCTTGAAGATGCCCTGGAGTTTCATGCGCTGTTGCACTATAATATTTTCGATACGGCATTTGAAAAAATTGTTGTACTGACGACTCAACCCTTCGCCTTTACCTATTTAAAAGAAGAGCCTGCCGATCGTCTCATTGCCACAATCACAGAGACAAAACAGCAGCTAACCCTGTTAAAACAACAGGAGTTAGACACCTTTCTTGCAACGCTCTCACCGAAGCATACTTACTTAAGTGCCTCTCAAATTATCCACGCCTTAAAACAGACACCTCCTCAGGCTTCTGTAACGCTTCCGGAGCTAAGTGATACGTTACTGTTGTCACTACTCAAAGAGCTTGCTTCCATTACCGCACTCAAACAATATGAACACGAAATTGTTTTAAGTGCAAACAGCTCTGTTATGTTGCCGTATTCCAATCACACTCTTGACTTTGACGTAGACCTCTCTCTTGACAAACAAGCTCTCTTATACGCCATCTGGCATGAAAAAGAGCTGGAGTGCTACCATGCGGTTGAGATCGCGACAAAAGAGGCAGCAAACACTTTTTTCCTTGAACTCAATGCCATCGTTGACAAATGTCGCAAACAGGCGGAAATTCTTCAATTGAGCGATGAAACGCTGCATCAAAAAATTTATGCATTGTTGCTTCCGTATCTGAATAACTCTTTGAACATTTCAGCAAAATTAGAACGCATTATTTTTTTTGATTTTAATCGATCCATTCAAAAAGATCTGCTCAAACGCCAACGTCAGGAACTGTTAGCCCGAAGTATTCGTGATTTCAAAAATCTTTTTCCTCTGGCACGTTCACTCAAGCGACAGCTTATTTTACATGTAGGTCCGACAAACAGCGGTAAAACACACCAGGCCATGCAGACACTACAGAACGCTGAAACGGGTTACTATCTTGCACCGTTGCGACTCTTAGCACTTGAAGGGTATGAAACCTTACAGGCATACGGTGTTGATGCATCACTTATCACCGGCGAGGAGCAGATCATCGATGATGAGGCAACGCACATCAGTTCAACCATTGAAATGCTCAATTTTGAGGTTGATGTCGATGTCTGCGTCATCGATGAAATACAGATGATCGGAGATCGTGATCGCGGCTGGGCATGGGCCAATGCCATTATCGGTGCTCCGGCAAGTACCGTTATTATGACCGGATCGGTCAATACCATTAACGCTGTTGAACAACTCGCCGTCTACTTGAATGAACCGTTGGAAATTGTCCATTTTACAAGGAAAAATCCGTTAACCTTGCTTAAAAGTGCCACGCCCATTGCTCACATTACACCGCATACTGCCATTATTACTTTCTCGCGACGCGATGTCTTAAAACTCAAGCAACAACTCTCGCGTCACCATGAAGTCAGCGTTATTTACGGTAATCTAAGTCCTGAAGTACGGCGCGAAGAGGCTCGCCGTTTTCGTGAAGGTGAAACCAACATTCTCGTTGCCACCGATGCCATTGCCATGGGAATGAATCTTCCTATTGATACCGTGTTATTTTATAAGGCACAAAAATTCGACGGTGTCAAAGAGCGCGAACTCAGCGTCAGCGAGATACATCAAATTGCCGGTCGTGCCGGTCGCTACGGTCTCAGCCGTGCCGGATATGTCGGTGCCTTAAAGCCGGATGTTCTCACGATTCTCCAAAAAAAGTTTCATAAACAGGCCACCCATATTGCCCTTCCTTTTAACGTTATGGCGTCTTTGGAACATATTCGTCTTGTCGGTTCAATTCTAGAAGAGACCTCTTTGTTTGAAATTCTCAATTTTTTTGTTAAGAATATGCAATTTAGCGGTCCTTTTCGAGCAGCAAACTTGGAAGGAATGCTAGAAGCCGCTACCATTGTAGATCATTTTGATCTTGATCTGGCATCTAAATACCATCTTGCTTGTGCGCCGCTCAATTTCAAATCCCCATATATTGTTGCTGCTTATGAACGTTACATTCGTGCTGTAGAGGCAGACCAACCGGTACATTATCAAGCACCGGTACTCCTTCATGAGTTCGCACAGAGCAGTGACGAACTTCTTGAAGCTGAAGATATGGCCAAAGAGATCTCACTGTATTTATGGTTACACTATCGTTTTAGCGACCTATTTGTCGATCAGCATGAAGCCTTGCGGTATCGTCGTATTATTAACCGATTTATAGAAAATTCGCTAAAGCAGAGCCATTTCGTTCCTAAATGCCGTCAGTGTACTAAAACATTACCCATGAACTCACCCTATCCAATCTGTCAGAGTTGCTTTCGAAAACTTAATCTGCAAAAGCGGGAGCAACACAAAAGAAACCCCGCTGCAAAACGACACCGACGTCACTAAATTATTTGAGCAAGTCGCTGTAGTCATACTTTTGCGGATCCAAATAGAGTTTCTTTTTTTTGATAATAATGCGACTGTCATCTTTGGCAGCTTGCTTAAAACGCTTTTTAATCTTCTCTTTTTTCTTGGTTTTATAGTTTTTTAATTTTAAAAAGTCTTTTAGTGAGATCCAATCCATCGGTTCTGCTTCAAGCACTTCAGCCGTTACCGCATCTTCAATGACGGTCTCAACATTCATATTGGCTAAAAACTTCGTGGCAACGACCTGCAGAACACTTTTAAGCTGCTCATCCCGCTCTTTATAAATCATCTCTATTTTTTGACGCTCTTCAATGAGCATCTGTTCGCGTTGATTCCGGAGTGTTGTTGTCTCATGCTCAAGGGTGTCAATACGCTTTTTAAGACGTGCATTTTCCGCTTCAATATAGTCATAATAGCGACTCTCCTCTTTCGTTTTAGAGGAGGCTTCCTCGCCGGTCACCACATACTTGACACCGTTTTCGATAATACAGTCAATGCTGCCGCGACGAATCCGGTTGTGAATCGCCTCTTTCGATACATTAAAGTGTGCTGCCGCTTCAGCTACCGTCATTTTACTCATCTTTTTCCTTTTGTCTCTCTGAAGTCATGACGATTTTCGATCACGCAACATTAAGATAAATTGATCTACCACCTCCATATCGAGGTGCGTATCCATTCGATTCTTCATCAGTGCCAAAGCATCGAACGAGCTAAAAGGATCTTTGTAAGAACGTTTTGTCGTAAGCGCATCAAACACATCACATGCGCCGATAATACGTGCAAATTGAGAGATGTTTTTCTTCTCAATCCCGTCAGGATAACCGTGGCCATCCATTTTCTCATGATGATGCCGGATACCCGAGAGAATATCTCTGTCGGTAATGCCAAGATTCAGGGCAATCTCATATCCGTAGGAGGCATGATATTTCATCTGAGCAAACTCCTCATCGCTCAAGGCTCCGTTTTTGTTGATAATCTCATAATCGATCCGGCTCTTTCCAATGTCATGCAACATCGCTGATGTTCCCAAATCATAAAGTGTTTCTTCACATAACCCTAAATAGGTACCCAAACAGATCGCATAAATACTGACATTAATCGAATGGGTATGGGTATAGTAGTCATGCGCCGTTATTTTCATTAACGACTGTACGGCACTGGGATCGCTCAACGTTGTTTCAATAAAACCGCCAACAACCTCCTTGGACTCTTTGAGCGCCTCTAGCGACTCCGGATTTTCAAAAAGCTGTTCCATAATACGTGTCGCACTTTCATACAAAACGGCAGCTTTATCATCAAGCGACAACTCCGGATTTTTGACAATGGTTTGAATATGCTCGGTAATATACTTCTCATACTCCTTGTAGCTCATCTCATCGACGTAGAGCTGTTCGATCTCACGTAACTGCACCTTTGTCGTACCGTCAAGCACACTATCACTCTGTAAAAAAAGTGTCATGGCACTTTTGGATTCATTGGATTCGTACACTTTAAACTTAAGCTTCTGACCTTCCGTCAGCAAACGCTTGTCAATAGAGATGAACTTCTTCTTTTTGGTCATCGCTTACCTCATATTGTCATAAACAAGCGGAGCATCCCACTCTAACGATTTAACGGCACGCATCACTTTTTGAAGATCGTCAATCTGCTTGCCTTTAACACGTATCGCATCCCCTTCGATCTGTGCGGTTACTTTGAGTTTGAGTTTTTTAATTTCAGCTACAATTTTTTTTGCCTCTTTGGCTTCGATATAATCGACTACCTTAAAGGTCGCTTTTCGCGTTCCGCCACTGGCATCTTCAACACGCACTTCGTCAAGAACATTGGAGGAAAGGCCCCGTTTCAGCAGTTTGGCAATGACAATGTCTTTGAGTGCCTCCAGTTTATTGTCGCTTGAGGCTACCAAAACCAATGCTTTGTCCCTCTCTTTGTAAGTAACCTCATACGGTGTTCCTTTGAAGTCGTAACGGTTCGCCACCTCTTTCTCTACCAAGTTGATCGCATCTTTAAATGCCTGTTTGTCAATTTTTGCAGAAATATCCAATGAGTGTTCTTTCGCCATAATACCTACCTTTGCGACAAAGTATAACAAAGACTAACTTAAAAATTTTAAAAAGCCGGCCCTCCGAAATTCGGCGTCCCGTCATTGCCAAAACCGTTTCCAAAACCTGACGCAAAACTTGGATCCATATAGCCCATTACCCCGCTTTTGTTACGCAACATCACAATATCTTGCTTTGGTGCAATCCCGACCGGACAGACCGGAACACATTCATTACAGAGGGTACAGTCCCATATGCCGTTGTCTTGTACGGTAGCAATTTTATCGACGACTTCCGTTTCGCGGACATCACTCACATAGCGCCAACTGCGTGTTAGTGCAAACGGTCCCAGGAACTCACTGTTAAGCTCATAAACCGGGCACGCGCTGTAACACGAAGCGCACAATATACAGGCACTTTGCAGTTCGTTGATTTTCTCTTCTTCGGGGGTAACTGAGGGCGTTTGTACACTGACACTCCCGTAAGCATGTGCCTGTTGATTGAAACGCAAAGCACTCTCAACGTCAACAATCAGGTCTCGGACAACCTCCATATTACGAAGCGGCTCAATCAGATCACCCTCACGTACCTGATACGTACATGCCAGTACTTCAACACCGTTGACTCGCATGGCACAACTACCGCAGACACCGGAACGACACTCCGAAGCAAAGGAGAGCGTGGCATCCTGTTCGGTTTTAATCGTCGTCAATGCGTCCAAGAGCGTTTGACCTGTTGCCTCAAGCTCGTACGAAACTTTTTGTGCGCCGTTGGGAGCCGCCGGACAGTACCGTAAAACTTCAATATTCATAGCACTTCTCCCTTAATAAAATCCAAACATAACACGCCCTCTTCTTTCCATGCAACCGTATGTGCACCGAAACGTTCGTCGTCGCGTTGCGGTGCATCACTTCGAAAGTGTGCGCCACGACTTTCGCGCCGACTGATGGCACTCACCAGTACGACTTCGGCCAACTCAACCATGTTACCAAACTCAATAAACTCCACTAGGTTCGTGTTATACACTTTTGATTTGTCTTTAGGTCCCATAAACGGCAGCTCTTTTTGCAATTGCCGTACTGCGGCCAGCACCGCCTTTAACCCCTTCTCATCTCGAACTATAGCGGCATTGTTGTAAAAAATATTTCCCATAAAGCGGTGCTTTTCATAAAAATCTATCTGATTGGTGAAATATTTAACGCCTTCGATAAAAGTTCTGTCTTTTTGCAACTGTTCGGTAGGCTTACATGTATTTTGGGTCTGTTGCGCATACTGCGCAGCATTGACACCTGCTTGATGTCCAAAGACAACCAGCTCCAACAATGAATTACCGCCCAAACGGTTGGCTCCGTGTACATTATGATTTGCACACTCACCGCAGGCAAACAGCCCGCTAACTGCTGTTTGTGACCGGGCATCGACCTCAATACCGCCCATGCAGTAATGCGCCGCCGGCTTTACGGGCATGATCTCATATACCGGATCAATGCCTTCATATAACTGTGCCAGCTTGCGCTCCTGCGGTAACTGTGCGTCAATAAACGCCTCACCCAAATGGCGAATATCCAAATAGACGGCACCGCCTCGTTCTATCTCTTTTAAGATTTCACGGGCAACAATATCACGCGGTGCCAGTTCATCGGTAAAACGCTCATGTGCCGCATTTAGAAGATAACCGCCGGCACCTCGGGCACTTTCAGAGATGAGTACCGAAGAGTTTTTCAGTGCCGTGGGATGAAACTGAATAAACTCCATATCGCTCAAACGGGCACCGGCTCGCAGTGCGGCAGCAATGCCGTCACCGGTGGTACCGGTAGCATTGGTAGCATGACGGTGGTAAATTCGACTATACCCTCCGGTTGCAACAATCACACTGGCAGCCTCGTGCATCTCTACCTCGCCCGTACGAAGGTTAAGTGCCGTAACACCGCTGACACAAACATTACCGTGCGTATCTTTTTGTGTACATATATTCAGCAAAAAACGCTCGTTTAAAAACTCAATGTTATGGCGATTGCATTGATCGTACAGCGTATGAAGTATTTTTAAACCGGTATAGTCTTGCGCATAGCAAGCACGTTCGCTTGAAGCGCCTCCCAAACGCCGTTGCGCTATTTGGGCCTTTGCATTCCGACTAAAGGGCACACCTATTCGATCAAGCCACGCCAGCGCTTCCGGCGCTTGCTGACACATCAACGAAACTGCATCTCTCAGAGCCAACCCCTGCGCCGATTTGAGCGTGTCTTCTACATGTAATGCTACGGTATCGGCACCGCTGTGAGAAAGCGCGGCATTAATACCTCCTTGCGCCATACAGGTCTGTGCACGGGTCGGATAACTCTTAGACAACACCCGAACACGTGCCCCATGCTCTTGTGCCTTCAGCGCGGCACTAAGCGCGGCACCGCCGGCACCGATTATAAGGACATCTGTCTGCGTTGTTTCACGGTTATTCATTATGCATCTTCAAACTTTACCAGGACCGTTCCGGCGAACTTGTCTTTTTTATAAAACTCAACACGGTACATCTGCCCCCGTTTGTCAATAGAAAATCGCTTCATAAACTTCTCTTTGGAGATGGGTATCTCCGTCTCTTTTTTTGAGTGGTGCGAAAAACCGATAACATTCACACGGTACTCCTCGTGATCATAAACCAAGAAATCTTTTTTAACGCTGAGTATCTCGCCGAATTGTACCTCGGTATCTTGATTGTCGACTTTAAAGTGTACCTTGCTTTCAATATCGACATAATCCATATAATCCGCTTTTAAATGCGTGAGTCGTCGATTACCGTAATAGACGGTGTAGGTATCATTCTCTTTAATTATTTTAATGAGTGGATTATTCGGCGAGTAGGTAATGCTGCCGTCTCTGTTCACTGGAAAATAGCGTAAAATATTACGGACATCTTCCAGCGGAAGGCGTATTCTGTTATCATCAAGCGTAATGTGAATATTACTGTTAATCTCTTTTTTAATCGCCTCAGGTGTTAATGCAAATTCGCGCTCAAACTCGATCCCCATAATATCCATATATTTTTCCAGTGCCAACAGGTGATAATAGATACGCTCGTGTGTCGGCAAATTTTTGCTCGCCTCGTTACCAAAAGCGGCTTTGTTGTTTTTAACAGCAAAATAGGTTAATGTTTTTGCCATCTCCTCGTTGCCTTCTGCGGTACGCGTATTATTAAACGAATAGCGATCTTCTTGTCGAATCAAATTGGTATTGACATGCGCAATCACCTTTGAAGAGATCGCTTCTAAATCACCGTATTCGCTGTCAAGATGCGCCTGATCAACAATAGAGCACTGCCCCCACTTTTTTGGGGAGTGGTTTTCATCAATATGTTTCTCTCGGTAGTAACCGCTGCCGTCATGAAGATTCACGATGAGCTTAACGTTTTCATTGGCAATATAGCTTTTGATTTTACAGATGGCATCATAATCAGGGTCACTCTCTTGCAGCGATGCAAATTTTCGATTCATATCACCGAACGGACCGCGTGAACGCTTAATAATGCTGTAAAAATTCAAATTGGGAATGACCCAGACGGAGCCTTTGGTAATGTTGTAACGTGTTGCAATGAGGGAAGCTGCCATAAAACCACCCGGTTCATCACCTTGAATACCGCCAATTATAAAGAGCGTGTTATTGTCTTGCTGCCCTTTTTGAATCAGGTCAAATGCAAAGTTTTTATGATCTTTGGCATCGCTGGTAGTACTCACACGTTTTATAAGGGCTCGTTGCAGCGACAAAGGCGGTGCTATGGACACATTGTCTTGCGGCTCATACAGCGTTTTATTGGCTTCATCGTCACCTTTGAACGATTCCGGTACCGAGACAGTTACGGTTTTTTCACTGCTATTGTGTTCCAGAACCGGATCATCGACGATCTTTTTGTCTTTAGCTACCGAAGGGGCAGTTGTTTTCTCAGGTAGCGGAGTCGCCATAATCTCTCCGTCCTCCTGATAGATATCTTGATAAAACGTGCATCCTGAAACAGACAGAAGCAGCAATAACGGAATAAACCCTCTATATGACTTTAACATGCCACGGTTCATACCGTACTCCCTCCTCGTTATTAATAGTGTATCGCATATCGATATAGTCGAGTTTTCGTAACTGCCGAAACTCGCGAGTTCGTGCAAATTTTGCTGTAAAATTCTTATGCCCCCAACCCCGTTTTCCTACATCAAAGTCAGAACAGCTGTGGTATGAATAACCCGGCGGAGCCAACGAAAAAGAGGCTTGTGAAATATTCCCTTTGCAACGGTATATTTTATCTATATACAAGCTCATCTGTTTCACAATACCGCGTACTCCCGAAGTTAAAATAATCTCGTCTCCAATATCTTTTTTCAGACGAAAATAGTCTTCCATCGGCTTACCTTTAAAAAGATAGTGTCCCGTATAGGGAATTTTTTCAACATCCCGCCGCACTATACTTTCAGTAATGTTCTTGCAAATGCGTTCACCGAAAAATCCGTATTTTTTAGGGTCTTCATAAAACAGTCTTTCTGCCAGATCCAACTCTTCACGGGGAAAGACACCTATAACGGCATAATGCTTGGCATAATACAGAGCCCTGTCCCATGAAATAATATTGAAATTACCATACCCCACTACTTTTTTAACACGACGCAGCCGATTGCGCAAACCGACAAACGTCTGCCACTCTTCACGACCAATAGTAATATCTTTTTCAACCGCCAAAAGCTCTTGAACCAATAGAGGAGACGCTATAGCAGTTGTTATAAACAATCTTCTATTCATGAAGGACATTTTAGCAAAATTTTTCATAGTTTAACGTTAATGTAAGCATTACGCTGCAAATGGCCGCTCCGAGAACACCATTGTTCATCGCCTTGTTACTCTATTTTAGCTATTATTTTTACAGCCGTTACAATAATGCAGATATTTTAGGGGGAAAACTATGGCATTTGAGCTAACCGACACAAATTATGTTACTACAGTTGAAGCGACATCCGTTGCCCTGTTTATTGACTTCTATTCGCCAACCTGCGGTCCGTGCCAAGAGGTATTACCGCTGCTCGATATTCTTGAGACCTACTTCGGAGAACGCGCGCGTATTTGCAAAGTCGATATTACCCGAAATCCCAAACTCGCTAAAAAATATGATATTAAAAGCGTGCCGTTTTGCGTCAGTATCGGCGAGGATAAAATGGTTAAAGATTATGAGCTGGGATCGGCCTCTGTTGAGCGCTACATAAACATGATCGAAAAAGCAATCGGCGACAAAGGCTTTTTCCGACGTATCTTCGGCTAAGTATGCACGTACACGACTACAACAAGGCCGTTGAAATTGCTCCCGACACCTATTGGATCGGCATGTATTTGGAGCATGACCCCTTCCAGTGTCATCCCTACTTTATCCATAACGGCGACGAATCCATTTTGATTGACCCCGGCAGCATGTTGGAGTTTAATGCCGTTGTCCGAAAAGTTCGCTCCATTACCGATATTGGCGCGATTAAATATATTATATTACATCATCAAGATCCGGATCTGTGTGCCTCGGTACCCGATCTTGAAAAACTGATTCAACGTCGGGATTTACACATTGTTACGCATAGCCGCATGACCCCGTTGATCAAACATTATCTCACCACATCAACCTATTACGAGATCGACAAAAAAAAGTTACGCCTTGAAACCGAAACCGGCGTCAGCCTTACCTTTCTCACTACTCCCTACTGCCACTCTCCCGGTGCCTTTGTCAGTTACGATCCACAAACCAAAGTACTCTTTTCAGGTGATATTTTCGGCGGTATTGAAGAGTCATGGGAGTTTTATGCCAAAGCAAACTATTTTGACCAAGCCAAACAGTTTCATGCCGAATATATGCCCAGCAAAGACATTTTCAATTATGCCTTAAAAAAGATTGAACGACTCGATCTTGAACTGATCGCTCCGCAACACGGCTCAATCATTCAAAAACCTTATATAGCCGATCTTATTGATAAAATGAAAAATCTTGACTGCGGTCTTTACATTGAAGAGAAATACAACAGTGAACTTCTCGATACCATCGAAGCTCTTCGCGCCAAAGACAGAGCTCTCAAAGAGCAAGAGAGTCTTCTGTTTCAGCAATCAAAAATGGCGGCTATGGGAGAGATGATCGGCAATATCGCCCACCAATGGCGCCAGCCTCTTGCCATTGTCAATACCCTCATCGCCATTACCAAAGAGAAACACAACTATGACATGTTGAACAAAGAGGATCTTACATGTAAACTGGCGGAGATGGAGAAGAACATTGCCTACATGTCCAGCACCATTGAAGATTTTATGAGCTTTTTCAAACCCAATAAACAAAAACGGCGCTTTAGCATTCGCAAAGCCGTTACGCTGGCACTCGAAGTACTGCATCCCAATATTAAAAAACACGGTATTGCCATCTCTATTGAAGGCGATCATTCTCTGGTTGTCAACGGCTATATGAATGAGTATGTCCAAGCCGTTATGGCCATTATTAACAATGCGCAAGACGCCCTCGTTTCTAACAATATTGCCAACCCGACCATTACGGTTACCTTTTTTTCTCGGGAACATCAATCCCGTTTAGAGATCACCGACAACGCCGGAGGTATTGATGATGCAATTATTGAACGAATTTTTGAACCCTACTTTACGACCAAGCATCAATCCATGGGAACCGGATTGGGTCTGTATATTACTAAAATGATTATTGAGCGTAGTATGCACGGTACCTTGGAAGTTGAGAGCGACCATAACGGTACCACATTCAGTATAGGAGTCACCCATGCATCAAAAGATTGAACACATTTCCGTTCTGATTGCCGAAGATGAACACGAGTTGCGCGAATATTTCGCAGAGTACCTTCAAATCTTTTTTAAAACCGTCTATCAGGCCTCTTGCGGTCGGGAAGCCCTCGAAATTTACAAGGTCAAAAAACCCGATATCATCGTAGCCGATATCAATATGCCCAACCTTGACGGGTTGAGCATGATTGAGAGTATTCGCCAACACGATAAAACGACCAAAGTCATTATTGCTACCGCGCACTCGGAAAAAGAGAAACTGCTTAAAGCGATTGAACTGCATCTGGTGCGCTATTTGATCAAGCCCATCCACAGCGACACCCTGAAAGAACTGCTCTTCTCTTTGGTCGCAGAGATTGAAAATGAAAAGAGTACCGTTATATTGAAAGAGGGATTTGTGTGGGATCAGAAGCACCAGACACTGCAGCATAACGGTCACAATATTCACTTGACCAAACGGGAACAGCGCCTTTTAAACCTCATGCTTCGTAAACCCAATCGCAGTATCTCCAACGAAGATATTTACTATACCGTCTATGCGGACCAACCCGAAAAAGAGTTTAGCATTCACGCGCTTACCTCGCTGATTAAACGTCTGCGTACGAAGCTTCCTGACAACACTATTACCAGCAACTACGGCGTTGGTTATATTGTACATACAAAATAGAAGAAACATTTATACATTTTATCAAAAACATTGATTTTTGACAGGATGTGACAAATTCTTTCTCTATAATTCTCTTGTGTGTGTTATGTCAAAGCCGGTTAACTTACTTTAGGTAACGAAAGTCTTATAGATTCAAAGCATCCGTTCTTCATTCGAAGACCTAATACAGTTAACCGTGTGGTAAGGGTATCGTTAAGCGTTGTACGGTCTGATAGAGCGCTTAACGATACTTTTGTTATATGGCGCACACGCTGACATAACATCGTACTCACCCTATTTTGGAGCGACCATGTTAGCAACGATACTCAAACGAGACGGCACATCTCAAGACTTTACCCCCTACAAGATCGAAGATGCCATAAAAAAAGCATTTCAGAGTGAATCAACAGCTTACGACAATACGGTCTATATTGATGTCATAACCACACTGCAAAGCCGACGCACTGTCGCTGTTGAAGAGGTTCAAGACCTTATAGAACACACGCTTTTTAAGGCACGATACTTTAATGTTATGAAATCTTTTCTGCTCTATCGTCACACCCATAAAATGCAACGGGAGCATCATTTTGGACTGAGTGAAGATACTACCTATATTAATGCAACACAGACCATAGAAGAGTACATTACCGGTAGTGACTGGCGCATTAAAGCCAATTCCAATACCGGGTATTCCAATGCCGGACTGGTCAATAACAGTGCCGGAAAAATCATTGCCAATTACTGGCTCGATACCATCTACTCCAAAGAGGAAGGGTATGCCCACCGAAACGGCGACTACCATATTCATGATTTGGACTGCCTCACCGGCTATTGTGCAGGTTGGAGTCTTCGCACCTTACTCGATGAGGGCTTTAACGGTGTGCGCGGCAGGGTGGCATCTGCTGCTCCCAACCACTTTCGTGAAGCGTTGGGGCAGATGGCAAATTTTTTGGGAATTTTACAAAGCGAATGGGCGGGCGCACAGGCATTTAGCTCGTTTGACACCTATTTGGCACCCTATGTTTTTAAAGATCAACTCACATTTAGCGATGTAAAAAAAGCGATTCGCAGTTTTATCTACAACCTAAATGTACCGGCACGTTGGGGTCAAAGTCCTTTTACAAACATTACCATTGACTGGACGGTACCCGCAGACTTGTATGATCAGATTCCAACACGCCACAACGTGCACCTGTTTCGGAGCATTAAAGAGTACTCCTTGCAGCAAAAGGCTCTGTTACGTGGAGTTAGCACCCTCGAAGAGATGACCTATGGTCATTTTCAAAAAGAGATGCATCTCATCAACAGAGCCTACTTTGAAATCATGACCGAGGGCGACAACAACGGGCAGCCCTTTACGTTCCCGATTCCAACCGTCAATATTACGGAAACATTTGACTGGTACGGTGAAAACACCGACATTCTTTTTGAAAATACAGCAAAAATCGGCTCTCCCTATTTTCAAAACTTTATTGGTTCACAATTTATGCACAACGCCAAGGGTGAACGTGTCGCCAATCCCGATGCCTATAAACCGGGGCATGTCAGAAGCATGTGTTGCAGGTTACAACTTGACCTGCGCGAGCTGCTTAAACGGGGCGGCGGTCTTTTTGGCAGTGCCGAAATGACGGGGAGCATTGGCGTGGTCACCATTAACATGGCACGGCTGGGATATTTACATGCAAACAACAAAGCAGATTTATTGCTTGCCCTTGACCGACTCATGGCATTGGCACAATCGACTCTGGAGAAAAAACGTCTGTTTATCCAAGAGATGTATGAACGGGGTCTGTTTCCCTATACCAAACGGTATCTTCACCACTTTAACAATCATTTCTCTACAATCGGTGTCAACGGCATGAACGAGATGCTTCGCAATTTTACACAAGACCAATACGATATGGCAAACAGTGAGGGCAGGCGTTTTGCCCTTGAGGTGTTGGAGCATATGCGGGCACGTATGGTAACCTATCAAGAGGAGACGGGAAATCTGTACAACCTTGAAGCAACGCCGGCAGAGGGAACCACCTACCGTTTTGCCAAGGAAGATAAAAAACGATATCCCAATATTTTACAAGCCGGATTTGGTGACAATATCTACTACACCAACTCCTCGCAACTGCCCGCCAACCAAACCGACGATCCTTTTGAAGCATTGCACCTTCAAGATGAACTGCAGTGTAAATATACCGGCGGAACCGTACTGCATCTTTATATGAAAGAGCGTATCAGCTCCACTGAAGCATGTCGAAAGCTGGTAAAAAACATCATTACCCATTACAAACTCCCTTATATCACCATTACACCGCTTTTTTCAACCTGTGAAAAACATGGCTATTTTTCCGGAGAACATGAGTTCTGTCCACAATGTGATGAAGAGCTGATTCAATCTTACCATAAGGAGCAGACACATGTCTCATGAAGCAATTTTAAAAAAAGTAGCACACAAACGAAAGCGTTGCATTGTTTACACCCGAGTTATGGGGTATCATCGGCCCGTAGAGAGTTTTAACATTGGGAAAAAAGGGGAGCATCAAGAGCGCAAACCGTTTAGAGAAGCGTGTGCTTAGCGCTCCTCTTTATGATATCACACCCTTTAGCACGCTGGATTATCCTGACCATCTTGCGGCCATCTTCTGGTTTGGTGGGTGTAATATGCGGTGTGATTACTGTTATAACAAAGATGTTGTCTTGGGAACAGGCCACATTGGCACTAAGGAGGCATTGGCGTTTTTAAAACAGCGCATCGGTCTGCTTGATGCCGTGGTACTCTCCGGTGGTGAAGCCACCCTGTACGACGACATTACAACATTCGCACGGCAGATTAAAACACTCGGTTTTAAAATCAAACTCGATACTAACGGTACTGCCTGTGATATTATTCAAGAACTTTTAGAACAATCTCTTATTGATTATATCGCTTTGGATTACAAAGCACCCGAAACAAAGTTTACCCGTATCACGCATCACAAAACATTCCAAACGTTCCAGAAAACGTTGACGCTGCTCATCGGTTCTAACCTGCCGTTTGAAGTAAGAACGACACTCCATACCGATTTGTTAGATGAGTATGATATTAACGCTATTATTGAAGATTTACATGTAAAAGGCTATAACGGTATCTATTATATTCAAAACTTCTTCGATACCCACCAAACCATAGGGGAGATGGCGTCGCCTACAAAACCCTTCGATCGCCGTAAGGTTTGTCCGCTTTTACATGTAAAATTTCGACATTAATATGCTAATAGTATAAGATAGTAGCGTCCGATACGCAACAGTGCCGCCATCACCAGAAACCATACGAAATGTAAACGAACCATACCTGCTACAATGGTTAACGGGTCACCTATAATCGGCAGTACCGTAAGCGGCAATGCCACATAGCCATATCGATGACCCACATAAAGTGCTTTGGCCCCAATGCTTGACGATTCCAGTTTGTGGTGCATTTTTTCGTAGAGCCAAAAACCGAGGCTGTAGTTAACGACTACGGCTAACACATTACCTAACGATGCGCTTAGCATCGCCAACGATGTATCCATTCCTGACGTGAGCGCGGCAATAAATGCCACTTCAGAGCTCAAGGGAAGAATCGTCGCCGCTGCAAATGCAGTCACAAAAAGCGCAAGGGCTTCAGCCATTTATGAACGTTTGAATATTGTGAACAATGGCATCTACCAACCGTTCACGGGCTTGTATGGATGTCCATGCTATATGCGGTGTAATGTAAAGTGCGTCACTATTTTTTACATGTAAAAGCGGATGGTCTTCACGCATCGGTTCACTTTCAAGAACATCAAGTCCCACCTTAATATCTTTAACATCAATAATCCGTGCCAATGCCGCCTCATCGACAATACCGCCGCGTCCGAGATTGAGTAAAAAGGCCCCCTCTTTAAGCTGTAAAAGTTCCGACTGGGCGATCAGGCCTTTTGTGTTGGCATTGAGCGGCGCATGAATGGAGATAATGTCACATGTTTCCAGCAAGACGCTTAGTCCGACACTGGGGTAGTTGTCATTGTGGTTTTGGTGTGATGTAGAGTAGTAACAGACCTCTGCGCCGAATGCTTCAGCCACGCGTGCCACCCCCTGACCGATAGCACCCAAACCGACAATGCCCCATTTTTTCCCTCGAATTTCACCAAACGGCCGATCCAAATGGGTAAAAATCGGGCTCTTGCACCACTGAGCCTCTTTGACATAACGGTCGTAATAACATGAACTTCCCATCAGGTACAACAACATGCTAAACGTGTGCTGTACTACGGAGTCGGTCGAATAGCCTGCGACATTTTTTACTGTAATATTATGCTCCATTGCTGCTTCAAGATCAATATTGTTCATCCCTGTAGCTGCCACACAGATAAGCTTAAGATGCTTGCATGATGCCATCATATGTTCGGTAATAACCACTTTGTTAGTAATTACGATGTCGGCAGTTTTAATGCGCTCGAGTGTCTCTCCGGAAAATGTCGTCTCATAGATATCGATCGTTCCAAACTGCTTTAAAGCACTCAAATCCGTTCCCGCAAGTGTTGCGGCATCAAGACAAACAACTTTCACACAACATCCTTTATTTTTGTAATCAGCCCTTTGGCCTTCTCCAGCGCACGTGCCACCTCATCATAAACCAATACAACTGCCATGCGTCGTCCTTTATGGCTTTCGGGCTTTGAAAAGACTCTGACGTAACTCTCAGCACCAAAAAGACTCTCATCGACCTCAATCACCGGAGCATGAGAATCGACCTCGGACTTAAAGGCGGCACTGGCACCGCTGCCGTAAAAGGTAAAGTCTAACGGTAAGCCCAATACAGCACGAACATGCAAGGCAAATTCACTCTGACTCTGCGTAATAAGCGTCACCATTCCCGTATCGTGCGGACGGGGGCTTAACTCTGAAAAATAGACCTCATCGCCGCAAACAAACATCTCTACGCCAAACAGACCACGACCGCCCAGTCCGTCGGTCACCTGTTTGGCCATCGTCTGGGCACGTTCTTTGGCAAGCGCGCTCATCTGCATGGGCTGCCAACTAAAAACGTAGTCGCCATCACGCTGAATGTGTCCAATCGGCTCACAAAAAACCGTCTCTGTCTCATTGCGAACCGTCAGCAGTGTAATTTCATAATCAAATTCAATGAATGCTTCTACAATCAACTCGCTCGCATCACCGCGCGCCTCTTTGGCAATCTCCCACGACGCTGCCAATTCATCCGCACTCTTGGCAACACTCTGACCGTGCCCCGAACTGCTCATCACCGGTTTTATCACGCAGGGAAAGCCCAGCTCTTCAGCTGCACTGCAAAGCGCTTCATACGTCGATACAAACCGATACGCACCCGTCTTGACCCCCAGCTCTTCTGCCGCAAAACGGCGAATGTTTTTACGATTCATCGTCTTGTTCACCGCCTCGGCATTGGGAATGACATGAAATCCTTCCGCTTCTGCTTTAAAGAGCGCATCAATACTGATTGCTTCAATTTCGGGCAGAATAAAATCGGGTTTTTCATGGCGGATAATCTCTAAAATTGCCTCAGTGTCTTGCATATTTACCACATGAAAACGGTGTGCCACCCTGTGTGCCGGCGCATGCTCATAACGATCTACGGCAATCACCTCCAGTCCCAAACGCTGCGCTTCAATAGCGACCTCTTTGCCAAGTTCTCCCGAACCCAAAAGCATCATGCGCTTTGAGTTATGTTTTAGTGGAGCAGAAAATTGCATGCCAAATCCTTAAATTAAAGTAGGTTATTATATCGAGGAAAATGTAAATTTGTATATTAGCGCAAAATACTCACTATATGATATTTAAGAAAATAGAGGAACTCACCTGCATGTGCTTTTATTGGCTCAAATAATCCCAATGGCTCCAATATATTGTAAGCAATATAATTTGTCGGCAATTTCAGCACCTCGGCAACAACATACCCCAGTGCTTTTTTGTTCTCATAATATCGGTTCGCATGCCACCATGCAGGATCGCTGCTCACTTCATAGGCATGCAGTCCGTAATCAGCATACTCGGCAATCGTATCGGCCAACATTCTAATACGACGCGAATGGGGTGGATCCGATACGAACATCACACTGTGAAGACGGTGCTGTTGCAGATACGTTCGTAATGCTAAAACCTCTTTCATCGTATTGGAAGTATTGTTAAGGTATACAATAGCCTCTGCAGGTACGCCTTGTCCTATCAAGTAGTCTGTTTTGTTGTATTGATGCTTACCAAAACCTATGGTCTCGCCTCCGGTCAATATGATAATACCGGTTTTTGAATAGCCCCTGCTATAGAGCTCTGCTGATTTACGCAAACGCTCTCCACTGCCCCCACCCAGACAGACAATCACATCAACGTTTTGAGGTTTTTTTGTAACATCAAAAAATTTTCCTAGATTGATAAAAACAATATAAAATATTGTTAACACTGTAATGCCGAATATTGAAAATTTGACTAAAAATTTTTTCAAATGATTATTCTCCTAAAATACTTACCTTGACAGGAGTACATTACGAAAGGGTATCAAAAAAATATCAATATTAAAGCAACAAAAAAGAATAAAAACGATAGAATACGCGAAATAAATCGAAATTTAACCGTATATTTAGTGTTTTTTGCAACAATAATTGCCATGTCAAAATACTGAGAATTAAAGGAATTGCATGTTGAACCAAGAACGGCTGACACACCTTAAGCAACTCGAGGCCGAGTCCGTCCATATTTTACGAGAAGTGGCTGCTGAATTCAGCAATCCGGTCATGATGTACTCTGTGGGTAAAGACTCCTCGGTTATGCTGCATCTTGCCATGAAAGCTTTTGCTCCGAGCAAGCTTCCTTTTCCACTTTTACATGTCGACACAACATGGAAATTTAAAGAGATGATCGACTTCCGTGATCAACGTGCCAAAGATCTCGGTTTTGATCTTATTGTTCACTCCAATCCCGAAGGGCTTGAGATGAATATCTCTCCGTTTGAACACGGCAGCAAAGTGCATACCGATATTATGAAAACCCAAGCGCTCAAACAAGCGCTTAACGCCGGCGGCTACGATGCCGTTATCGGCGGTGCACGCCGTGACGAAGAGAAGTCTCGCGCCAAAGAGCGTATCTTCTCGTTTCGCGACAAACACCACCGATGGGATCCGAAAAACCAGCGTCCTGAACTGTGGAATGTCTACAACACCGCTATTGAAAAAGGTGAAAGTGTTCGTGTTTTTCCTATCTCTAACTGGACCGAACTCGATGTTTGGCAATATATCTACTTAGAGGAGATCCCCATTCCTTCGCTCTACTTTGCCAAAGAGCAGGAAGTCGTAGAGTATGAAGGCACCAAAATTATGGTTGATGACGATCGTATGCCGGAGGCCTTACGAAAAACCGCCAAAAAAGAGATGGTGCGCTTCCGAACACTCGGCTGCTACCCGCTGACCGGCGCCATAAACTCTACGGCAACCACACTGCCTGAAATTATTAAAGAGATGCTGCTCTCTACCAGCAGCGAACGTGAAGGTCGCTTGATCGACAAAGATCAAGAAGGCGCAATGGAGCAGAAAAAAATTGAAGGGTACTTTTAATGGATATTATCGATTACTTAAAGCAACATGAAAACAAAGACATGCTACGCTTCTTAACCTGTGGTAGCGTCGATGACGGCAAAAGCACACTTATCGGTCGTATGCTGTACGACTCCAAAATGATCTTTGACGACCAGCTCGCCGCAGCTGAAAGCGAAAGTAAAAAATATGGCACTACCGGCGAAAAAATCGATATGGCACTTTTGGTCGACGGCTTGCAGAGTGAACGCGAACAGGGTATTACCATTGATGTTGCCTATCGATTTTTTACAACAGAAAAACGTAAATTCATTATTGCCGATACTCCGGGGCATGAGCAGTATACCCGCAATATGGTCACCGGTGCTTCAACCGCGGATGTCGCCATCATTCTTATTGACGCGCGCAAAGGTATCTTGACGCAGACACGGCGCCACAGTTTTATTGTCTCACTGTTGGGCATTGAGCATGTTGTTATTGCCATCAACAAAATGGATCTGGTCGATTTTAGCGAAAGTGTTTTCAATGATATCTCGCAGGCTTACGGTGCACTTGCCGATGAGTTAGGCATTAAAAACACCTACTACATCCCCGTCAGTGCTTTAAACGGTGATAATGTCGTCGACAAAAGTACTCATACTCCATGGTTTGAGGGCAAGCCCCTTTTAGAGCTGCTTGATACTATGGATATTTCAAAAGAGCAAAAAGCGGAGAATTTCCGTTTTCCGGTACAGTACGTCAACCGTCCTCACCTTAATTTCAGAGGATTTTGCGGTACTATTGCCGCCGGAAGCGTTGCCGTGGGCGATGAAATTACCGTACTGCCATCAGGAAAAACCACAAAAGTAAAAAGCATTATGAATGCCGGAGATATTCGCGAGGCAGACAGAGAAGCAACTACGCAAGAGGCATATGCTCCTATGGCCGTTACAATCACCACCGAAGACGAAGTTGATATCAGCCGTGGCGATATGATTGTACATACGCATAGCCTACCACGTGTTTCCAACAGCCTAAAAGTCATGCTGGTCTGGATGGATGAGAAGCCTATGGACACCGGACGTACGTATGACATTAAAAGAGCTACATCTGTGGTATCGGGGCATATTGAACACATTAACTACAAAATTGATGTCAACACCTATGAGCGTACGCAGGTAGAAACACTCGAACTCAATGACATTGCCTCCTGCCGCATGGTACTTACTCGCCCTATTGCTTCTGATGCTTACAAAGAAAACCGCTTAACCGGCAGCTTTATTGTTGTTGATCGCATTACCAACAACACGGTCGGTGCAGGAATGATTGTCGGAGTCAGTCGCAGAGACGAAGATGTCATTAAACGTAATGGTAAACACTACAGTGACGCCGAAAAAGCACTTAATCAATACATTCGTGACAACTTCCCGGAATGGGAGTGTAAAGCAGTCTAATGTACAAAGAGACCAATCAGCGCTCCATTGTTAAAGGGATTAGCTGGCGCATTGTAGCTACATCAACAACCATTGTTATTGTCTATGTCTTTTTTGGAAGGCTCGACTTGGCCATTGCCGCCGGAATGATTGAAACCGTTTTAAAAGTGGCGCTCTATTGGCTACATGAACGCGCTTGGTTTAAAATTCATTGGGGAAAAAAGAAAATTGAACCCTTTAACTTATGGTTTACCGGCTTACCGCTTTCGGGAAAAACAACCATTGCCGACAAAGTTTACGAAGAACTAGAAAAACTTCACATACCCTTGGAACGCATTGATGCCAAAGATATTCGCGACCTCATTCCCGACATCGGCTTTACGCGAGAAGATCGCAATCGCCACATGCATCGCGTCGGTTTTCTTATTCAAAAGCTTCAAAAAAACTCTATCTCCACGGTAGCCTCTTTTGTCTCTCCTTATAAAGAGTCACGTAAAGCCATCCGCGATATGGTCACGAACAATATTATTGTTCATATTAAAGCCGATATTGAAACTTGTAAACAACGAGACTACAAGGGAGTTTACGAAAAAGCTCTGAAAGGTGAATTGCAAAACTTCTCCGGCATCAATGATGTCTACGAAGAGCCGCAGCATGCCGAAATTGTTATTGATACTGAAATCACAACTGCCGATGATGCGGCCAAAACCATTGTAAAATATATAAAGAAGCATTATGTCAAATAACAACAATATTGTGTGGCACGACCACGATATCAGCAAAGAATCGCGCGCAGCACTCAAGCAGCAGCGCCCTTGTGTGCTCTGGTTTACAGGACTTAGCGGTAGCGGAAAATCAACGGTAGCCAATGCCGTTGAAGCCAAACTCTATGCACTCGGGCGTCATACCTACCTGCTTGACGGTGACAACATTCGTCGCGGGCTCAATGCCCGGCTTGGATTTTCCAATGAGGATCGCATTGAAAATATCCGTCGTATCGGTGAAGTTGCCAAACTTTTTGTCGATGCCGGAACCATTGTCCTCTCGGCTTTTATCTCTCCCTTTCAAGAAGATCGTGATCGCGTTAGAGCCATGATGGAGGAGGGCGAATTTATTGAAGTTTTTATTGATACCCCTCTTGAAGAGTGTGAGCGCCGTGATCCCAAAGGACTCTATAAAAAAGCACGGAACGGTGAAATACCCGATTTTACAGGTATCTCCTCTCCTTACGAAGCACCGCAACACCCTGAAATACATGTAAAAAACAGTGCAATCAGTATTGATGCATGCGCCGACATCATCATTGACTATCTCACTATCAAAGGATACATACATGCTTAAAAGCATTCTGCTCAACGATATTGTTGCTGTTGCCAAAGAGGCCGGCGATGCCATTATGGAGATCTACAGCCGAGACTTTACCGTTGACTATAAAGACGACAAATCACCGTTGACCGAAGCCGATACCAAGTCAAACGAAATTATTTGCAACGCTTTAACACAACTCTACCCGACCATCCCCATTCTCTCCGAAGAGAACAAGGCCGCACCGTACAGTGATCGCAAGAACTGGGAGTGTTTCTGGCTCATCGACCCCATTGACGGTACCAAAGAATTCATTAAGAAAAACGGAGAGTTTACCGTCAACATCGCACTCATTCACAAAAATACTCCCGTACTCGGGGTTGTCTATGCTCCGGCACTGGGCGATATGTATCGCGCTAAAAAAGATGAAGGAGCTTACAAAAATGGCCAAAAGCTCCCCTTGAAAACCAATGCAACTCCAGAGAAAAAGCTCTTTGTCGTCGCATCAAAATCACATCTTTCCGAAGAGACACAAGCCTTTATTGATTCACTTGAAAGTGAAAGTATTGAGCAGGTCTCCAAAGGAAGTTCTCTGAAACTTTGCATGGTGGCCGAAGGCAGTGCCGATATCTACCCAAGGCTTGCACCCACTATGGAGTGGGACACCGGTGCCGCCGATGCTGTTGTCCGTGAAGCCGGCAAGATGACCTACCAGTTTGAAAGCAATGAGCCCATGATTTATAATAAGGAAAATCTGCTCAATCCATGGTTTGTTGTTAAAGGAAAATAGATGATTAATATTATTCTTTGTGGAGGTAGTGGGACACGCCTGTGGCCAATAAGTCGCACCTTGATGCCGAAACAATTTGTAAAACTTTTTAATGACCAATCACTCTTTCAGTTAACTTTAAAACGTAATAGTCTCTTTTGTAATCAGCAATATATAGTCTCTAATGCGGAGCAATATTTTTTAGCTGTTGATCAGATGGAACATACTAAAAATGCCTCTTTTTTACTTGAGCCCCTAGGGCGGAATACGGCTCCTGCCATTGCATTAGCCTGTTTCAATATAGATCCCAATGAAATTGTTTTAGTGACTCCCTCAGATCATCTCATAAAAGATCAAACGGCCTATGAAAATGCTGTTACACAAGCCAAAATAGAAGCTGAGAAAAATAATCTTGTCACATTTGGTATAACTCCCTCATATGCAGAAACCGGTTACGGATACATAGAGGCTGACGGTACAAACGTGTTGTCTTTCAAAGAAAAACCGGATACTACTACCGCCGAAACATATATTAAGGCCGGCAATTATTATTGGAACAGTGGCATGTTCTGTTTTAAAGCCGGAGTATTTCTAAAAGAACTTGAAAAACATTCACCAAATATCTATAACACTGCTCTAAATGCCTATGAACATGCAAATAAAGAAAATATCATTCGCATTTCACATGATGATATGGCACAAATTCCCGAGGACAGCATCGATTATGCCGTTATGGAGCAGAGCAACAGAGTCAAAGTCATCCCAAGCAATATTGCATGGAGTGACCTAGGAAGCTTTGATGCGCTTTACGATGAGTTACCAAAAGACGATCAAGGCAACACAACAAACAAAAACCTGATTGCTGTAAATTCAAAAAACAATTTGATTATTTCAGACAAAATGGTCGCAGCTGTTGACCTAGAAGACATGATTATTGTCCATACCGATGATGCTCTGCTTATCTCAAAAAAAGGGAGCTCACAGAAAGTTAAACAAGTTGTGCAAAAACTTAAAGAAAAGGGTTCTTCTCTTCCTCAAATCCACATAACTGCTCATCGCCCCTGGGGGACCTATACCATTCTAGAAGACACCCCTGGTTATAAAATTAAACGTATTGTCGTAAAACCAAAAAAACGACTTAGCCTACAAAAACATTTTCACCGAAGCGAACACTGGATTGTGGTTAGCGGAACTGCTATGGTAACAGTAGGAGAAAAAAGCTTTTTGGTTCGTCCCAATGAATCTACTTACATAAAAATGGGTGAAATTCACCGGTTGGAAAACCCGGGTAAAATCAATCTTGTACTCATAGAAGCACAAGTTGGTGAGTATACCGGTGAAGACGATATTGTACGTATCGATGATGATTTTAAAAGGAGTTAATTAAATGAAAGGCATTATTTTAGCAGGAGGCAGCGGAACACGCCTCTACCCTATTACCAAAGGCATCAGCAAACAGCTCTCGCCTATTTATGACAAACCAATGATCTACTATCCGCTCTCCGTTCTCATGCTAGCAGGCATTAAAGAGGTACTTATTATTTCGACACCGCAAGATCTACCGAGATTTGAAGAGCTTTTAGGTGACGGCAGCAGTATTGGAATGTCATTTTCCTATAAAGTGCAGCCCTCTCCCGACGGACTTGCTCAGGCGTTTATTTTAGGGGAGGCGTTTATCGGAGACCACGACGTCTGTCTGGTATTGGGCGACAACATCTTCTACGGACACGGTCTTACGGAGCTCCTGGACTCAGCTGTTGTCAGCGCAAAAAAAGAGAACAAGGCTACCGTTTTTGGTTATTATGTGAAAGATCCGGAACGTTACGGTGTAGCTGAGTTTAACGAAGACGGCACAGTCACTTCTATTGAAGAGAAACCGTCCAATCCTAAAAGTAACTATGCTGTGGTCGGTCTTTACTTCTACCCCAATTCTGTTGTTCAAATTGCTAAAAATGTTACGCCTTCCGACCGGGGAGAGCTCGAGATTACCAGTGTTAACCAAGCGTACCTCAAAGAGAAAAACTTACGCGTTGAACTCATGGGTCGCGGTTATGCATGGCTCGATACGGGAACGCATGAGAGCTTGCTTGAGGCTTCAAACTTTATTCAGACCATAGAGAACCGTCAGGGGCTTAAAGTCGCCTGTATTGAAGAGATAGCCTATGAAATGGGCTATATCTCTAAAGATGCGCTTATTGAACTGGCACAACCGCTTAAAAAGAACCAATACGGACAGTATCTGATTCGTCGTGCCAACGAAGGGAGCGTGGCACGATGAATTTTCTTCGAACCGCCATTCATGATGTTGTTGTTATTGAGCCTCGGGTACATGGTGATGCGCGAGGCTATTTTGTCGAAACCTTTCGTCAAGATAAGCTTGAAGACTTTTTAGGCTATTGCATTGACTTTTGTCAGGACAATGAGTCCAAAAGTTCTAAAGGGGTGTTGCGCGGGCTACACTATCAATTGCCTCCGTTTGCCCAAACCAAGCTGGTTCGCGTCATTCAAGGACGCGTCCTTGATGTTGCCGTCGATATTCGCCAAGGCAGCCCGACCTTTGGTCAGCATGTTGCCGTAGAACTTAGCAGTGAGAACAAAAAACAGCTTCTTGTTCCTCGCGGATTTGCACACGGTTTTATTGTTTTGGAAGATGATACCGTTTTTGCCTATAAGGTTGACAACTACTACTCGCCGGAATGCGACCGCGGCATCGCTTATGATGACAAAAGCATTGGAATTGACTGGCTTTTAAGCACATCTGACATTAAACTCTCTGACAAAGACACCAAACAGCCGCTACTTGTAAATACGGAGTGTTTTCATTATAATGAGAATTTGTATGTATAGTATACTGAAAAATCAAAATAATCTTTACTAATTAACTTAACTATATAAGCAAGTGTAGTATCCAAGTATTTATTAACGAAATGTTAATACGATAAATTAAATTTATAAAAAGCATAATAATGCTAAACTATCCACTAAAAATAATATAACGGATAACTAACAATGTTCTATAGTTTACTAGATTTTTCAATAATGGGAGATGCGCGCGGAAGACTCATTTCTCTTGAAGAAACTCAAAATGTACCCTTTGAAATTAAACGAGTATATTTTATATACAATACGAATACAGATATTAAACGTGGTTTACATGCTCATAAAGACCTAAAACAATTAATTTTATGCGTTAAGGGAAACTGTCGCTTTATATTAGATGATTCTAATAAGCGTGAGGAAATAATCTTAAATACACCCAATCAAGGGTTGTTTATAGAAGGTTTACTATGGCGTGAAATGTTTGACTTCAGTCCAGATTGCGTTCTTGTTATACTAGCAAATAAACACTTTAATGAGAATGATTATATTAGAGATTATAATGAATTTTTACGAATCGCTCGTGAAACAAGGGAGCTCGTATGATTACTACAGTACTATATAATCCCCGTCTAAAAGAGGCATGGGATCGATTTACCGTCCATGCAAAAAATAGCCATTTTTTTTTTCAAAGAACTTATATGGAATACCATTCAAACAAGTTCAAGGACTTCTCATTAATGTTTTACGGCAAAAAAAATAAATTGATTGCATTGCTACCGGCTAATATACAGGGGGCAGCGCTATATTCACATCAAGGGTTAACTTTTGGCGGTTTGATAGTATCTGATGATATGAAAGCGACTGTAATGTTACAAATTTTTCAATCTCTTAAACAGTTTCTTCGTGATCATAATATTAAAACACTGTTTTATAAGGCCATACCTTACATTTACCATATAAAGGCTGCCGAAGAAGACAGATATGCTCTTTTTCTTAATAATGCCAAGCTTTATAGAGTGGATGCTATTGGCACAATTTATTTACAAGAAAAAATCAAATACTCTAATGGAAGACGCTGGAGTATTAAACGTGCTGCGCAAAAAAAACTTTTAGTAGAAAAAAGTCATGCATATCATGAGTTCTGGCACCTTCTTGAAACAGTTTTGCTTACACAGCATAAGGTTAAGCCTGTTCACTCTTTGCAAGAGATGCTCTTTTTGTCCTCTCATTTTCCTGAGAATATTCATCTTTTTACTGCTAAACACAATGAACAGCTGCTTGCTGCTGCATTAGTCTATGAAAATAAGTACAATGTCCATTTGCAATATGCTGCCAATAGCAATGAAGGCAGAGAAATAGGTGCACTCGATTTTCTTGTAGATTATTTGATAAAAAAAGTATATCAACATAAGAAATATTTTGATTTCGGAAACTCTAACGAGGAAAATGGAAAAGTATTAAACGAGGGGTTAATGGATCAAAAAGAACGCTTTGATGCTAGAGTAACCGTACAAGAATTTTACGAATTGACCATTTTATGATTTCTTTTTTAGATCTCGGAACTGTAAATTCACCGTATCAAAAAGAGCTTATAGAAGCTTCAAATAGAGTGATTCGCAGCGGTCAATATATTATGGGGAAAGAACTTGAACAGTTTGAAAGTTCCTTTGCTTCTTACTGTACCAGTATGTATTGCTTAGGAGTTGCTAGCGGATTGGATGCTCTTTCTCTTATTTTACATGCCTATAGAGAGATGGGAGTATTCCAGCATCGAGATGAAATTCTGGTTCCTGCAAATACTTATATTGCTTCTGTTCTCGCTATAAGCCATAATGGACTAACTCCTATTTTAACTGAACCAAGTCTTCAAAACTATACCATTGATCCCTATAAAATTGAAGCACTTATCACATCTCGAACAAAAGCAATTTTAGTTGTTCATCTTTATGGACAAGTTGCAAATATGAACGCTCTTCGTGCAGTTGCAAAAAAGTATAACCTTAAAATTATTGAAGACAGTGCACAAGCACATGGTGCTATTTATGAGTCACAAAAAACCGGTTCCCTTGGTCATGCCGGTGCTTTTAGTTTTTATCCAGGGAAAAACCTAGGAGCCTTAGGCGACGGTGGTGCAATAACGACCAATGACAAAGTGCTTTATAGCACAATAAAAGCATTGCGAAACTATGGAAGCCATACAAAATATTACCACCACATAAAAGGTTTCAATAGTCGTCTTGATGAAATACAAGCTGGCTTTTTACGTGTCAAACTCAAATATCTTGATAAAGAAATATCTAAACGTCAAACTATTGCTCGCTTTTATTGCCAATACATAACCAATAAGCATATTACCCTGCCAAAGTATCAAAATAATCTTTCACACGTTTGGCATCTTTTTGTTATACGCACTTCAAAAAGAAAACAATTTATAAGACATCTGTTGGATCATGGGATTGAAACAATGATACACTATCCTGTAGCTATTCATCATCAAGAAGCTTATCGAGAACTCTATGATCTTAAACTTCCAATTACAGAAAAAATTCATAATGAGGTCGTTAGCTTACCGCTTCACTCTGCTTTATCCCATTATGATATAGAAAAAATTGTTGATGCTGTCAATAGCTTCTCTATATGAAAGAAAAATACTCTAATGACACTCATTAAAACATCTGTTTTATCTGCCGTTGCTACAGTCATTCAAGTTCTTTCTGGATTTGTTGCCACTAAAATTATTGCTATATATGTAGGACCAAGCGGCTTAGCTTTTATTGGTCAATTTCAGAACTTTATTGCTTTGGTAATGGCGCTAGGAAGTGGTTCAATAAACACAGGAGTCATCAAATACACTGCAGAATATCGCAATGATCCCGAAGAGAAAAAAAAGCTATGGAGCACAGCTTTACGCATAAGTTTTATAGGAACGTTTATTGGCGCCGTACTGCTTCTAATTTTCTACGATCGGCTTTCATTGCTTTTTTTTAAAGATGACAGCTACGGATCTCTTTTTATTATTTTTGCTCTAACACTTGGCTTTTACGTATTAAACTCTTTATTAATGGCTGTTCTTAATGGACAAAAGGAGATTAAAAAACTAATAACCATTAAGGTTACATCAAGCCTTACAACGCTATTGCTTATAGCAATTTTAACCTATTGGTATGGCTTGTATGGCACACTTCTCTCATTAATTCTTACTCAATCATTAATTTTTGTAGTGACATTGGTCTTTGTATTTAAAAGCCATTGGTTTAAGCGGTATATGTTTACTGAAACTATTCATATTGAGTATCTCAAAAAATTGGGAAAATATACTGCAATGGCAATAGTAGCCTCTCTCTCAGCACCACTGTCGGAACTAATTATTCGTAATTACATAGGCTCCTCTCTTTCATGGAATGATGCAGGATATTGGCAGGCAATCTGGAAAATATCTTCAGTCTATTTAATGATTATTACTATGACACTGAGTATTTATTACCTTCCTAAATTGTCAGAAATAAAAAAGAGTACGGAACTCAGGAAAGAGATTTTTTCCGGATATAAAATTATTGTACCCTTAACCATTCTGCTTGCAGCAATTGTTTACATATCGCGAGATCTGATTATTATTCTTCTGTTTACGGAAGAATTTATGCCCATGCGAGAGCTTTTTGCCTACCAACTTCTTGGTGATGTCTTAAAAATTATTAGCTGGCTCATTTCATTTCTTATGGTGGCAAAAGCAATGACAAAAGTATTTATTATTACAGAGATTATCGGTTTCTTTAGCTACATATTTCTTTCCTTTTTTTTCATTGACCGCTTTGGACTCATTGGAGCACCTATGGCTTTTGCTTTTAATATGTTTCTTTATGGTATTCTGATCTTCTGGATATTTAAAGACCTTATTTTATATGGAAAATTTAATATTTCTAAAAACAGTACTCAACTACACTAGGAAAAATACATGTATATTTATGAAAACTATGTCATTGACGCACCTGAAAGAAAAAAAGCAAATTTTAAAATTGTACCTTTTTTGGAATCTGATATTGCCGCTAATAGAAAACTCTACAATGGTTCAGACTTAGATAGCTACTTTACTCGTAAATTTCCATACCATCGTTTGCTTTATACCGAAAGAGGTCGATCCGGCATTCCTGAAATATTACGAGCACTAAAGCTACAAAAAGAAGCCGTTGTTACCATTTTAACTACTACAAACAATTTTTATATTAGCAGTTGTGTTACTCGTGAGATTGAAACAATATGTCGCTGGTCACGAAGTATTACCAAAGAAACTAAAGCAATTTTAGTTAATCATGAATTTGGATATTGTTATGAAGATCTCACTGCACTAAAACAATACGGCCTTCCTATAATTGAAGATTTTGCACACTCTTTTAGCGCACAAAATAGTACCAACACTCAAGGCACTATTGGTGATTTTCTTATTTTTAGCTTTTCAAAATTTTTTCCCATACAAATTGGAGGGGCTTTACTTTATCGTCCTAATTATAATATTGCTGAAACAATCAACTCTCATGTTAAATGCTATATTAAAAATATTGTTGGTTCCCATTTAAAAGATATTAAAACAATAGAACAAAAGCGTCTTGAAAACTATTTTTATCTTAAAAAACTATTTGATACACTAAATTGCTACGTATATTTTCAACCCACAAAAGGCTTTGTTCCTGCAGTTTTCATGTTTCGTCCTCCTGAACATGTTGATCTTTTGAAACTTAAAGAGTTTATGAATGCTCAAGGTGTAGAATCTAGTGTTTTTTATGGAGAACATGCTTACTTTATACCGTCTCATCAAAATTTTTCTAAAGAAGATCTTTTCTTTTTTTATACATTAGTTAAATATTTTTTACAACAAAATACGACAAAAGCATTGCCATGAATATCTTCGCTACATCTCCCTTAGTAACAATTATCGTTCCTTGTTATAATCATGAACATTACATTATCCAATGCATCGAAAGTATTTATGCGCAAACCTATACGCATATTGAGCTCATCGTGATAGATGATGGCTCCAAAGATGGTAGTGCTCAGATTTTACAACAATTAAGCCAAACCTATAACTTTTATTTTGAACATCAAGAAAATATGGGGTTAGCACGAACCCTGAACAAGGCCATAAAGCTAGCAAAAGGTGAGTATATTACCTTTTTAGCCTCTGATGATTTAATGTTACCCAACAAGATAGAAGATCTTTTAAAAACTTTACTGTTGCTTGATGAGAACTATGCCGTTGTATGTGGCAATGCGCTCTTTATGAATGATCAAGGCGATATAATTACTTTACAAAAACATGGAAAAGTCTATTCAAACTTTATTGACTATTACACGGTAAATCGGGAAGATATTGATCTTGAAAACAACTTTGGAACATATGTGACATTACTTGGTGGAAACTACCTTCCGGCAATGAGTACCCTCTACCGAAAAGATGCTCTTTTTGCTGTCGGTCTTTTTACTGAAGACATCCCTATTGAAGACTGGGATATCTATATGAAATTATCAAAACAGTACAAAATGAAATATATCAACACCACTGTTGCCATTTACCGATGGCATGAAAGTAACAATTTTAAAAAAAACCAATCTGGTATGAATATTGGTATGCTACGTATCTTAGAGCAAGAACGTCAATATGCTCGCGCTCAAGGATATTATAAAATTTGGATTAAAACTTATGCCAATCGACTCATTTTACTCTTTCATTTTAAAGAGTATCACAACCTTTTTCACTATCTTCATATTAACGATTTAGTAGGACTAAGTATACATTTTTTTAAAAATTTTAAAAAACTTAAAAAGAAGTCTTTTCAATTCTGAACTATACTAATTCTTTTATATATCGAAGAATCCTCTTGCAAGCATTACCATCCCCATAAGGATTCGATGCCTGACTCATTCTCTCATACGCACTTTTTACATGTAAAAGTTTTTGCGCCTCTTCAATAATCTTTTCTCTGTCTGTTCCAACAAGTTTTACCGTACCTGCCTCAAGTGCTTCGGGGCGCTCTGTCGTATCTCTCATAACCAATACCGGCTTGCCTAAACTCGGTGCCTCTTCTTGAACACCGCCACTGTCGGTAATAATAAAGTAACATGTGTCCATGAGATATATAAAACTTTCATACTGAAGCGGTTCAATAAGGTGTATATTCGAAATATTAGACAAAATTGCTTTAACCGGCTGTTGCACATTGGGGTTTAAATGAACAGGGTAGACAATGTCAACATCACTGTTTTCTTCTGCAATGCGCTTTAAGGCTTCACAAATATCGATAAAACCTTGACCGTGATTCTCTCTTCGATGGCCGGTAACTAAAATGGTTTTACGCTCCGGATCAAACGGATAGAGTGCTTTAAGTCTGGTAACAATGGTCTTCTCAAGCACTTGATTGGTTTTAATTTTCTCCAGCGCTAAAAAAAGTGCATCAATAACCGTATTGCCCGTTACTGCAATTACATTGTCACTAACATTTTCTTTGCGTAAGTTTTCTCTGCTCGTTGAAGTAGGTGCAAAGTGAAACGCAGCAATCTGAGTGGTAAGTTGCCGATTGGCCTCTTCAGGCCACGGACTGTATATATCTCCCGTTCTAAGACCGGCTTCAATATGAGCTACTTTAATTTTTTGGTAGAATGCAGCTAACGATGCTCCAAATGTCGTTGTCGTATCCCCATGCACAAAAACAATATCGGGCTGAAGTTCACGCAGCACATCTTTCATGCCCAAAAGCACGTTAGCAGTCACATCATACAGATCCTGCCCCGGTTTCATAATGTTCAAATCATAGTCCGGAGTAATGTCAAAAAGATCCAATACCTGATCGAGCATTTCACGATGTTGCGCCGTCACACACACTTTCGTACAGAACCTGTCCCGTTTTCGCTCAAAAGCTTTCACTAACGGAGCCATCTTTATAGCTTCCGGACGTGTTCCAAAGACAACTAAAACGGTAGTCACGAGCGTCGCTTTAGCGTATTTTTTTTCTCTTTTTCACGATAACGCAGCCGCTCATCAAAAAGATTTAAGAAAATATAGAAAAACGTCACAAAGAGAATCAGCGTCAACGTATTATTGGCGCTATGCATCTGGTACCCCATAATAGAAAAAGTAATCTGCATACAGATTAACATGACCGTTGTAAATTTTACATGTAATTTAACTTTGTAAAGCAAATGATGCAAATGTGTTTTATCGGCTTCAAAGGGGGAAAGGCCCCGTTGAATGCGACGACGCATCACAATAAACGTATCAAAAATAGGCAACGCCAGTAAAAACAGTACCGCCGTCGGCTCGACATAACGGAGTGACTGTATGCTTAAGAGCGCAATGGAAAACCCCAGTGCAAGAGAGCCGCTGTCACCCATAAAAATTTTAGCGGGATTCCAGTTAAAATATAAAAAAGCCGCCAGCGCACCGATATACAACGCCGAGAGATTGATCATTAACACATCGTCGTGTACCCATCCAATCGCAAAAAACGACACAAACATGACCATTGCAATCGAGCCTGCCAGCCCGTCAAGCCCATCCATAAGGTTGAGTGCATTGGTAAAGCCGGCAACAGCAAAAAAAGTAAAGATAAAGACTAGAAACCCGGGAATGACAATCTCAACACCAAAGTAACTTCCCAAAGAATTAATTTCAATATTATTAAAATACAGCACCAAGGTTGCCGCAAAAATAAAAATAAATTTCACTTTGGGCGAGACATCATATTTGTCATCCAACACGCCGGCAATCAAGATAATTAATATAGAAAGAAAAACATAATAGTATTCCATAAAAAAAGCGGTGTCTATGAGAAGCGGTGTCAGTAATACCGCCAATACAAACCCCAATCCGGCACTGCGAGGCATAACATCCGTATGGGCACTGCGTGCGTTAGGAATATCTACAAAACCCAATTTTTGTGCATACCTAATAAGCAGAAAAACGCCCAGAAACGACAAAACAAATGCCAAAAAAGTTAATAACAATATATTCATGGTCGACATTCTATCTTGTTTAAGATTAAAGTATGTTAAGTTGGAAACAGGTTATTTTAGGTTTCATTTCACCTCTCTTCATAACTGCTTATGGTATCTTTAATAAAAAATAATATATACTTGCGCCATTATTTAAAGTTACGGAGTTCTCAATAATGAAAAGACTGCACATTTTCGGACTACTCTCTGTAGTCCTGTTACTTTCGGCATGCTCGACCAAAGACTATAATCGGTTTAGCAACAATATTAAAGAAAAGACAATTGTTACTCAGGTTTCTGACGAGCAATATGAAAAAGAGGCGCTTTTTGAGTGGAAAATTTCCAAAGGCGATCGGGTTCAAATTACCGCATTCAACCAGTCATCAACCGGATCGGGACAGTTAAACCAACTACTCAGCACCGGCGGTCAACGTGCTTATACCCAACGAATCGGGGATGAAGGAACGTTGATCGGTGCGGATGGCATGGTGCATCTGCCTCTTGTCGGTATGATCAAAATTGCCGGACTCACTGAAAATGAGGCAGCGCAAAAACTGATGAAAGAGTACAAAAAATATTTGCGCAACCCTTACGTTGCCGTTAAAATTCTTAATCAGCGCCTCTTTGTTCTGGGCGAGGTTCGTAACCCGGGAGTAACCTTAGTCACCAACGGCACCATGACCCTCTTTGAAGCGCTGGCCTCACGAGGTGACCTCACGGTAGACGCCAAACGTACCAATATTAAAATTATTCGGGGCAATCTGCGCCATCCGGAAGTCCGCGAAGTGGATTTAACCGACTTTAACTCCATCCGTCATTCCAGTCTCATCTTGCAGCCCAACGACATTGTTTTTGTAACGGCGCGCGACAGCAAAGCTGCCAACGTAGCCTTCCAGGAAAAAATGCCGTTTCTACAGTTGATCTCCGCTATACTCAACCCGTTTACACAAATTACTACCATTCGTAGCAATGTCTGGGGTCAGCCGTAATGATGCAAGAGAAGTCCAGTACCGCACCGACTCATGATGATGAAATTGATTTAAAAGAGCTGTTTCAAACACTCAATCGTTACAAATACTCTATTCTTTTTGTAGCCTTGCTGGTGACTTTCTTTGCTATGGTGTTCGCCTATCTGGCGCCTAACGTCTATCAAGCAGAGACGACCATCTCGGTTAAAAGTGAGCGTAACCCTCAAACCGATTTTATGGCGTTAGCTCTGGGAAAAGAGAGCAACAATCTCGATAATGAAATCGAGATCATTCAGTCACGCTATATTATCACCAAAGCCCTTGAAGATCTCCAAATCAATACACGCTACTTTAGCACTAAGCGCTACAAAACACGGGAACTTTACAAAACATCGCCGTTTGTCGTCAAAGCAGAGTTTATCGGCGAGCGGGTTATGACCCCTTTTGAGCTGATTCCGATTGATGAAAAACATTTTCAACTCATTTTAGAGCCTTCCGGAAAAACAAAATTTATTAACTTTTTGCGCTCATTGATTGCGCCGCTACCTGAAAAAGAGACGCCGCTACGCTACAGTGAAACCCATCAGTATGGTGAAAACATTATTACGCCGTGGTTCAACCTGAGTGTTCAAAAAGTCTATGATCTGACAGAGCCGCACTACTCCTTCACAATAGCTTCCGATGATGAAATGATACGCTACATAGCATCTTCTCTTTCCGTCAGTACCATCGGTGAGAGTACCATACTGCATCTTGGTTTTGAAGATACCGTAGCCTTAAGAGGCACAGAGATTATTAATGCACTTGCCAGCGCGTATATTCAAGAGACCATTGATCTCAAGGCTGAAAGCAGCGAGAAAACACTCAAGTTTCTTGATACGCAACTTGAAGCAATCAACAAAACACTACAGAGTTCAGCATCAACACTTGAAAAGTATAAGGCCACCAATATTGTTGTCGATATTGAAGATAAGGCACAAATTACCGCCGGAAAACTGGCAGATCTTGAAAGTCAGCGTTACGAACTCGATATGCAGTTAAGCGTCTTGGAAAACACCTTGCAATACATTCAAACCCACGACGACATTTCCGGAATCGACTTGGGAATTACCCAGCGAGAGACCAGCTCTACCATTAACTTGCTGATTCAAAAAATTCAAGAAGCCAGCAGTCTGCGCAATTCACTGCTGGTAGACTTTACCGAACTCCATCCTGATGTTCAAAAAGTTACCCAGCAACTGGCATCTTTGCGCAACTCCTTGGTAAAGACCATTCAAAGCAGTATTCGCAGCACCAAAGAGCGTCGCTATCGACTTACTAAAATTATTAACCAGCACACCCAGCAGATGGAAAATCTTCCTGAACAGCAGCGTGAACTCTCGAAACTGACACGTAATTTTATGGTCAATGAAAAAATCTATTCGTTCCTGCTTGAAAAACGGGCTGAAACCGCCATTGTGCAGTCATCTACCGTTTCGGAAACTCGCATTATCGACAGAGCCGTCGAACCGAACAAACCTATTAAACCGAAGCGTTTTCTAATTGTTGTTGTCGGGCTTATTTTAGGCATCATTTTGGGAGTTATACTCGCCTTGTTGCGTAACTACAGAGACAATACTATTAAAACTGTCGAAGATATTGAAAATCTCACTTCCATTCCCATTTATGGAGCCATTCCGCATTTGAGTTCCAATAAAAATATCCAGCCGTTTCAAGAGGCCCTTCGTGTCGTACGTACCAACCTGGAATTTTTACAAAATGCGCAAACGGCAAAGATATTAACCATTACCTCTTCCATACCAAGTGAGGGAAAAACCACTATCTCTACCGAACTCGCCAGCATCATCTCTAAGAGTCACAAAAAAGTGATACTGCTAGACCTTGATATGCGTCGCGCCCGTATTCATGAAAAGTACAAGCTCATCAACAATATCGGTATTAGCACCCTGCTTTCGGGTAACAGTACTTTAGATGAGAGCATTCAAAAAACGCAAATTGAACATCTTGATGTCATTACCGCCGGACCGGTACCGCCAAATCCTTCTGAACTGTTACTGGCCGACAGTTTCAAAGAGGTGGTTAACGCTCTTCTGGAGCGCTACGATTACATTATTTTCGACTCTCCGCCAATCGGGCTGGTAACAGATGCCATGATTTTGATGAAACTCTCAGATATCAATCTGTTCATTTTTAAAGCAAACTACTCGAAAAAAGATTTTATTAAAAGCATCAATCGCATTGTAGAAGAGCACGACCTCAACAATTCGGGTATCCTCCTTAACGGTGTTGCAATGGGTAAAAAATTTGGATACGGTTATGGATACGGTTATGGATACGGTTATTCGCATGACTACTATAATAAAAAATAGCCGCATCTCCCTTGCGGTGTCCTAAATAACCATGACATCGCCAGTTGCGGCTCTCATCTTTCTACTCTTGTTGGCAGCCTCACCCCTCTCGGCAGCATATAAAATTATTGTAAGTAGCCACCATGCTCAAGAACAGGCCAACCAGACAAAAACAGAGCTTCTTAAGTGGCTTCAAACTAAAAAAAGCTATAAAAAATACCAAGAAAAAGAGGGGTTTTCGGTTCAGGCCTACCCGCTTCAAAACTATTTTATTGTCACGCTGGAGCCCATTGTTGGCTCCAGAGCGCTGAGTAAACTTTTCACACTGATTAAAAAACGCTACCCGGCCGCTTTTGTCAGCCGTATCATCACCAAGCCACTTGATACTACTGCCATACCGACAACCACTACAGACTCTACCGCGCACAATACGACAATACTCTCTGCCAAAGCTTCAACATCTGAACCTGAGCGCAGCAAGTACCTCCGGCACAAAAAGCCTGCGGTAGATGAAGAGGTGACAGATCGTATTACTTTAGAGCATCTCTATTGGCTGGTTGCGCTGCTTTTTGTGCTCATTAGCTTGCTCTCTCTATGGCTTTGGAAATTGAAAAAGACCGTCTCTCAAATTACAACACTGCCGTCGGCAACAGCGGTACAAGTACCTGTTGCGACTCCGACTCTTCCCGTGCATGTAGATCTGCATTCGCACCTGATCCCCGGCATTGACGACGGTGTTAAAACCATGGAGGAGTCTTTGGATATCCTAAGACGATTTCAAAAACTGGGTTATACCAAAATCATTACCACGCCTCATATTATGTCCCATCGTTATGCCAATACTGCCGAGATTTTACAAAAGGGGCTACAACAGCTTCGAAAGCGTGTTCAAGAAGAACAGATTCCAATACAAGTAGAGATAGCCTCAGAATATTATTTGGATGATCACTTGATGGATCTTGTGGCACGTTTTGATGTATTAACGTTCGGAACTAAAAAATATCTGCTCTTTGAGATGTCCTACATCAACCTGCCATTAAATCTCGATGCCATGATCGAGGTCATGCAAGAAGCGGGGTACACCCCAGTGCTGGCCCATCCGGAGCGCTATGTCTATCTTGCAAAGAATTTTGGAAAATACAGAGCGCTTAAACAGCTTGGAGTTTTGTTTCAGCTTAATATAAACTCACTTGCGGGCTACTACAGTGACGAGGTCAAACATCTTGCGCAACGTCTTGTGAATGAGGGCATGATCGATTTTGTCGGAAGCGATGTACACCATAAACGCCATATGCACGCTATAGAAAAAGTTGTTACCGCCTCGGCATACCGTGATATATTCAAAAAGAACAACATTTTAAACAATACGCTCTAACAGTTGCATCTCAATGTCTCGCAAAAACTTCACCGGAGCTTTCGACGATGCTGTTATCCGGAACGTTCTGTGTTACAACAGCATTGGCCCGAACAATAACATTATGACCAATAACCAGCTTGCCGATAATTTTGGCTCCCGGATAGATATAGCAGTTATCTCCAATGACTGGACTGCCTTGGCTTTCGGAACAAGCCAAGGCATCACTATCAATGCTCACTTGATGCAAAATGGTACAGTTTTTACCCACTTCGACATCTTCGCCGATAACGATCTGCTTCATACCACGCGGAAAACTCGGTGGCCCGTTAAATTGAGACGCCACGGCAATGGCACTGCCGTGCTCAAACTGATACCACCCGTACACAAAACGCATCATACTGCCTTTGAGTCCGCTGCTACGGCAACGCTCTTTAAGCGCCCAAATACCGCCAAAGAGCCTGACTAACAATCGCGCTAACATCGATTTACTCCCAGCACGGGTGCGCCGTTATTCCGTATCGCCTCAATATCGAGTGATTGTTTGCACATGACCCGCTTACCGCGTGATGTTTTGTCAATACGATCAACCGCCTGAACCTCAAAATCAATCCCGTCACGCACCAGCTTATGCATACCCTCTTTAACTTTGTCAAGATCAACATTATTACCTTCTACCAACACCGTAACGACTCCCGGGTTCTCTTGGATATACTGGATTGCATCAATACTCTCTAGCGGCAAATATTGCCCGCCGCACATGGTCGTAATAGAGACCAATCGCAGATCATCTGTCACCAAAAAATCTTGTGTTCTCCCTTCAATCTGTCCTACCTCTTTGGCAATATCACTGTTCTTATAGTAATGGATGTCACCACTGACACTGTCATTGGTCTTAAAGTTGATAAAGGGCATCACAAGATTATCGAAAGTTGTTGTAATCAGCTCGCCTTCAACCACTCTGCTGAGTCCGTAAGCGTTGCAAAACGTGTAACTGCCCTCATTGATACGGTAAGCAATTGCATTGCGCTCCGTATGCCCGTAATGCGTTAATACATCGGCTTGGAAAAATGTTCTAATAAGAGCAAGCTCATCCGGATAGACGGTTTCAGATGCCAAAATCACTCCCTTGACCCGAAATGCTTTAAGACCTCGTCGTTGTGACTGCTTGATAAAACTCAACACGGCACTCGGATAGCCAAAAACAAATTTTGGAGAGAAGGCAGCTGCCTTTTCATACATTAATGGAAACTTTTCAGAGTTCATATAGTTGTTTGACAATAGCAGATAGTTGTCGATGGGCTCGTATTCCCAGTAGATATCTTTATCGGGAATGGATATCTCTCTGCCTTTAAGCAGCAGTGTTTTATCTCTGTAGCGGTAGCCAATCTGCGAAAAAATGTAGTTATTGTACGCCTTTTCTTTGGCACGACTGGAATCGGGCAGAAAATATTTCGTAGGTGTCGAGAGCGATCCACCCGAATAGTAGGCTACCGGTTTCTCATTCCTATCACTGACCATCGCATCAATATGACGACCGATGTCCAGCTTGGTGATCCCAGGAAACATTGCAATATCTTCAAGCGACTTAAACTGTGCCGCCGCAACCCCATGCTCTTGAAATGTGCGTTGATAGTAAGGAATATGTGCTTCGGCGAATAGTAAGGTTTCTAATGTTTTATTGTACTGATAATCAAGTTGAAATTGCTCACTGGAAGATTCAAATTTTTGAAGCATATTAGAGTGTAATGTATATTGCGACCCAAACCGCCATGAAAGCGGGATATTGCCATACAAACAACCTAAAAATATTTTTAATGATTGTGGAAAACTATAGTAGACGCTTCTATACTGATGCAGTAGTGTTTCAAAAGTCATGTATACAACCTTGTTTTATGTTGCTACATGCATTATACTCTCCAACATCTTAGATGCCAATAACTTTCTGTCAAAGTCGTGTGCCAGCTTCTCGCATCCGCTTAAGCACTGCCGATACAGCGCTTCATCATTTTTCAATCGAGAGAGTTTTGCTATGAAATCCGTTTCGTTTTCAGGCTCAAAACACAAACCTGCCCCGTATGCCTCCAGAATCTTTTGAGCCTCTCCTTCGACCCCCAAAAGTGTCGGTTTACGCATTGCGGAAGCCTCAAAAATTTTTGAAGGAATAACGCTTTTAAAGGTATCGGATTTTTTTAGCGGTGCCAAAGAGAGATCGACAATCGAAAGATACTGCGGAACAAGCTCTTTGCCAATAGGGTCTAAAAACGTCACATTTTTCAGCGAAAGTTCTTTTGCCAAGCGTACAATTTTCTCTTTTTCCGCCCCGTCTCCGATAAAAAGAAAGTGAATGGTCTCATCGTTGATTGCCGCGGCAGACGTAACAATAAAATCCAGCTTGTGCGCTAGTCCGTGTGTTCCGATGTAGCCGACAATAAACTTGCCCTCCAACTGAAGCTGCCACAACAGAGCGCCGTCTTTCTCTTTGGGTACAAACAGATCGAGGTTGGAGCCATTGGTAACTACCGCTATTTTTTTCGCTTCTATACCCCGTTCCACCAACTCGGTTTTAAATGC